>JAAUYM010110604.1_pt1 | contig 12224 bp, 14 predicted proteins | sample 7278001 | NCBI WGS metagenome assembly JAAUYM01 (sample SAMN14350224, study PRJNA611818) | marine sediment metagenome | isolation source: surface marine sediment (1.8m) | place: French Polynesia: Moorea | collected 2018-08
CCGCACAGGAGAGGATAGTAGAGGGTTTTTTAAGCGCACCCGACAGAGCTTCCTTTGTGCCTCCTCCCTCTTTTCCTATCCCTCGACAACAAAGCGACGGGTCTGGCTGGCTTTCTAGGAAGGAGGAAAAGAAGGAAGGAGGAGTACGTGCTAGAAAGCATAGTACAAAGGAACGAGTCTTTACCGCTACTTGAAGAAAGAGACAGAAAGTAAAAAAAAGAGTAAGAGAAAGAAATCCGAACAAACATAATTTTTTGGGGAAATTCATTGCTTCATAAACTCAAATCATCAATTTGGTGAATCGAGTAAGAGAAGTAGGGCAGACTGGTCCTGGTGGCCTTCTTCCTTGCTTGCTTTCCCCCTCCCCCTTCCCGACTGCTAAAGAGAAAAAGTAGGTGAACAGCTGGGAAGGAGGGAGGGAGGGAGTGACTGGCGGGTGGGGTGGCTGTGGATGTTCCCCGGGCGTGCGCGCGCGGAGACGTCACAAGGGCCTCCTCCTCCTTTCTGCTGGTGCTTCCCCCCCCTCTCTCTTTCTCTCTCCTTGTTGCCACCGTCGCCTTTCTCCTCAAAAAGCATAATGGATCTGTAGTGGAGAAGGGCAAAATATATCTTGCTTTTTTTTTCTTTCTATTGGAGCGGAAATCATCAAGAGGAAGAAGGGAACAGAGGAAGAGACGAGTGAGTCTGCAATGAAGGCTTTCCGGCCGCCCCGCTGTGAAGACGGGAACTGCGAAGAAAAAGAAGCCAGCTTAGCCATTGCCAGAGTTCTTTGTGAGAGATTCTCTCATCTCATCATCAGCTGAGCTGTTGAGAAGTAGGTGACCATGAAAAGACAGCTGAGAAGAAAGGAGAAGGAGGCGGATATGCTGCTATGATGTGGAGGTGATAGTCCCCAAGAGAATCTGGACCAAGAGGTGGTGGAGGAGGAGGACGAGGAGGCAGGAGCTTGGGTAAGTGTCTGGACCCTCATAAAGAACACCCAAGGACAAGAGAACAACATTGTCCCTGAGCAAAGTGCTCTTATACTGTCAGTAGGCTGAGCAAATATGGTCCTAATTTTGTTTTGTGCGCTATGTGCGCAACGCCGATATTAGTACAAATTCTAGTAAGTATAATCAAGATGTTGTTATGGTTATGCGTTTCTCTAATGAGTTTATTATTACTTTGTGAATGATAAAGATGTATTTTGCGCAGAGATTAAGGATATTGTTTTCTTACGGAGTTAAGCAAATAGGTACTTAAAAGCTCAAGTTAAAAAAAAATACAAAAACAACCAAGAAGATAAAAATGGTGCCTGTAGCGTGCCAAAAATTTTTGGAGTAAAAAAAATCCTGTTTTCAGATCAGAGAGGCGGGTATTGTAGGAAGGCCCCATATCAGGGGCCTACCTACTGTGGTGCATGCTTGCACCTAACACTGCCAAGTTCCTCGTGGCGTCCTCTAGTATGTACAGGACTTTGGAAGAAAAAAATCCAGCCGGAACAAAATCCGCCAGCCATAAACACACAAATTGTCAGACAACACTTAGTTAGATTATTGGCACTCTGTTGGTGCAGTAATCATTGCTCGTTTGGACTGACTTTAACAGTACTGTACACTGCACAGTACAGTGTACCTGCTACATACCGTATATCTTTAAGTGGGACCGGGAGTTGGTCGTACTGCTACCAAAAATCCGTACGACATGGAATCAAAGGCAGGCAGGCCGTTTAAGGGCCAGGTCCCTCCCACTTGGACACTTTGGGAAGGATCTTTCGTGTCGACTCCTCCTCTTCCTCCTCCTCCTCCTCCTCCTCCTCCTCCTCTTCCTTCTCCTCTACTTCCATTGCTATTGAGTCAATTCAGAAAAGGCCTTCGTGGTTAAAGATCCCCATATAAAAAGAGAGAGCTTGGCCTTTTTACTGCTGCACAGGCGTGTTCTTTTTTTTCTTTTTGGAAAAGGTGGACGAGGAGGAAGAACAAGTACGATGAACAAAGTTGGAAGTGGCTTAAGCAAGTTGCATTGAGGAAGAGGAGGACGGGGTGTTAGGACGCCGAAATCGACTCTGTCCCAGTGCAAAAAAAAAGACAACAACTAAGAACTGGCAACACGTTTCCTGGACCCGCGGTGCTCTGGCGCGACATTGCAGCAATCGAGAAAACTCCTGGAGGAGAGTTTCTGACCTTTTCTTCCATCGACCAAACTGTGTTGTCGCTCTGTCCCAAAGGGGAGGGAGGAGGAGGAGGAGGATTGGAAAGTCCTTTTAGGAGACTCTTGAGGAGGAGGAGGAGGAGAGGGGGAGGGGCGGGGGCGAAACATGTGCATTGATGCAGGAGTCACACTCACTCTATTCAACCATGGCAAGTCTAAAAACATGGCCAGAAAAACCGTCCTTCTTGTACTAGTACATACACTAGTACATATACGAGGGGCTTCCACGTAAACTATTTGTTGTATATCTTCTTATGCAAGTGGTCTTTTGCAACCAGTGTAGTCATAAAGTCTCTTAGGTTCTGAAAAATTGATTTAGGGACCACTTGGGCACTTTGCATGGCCAGGCGTGATTAGAAGCGTCATCATCCTTAAAGGATGCCCACAGGGGCAGTCGGGAGTTGGAGGCATAACGATGAGCCTAGCTTCTGCCTGGCCCCAACCCCCTTCAGTCTAAAAAAGAGAGCCAAATTTGAACAGTTTTTGTGCCGTGAAAATATACGAAATAGAATGTGTTTTATTTCTATTGTCATCAAAACTTGCGAAATCAAATGTTACGGTTTTTTTTTTGCTGCTTTGGCACGTATGGTGACTTGCCATAAAAGCCTCAATTTACCCTGACCGCAGCTGACACGAGTACTACTGTAGTACACCAGTGAATAATTCAATGAGCGCGGCTCTGAGGTGACGTACTACAGTAGTACTGCAGTACAACTGTATAGTAGAAAGATCGATTTATTTCTAGAGTGCCAAGTCAGACGCTTCCTGCTTCCTTCTGCGCAATCAACAACAGCATCGACGCCCAGAGAGAGAGAGAGAGAGAAAGTGTGAGGAAGCGACTCACTCACTCAACTCAGGTGTTGCCCATGAATCAGTTAAAGAAGTTGGATGTTGTCGGGGGCGACAGGGAAGGCGATTTTTTTCTTGATAGCTTTCCAGACTTTTTTTTGGGGGGGGGGTAGAGGGGGCGCAGAAGGAGAAAAAATTTGATCATGGGAAAGATGAGAAAGGTTGGATTTTTTTGGGGGGAAAGGTGTTTTGAACGACGGTGGGCGACAGATAACTAGGTGGTATGTAGTGCTTCAATTAAATCGGTACTTTCTTCTTCCATCCAGGGGAATGGAGAAAAAGGGCGGTGGAGGGGGAGTTTGCACAGTGATGTCGCCACTTGGGTGCGGCTTACTCAAAATGCTCGAATAGGGTCAAAAGATTGTGTAACTAAATTTAATGGGTTTCAATGTAATTTTTTTTAAATGTAAAGTTATACGCAGGTCAAATAAAATCCTTCTCTTTCTCTCTCTCTGCCCGCGCGCAGCTCTCTCCCTCCTCCTCCTCCTCCTACGTAGTATTCTCTCTCTCTCTCTGTCTCAGTTTGTTTCGGAAAGGAGGAGGAGGAGGAGCTGCAAGACGACACCCCGTTTCGCGGGAAGGAAAAAAAAAGGATAAAAGGATATTTCTCGAATTTCCGATTGCGCGGGGTAAGTCGCAAGAAAGAAGAGAAGGGGGAGTTGACAAAGACCTTTATTTGCGAATTTATTGCTGGAGAAACTGGAGACCCCCCTTTTTTTGTTCTTTGTACGATTATTCTGCTCGATCATTTTCTCGATTCGACTTTGCTATTCCTCAGCGCCACCTCAAAAGCACAAGTACTGCACCTTTCACTCTTAAGATTGCTGACTTAACCTTTCAAAATTTTTGCAATGTATGTACAGTATATAGACTTTTGTCCCCATCCTCCCCCCACTCCCTCAAACAAAGAAAGGACAATTCATAGACACGAAAACGAGTAGTTTCGACCTTGGGAAGCTTCTTTCTTAGGGGCATCAAAACAAAAGCACCAGATGTGTTTGAGACTGATCGCTCTTTAATTTTCCTTTTTTTTCAGACACTACAAACACAAGCGCCTCCGCCATCACTATCCAGCATCGATAGGAGGAGGAGATGAAAAGTTCCGTCAGAACAGCGAAATACTTGTGCCACAACTAGTACGTAGGATCGGCGGCCACAGAATGTCGGCATCCAAGAAGAGGATGTCGGAGGGAGGGGGCGAGGAGGACAGGGAGAAGGAGGAAGACGGGGAGGGCAAGTTCCGCGTCCGCCGCAACTCCACCAAGCCGTTCATGCAGGAAGGGAAGGGCGCAGCAGCCGCCGCAGCCGCGGAAGACGAAGAGGAGGAGGAGGAGGAGGAGGAGGAGGAGGAGGAGCTGTCCTCCCTGAACAGCGGCGACCTGCTGCCGGCGCCGCCCGACGGCGGATGGGGATGGGTCGTCGTCTTCGCATCGTTCATGATTCACATCGTGGGTGAGTGGGGGAAAAATCCGATTAAGTTAATTGCGAAGAGGAGGAGGAGGAGGAGGAGGAGTTTTTTGTTGTTTACACCTTCCTTCTTCTCCTCCTCTCTTCGTCAATCCTCCCTCCTCCCTTTTTGCGTCACCAACGAATGCTTTCTCCACCACAATAACAACGCCGAGAGAGAGAGAGAACATGGGAAAACAAAGGTTGAGGCAACTAGCTCTCCCTCCCTTTTCCCCCCTCGAAATTACGTTACACGGTGCCTCCCACTGTCAGCGGGAGTGAGAGACGGTTTCGCAACTGAGATTAAGTCACTCCCCCGTCCCACCTCCCCCTCCGAGAGCGATGCAGGTCGAATCAACAAGGTCAAATACAAAATAAACAAATGGAAATAGTTACATTTCCTCAGAATTTCCACACAAAAAAATTTCTGTTCCACTCCATGCAGACATTGTACCTATGTGGTACAGTGGACTCCACCTATGTACAAGAACACTGGACATTGCTCTGCAATATCAAGAAGAGTTTCCTTAAAAGAACAAAAGGAACCCAATGCCCTTTAAATGCTTATGATGTGGGAGCATCAGTTATAGGAACAGTTTGCCCTGGTCCCAAGGGTGTCTTCAGAAGCGGAGTCCACCGTACTAGGTACATTTACGTAGTATTGCTGCATAGTATGTACTATGTGGATCCATCCAACTTATGTATAGGCACCCAAATTGGAAGACGGCCAGGTTTCCCCTCTTCCCCTTTCCCCGGCGTCGTCACGCAGACTGAGTCGAACACTCTCCCACTCCCCCAGGCCCCATCCACGGGACGGGGGGAAAAAGTGGGAGAGAAAGAGATGAGCGATGCCGCACAAGCGGCATTGGCGCTGTTGATCAAAGTGAGGTACAGCGGACGCCGCTTAATCGCCAAACGGATAATCGACAATTTTGGATAATCGCCAACATTTGCGGTAAACCAATCAGTAACTACAAACAGTAAATCAGGAACTTCAGATAATGGATAATTCGGATAATCGACCATACTTCCCCCTCTCCCGAGCTTTGGCGATTAAGCGGCTTGCACTGTACCGTACAGTATATGTAGTATGGTACGTACAACAGAGGAATCACCCTTGGCGTACTACTACTTCAGAGGCTGCTATGGGGGCAACTTTTATTTTCATGACGCCAACAGCGCGTGAAATTGCCTCATGCAATTCGTCGGCCGCGATTTGTCCCGCGTCGCTGGGGTTTTCCTGTACCACGGTCATGATACTGTTTTGGCTAAGTTCTAATTGTTAACTTCATTTTCGCTTTGGTTGTTTTTTTTTTCGTAAGCCGACGGCATCACCTACACGTTCGGGATTTTCCTGGTGGAGCTGATGAAGGAGTTCGACACGGCCGGCCGCGGCATCGTCTCGCTCATCCCCTCCATCCTGGTGGGGGTCACCCTGTGCGCCGGCCCCGCGGCCTCCTCGCTCACCAACCGCTACGGGTGCCGCCCGGTCACCATCCTGGGCGCCGTGGCCGCGGCCGCCGGGCTGGCCGCCTCGGCCGCCGCCCCCAGCGTCGTCTTCCTCTGCGTCAGTGTCGGCCTCTGCACCGGACTCGGCTTCGGGCTCATCTACCTGCCGGCCATCGTCTCGGTGTCCATGTACTTTGAGAAGAGGCGCGCCTTCGCCACCGGCGTGGCCGTCTGCGGCTCCGGACTGGGCACCTTCATCATGGCCCCGGTCACTCGCGGCCTCATCGACGCCCTGGAGTGGCGTGGGGCGCTGGCCGCCACCGGCGGACTCGTCCTCACCTGTGTGGCCTTCGGCGCGCTCTTCAGGCCCATCAAGCCGCCGGAGGAGGAGGAGGAAGAGGGAGAAGACGAGGACGACGGCGAAGAGAAGGTGGAGGAAGACTCGGACTCCGACTTCGACGAGGAGGACAGGAAGGGGCTGCTGATGGAGGCGCAGGAGGGGACGGAGGAGACGTTGAAGATCGTGACGGCGACGTCAAAGACGGCGACCGCGGCGACGAGGTTGCCCACCCTGATGGAGGTGGTCAACGGAGACACAATCAAGTTGCCGCCACCACCGGTAGGAAGCCATAACATTTTTTCAATTAATTATTTTTGGGGGGATGGGGTTGAAAATGTTTGATACGCTTGGTTGGTTCTTCCTTTCATGATCGCATGCAGGAGGCTATTGTGTCCCCTTTGATTGGTCCCTTCGGGAGTGGGATGGGGGGAAGGGGAAGCAGAGATAATTGGGGAGCAGAGAAGAAGAAGAGGGCAAATTAGGCAGGGAACAAAAAGGGGGCATGCACAGGAGATGATTTTATTAGTGGCGCAGGGTGACGGCTGCGGCTGCGGCTGCCTCATCATCCGTGCCTTTGATCAGCATCATGGCAGCGCCCTGCCAAAATTAATTTTCGTGTCTCCTTTTTTTCCACCTCCTTCCTCCTCCCTTTAAAAAGCCTCGCCTTCCAAGAAGGCATTCCGTACAGCTTCCAAACGGCGCGGCAGCCGGATGGGCAAAGGTAGAATTGACAAACAGACCAAATAAAGCAAGCAAGGATCGATCGGGATATTTCTTATGTGCCAAATTGCATGTCGCCTTGGTTGTTGGTTTTCTTTTTCCCAAGCAAGAAGAAGAAGCTACAGTATGATCTTTCTTTTTTGTTCGGCACGTGTACAGAGTGACTAAAGAAGAGGACCTTTCTTTTTATCGGTTACTCCACGTTTTGGACTGTTTACGTGTATGCATTACAATACTGGACGTGAACGCTGCAAACTTGCCTCTTTTGCTCTGGCTAGCCCCCACATATTCGTGGTACTAGTACATACTACAGTACATTACGGTACAGTGAGCGGTTGGATAAAAAAAAACGGCACTGGAAGTTTCTTAAACGCATATGCTACTACTAGTACGTATATGTACGGACACAACAACCACCAAAGATACATGGCATCACTCATTCATACCCTAACAAAATATGGTATACCTAATTATCCCTCATCGACACCAACAGACTGTAACCAATTATCTTTCCTTTTTTTTTGGGACCTGACGAAGCCAAACAAGCTCTCCGTGGTTGCTTTCTCCAGCACAGTACGTAGCGATCATGAGGCCACACGTTATGCGTCGTCCCCCTTCCTCCTCTTCAGGAGATTCACGTGAACGGGGAGTCTCTCCGCCCGCTGGGCGCGCACCTCTTCGAGCAGAGGAACGGCGGCGGCCTCGCCAACGGCGGAGGCAACGTCTCCAACGGCGGCGGCGGCAGCGTCTCTAACGGCGGCACCTCCGGGAAGTACAGCGACATGGCCCGGTGCGCCCTCAGCCACCCGGTGCTGCCCTCCGCCTCTGCCGCCTCCGCCTCCTCCGAGGCTGCCGGGTTCGGGTCGCACCCGCGGATCTACGAGCGGAGGAGACATCGACACCACCACCAGCACCACCAGCACCAGCATCACCACCACCACCATCAGCACCGTCGCCCCTCCGCCCACTCGGGGGCCGGGGTCATGTTCAGGAAGGACATTCTCTACGGGGGTAGCCTGCAGAACATACCGGAATACAAGTTAGTCGTCTCTCTCTTTTTTTTCTCTCTCTCCATGCGGCTTCCTGCAATTTAACAATTTGCGAATTCGCACTTTTCCGGGAAAAGAAATAGCTGTGAATAAATAAAAATAAGAAGCTTGGGTTTTTTGTCAGCTTTTCTTTCACCTCTCCGCAGGAACGACCCTCGCGGCTACTCCAAGCAGGTCGCCCGCGAGCAGCTGCAACAGACGCAGCAGTCCGAGATGGAGTCGGAGCAAATAGCGGCCGCGGCCTCCGCAGCGGCGCCTGCGTCCGCGGGCGCCTCGGCGGCGGAGCCGACCGTCGCCAAGGTTGCCCCCGTGGTCTCCAACGGCGACGCCGCTGTCGATCACCACGAGGACTCCGTGGACGGGAAGAAGAAGAAGAAGACGGAGGTGGGCGACAAGCACAAGTCTTCCAAAAGTCTCGCTCAAGAGAGGAGAGAGAGCACCAAGAAGCGATCAAAGTAAATTGCCATTTTGATTTGAATAATCTAAAAATTCACAAACTGTCTAATTTTCCCATCTTCCCCCCCTACAGAATCTGCTTCTGCCTGCCCGCCAGCGCCGAGTCCTCGCGCGCCCTCCGCCAGATGCTGGACCTCTCCCTCCTCCGAAACGCCATCTTCATCATGTTCGCGGCTTCAAACTTCCTCACCAGCATCGGTTTCAACGTGCCTTATGTCTACACGGTGGTGAGTAAAAAGCGGAGCTATACACAGTACAGTCGTGCTCGCCTAAGTGGAAATCGGATTGGTGAAATCCAGTTTAAATGGAACAATTTTTAAAAACAGTTGGAGAAGCTCTTGTGCTTTTTGTCCATAGAAGTGGAGAAATTAACCTGACTGCTCCTGACCATTCCCATTTAAGCGGATTCGACTGTAGTACTAGCATCAAAGGCCTCCTCCCACAAGTTGAAAAATCTTACGAAGTGGTGAATTTCTTTCCCAGGACCGCGCGATCACGCTGGAGGTGTCCAAGGACAGCGCCAGCTTCCTCCTCTCCGTGATCGGGATGTCCAACACGCTGGGGCGGATCGCCCTCGGGTACCTCTCCGACAAGGCCTGGATCAACAGGCTCTACCTCTACAACACCTCGCTCGCCGTCTGCGGACTCAGTCAGTATTCATTTGGGATATATGAACTTGTGTGTTGTGACCATCGTCAGTCTACTATTAACCACCATTCTCTTTTCTTTTTTCTTGCCAGCCATTGCGCTGAGCAGCTTCTTCCCCACGTACGGCGGCCAGGCTGCGTACTGCGCGCTGTTCGGCGTCACCTCCGGCGCCTACGTCGGTCTGACCTCGGTGGTGCTGGTGGACCTGCTCGGGCTGGACCGGCTGACCAACGCCTTCGGACTCCTCCTCCTCTTCCAGGGTATCGCCTCCATCCTCGGGCCGCCCATCATCGGGGCGCTGTACGACGCCAGCGGCGACTACGACGCCGGGTTTTACTTCGCCGGCGCCATGATCTTTGTCTCCGGAGCGATGCTGTTCGCCCTGCCGGCGCTGCAGAGAAGGCAGCAGGAGAGGAAGGTCAAGGAGGAGGAGAAGAGGAGGGTGGAAGTGGCTTGAAGGATACAACCCAACCAGCCATCTTGTGCAGACATTTTTTTTGTGTGTGCCCTTGCATCAAGGGTATTATTACATACCTACTACTACGTATTATTACACATACTCTAATTATGCAGGTCCAAGGGCCATTTTTTTCTGGTGCCACTGTGGTGAAGACGTGAAATACGTTTCTCTTCCCTCCCCACGCTCCCCGGCCGTATTTTCACGTGCGGAAAAAAGTTTTCATCCGTTCTCCTCATCTGCCTTTCATTTCTGCGTGGAGCTGAAAGCTACACACAAGCGTCGATTTAATACACATCTTTAAAAAAATTACATCTTGAAGGGTATTAATCCATTGTGCTTTTGTACTGTAGTATATAGTAGTTGCTGGATACTGTACACTATACTACATACTCGTAATATAGTCAGTGTAGGTACAGTTTTCTACAGGTCCAAGTTCTGTAGGGCTTCTTGCGAGATGACCATGTCTCCGAAGTTGACGGCGAAAGCACGGCACCAGACGGACAGGTTCTTCATGTCGGTGACCTTCACGTTGCCGGGGAGTCTCAGGATCACGTCTTTCTACATGCGAGAGGAAGACATATGGCATTGATGATGAGGCGTGAAAAGAACCAGAGGCCGGTTCTTTAAAAAACAAAGTTCATATGCCTTGTGCTTAAACACCCAACTTCTGTCCTTTCTACTTCTAGCTGATATGATTTAGTTTGTAAAAGTACTAAGTATGTTTGTTTCCGTTATACGTACAATACGTATTTTCGACGTGTCGGCCTCAGGATCCCCATTAGTAATACATAATCGACTTCTGATACCTTGTCGTATTTTCCCAACTTCTTGGGCGGGTTCTGCCCTGCCGGGTAAGGAATGATGACCCCCCGCGACGACGCCCGGCGGGTACCACTTGCCCAGAAGAAGGCGTCCGGGCCGTCGCCGTCGTACGAGAAGTCCTTGATGAAGAGCGTCTTTGCGTCCACCACGAAGACGTCGCCGGCGATCCCGTGGTCGTAGTTCCTGAAGGACCCCACGTAGGTGGCCAAAACGCTGTCTCCGTCGTCGTCTCCGTTGTCGCTGCCGGCTCCTTGGGGCCCGGGGGCGCACACGGAGGGAGACGGGAGGAGGACCAGGAGGGAGGAGGAGAAGACGACGAGGAGGAGGAGGGAGGGCGCCATCCTGGCCTTGTTGATTGTTGCGCCGATAGACGGGACAGAGAAACTGTTTGCGTACGAGGGAGGAAAGAGTGACTGGCTGATGCAGACTTTGCTACTTGGCAATGTGAGCATATACTAGTACAAACTTGAGCTCAACTCACCTGTTTTACTACTGTAGTTGCTTTTTTATTGTTGTTGTGGCGTGCTCTCCGCGATCGGCGTTGGTTTTTCCCCCTTTCCTCCCCGACGAATGACAACGACTACCTCCTCCTCTTTGACCGCTCATAAAAATAGGCCTTTGTTGCGCCCCCTTCCCTGGCCCTCCTTCTCTCCCGATCTCCTCCCTTGGTGGACACGTAATCGTCAATCTTTGACTCAAGCGTCATGGTTGAAAAAGAATCACTTAATTTTTTATTGGTCTACTAAAGTGACCAATTTTACAAAACACAGTACTAAGTGTACGCAAGGCAAAAATGTTTAAAAGGTCTTTCTATAAAAAAAAATACTAACTTTTGGGAGATGCTCGCGACTCTCTCTCTGGACTTGTCACTCTTCAGCTGCAATGCGATGTTGGTTGGCGGTGGCGGTGGTGGACAAACACCCAAGAGGAGAGAGAGGACAGCAGACCTGTTGACACACATTTTTTGGGGAACTTCTCCTATTCATCCCCTTTATTACATAACCGACTCCTTTCAAGGATGGCGCAAACGAATACGAGCACTAATAGAATGGACGGATGACTGGCAGCGTCGGTTTCTCTACGTGAGAGTCTTTGTACTACACCATTTTAACAGCCACAAAAAAACCAGTTAGGGGGAAAAGGGGAGGGGAAGGGATGCCATCAAATGATGCCCGTAAAAATGGGTTGTAGGAATAGACCGGCCCACTAGAGTTTCCTCTTTCTTCCTCCTCTTTGTGGTTGAGAGCTCTCCTAAGGTAGTACTGTAGTATAGTCTATAGACATACTGTACTCTATTTTACGTATACAATAGTTGCTTGGATGGAATTGGCAGGGAAGTCAAGAATCCAACGCAACTATAACTGAAGTTGTGGGAATTTTACTTAGTAGTACCTATAATGCAGCCAAACTACAAAAAAATTGTTGCAATTGCTGCAAGCAAGTTTTTCACACGCTAATGTGCCAAAACAAATTCTCTACACAGACAATGAAGGAAAACTGCCATAAGTTTGAAGCATGAGGTCGTAAATGGAAACAGATCTGTTACTTTTTGGTTGCCTGAGTGTTGTTATTGTGCGTATACTAGGATGACAACCTCGACTTGTTCTTTTCCCTTCCCCTCTCCATTTCGGAAGGACAAAAAAACTTTGTCCTCCGTCGCCCCTGAAACAACAGAAAGGGCCGTTCACTCCTCCTCCTCCCTCTCCCCCTCCGCCGCCTCCGGTCACCGGTTGGTGGCGCAACAAGTGGGGGATTGGGTCCGGGGAGGGAAAAGAAATCCCTGAGCTGCCGGGCA
>JAAUYM010079951.1_pt1 | contig 12222 bp, 17 predicted proteins | sample 7278001 | NCBI WGS metagenome assembly JAAUYM01 (sample SAMN14350224, study PRJNA611818) | marine sediment metagenome | isolation source: surface marine sediment (1.8m) | place: French Polynesia: Moorea | collected 2018-08
ACAAAAAACACTTTTGGGCCGAACACAGCAAATTCTTGGCAATAGAAGCCGCATTTCGCCAATGGGCAGGCTACGAGGCCAGCCCCGAGCGCATACCAGATCCGCCTACGCGAAACGCTACGGCGGGACAAGATCAGGCCCGCACAGGGAGCCCCCAAACCCCAAGCACGCCTGCGGCTGCGTCCACCGTTGCTAGTTCCGCAGCCACCCCTGCCGCCGAAAGTGCGGATAAGCGGCAGGGTATTGATGATAAGAGATTTCTTACTCCAGACGAGTTTGGCGAGCTGTGCGCAGAAATTAGAAGCTGGACCACGCTTGAAGACCTCCAAGGCTACCTTGGGTCTTTTGGCGTCTTATGGGCTATTGATCGCATGCACGCCAAACAGAAAGAACAGTTCTTTCTGCTTAAGGACAAGCGCTTGCTTGCGCTTGGCGCTAAACCCAAAGGTATTCCCGAGCTATCGCCAGGCGAGTTGATGCAACAAGTTCGGACTGGCGATGCAACATAACCAGATTGCAACTGACGCCGCGCAAGATAATAACTTGCAACCCCTAATTGACCAGCTATGCGCGCCGGGCGATCTCTCTCACGCGCAAATCATTGACACCAACCAACGCTGTCTGACGGCGCTCGGGTTTAAACATGAGGCATTTGGCAGCACGACTAATGACACCACCAACTTTAGCCATAGGCTTTAGCGCGCTCGTTTTTGCTTCAGCATGGGTAAGCGTGGCAAAAATACGCTCAGGCAAACAAGATTCCGAAACTACTCCAGCGGCTGAGACGCCACGGGCTCGGCAAACACCAGCTCGTTAGAGGGAAGTGGCGTCGCGCTAACGCCAGCGCCGGAATTGAGCACAGCACAGGTATCCCAGACGCCCTTCTGAACTTCCTCGGTGAAGGTGCGCTGCAAGGCACCGACACCAACCGCGCATTGCGCGTTGACCGCCACAACCGCCTCTTCGTTCTTCACCTTCCGCCCAGTGTCTACCGCGCGAGCGCCAGCTCCTTCGCAGCCCGCCAAGGCCACCAGCGCCAGAATTGCTATCAAGCTACGCATCGGTTTTCTCCTTGTACTCGACGTTTACCGTCTTGCGGGACCACTCGCCCACCGACTTCACGCCGGTCCTGCCAAGCAGGTAGACCATGGCGGCTTGCACAATGGTTTCCTGAAGGTCAGCGGGAATGTTGGCGCCCACCCTGTCGCCAAATACCACCAGCAGCACAGCGCCCACCAGCAGCCACAGCTCACTTGTCTTTGCACCCTTGGTCATCCTTGATCACTCCTCTCAGCGCGTAGCCGACGTATACGGCCAAGATCGACAACAGTGAGTCCACAACCGTACTCAGTGTTTCCGACCTCTTGTCGCTCAGCGGCTCGTTGAACCACAGCGGCGTCAAAACCGTGACGATTACGCCCACCGCCATTGTGAACGCCAGCATCAGCGCAATCACATCGACCGGTTTCCACTTCATTCCCGCTCGGGCTCGTTGCCGACAATCCAGACATTGTGATTAACCAAGCCGTCAGCTTGAAACTGTGGCTTAATGAGATCGCCCACATATTGCATGGAAGATTCCAGAGACGCCACGCGCGCCCGTAGCTCTCCGAAAGCGATGCCCGTTGCCACGAGAGCGCCCGCAATGGTGATGCCGAGGCCCGCCGACGCCCAGACCCAGCCGGGGATTTCATGGGTTTGACTCGTACTTGGCGCGGGCTGCGTCATAGCCGGCATCATACGCCTGTTTGTTGGTGATGCCTATAACGGTAAGGAGAAGCCAGCCGGTAATGCCGAAGGCCGCCAGGAGCGCGTATTTCTTCCAGTCGCCGTTCATAGTTCACACAGAAGCAACGGGAAGCGTGTTAATCTTTTGCCAGCCATCGCCAAGCCTAGCCCTTGGTGGTGGTTAGCTATGGGGCGGCCCTAGCCCCGTCCCATAGCGCTTTCGCCCGGCTATTCTAGATTAATGCAAATACAACTGCAATGGGTCAGGCGTAAACCCACATATCAATGCCGTCGCCGCCCGTGAAGGTATTGGATCCGCTGAGCGTCACCTTAAGGCGCGTCACATCTCCGGTCAGGCCAAGTATCTCGCCGGAAGCAAAAACGTTCCTTCCCGAGCGGCTCGTCAACGCAGACAGGGACCAATTGTTATTGGACATTTTGTTGATATTGATCTCGCCGACCTGACTATTGCCGCCACCGCGCGTTACACGCCCAGGCCCGGTGCCGGGCCAATCCGTCTGGCCGGGACTGACACCAACAATATTGGCAACACCGCCCGTGCTGGCAGTAGCATAAGACGTTGCGTCGCCAATCTGCACCTCAAGATCGTCGCTGCCACTAATGAGCGGTTTCCTAGGCTGCAGAAAGATCTTCGTGCAGCCGGCGGGAATGGTGCCGCTGGTCTCGGCCTCAATGCCGCTTGCCGTGCTCAGCGTCTCGAAGAACTGCCAGTTCTTGAGCGAAGAGACGCCAGCGCTGCGGTTGGTCTCCACCCAGACTGAGCCACGCCGCTGCAGGATAATTGTCGCGTTCTCCGTCAGCGAGAAATCCGCGCCGTTGTCCAAAATGATGTTGGCGTTGCCGCCGGTCTGCTGCTTGAGCGTCGTCACCCTGGCGGAATCGACACTACGCAGCATAAGAAGTGTTTCATCCGGCACCGCCGTATGATCTATGGTGATCAGCTCGTCAGTCGCTGCGCCGCCTTCCGTATCCACACGGTGAGAAGATCGCTCTGGCGTGATTTCATTGTTGTTGACGGTCAGATCGCTCAGCTCGAAAGCCAACGACCCTGCTATGGTGTTCTTTTCGTTTGGATCGGTGTTGATCGTCTTGCCGAACGCGGCTTCAATATTGTTCTGGTCTTGCTCCTGCCAGTTGACGATAGGATCGCTAAGCTTCCCCTTGTGCTTCGACCATTGAAGACGGTTATTCGCTGTCGTCGCACCATCGTCCGAGGGCGGGTTGAGATTGTAGTCCGGGCCGATGCCGACTTTGACGTAGGGATTGGTTGCCATGGCTTACCTGTTGACAAAATGGCCAAGCATGCCAACGTGCGCGTTATGCACACAATCACGCTCGCCTGGAAAATCTTTGCGCCAATCGTCTGGCGCTACACAAGGCCCGTAGCGATTCTTGCCGCCGTCGTGGCGTTGGTGTGGAACCTCCCTGCGCTCTTCCCGCAATACGAAGATCTCATGCTTGATTTCCGGTGGCTGTTTGCCCTTGGTGGCTTTTGGCTGGCGCATGAGCTTATTCCCTCACAGACTGGCCAGCCACAAGACCAGGCGTCAAGGCGGGTGGAATCCGACTAAGTGCTTGGGCAATTGGCCCCTGACGACGTGTAAGCGCCGCAGACGTAGCGCGCTGTCCAAACGGCGTGAAGGGCGCTGAAGCCGCAAGCAATCCAGCGCCAGTTGCCGCTGCTGTAGTGGGCTCGATAAAGGCAGCAGGGACACCAGCGCCAAGCCCAATTGCCGTTGCAGTGCGGCCTGCTGTTCCACTATCTGGAACAGTATCGCCAAGAACACGCTGCCCACGGTCGGCCAACTCTTGCATCAAAGCACTGCCGCTAGCAAAGCGCGCCCTGTTCTGCTCGTTTTGAAGAATAGCTCGACTTAGCTGATTCGGCGTGAAAATCTGATCCGTCCTGTTGGCCATAATGACGGCGTTTTGCAGATTTTTCAGGCCCGCATACGCTTTATCTATATTCCGCAGGGAGGCGCGCGAGGCATCGTCCGGGGCGCGCCTCTCAATCAAATCGGTGAATGCCTGCCGCACGAGGTCAAGAGATTCGGCTGTGTCAAAGTCTGACTGCGGGTTTTTAGGCGAACGCAATTTCCGAATACGACCGCGCAGCTCGCTCACAATTTCTTTCGCAAGTTTCCCGTCTACAGCACCGCCGCCACGCTCGGCATTGCGAAGCCGAGACATAAGCGCGTCCGTTCTTTTTTGGAACTCGTCAATTGTGGCGTCTGAGAAAAGCCTCGTCTGACGTGCGGCACTGGCAATATCGTCAGCAAATTGAGCGTCTGCCCTGATCTCGGTTATCGGGTCCAAGAGATCATTGTAGGATTTGCTCAACTGAGTGCGCATCCAATTGAACGTATCTCGTCCGGGCTTGACCGTGGCGGGAACTGCCAGGCCGACAGGCTTCAACGCCTCATTGGCCGCTGCTGTATTGAACTCCTGCAGCGCACGCTGTCGTCCGCCCCTGACAGCAGATCCCAAAATTGGCAAAGTGCCCTGGACTTGTTGTTCAATGGTGTCAGCCATGCCGCCGAATATCTGACCGCCAGTTGGCGTCACGCCGCGCGCCTGCAAGTCTGCAACGTCGGCAGATACTCTCGGGCTGACAGCGCGGCCAGCCACCCCCAGAGCACCACCAATCGCACCGCCTGCAGCGCCTCCAAGAAGCGCATCCTGTAGTCTTGCGCTGGGCTCGCCTTCAGCCGCACCAGCCCCTGACAACACACCAAATGCGGCGCCCTGTCCTGCTGTGCCGCGTGCGGAACGCGTTGGCGCTGTCGCTCTCGCCAAAGTCCTGGTGACAGGCGCAACGCCTGGAACACCTGCTGTCAATCGCGCCGCTCCTGCGGCACCGCCCGGAATCAGAAAGCCGCCTGCAATGTTGCCCGCAATGCGCGTGCCTGTCGGGATCTCCGACTGCCTCTGTCGCTCTACGTCTAAGTTGCTGGCAAAATCCATGCCCTGACCGAGACCAGTCACGGTATTCAGCCCAGCCGCCGCCTCGTCAGCAAAACCAAAAGTCACGCCTTCGGCAACAGAACGAATAAAATCATCTACATCACGAAAGGTCAGCTGATTAATGGTTCTTTGAGGATTGCGGCGCGCCTGAACGCGCTCACGCATCCGTGCGCGAACGCTAGGCTGAGGACCTCGCCCAACCCTGACTTCCGTCACTCGCTCTCTTAGTTCGTCACGCTTGCTAGCCATTATTCTAACGGAACCGTAATTCCGCGCTGTGTTTGTCTCGCCTGGACACTGGGCTGCGAGCCTCGCCCAACCCTGATTTCCGTGGTCTGCTCTGCAGCCTGGTCTTCGTCAAACCGTTTTTCGAGCGCGTCCTCAACCGCACGAGAAAGCGGGACATCAAGCAGAATAAGATCCTCAACCGCTTGGGAGCTCAATCCGGCAATATCCGCAGGGACAATGCGGCGGTCCTGCTGTTCAGTCAGCTGGAATAGCTGTCTTAGATCGTCGCTTTGCGGAATACTGGTCTCGACCTCAGGATACGGCAACGGCGCATCCCAGCCCTCGCTAAGTTGCGTGAGGGCATTCGCAATCTCCTTCAGATTCTGGCGAATCTGTTCCGGGCTTTGATCTGGGTCGAGGTTCCCCAGAACCGCCTGCAGGAAACCAATTTCTCGTTCCGTCACGTTGCCCAGACCAGCACCCTGAGTGTTGGAATTTCGCATCCTTTGCAGCTCGTCAAAGCCAAGCTGGGCGCGAATTGTATCAAGTGTGCCAGCAAAATCGACAGCACGCTCGACACCAAACGCACGCGCGAGCCTGCCAGGCAGGCCAGCAATGAAGGACTTGTCGTCAAGATCGACAATAGCTTCGCGAATGTTGGCAAGTTGAATGTTGCCTCTCACGCGGTCAGCGCGGGCCGCCTCACCAGCGGCAACTTCTGCCGCTTGCCGTTCCAAATCAACAGGACCGCCTTCTTCAACAACAAGGCGCGTTGATGTACTGCCATCCGGGTTTTGAGTAATTTGTCGAATAAAGCCTGGAGGCACAGGGCCGCGATTCTCCGCTTCCGCTTGCGCTTGCTGAGCCGCAGTCAACTGTTCATTCGAAACAAATTCTTGAGTGCGCCGATTGGCAAAGCCACCCGGCACCACCTGCCAATCGCTGGCATCGGGAATGTTCGCTGTCGCCTCGGCATTTGCCCGTGCCGTAGCCGCTGCCGTTTGCGTCTGCTCTTGGAAGCCCGGTCCCTCCGTCTGCGCCAGCACCGCGTTCTGATCGAGCGGCTGAACTACGTCCTGACCCAGTATGCCGTTCGCTGTCTGACCAAGCCGATTGCGGTTGTTGATCATGACCTGCAGGTTCTGATTCATGCGGTCAATCAGGTCAGGGGTGACCGTGCTGCCGGGAGCACCGACGCGGCCTCGCGCCTCGGCAATGGCGCCAGCATATTCCGTGATCGCAGCGTCTTGACCCGAAATAGCCTCGTTCATGTTCTTGAAGCCGTTCTGCCGTGCAGCCATGTCCATCTGCTGCTTGCGCTGGTCCATCTCCTGTTGCGCCTGCTGATTCTGTATCAGGGCTTGCTCACGACGCTGGCGAAGCGCCTCGCGATTCTGCACGAAGTCCGCGCCTTGGGGAAGCGCGCGCCCGAAACCACTGGCGAAACCGCTGACGAGATCACTCATCCGCCTTCTCCGAAGAAAATGGGATTATTGATGCCTCTAGGCGCCCGGCTGATTTGAACAGAACCGGAGCTGCCGCCTGTCGGAGTGGTTGGGGCGGCCCCTGGAGCGCCGAAGGCGAAGGGAACGGCGAAACCCGCCGCCGTGCCGAGAATCTGGCCTGCCGCGCTGGCTAGGCTGCCCTCTGCCTCCAGCTGCGATTGCAGCGCATCTGCCTGAGTGAATAGCTGCGCCAGAGCCTGGCCCTGACCTGTGGCAATACCCGCCTCTGCCAGAGTCTGATTGACGCCTTGAGCCAGCAATGCCGCTTCCTCTTGACGCAATGCCTGTTGAAAACGGATTTCCTGGAGAATGGCCTCTTGCTCAAGTGCTTCGTTCTCCCGCTGCTGTTGCGCCTCCAATTGTTGAGCAAAAGACGAGCCACGCACGCGGCGCCTCGCCAAGCTATCCCTCAGATTTCCGACCGCTTGCCTGCCACGGTCGCGGCTGCGCTGGCTGACAATGCCGAAGCCGGGAACGAATTGGCCCTGCTGCTCGCGCACGTCGCCAGCTAGCGCTTGAATGCGCCTTGCTGACAAATCGGCGAGTCCGCCCGGCGTGCGGTTGACGAAGGTGGTGAAGAAAACGTCGTTGTTATTGCGCCTGGAGCGCTGCGTATCCACCGTCAGGCCAGGCGTGCGTGCCGTCAGGCCGGAAGGGTCACGCGTGGTGGAGCCTCCGAAATTGGGCATCAGAGAATCACTTTCGTATGGAATAGCGTCATGCGCTCTCTCCAAGGCGGCATGTCCTCAACTACACCAATCTGACGAATAACGCCATAGTCTTTGACGTGGGAGAAAAAGTGAAGGTCGGGCGAGCGCTTGGGATCGTCGCCCTTGATCGTCAGAATGAGGAAATGGTTTCGACGCATTTCATGGAGATAGTAGACAATGGATTCCAGCTTGTTGCGCGCTGAAGCCCAGGGGAACCATTCTACGTGAGGCGAAAGCCAATAGTCCCGATAAGCCGCCGCGACAATGCCGACAGGCGTTTTCGGTCCCCTCTCGTGCTCCGCAATCAGGACATGGGCGAAGTCGCAGTTTTCGAGCACGCCGTAGAAGGCAGCCGCGAAACCTGTCTCATCCATATTGCGCTCGAAAGAAGCGAAAGCGCCCTTGACGTAGGCGCCCCACATATAGCGCTCGAAATTGTCGTCGTAGGGAACGATGTCGGGGCGGCGACGGAAAAGAATGCGCCGGCTGCGCTTGCGCGTGTCGTTGTTACGTGCTGGCTTTGAACTGGAGGTCGATTTCCTGGATCGCGAAGCTGGAGGCGCCTTCGACACGGGTTCGGATTTGGAACTTTGTGGCCGAACCGCCAACCTTAAAGTATTTGCTCCTGACCCTGCCCGAGAAGGCTTGCCCGTAGTAGCTGTTGCCGCCGTAGTAGAAGTTGCCTCCGTAGTAGGAACCGCCGGAGCTTTGTCCATTTCCTTCATCGCCTTGCAAATTTACCACGATATCACGGTCGAACACTTGATCGCCCTGGAATTCGAAATTGATATAGAGCGTGGCCGGGTTTCTGGACTCGTATTGCACAAGCCCTTCTATGTCGTAGGCCTTATAGAACGGAATGCTGAAAACGCCGCTGAGGCGCTCCGCTCGCACGTCGAACTGGCCACCGTCCGTCGTGCCGGTCCCGTCCATCTTGTAGATCTCGCCGTTCAAACCGCCGACAAACGTCTCCAAGCAGAGATTAATCGGGTCGTAGAACGTCATTATGGCTTCCGTATTGAAAGAGAACGGAAGCAATGTCGAATAGCGAGTCCAGGGCGAGGCCTCCGCGAAAGGCGCCCTTAAGGCAGCGCGGCGAGCCACGTCATCAAGAAAAGACTTATTGGCGACTAGGCAAATGCCGCTGTTCTTGGCAATGACATAGATTTTTTGATTGCACTCATTGTAGACAATCTGCCATTCAGACAAGCCCTTGAGCCCACTCAGTTTGCGGCTGAGATCGTCCGTGCGCGCGTCGCCGAAGTTCTCGACACCAAAAACCGTGTCAATGCGCCCGTCATTGCCGAGAACGATGTCATTGCCGATGAAAGCGAATGCCTCCATGCCGCTGGCGCCTGTCGAGCTTTCGAACTTGTCGAAAGCGTAGTCTGTCGCGTCATTACCAACGATACGATAGACGCGGCCATTGCGCGTGGTGATGTAGACCGAATTGAAGGCGGCAATGACGCCTCTCAAGGGCCTTAGATCCGGCGCCAGAAGAAAGAGCGGATCGTCAGCCGCCGCTGGCGCTGCGGAAACCGTGACCTCTTTGTAGTCGCCGCTCTTGCTGGCAACAATGATATGTTCGGTGACGTTGGGCGCAGCCACGTTAGCGTACCACGCCCTTTCAAGCTCCACTTCGCAATAGCGAGCCTTAAAATTAGTGATGCTCATCGGGGCGTCTTGGAAAGTCGTACCATCCCACTGCTTGACGTTCTCAGCCAACGCGAGATCCGTGATGATCACCACCTCATCAATGGTGAAATTCTGCTCCAGGCCGCCTCTAAGACGTGCACTGCTTGATACGGTGCCCACGGAAGTAAAACCGCTAGAGCCGTCCCACTCGTAAACCGTGTCTGCCGCCTGGACGAGCGTGCTGACGCTGCCGTTGATGCGCCTCAGCTGGGCGAAGCCGTTGATCTGGCCATTGTTGGGCGCCGTGCCCACAAGATCGATGACAGGACGCCGCTGAAAGGCGGAATTCTCAATGTCGATATCGAAGTTCACGCCTTCGGTGCATTCACGAGGGTCGATCTCGTTGGACGACGGACGCGAGGCAATGCCGCCACCGAACTGTAGCTTGATCGGCTCTATTCCGCCTCCAGGACGGTCGATATCGCCGCCGACAGCCATTATTGCGGCAGACGCTGGCGCCGCAGGTGCTTGCAAACCTGCGCGAATTCAGGCGCGAAAACCTGATCTAGCGGGCGATTGTTGTTCTCCAGCCGATAGAGGCCCATGACAATGGGAATGAAGGCACGATAGGCGTTTTCCTGGAACGGGAATTGATCTGTTTCATTTTCGAAAGACAGCGTCTTCTCGTACTCCAGCGTGTAGGTGCGCGGGACGGCGGTGTCGTCGGGCTCGTTGTTGAGCCGCAATTTGCCCGTCACCGGATTGATAACAGCCCACTGCGGAGCGCCTTTATTGCGGGATGGGATGTTCTGGATCTGCCGCAGCGCTTCATAGCCGCCTTCGTAGTGGCTGATCTTGTAGCCTTGCTCAAGCTCCATCAGCGGATAAATCACTCGCTCACAATCGCTCGGAAGGTCGTATTCGCGATCTCCAATCTTAAGCACTATTTCAGTTTTGCCGCGCTGAAGCGGGAAGGAATTCTCGCCAGTGCCGCGCAGATATTGGCCGGGATCGGCGCCGTTCTCGACTGGCTGCAGGCCCATCATGTAAGCGACTTGAATCGCCTGGTTCCACAGATCTATGACCTTGAAAACATCATTCTGGATGCGCAATGCCTCGTCATCGGTAAACGAGGTCAGAAGCTGATTAGCTGCAACCTTGTTCAGTCGAACGAGAACGTCGTTGACGCCCTCAAGAAGCGTCCGGGGCATTGGCGAACTCGTCGAGCTTGGCCTGCAGGCTTACCTTGTTGTCGCTCGGGCTGGTCTGAATGCCCAGGCGCTTGCAGAGCTTGCGCAGCTGCTGAATCTTCATGTCGGCACCCTCTTCGGACACGCCAATAGGCACCCCAGCCTGATAGGCGTTGTAAGCCAGAATCATGGTGTCCTTGGTCGAGCCAGTCGGCACGGGAATGCCCGTCCGATGAAGATAGGCTTCCAACTCATCCCGCCGCATAGCCGCAATCTTCTTAGGCGCCGGATAGCGGGCGGCGTCGGCAGCCCTGGCAATGTCCTCAGGGTGACCGGGACGCTCCAGATACTCAACCATGCTTGTCTCCTAAAAAAGTGGGGCGGGCCGGGTAACCCGCCCCCAGTTGCGAGGCTGCTACGGAACGTTACCCACGTCCGTAGCAGCAGAACGGATGCTGAGGCCCCACTTGTCATTCAGCACCTTGGCAGCGGCCCAGGCCTTCCAACCGACCGTGCTCAGTTCGTTGAGCGGGTCAGCTGTACCGGCAGAACCAAGCGCCTTGGCGATCATCATGATCGAGCCCATGCTTTCCGCCTGAGACGGCGCATCGTTGCCGAGCATGCGCGGCTGGTCGCTGTATTCCTCGTCCAAGCCGAGAGAGCCGTAGGCACCCTGGCCATAGACAACTGTAGAATACACGTCCGCGCCGCCGGAACCGCCCGTGGTGTTCACGTTGGAACCGCCAGTGGCGCCGCCATTGGTGTTGACGCTGGAGTCAGCCGTTTGCACGACACGAATGCCAAAGCCACCCGAACGCAGGTAGCCGACCTCGCGCGTTAGGGTTTCGACCTGAGACGAATAGCGCGCAGCCTCCACGAAGCCGCTGATTTCCGAAATATCGTAGGCCACATCGGGGTGACAAATGGCGTAGTACGACGGAAGCAACGGAGTCGTGTTGATGTTGGTCGAACCCGTGGTCTGCGGCGTGAAAGGCTCGGCAACCTCGCGGGCGAGATAGTTGATCGCGCCGTCGAGATCGGCCTTCACGATCTTCGTATTGACCGTGGCAACGGAGGTGGCGCTTCCGGCGTAACGCTGAGCGGAATTATCTTCCATTTCATTGCGCTGCACCGCATTCACGCTGCGACCGGCGTTCTGCCCCAGGATCTTGGAGAGCTGGGCCATGGTGCCATTGAAGTTGAAAGTCTCGACTTCCTCGTTCAGCGTGAAGTGGCTTCCATACTTGGAGATTTCCTTCTCGATGTCCGTCCGCGTCGGGATGGCGGAAGGGCGCGTCGGAAGGGCGTCGTCTGTTAGCTCGGACAACGGCGTGGTGGTGATCGCCTGATGTTCGTAGCGATGCCACAGCGCATTGCTGGAGCCTTGCTGACTGGTGACCTGAGCCCCTTCGGAGCCGAGGAAGTAGACGGTTTGATATCGCGCATTGTCCAGGAAGATCCTGGTGAAAATGCGGTTAATCGGCTTGGAAAGGTCGCCGGTATCAACGATTGCAGCCATTTTTCATATCCTCTAAGGCTGGCTGAGGGCCTAGTAGTCCCTGATTCCCTTCTTGCGCTTGTATTCGCGCCACTGTTCCTCGGACATCTTGCCGACGCCGTCGGGGTCGAGATCAAGGGGCTGCGCCCTCTGCGAGTTGTCGCTTGGGGCTCGTTTGGCCGCTGCTTCACGAACAACATCGTTGTCGTTCGGCTTCTGCGTGTCAGCTTTCTGCCTGGACGAATACTTAGATTTCAAGGCGGCAAAGGTGCGCCGCCATGTGGCCGGATCTTCGTGGCGCCGCTCGAAGATATCATTGATCTCCGGGCGATGCCGCGCCTGAACGGCCATGAAACCGAAAGCGTCGTCCGCATCTCCACCGCCGTCTTTGACAAGATCGCCAAGCACGGCATCAAGCCCTGCTTTTTGATTGTCCTGCGCGCGTTCCTGCCGAAGCTCGGCGATCTCACGGCGCATCTCGGTGAGGGTCTGCTGCATAAGCGTCACAGCATCGTTCTGCGAGCCTTGATCAGTCTGCCTGTCAAAGCCCTGCGGCTGCTGCGAGTCCCGGTTCTCCAGCTTCGGCGGCTGATAGTTCGCAAGGATGTCGTCAAGCGACTCTTCTTGCGGTGCCTGTTGCGCCTGCTGGTCAGCGACACCCGTCTTCTCTTGCCCAGCCTCTCCGTTCGGCTGCGGCTCAGTCGAGGTATCAGTCATATGTCTTCCCTATCTATCCTCTCTTG
>JAAUYM010151694.1_pt1 | contig 12215 bp, 7 predicted proteins | sample 7278001 | NCBI WGS metagenome assembly JAAUYM01 (sample SAMN14350224, study PRJNA611818) | marine sediment metagenome | isolation source: surface marine sediment (1.8m) | place: French Polynesia: Moorea | collected 2018-08
CTTCAAGATTTATGATTTTGTGTTCTAATTGATGTATGCGTTCAGATAGATCTTTGTCGGCGGGTATATGTCTAGAAGCATACATCGTAACGCGCCAAATTTCCTTGATGTCTTCGGCTTTAAGAGAATAGTCTGGATAGTTACCGTCCTTATTATCACTAATCAGAATAAGCGATTGATTATCATCGATTTTATTAATAACACGTTTTAGAACTACACCTTCAGACTTACTTACAATGACATATACATCATCGTCTTTTATATCTCTTAGATTTTCAACATAAGCGCCGAAAACAAGATCACCCTCATAGAATGTGTTTACCATAGAGTTACCTTTAACCTCGAAGCAACGGTAACTTCCACCTAATAATTTCGGCATTCGAAACGCAGGTAGAGACTCAATATATTCTGGGTCTCCATAGCCATTCAAATATCCAGCGCTTGCTTGTACGGGTACAAAAACGACATTTTCATTTCCACTTTCATTTGTAGACACTACGGTTGGTATTCCAGAATATGTTTGATTATTCGAAACATTCGACCTCAGCATAACAGCACTTTTTCCAAATAAATAATCAGGATTAATATCGAAGGCATTAATAATAGCCATCAAAACATCATAGCCAGGCTTGGTCTTTTTCCGTGTACCATCCTTTTGGAGACGGCCATTAATAATGCTATCAACCGTGGTACTTGTGACCCCTATACGTTTAGAAAACGAAAAATTGTTAAGCTTAAAGTGACTAATAATTGTCGAGATCTTTTTATCTATCGTTGCCATAAGTTGAAAATAACCCTACCTGAAAATATCCTTAATTTTAAAGATATACGGGTTTGGTAAATTTAAACATTTGTTGCATTAATCAATACGTAAATTAGGGATTTGTTGATCACACATAGTTGGGCTGAAGTAACCGGAAGGCCCGTCAACAAAGGCTTGAGTAATTTTAGGTGATAAAAGTCATATTTTAAGCCTATTATTTGGAGTACCTTTCATAGAATAATCAATACTTGGCTTTAATTATGGGACATTTAGACGTAAAACAACTTAAAAGCCCCAAAGATAAAGCATTATATATCCATCACCTTATTAGGGATCTCGAGGCTTTAGATATAATGCTTAAAAACGACCTGATCGAAAAAGAACCTATAAGGATAGGTGCCGAACAGGAGTTTTGCGTTACCTCGAACCATTATTTCCCAAACAATAATAACCTTAAAGTTTTAGATGCCATTGACGACGACCATTTCACTACCGAAATAGGTCGTTATAATCTAGAGATCAACTCCGACCCTTTATTACTTGAGGGCCGTTGTTTTTCTAATCTACAAGGACAGCTAAAGGCGCTGTTAGACAAAGCCGAAAAAGGCGCTAAAAGCAAAGATTCTAAAGTTGTTTTAACAGGGATCTTACCCACACTTAGATTAAAACACATTGGCGAAAACTACATGACGGATATGCCACGCTATCATGTACTTAATGAGGCGTTAAAAGCGTCGCGCCGAGAATGTTTTAATATTCATATAAAAGGTATTGATGAGTTAAATCTTATACATGACAATGTGATGCTCGAGGCTTGTAACACCAGCTTTCAAACTCATTTACAAATTCACCCCGACGAGTTTGTAGAAAAGTATAACTGGGCTCAAGCTATCGCGGGTCCTATTTTAAGTATTTGTACCAATTCACCTATTATCTTCGGAAGAGAACTATGGGCAGAAACCAGAATTGCTCTATTTACGCAAAGTATTGATACCAGAGCAAATTCATTTATCCATAAAGAAAAACAATCGCGCGTAAGTTTTGGCGCTGATTGGGAAAAAGGAACGGTTACCGATATTTTTAGAGATCATATATCGAGATTTAGAAGTTTATTGGCATCCGACGAACACGATGATAGTTTAGAAAAGCTTGAAAATGGTGTAATCCCGAAACTCAAAGCATTACAACTCCACAATGGCACGGTCTATAAATGGAATCGCGTATGCTATGGTGTAGGTGGCGGAAAACCACATTTAAGAATAGAGTGTCGATACATACCATCCGGACCAACATTAACTGATGAAATTGCCAATATGGTCTTTTGGGTAGGTCTTATGCTGGGTCAACCAGACCATTATAGAAATATTCATGAGAAAATGGACTTTAAGGACATTAAGAATAACTTCTTTAAGGCGGCGAGAAATGGCATGGAAACTCAATTTAAATGGAATAATGAACTAATTTCTGCAAAGGATCTTATTTTAAATGAATTTCTTCCTATTGCTATTAAAGGATTAGAAAAGGCAAATATTGATTCAAAGGACATTTCAAAATACTTATCAATTATCGAACGTAGAGCGAATTCTAAAAACGGCTCTCAATGGATGATAGATAATTATCGAAACCTTCAAAAGAGCAAAACTAATTTTGAAGCACTTCAAAATATAACCGCCTACATGCACAAACATCAATTGGGCGACAAAACAGTCGATCAATGGGGGCTTTTCAATCCGGATGATAACTTGAAGATCGATGTTAGCCGAATTGTAAAACACAACATGAACACTAAAATTCTATTAGTAGATCAAAGTGATAGCTTGGAATTAGTGAGCCATATTATGAAGTGGAAAAATATTCATCATTTACCAGTCATAAATAAGAAGAAAGAATTAACCGGCTTATTAACCTGGACAGATCTCATTAAGCTAGGAAATAAAGAGCTGCATTTAAGAGTGAAGGATGTTATGACTAAAGATCTGATCACCATATCACAAGAAGCACCACTCGAGGAAGCGAAACACTTAATGGAAACTCATAATATTAACTGTCTACCTGTGGTTAGGAATAAAGAACTGCTGGGTATTTTAACTTCAAGTGATTTATAAACAATGCAAATCAGCCTTAGAAAGGACATAAAATCTATGAGTAGACCTAATCGAGTTTTTCATCATATTAAAGGAAAAAAACCCGGCGCAACTATCGTTTTCTTTGCCGGCATTCACGGCAATGAATTTGCAGGAGTAGATGCTTTAAACTCAGTTTTATCTGAAGTTAATGAAGCGGATATTGCTGGTGAAATTATAGGGGTTTATGGCAATATAAAAGCACTTAAAGAAAACAGAAGGTTCATAGACAAAGATTTAAATCGTGTTTGGACTTCGAAGCATTTGAAGGATTTAAAAAACGAAAAGAACCCTGAAAATGAACTATTAGAGCAACAGGACTTGTACAGATTTATTGAAGTATTATTGACTTCAACCGAGCAACCAATCTATTTTATTGACCTTCATACCACATCAAGCAAATCCTTGCCATTTATTACCATCAATGACGCCATGATTAATAGAAAATTTTCGTCATGTTTTGGTATTCCGGTGGTGCTAGGTATTGAGGAATATTTAGAGGGACCCCTTTTGAGTTATCTCAACACTTTGGGCTATGTCTCTTTAGGGTTTGAATCTGGCCAACATATAGATCCAGAAGCCATTATTAATTGTGAAGCCTTTGTTTTTTTAGCTCTCGTTTTTGCTGATATTTTGAAAGAGGTCAAACAAGAAAAATTTAAATATTATCAAGACATCCTCAAGTCCGCAACTAAAGAGGTTAACTCTACTTTCGAAGTTGTTTACAAATACCATATACAACCGGAAGAAGACTTTAAAATGTTGAATGGGTTTGTTAGTTTTCAATTTGTAAAAAAAGGCACGCATTTAGCCAATTCTGACGGAAAGGCAATTCATTCTGAATATTCCGCAAAGCTTTTTATGCCATTATATCAAAAAACCGGAAGCGATGGATTTTTTATAATTAGACATATCCCTAAATTCTTTTTGAAACTTTCCCAATTTCTAAGAAGCATTAAGGCCGATCAGTTATTAACCTATTTACCTGGGATAACATGGCATAATAAGGCCGAAGGCGTTTTGAAGGCCAACCTGAGAGTAGCACGTTTTTTAACCAAGTCTATTTTCCACTTGTTCGGCTATAGAAATAAACAAATAGACCAAACCCATTTATTACTTTATAATCGCGAGCGTGTCGCTAGAAAAAGTATGTACAAAAATGAAAAATGGTACTAAAAAAAACCTCAGAGAAGCTGAGGTTTTTTAATATAGTTTATAACGAAATGTTATTAGTCAGATGACGTGCTTCCACCGCTATTTTCATTAGAATAAGTATTGTTGTCGCGTGCAACATCTGCCATCATTTGAGACGGATCTATTTCAACAGACCTTACAGCCTTACTTGCATTGAATGTATATGTTGGCATAGCCCATGCCCAATCATCAATGATGGTTGCGGAAGTTGGTTTTTCACCACGCATCATCTGCAATGGAATATAATAGTCTTCCTTGGAGCCATCCATATAAGTTACTGAAAGATCGATTGGCATTGGCATCAGACCAATTCTATTTAATGTTACAGCTGTACCTTCAACTGATTTAACACTGTAATCTATAGTGTTGGTGGTCTGTCCAAAATCCATTAGATACCAATCGAGTTCAAAATCTGTTATACGTTCAGCCGTTCTAATGATATCCATTGGTTTCGGGTGCTTAAAGGAAAAATCATTAAAATATTTTTTAATTGTTTTCTTTAGATTGTCCTCTCCAATCACATAGCCTAATTGCGCCAAAAACACAGCACCTTTACTATATGCCGCAGAACCATAAGCACTGTTAAACTCATAACGGTCTGCATGTGTTGTAAGGGGTTGTTCATAGCCAGAAGTTGCTAACCTAATATAACTCCTGTAAGACCCTCTTTGTGGATTATCAAGTTTGTTCTCATTTAATTCGTTTTCAGCCAAATTAGATATGTAAACCGTAAACCCTTCATCCATCCATTCGTGTTTTGCTTCGTTGCTGGCCAATAGAAATTGAAACCAGGTGTGCGCCATTTCATGTGCAGTCACACCAACCAAGCTACCGTAACTGCGCTGTCCAGTTATTAAGGTACACATAGCATACTCCATGCCACCATCTCCACCTTGAATAACAGAGTATTGCTCGTATGGATATTGACCAACGTTTTCACTAAAGTAAGTCATAAGCTTGGCAGTATCTGGCTGGAGTTTCTTCCAGTTTTCAAGATATTTTGGCTCTAGTGTTTTCTTATAGTAGAAATGTAATTTTGGTCCGTTAGGCATTTCATAGGTATCGTGAATAAAATCAGGATCAGCAGCCCATGTAAAGTCGTGTACTCTTGGTGCCTTAAAATGATATGTTTTCTTTCCGGCGTTTACGTTAGGTTCACCTTGCAAATAACCCGTACCCCCAACAACATAATCTTTATCAATGGTTAATTTAACATCGAAATCACCCCAAACACCATGAAACTCTCTCGCGATGTAAGGGTCGGCGTGCCAACCTTCATCATCGTACTCAGCCAGTTTCGGATACCATTGTGTCATAGATAGGGCAACACCCTCTTTATTATTTCTTCCTGAACGACGAATTTGAACTGGGACTTGCCCATCAAAATCCATATCGAAAGTTACTTTTTCTCCCGGTTGTATCGGTTGCGCCAATTGGACCTCCAAAACAGTTCCAACGGTTTCATGGGAAAGTACAGTCCCGTTTTGTTTTAATGAATTTACCTTAATGTAGCCGATTTCATTAGGTTTTAGCTTACTAATACGGTCTCTTACTCTTCGGTCTGGATCCTGTATTGTTCGAGAACGCACATCCATTTCGCTTCCAGGTTGAAAAGCATTGAAATATAAATGATAATAAACGCGATTTAACACATCTGGTGAATTGTTTGTATAAACCAGTTTTTGTTTTCCTTTATATTGAAAGGTGTTGACATTCATGTCGATCTCCATAGCGTAATCAACATGCTGCTGCCAATAACCAACAGAATTAGAGTCAGATTTTTTAGTGTTGTCAACACTTTTAGACTCTTCTGTTGCGCCACAAGAGAAGATTAAGACTAAACTTAGTAGGCTTAAGACAATTTGTTTCATATTATTCAATTTTAGATGCCATAATTAGTGCATTATAGGCGTTAGCAATTTTTCCAGATTTTGATAGGTCGGCAAATGGTTTTACATTAGAAGGATCGCCAGCCACAACAACTCTTGTTGTTAATGCCAGACCAGATTCTAAAATAATATCCTTTACCTGAGCAGCGGTTAGATTTGGGTATTGTGAGCGTAATAACGCCGCAATACCGGCAACTCCTGGAGCCGCCATTGATGTGCCGCCGTAAAATTTATATTTATTTCCAGGAATAGCAGAATAAATATCAGATCCTGGAGCAAAAATATCGACATTCTTTTTCCCATAATTTGAGAAATCAGAGATCATTTTTGAGCCGTATTTGTAAGTTAATGAACCCACCGCAATAAAGGTTTTAGACACTTCAACAAAATTGACATTATCATCAGGAAAGTGCGGCTTCAAATCTACATTTACGCCTTCATTCCCAGAAGCATGAACAAACACCACATCATTGTCTGAAGCATATTTAATAGCGTCTCTTACCCATTCAGAGTGTGGTGAGAAGGCCTTACCGAAACTCGCATTGATAACTTTAGCGCCGTTGTCTACAGCATATCTTATACCTAGTGCGACGTCCTTATCGTATTCGTCACCTCTTGGTGTTGTGCGAATAGCCATAATTTCAACATTGTTTGCGACGCCATTCATCCCTATTGAATTATTGCGCTCAGCAGCAATGATAGCAGCCACGTGTGTGCCGTGATCTTCGATGGTTCCTTTTGGTTTAACGTCACCATTTCCATAGCCTGTATCGCTGAGATCATTGATGTCATCACCAGTTTTGCGACCAGAAAAGTTTTTGTTGAGCTTATAGTTTAGTGTATTGTTCACCCTTTCTAGAATACCATTAATCTCTTCTGAAGCTTCTGCAATAGTTGAACCATTTGCGTGAACATTTAGTGCTATTTGTCTCGCCCTTGAAAGTTCCTGATTGTCTGTATTAATGGCCTTTACCTCTTCAATTGTATAGTCTCTTTTGTTGAGGTGATTAGCTAATAAATTATCCGTATCCTTAATAATTTGAGCAATTTCCTCATTGCGCAATTTGGCCTGATAATATTTTTGGTATTCAGACTCATACAAGGCGTTGGCTTCATTATAACGCGGGTGTGAAGTATTACCACTAGCTAAAAGGCGTACATATTCGAATTGTTCATGATAGGTCTCGCCGAGAAAATTCCAACCGTGAATATCATCAACATAGCCATTATTATCATCATCCTTACCATTGTTTGGAATTTCATCGTCATTTGTCCAAATTACATCATTCAAATCTTCGTGATCTATATCAATGCCCGAATCAATAACAGCGACAATAACCTTTTCGCCTTTTCTACCCTTTATGATTTCCCTGTAAGCTTTTTCCAAAGCCATTCCAGGAATAGTATCTTGTTCTAAGTCTAAATGTCCCCAATTTTTCTTTTCGTCCTCTGTGAGTTCGGTCACTTTTAATGGTGACGAATCAATATTCTCCACAGGTGTTGAAATAATATCTGCCGGACCACCACAACCAAGAAATAGGAACGTAGATAATATATACAACAAGTGCTTATTGTTAGACTTCATAGTGTTTGGGTTTAAATTTTAACTGAATATATCCTTACATGTGAAGATTTCGTTGAGCCGAACTCCTTTTTCGGTGTGTTTAACTGTTATGATCTCATGATGTGCATCGTGCTCCAAGAAGAGATAGAAATTTTCGTCTGCAGCCATATTCAAGAACACTTCTTTTTCGTCTAGCGTCAATAAAGGCCTGGTGTCGTATCCCATAACAAAAGGTAACGGTAAATGACCTAAAGTTGGCAATAGATCAGCCATAAAGCATATAGTTTTTCCTTTGTAATTAATCATCGGAATCATTTGTTTATCTGTATGACCATCTGCATAGAAAATATCAAACCCTAACTTAGAGTCTTTCAAAATACGATCCTCTGGAAGTGCTGTAAACTTTAATTGCCCACTCTCTTCCATCGGTAATATATTTTCTTTCAAAAATGATGCCTTTTCTCTTCTGTTAGGCTTAGTGGCCCACTCCCAATGACCTTTATTGCTCCAAAAATGTGCATTTTTAAAGGCAGGCTCATAGCCCGTTCTGTCTTTATTCCATTGAATACTTCCACCACAATGGTCGAAATGCAGGTGCGTCATAAAAACATCAGTGATATCATCTCGGTGAAAGCCGTATTTAGCTAAATTTTTGTCAATAGAGTCATCACCCCAAAGAAAGTAATATCCATAAAACTTATCGCTTTGCTTGTTGCCCATCCCGGTATCAATCAGAATTAACCGATCACCATCTTCAATGAGCAAACAGCGCGCTGCAATATCAATCATATTATTTTGATCTGCAGGATTAGTACGTTGCCAAAGTGATTTAGGAACAACGCCAAACATAGCGCCTCCATCAAGCTTGAAGTTACCTGCGTTTATAGGGTATAATTGCATAGTCGCGCAATTTACCAAATTAGCTCGTAATAGGATATAACCTTTTGATTTTATTAAGATTTTTTGAGTTGTAAAAAAAAACCTATTTTCGAAATGTTTAAAAATTTAAATAATGGTTGAATTAGCTGGTATTATTATACTTGGAATATTAGCCCAATGGGTAGCTTGGAAATTTAAGATTCCAGCAATTTTACCGTTGATCTTAATTGGTCTTTTGGTAGGGCCAATTGCTGCTGAGTTTATTAATGAAGATGGTTCGAAATGGATAGAACCCATTTGGAATGGTAAAAAAGGTCTGTTTCCTGGTGAAGGCTTGTTTTATTTCGTATCACTCGCCATTAGTATTATTCTTTTCGAAGGCGGGCTCACTTTAAAACGCAGTGAGATCAGAACCGTAGGTCCTGTGATTACCAAACTCATTACAGTTGGCGCGGCAGTTACCTTTTTCGGAGCGGCAGTATTAGCACATTACCTATTCAATTTGAGTTGGGATTTGTGTTTTCTGTTTTCAGGATTAATCATTGTGACTGGTCCGACCGTGATAACACCAATCTTAAGAAATATCCCCTTAAAGCGCGATGTGTCCACAGTTCTGAAATGGGAAGGAATTCTCATAGACCCGATTGGAGCTCTTGTTGCGGTCTTAGTTTTCGAATTTATTTCAGTTGGTGGTGAAGTTGGTTTCACAAAAACTGCATTGATCGAATTTGGTAAAATTGTACTATTCGGAACTACGTTTGGATTCACCTTTGCACACGCCTTAGTATTTGCAATTAATAAAAAGTTTATTCCGCATTACTTACTAAATGTGGTGTCTTTATCTGTTGTGCTTCTTGTGTTTATTGAATCAGAAATATTTGCTCACGAATCTGGTTTACTAGCTGTGGTTGTGATGGGTATGGTTATCGGTAATAGTAAGTTAGATAATATCAAAGAGCTATTATATTTCAAGGAATCACTAAGCGTATTGCTCATTTCGATTCTGTTTATTCTGTTGGCGGCGAATATCAACTTTAAGGATTTAATGCTTTTATACCGTTGGGAAACTCTTGCCCTGTTTTTAATTGTGGTATTGCTCATAAGGCCGCTGGCTGTTTTAGTAAGTTCACATGGTTCGAAACTAAAAATGAACGAAAAACTATTCATTAGTTGGGTGGGGCCACGAGGTATTGTTGCTGCGGGTATCGCTTCGCTTTTTGGCAGCAAACTTTATGCAAATGGTGTAGCCGGAGCTGAATATATCACACCGTTGGTATTTATGATTGTTCTTGGAACGGTATTATTGAATGCTACTACCGCGAGATTATTTGCAAAGGTCTCAGGGGTGTTTTTAACAAAATCCGAAGGTATTTTAATCATTGGCGCTTCAAAGGTATCGCGCTTAGTGGCCCAATATTTAGTGGATAACGGAAGACATGTCGTGCTTGTAGATAGTAACCAAAATAATGTTTACGAAGCTGAGAAAATGGGGATTGAAGCACACACCGAAAACATCTATTCAGATACTTTAAAGGATAATGTAGAGTTGAGTGATGTAGGCTATTTATTAGCACTAACTGGAAATGCCGACATTAACCGCTACGCTGTAGAAAAATTTGGCGCTCAGTTTGGTGAAAACGGGTCGTTTAGACTCGCTTCTAAAGCTGAGTTAGAAAATGGCTCTATTTCTCCTGAAGACGGTGTTTTTACACTGTCTGATGATTTCAATAACCTAATGCAAGTCACGGATAACTTTCCTGATATTCGAGAAGTGCCCGTTAAGGACCTGGATTCCTATAATAGCACATTAGAAACTATAAAATCTAACAAAGACCAAATTCCATTATTTCTGAAAACCAGTAAAGACGTTATTCACATTATACCATCCTTAGATGATGATGTAGAAAAAGAGATCGATGCTAAAAGTAAACTGGTGTATTTAGGTAAAGCAATGACCTAGTCGTTCAATTTGAGGACTGCCATAAACGCTTGTTGCGGTATTTCTACATTACCCACTTGACGCATACGTTTTTTACCCTTTTTCTGTTTTTCCAGAAGTTTACGCTTACGTGAAATATCACCACCATAACATTTAGCCGTAACATCTTTACGTAGCGCTTTAATAGTTTCTCTGGCTATAATTTTTGCACCAATGGCCGCCTGTACAGGGATATCAAACTGTTGTCTCGGGATGAGCTGTCTTAGTTTTTCGGTCATTTTTTTACCAATTGTATAAGCATTGTCAGCATGTACAAGTGCAGAAAGCGCATCTACGGTTTGACCATTTAGTAAAATATCAACCCTAACTAATTTTGAAGCACGCATTCCGATTGGTGAATAGTCAAAGGAAGCATAACCCTTTGAAACGGTTTTCAGACGGTCGTAGAAATCAAACACAATTTCTGCCAGTGGCATATCAAAGCTTAACTCTACACGCTCTGTTGTTAGGTAGGTCTGATTTGTGATTTGACCACGTTTTTCAATACAAAGACTCATAACCGGACCAACGAAATCCGATTTGGTAATGATGGTAGCTTTTATGTAGGGTTCTTCAACTCGATTTAATGTTGAGGGTTCTGGTAAATCCGAAGGATTGTTAACTATTACAATTTCATCAGGATTTTTATTCGTGAAGGCATAATAACTTACGTTTGGCACAGTTGTGATCACAGTCATATCAAACTCGCGCTCTAAGCGCTCCTGAATGATTTCCAAATGTAACATTCCCAAGAATCCACAACGGAATCCAAACCCTAATGCCGCTGAACTTTCAGGTTGAAATACTAATGAAGCGTCATTAAGCTGAAGCTTTTCCATTGACGCTCTAAGCTCCTCGTAATCTTCGGTATCAACAGGATAAATACCAGCGAAAACCATAGGTTTAACGTCTTCAAACCCTTCAATAGCGTTAGTTGTAGGTATTTTTGAATCTGTGATGGTATCGCCCACTTTAACCTCACGCGCATCTTTGATGCCGGTGATCAGGTACCCAACGTCACCTGCTTTTATTTCTTGTTTCGGAACTTGCTTCAGTTTTAAGGTTCCGACCTCATCAGCATAATAGCTTTTTCCTGTATTGATAAATTTGATGTGTTGTCCTTTCTTAATTGAACCATTAATCACCCTAAAATAGGTTTCAACACCTCTAAAAGGATTGTAAACAGAATCGAAGATTAAGGCTTGCAGTGGCTCATCAGGGTTACCCTCTGGCGCTGGCACACGTTCAATAATAGCTTCTAATATATTTTCAACACCAAGACCGGTTTTTCCACTTGCTGGTATGACTTCTTCCGGATCACAACCCAAAAGGTCAACAATATCGTCAGTAACCTCTTCAGGATTAGCACTTGGCAAGTCAATTTTATTTAAAACAGGAATTATTTCCAGATCATTTTCTAAGGCAAGGTATAGATTAGAAATCGTTTGTGCTTGAATACTCTGCGCCGCATCAACAATTAACAACGCGCCTTCGCACGCAGCAATCGAACGAGAAACTTCATATGAGAAATCAACGTGACCAGGCGTATCAATGAGATTAAAAATATACTCTTCACCCTTATAAGTATATTCCATTTGGATTGCATGAGACTTTATAGTAATGCCTCTTTCGCGCTCTAGGTCCATATTATCGAGCAACTGGTCTTGTTTCTCCCTATCAGTAACAGAACCTGTAAAATCTAATAATCGATCCGCCAGGGTACTTTTACCATGGTCGATGTGCGCTATAATACAAAAATTGCGTATGTTCTTCATTTATCTTTTTCTAAGCCACGAATTTGGGTGCAAATATAATTGATTTCTTA
>JAAUYM010058720.1_pt1 | contig 12206 bp, 13 predicted proteins | sample 7278001 | NCBI WGS metagenome assembly JAAUYM01 (sample SAMN14350224, study PRJNA611818) | marine sediment metagenome | isolation source: surface marine sediment (1.8m) | place: French Polynesia: Moorea | collected 2018-08
TCCCAGTGTGGCGAGTCGTAATTTGGTCTTTGGCCATTGCGAAATTTTACCCAGCAAGGCGGGTAGCTTTAGGCTAGTCCTTTTTAACTTTTTCTAGATATTGAGGTAGTACGTAGGTGCTGTGCTTTGCAGATTTTTGGAGAAAACAGCTATAAAAGTACGTAATTGTACACTACACCTATTATTAACGAGAATAAAACGGTAGAAAGTGAGCAGTCTCTACCATGTCTATGTGGCTTATTCCAGGCATCAACGTGCTGACAAAATTTACCTTTTGGAGGAGGGCATTTCTTATCTTGCAATCTTATCTCCTTTTTGTTTTTATAGTAATGTTTTTGAGCAATTTTACATTGACATAACAGATTCAAATAAAGTTATGTTTTATTAAAAGTATTCAGGTTTATTTGGCGCAAGCTCAAACCTGAGGCAATATCCTCGCATTTCTCTCTTTTTCGTCAACTGCGCATTTCGATTTGGCCCTAATTTCACTCAACATCTGAGTCTTATGTAACTTATGTGCCACGTACCAACAATCACGTCGTGCCACCAATTCACATGGCAGAGTCGACCCACCCCCACAGGGTTCCCCCTCTCGCCATCTCTGGCGGCAGAGCTGATCACAAAGGGCCCACTTGCACGGAGTGTGGAACTCAATTCGTGGTTCCAGGTGCTCAGGCTGGACTGGGTGGGATACTTGGTACAGGTTCTCTGTTCTGCCCTGCTGTCAAATTTTCCAATTGCCAAGTGGTACAACAGAGAGAATTAAAAAAAATTCCTCCTGTGACCTGCCGCTTTTTTATGAATGCTACTCAAAAAAAAACATTAGAAGGCCTAAAGTGAGGAGAGAAGAGGTCCAAAAGCAAACACCAAAAGAGGGAATTGCAGTAGTTATGTAAGTGTATTGGACGATAAGCACAAATCACGTCATTAAATAACTTGCTCTAAAGTTATTATCAGCAGAAATGTTCTTCACCAATCTCATGGTGAGAAAAGTTGGTCACTACTGGCAACCGTGCAAGCGGGTTTCCCAAACTGCCAAAGAAAATTGAGGATAATAAGTACAGTAATTCCTTTACCTGATTAAAGTTCTTACTTTGCTTTGCACTTATGAATTTGCCCATGTATTCCTCTGCACACACTAAGCAACCTTGTGTGGTTAAGTGAAACCCAAAAAGAATGGTAACTTTGGTTTAGGCAGTCGCTCTGGCAGTCGAGCTCGTAGATTGCTGAAGAAAATGTGTCTCTCTTTTATCCTGAGAAGGGAGGGGGAGAGGGGAGGAAAGAGAAAAAGAGAAAGAGAGGAGAGGTCATGTGACTCGAAAAGGCAGAGTTGCTTCCTGTTGTTTATGCGCAAGAAAAGATGGAAGAAGAAATTGCCACCAACAAGGAATTCAAACGAAATTAAGAATTGGCAACAAATTACCAGCCAACATGGGCCTTAAGGTACATCACAATAAGCCCAGAACTAGAATCTGCGCAGTGCTCACTACGTTGGCTCACATAAAATAAACTCGCCCACTTCGGAGTAACCCCCATCTAGCAACCCTGCTTCTTCTACGCCAACAACAGCTGCCCTGTCAAAGAGAGAGAGAGAGAGAGAGAGAGAGAGAGGGGGGACCGATTAGAGGCACCTGCTGTTTCACTTCCACCTGCGCCTTGCTGACCTCGTCCTCGGGGTCTCCGGAGGTAGCCACCGTCCGTCGCCCCGACCCGACCTGACGCCATGAAGGGCCACCTCTTCAACATCGACAACGGCTACCTGGAGGGCCTCTGCAGGGGATTTAAGAACGGCATCCTCAAGCAGACGGACTACCTCAACCTGGTGCAGTGCGAGACGCTGGAAGGTGGGGAGGGACAGTCTTGACAGTCAAGGGTGGGGGGGTCTAACTGTTTGGTTAAGAAAAAACCCTGGCTTCTTCTTCTCTCTTCAGATCTGAAGCTCCACCTGCAGAGTACCGACTACGGCAACTTTCTGGCCAGCGTGCCCAGCCCACTGCAGGTATGGTGGTAAAGTAGTACCATTTAAAGAAGTTTCCAGTACAGTACTAGACTGCTTGTACCTTGCAAGTTTACCCAGAGTGTCCTTACTCGTAATAACCGGAGTCCACTGTATCGACTACTATTAGTTAGGTAGTAGTAGTACGCCTTTTTGCGCTTTTTGCGCTGCTCCTTTCATGCATCAGATGGCTACCAAGCTGTTTCTTTCTCCAATTTTTTTGTGGGACATAGTGAAGAAACTTTCTTACTCATTACTTCTTTCTCATTTTCATCATATCAAGGTTTTTTTACGATAGCACAGAGGTAGATTAAACAAGAAAAAGTTTAGAGGAAATGAGGAGAGCAGGTCTAAAATGTTGAGTTGTTTCCCTTTTCAGGTCTCGGTGATCGATGACCACCTCAGGCAGAAGCTGGTGACTGAATTCCAGCACATGAGAAACCACTCCACCGGTGAACTGGCCACGTTCCTGGACTTCATCACGTACAGTTACATGATTGACAACATCATCCTTCTGATCACCGGGACCCTTCACCAGCGCCCCATCTCTGAGCTGGTGAGTAAGTGCCACCCGCTGGGGTCCTTCGAGCAGATGGAAGCAATCCACGTCGCATCCACTCCTGCGGAGCTGTATAATGCAGTGCTGGTCGACACACCACTAGGTGAGGAAGCAAAAGTGATGCTTGCAAGCTATTTGGGGGAGATTGAGGTGGATTTTTTTACATTTTTCTTTCAGCACCCTTTTTTGAGAGCTGCATCAACGAGCAGGATCTGGACGAGATGAACATTGAGATCATCCGAAACACCCTGTACAAGTCCTACCTTGAGGCATTCTACGAGTTCTGCAAGAGCATGGGTGGAGAGACAGAGGAGGTCATGTGCGAGATACTTGCAGTGAGTTACGCTTTATTACTACAAACATGGGGGTTGCAAACGTATTTATTCAAAAGGACAACTTTCTCAGTTTGAGGCAGACCGTAGGGCATTCATCATCACCATCAACTCGTTCGGGACAGAGCTGACAAAGGATGATCGAGAGAAGCTGTACCCAACCTGCGGGAAGCTCTATCCAGACGGGCTCAAGGCACTCGCCCGAGCAGATGACTATGAGCAGGTCAAGAGCGTTGCGGAGTACTATTCGGTGAGTTTATTTTTTTTTTTTTCCTCAGTAAAATGATTGTCGGGAGAGATCCTTTTTTAAACAACCATGTTCTTTCTATCTAGGACTACAAACAATGCTTTGATGGAGCTGGCACCAACCCGGGAGAGAAGACATTGGAGGACAAGTTCTTTGAGTATGAGGTAATAATGCAGCATCATGTCTCAACTACTTTTTTTTTCCTGGCTTGGGAAAGTTTACTCATTGCCATGATTTTGCCCAAAATCCAGTTGTAGATTAATATCGAGTTATTTAATTATTACTGACATTCGTTCTGTTTTAAAATAATATCGCTTGGGCATGGAGACAGTATCTTTTTGCTCGTATTCCATTTTTAGGTGAAGTTGAATGTGAACGCATTCATGCAGCAGTTCCACTTCGGAGTGTTCTATGCGTTTCTCAAGCTGAAGGAGCAGGAGTGCCGGAACATCGTCTGGATCTCGGAGTGTGTGGCGCAGAGGCACCGGGCCAAGATTGACAACTACATTCCCATTTTCTAAAAGCAGAAAAAAACAGCCTCTTTTATCAACTAGAGCCTAGCCATAGCATTTCTTCGCTGTTTTGATTGGCATGAAGCATATGAAACACCTTGTTTTAGTTTGTCAGATGTTTCTGTCTCCTCCCCTGTTGCTGAATCTATGTATTTATGTAGCCATCAATCGAAAGTTACGTCACATAATTAAAAGGCGATTGAAATCTTTCCATAAAGTCCCTTTCTGTTTCTTTAGCAAGCGTCCTTAAAACACTCATAGTTGAACGAATAGTGTTACTTTCTAAGTACTACAGTAAATCCACTCGCATAGGTGAAAAACAGTCAAAATTCCATCATAGGATAACTGAAAACTTTTGTGTTTTTGGCCAAAAATTCTTATTAAAAATTTAATAAGTAAGAATGCAATTTCTTGGCCTGGTATTTTATTTAGATATACCTGGTCCATTTTGCGCTAACACTCGTCTCGTCTATATCCATTCATTTCGCTCTGGCTTCGTTCAGCAACTTGAGCGCGTCTTTAAACCACTCGCTGTCCATCTTGGACCTCTGGATGCGCTCCTCCTTTTCGCAAATGTCCTTGCTCAGCATCTTCCTGTGCGAAAGAAAGCATTTTTTTCTTTAGAAATGGAATTTAAAAAGTGAACAAAATTTAGACCCAACCATTTTTCTTCACCGACCTTATTTCCAGATCTGCCTTCTCCGTCAGTGCGCGGCTGTGTGGGCCAAAGTTGGCAAAAAGGTTCTTCCTCTTCTCTGCCTGTCTCCGCTTGGCCACGTCCAGCATCGCGATTGGGTGCAGTGGGTGATACTGATCTTCCTCTGTGTACAGTACACATGGATAAATACACGTGTTTTCCTACTTAAAACTCAACTTGCTTTTATGAAAAAAAACTCTCTGACCTTTGACATTGGTGTTGGCCTCCTCTATGATCCTGCTGTATGCTTCCTCCCCAATCAGCATCTTGGACAGACCAATGCTCATGAGCAGGGACAGCAGGGACCACCTCTTCTTCAGAGCGCCATGCACCTCGGACTTCTCTTCTGGTTTGGCCATCAGTTGGCTCCAGTCAACCTGCAAGTATAGCATTTTAAACGTCAGCGAGCAAACCAAGAACTAATAATAGGATAAGAATAAAATGTACATCAAGAGCGTTGACCATCTTGGCCTTGGTGATCTTGGAATTGTCATCGTCTGAGACCTCCAAATCCTCATCTGAGATGCCCTCCAGCAGGTCGCTGTTGCTGTCCCTGCTGCTCTTCTCCATCTTTCCCACCTTTCTCTTCTTGCTGCTGCTGCCCTCTTGTGCTCCCTTGTTGTCCCCCTCGCCTTCTTTGGCATCAGCGGCTACTTCATCAGACCCAACTCCTTCGTTTTCCCTGTTCAAGAGCTCCTCGTCTGATTCGATGTCCGAGAGAAGCTCATTGCCAGATGCTTTCTCCGCCCCTTCCCCGCCTTCCTCCTCCTCCTCGTCCTCTCCCTCCTCTTTCTCTCTGTCCACGTTTGGCTGGTCGTCCACTTCCCCTTCCTCTTTGTTCTCCACGTCCTCTTCTTCCTCTTTGCCTCCCTCCTTGGTCTCTCCCTCTTCCACCTCCTCTACGGGAAGATCCGCACACAAGCTGTCGTCCTTTTCCTTTTCCTCCCCCCCAATGCTGCCACCTTCTTCTGGAGATTGATCCGGACTCCCCCTGGACTTGGACCTCCATGGTCTGCTGTCCTCCCGCTTTGGGCTCTTGTTCAGGCTTCCTCCTTGCCTCCCTCGTCCATCGTCCCTCTGCAGTGCCTGTGGGGGCAAGAGCCTCTCCCTCGATTTGGACGTCGGCTTCCCCTTGCCGCCACCGCTGCCATCTCCGCTTCCCAATCCCAAAGATCGATGTCCGATGCGCCCGCCAAGACCTCTTTCCTCCCCGCCGCCACGACCAAACCCACTTCCGCCACCTCCTGGTCCGCCTCCAATGTCGTGCCCACAGTCAATCCTGACAGAGTTGGCACCAGAGAGCAAACCTTCTCCCAGAATTGGGCCCCGGGATCCAAACCCGCCACCACGGCTTCCTCTTCCGAAACCTCCTCCTCCTGCCCTGCCCCTGGGGGAGGAACTGCGGTCACTATGGCTCATCCCCATTGGTGGCAGGTGCAGAAGTCCCCTCTCCTCCCTGTCCCTGTCTTGTTGACCTCCCTTCCACCCAGGACCATCACCCCAGTCGCCACCTGATCTCCCTTCCCTGTCACCCAGGAACCCTCCTCCTCTGGTCCCCCCTCCACTCCAATCATCCCTCTCTCTCTCCCGCCCCCTGCCTCCTTCAAAGCGTCTCTCATCCACGTCTCTCTCCCTGTGCTCATAGTCACCCCCCCAGGGGTGATCCCGACCTCCACCGTGCATCAGTTCCTGTGGCCCTCGATCCCTCTGCCCCATACTGTCCCTCAGTCCTGATCCTCCTCCCCTGGGTTCCTCCGCCAATCCTCTCCCCATTTCCCTGTTCCTCCGAAAGTGCTCGTGGTCCCTTTCCTCCCTGTCATCGTAGTCCCTCTGTGGCCTGTCCTCCCTTCTGTCTCCTCCTCCTCCCTGTGGTCCCTGTCCAGGCCGTGCTGCAGTGCGCACCACATCTCTACTGGTGTTTCTGTGTCCAGCTCCAGCTCCTCCTCCTCTGGCATCCTTCCTCTCCCGAGATCTGGAACGGGCAGCCTTTCCCCCTCCTCCACTTCCTCCACCACCATCATGTGAATTCTTTGGAGAGCGAGGCCGATCTCGGTGCTCCCTCTCTCTGCTCTGCTTCCTCTCCTGCTCCCTCTCTCTCCTGTCATCCTTTGTCTCCTTGGAGTGGTCTCTCCTTGCCGGAGGTGGGGGTGGGCTTTCCTTGTCTCTGTCCCTGCACAAGGCCTTGCTACTACCTTCTCCTCCTCTCCGCCCATTGCTGCCTCCTCTGCTCCTTCTCACACCTGGAGAGTCCTTCCGCTTGTCCTTGTTGCTTGAGTGACCTGACCAGAACAAAATATCATCATGGAATAAATTACTGAATGTAATGGTACATTACCACTCTTTTTGACTGGAGAGTGACTTCTCCTCGACTTGTGCGAACGCCCTGCTGGACTCCTGGACCTCGGCCTCTTGGTGGCAGAGGAGGATGAATGCACCCTTGGCCGGCGGGTGTGTGATGATAATCTCCCTCCTCCTCCTCCTCCCCCGTCGTGGCCTTGTCTGCTCCCACCGCCTAAGTAGGAAAAGCACAAGCACTAGAGCAGTATACCTCTACTACTTTTTAATCCATGAGATGTTAAGCAGAGAGTGGTGGTTAGGCATGTAAAACAGTCTGACATTACAGTATAGGAGAGTTAACGAACACGCCATGGACATAAGCTGCAACCTTCAAAGCAAAGCCTGGGCACCTGAGAAAGAAGCCCTCTTAGCATAGGCCCTGCTAGAAGTCTTGGACTTTTGTCTCTTTTGACCTCGCTGACTTCTGGAGCCACCAAGACTTCCAACTAAATGAAAGACATAACCAGAGAGATTGGAGACAGTGACCTTCCAAGTTCTCTCACCTTGGGATGAGGAGGAAGGGGCCGGGGTGCAATAGAAGCCGAACTTGTCCCTCTCCTGCTTGCCGGCCGCCGTTGTCGTCGCCGATGCCGATGCCGACGCTACTGCCACCGTTGTCGCCTTCTGCTCCGGCCTGTCGGGCTTGGGCGCAGAGGGGCGACCTGGAGAAGACAGACAGTCCTGACTTATAGAAACGGGGAGGGAACAAGCCCGTTGTACCTAGGTATGTACCTAGTACACTCACGTTCTTCATGTCTGTGTGGGCTCTTAACTGAGCCTCCTCCTCCACTGCCCCTTTTCTTCCTCTTCCTGCCAAGGCCACCTCCTCCACCCTCCTTGGGTCCCCTGTCCCCTCTCCCCTTGGAGGAAGTGCTCCTCCTGATGACCCTCCTCTTCTTGGAAGCCCTCTCGTCTCTCTCCCCTCTCCCCCTGGACCTGTCTCGGCCTGAAGATGATAATGACGGCGGTGCCTGTGGTTCCTTCTGACCCTTTGAAGAACCTGGAGAAACCTTTGGTACTTTCCTTTTGTCACCTACACCAATAGGAAAAAAAAGTTTGTGCTAAATATTTGGACTGCACCAGTAATACCATGCACAATACTTTCTCTCTGCGTCGCTCCGGAGAAAGATGACCTAGAGGATTCAGAATCTGAAGAGTCAGGAGACTCCGAGGAGGGCGCTGTCACAGGCTTGGCCTGCTGTGCATGAGCAGGAACTTTGGTCACCGCTGCCGCCACCCCTGTCCCCCTGTGCTCCTTTCCCGCTGCCGACTGCCCCTTCTCCCCAGCATCCTGCTGCAGCTGCCTGGCCAACTCCCGCTGCAGCAGCTGCCGCTTCTTCTCCAGCATCAGCTCATCATCATAGTCCAGGTTCTTCTCGTCCCAGTTCTCCCAATCTAGGTCAATGGCTGGGCTGGCCGGGGCAGGGCCAGGAGCTGACGAAGAGGAGGATGGCTGCAGCTGTTGTCCGTGGTGCCTCTGGCCTTCTCCTGACGTCCTCTTCCCCTCCTTGTGCTTGTCTACTGCCCCTCCTCCTCCTCTCTTTCCATGTCCTCCTCTCTTCTTGCCCTTCCCCTGTGGGGCTCCCTTTGTGCCCAACCTGGAGAATACGCTCGGCCTCTTCTGCTGTCCTCCTCCTGATCCCCTCTCTCCTCTCCCTTCTCCTCCCCGATCTCCTCTGCCTGAGGAGGAAGATGCTCCCTTCTGCAGGTCCACCATGGTCTTCCTCTTGGAAGACATCTTGCGTGTCTTGACCCCTGAGGAAGATTCTCTCTGGATCTTCTGGAACGCCGCTGCTGATTTGCCGTGCAGTGTTGTTGTCGAGGTTGCGTGTGGAGATAAGACGATATCGATATCGAGGTATCAATAACTTACTTTACATGCTTGCTACGTGGGAAGGACAGTGGTTAAACTTCCACTTCAACGCATACGTTCAATTTTGCATTTTGGAGGAAAAAGTCAGTCCAAAGGGCGATGCTGTTGAGGAATTTATTTAAAAAAAGCATTCTAAAAAAAAGAATATTTTTACGGCAAAATATTCGATTTAAACAACTTTTCCCTCATTTACCGACATGTTGCTATTTTATTATTTACTGTAATTGTGCTTTCACTCACGGTTTTTCCCAAGCTTTTATACAAATATCATGCTTATTGATCACAGTACGTATGTACATTCAAAAAAAGATTTCCATACCTGGATCAGACGCCAACCATACCTCAGTGATATCGGTCAGGGCATAAAAAGTCCCACTAATCCAAAGTACCATTTTAAAAATTCCTCTAATCAATAATAATTTACTGCGTAAAAATATGGTTCCCCCCTAATCCTGAAATCGCGCTAATTTGAAGTCGACTGTGTGCATGTACTACGTACGTATGTGTGCCACTTAAATGGAAACGCTTGTTGCGGGTGTCAATTCTTCCCCGTCCCTAACCGACCAATATGATGACCTCACACGCAGCTTGTGCTTTGTTTTTACCGCAAAGTGGACTTTTCTTTCTGAGGAAATGCAAAGGGTGGGGTGGCGGGGGGACTCCACATGCTTCTTGATAACCCCCCTCCCCCCCATCCGCATCCTCTTCTCGCACAGACAGATTCTCTCAGCATTCTCTCTTTTTTTTTTTTCCGACGCGCACCGTCAGAAGCAGTCCAAGACGGACACGGGACATATGTCCGGCCTGATCCCCTCCGCGCCGCCGTCGCAGCAGGACGGCTACGACTATGTCGCCTCCATCAGCAAGTCAGCCGGAGTCGGCGGCGGCGCCAGGAAGATGCAGAAGGCGGAGGAGCACAAGTACCACTACTACACGGAGGACGAGGACGACGGCGGCGGCAGGGGCAAGTGCGCCCTCTACGACAACCTGGAGAAGGGCGGCGGCGGCGGCGGCGGCGACAAGCACCAGCCCATCTCCCAGGACGATGCCAGGCTCCTGAGGCTGGAGCACATGGCGGAGGTGAACCACCACCGCTTGGACGCCCTGGAGCAGCAGGGGCAGGGGAGGTCCACGCGGGGGAGGAAGAGGGCCGGGACGATGATGCTGTGGGTGCTGGTCACGGCCCTCTTTGCCTGCTACCTGCTCCTCATGGCAGGACTGATTGCCATCTTTTTTTTCAGTACACATGGTATATATGGCAAAAAAAAAATCAGAAATCATCCTTTTTTGAATTATTATTAAAATGATTTCCACCATAAACCAGACGATAGGAACGTCACCGCCAGCAACAGCTCCAGATTCTTCCAGAGCTGTCTGCAGGCTGCCGAGGAGTCCGACCGAAGCGGCGTCTACCTGCTCACCCTGGACCCCACCGGCGCGCCCTTCTCCGTCTCCGCGGCACCTTGCCTGATGGGCGGCGGCGACGACTTGGGCCTGGGAGGCGGCTGGACCGTCATCCAGAGGAGAGGCCAGTTTGGAAATCCGGAAGACTACTTCCACAGAGTGAGTTTTAAAAGAGGCTAAGTAGTACAACTGTAGTACGTAGCTTAGCCCAGATGCTTTCAGACGCATACTATAATTCTGTGAGTCACCGTTCAGAACTTCGACGAGTATCTGCGAGGGTTCGGAGAGCTGGAGAAGGAGTTCTGGCTGGGCCTCGAGGCCATCCAGCGCCTGACCACGTCCGCCCCGCACGAGCTCGCCGTCGTCCTCACGGAGGTCGGCGACGAAGGGAGAAAAGTCGTCGCCAGGTAGTAGCGTGAACAGTTGGGAGGAAAGTCCAAGATCCAGGTTCGGTGTCGTCTCTCCAATCCAGGTATTCCAGCTTCAAGCTCGAAGGTCCCGACTTCCGCCTGTCTGTCGGCGGCCACGGCGCGGGCGCGGCCGACCTCGCGGCCGGCGTGGCTGTCGCCGGGGACCCGCTGACGGCCTTCGCCGACACCGCCTTCTCCGCACCGGACCGGGACAGGGACGCCAGCGAGCGCGGACACTGCGCGCAGAAGTACCGGTCCGGGTGGTGGTTCGCCTCCTGCGGCGCCTCCAACCTTAACGGCATCAACCACAACTCGGCGGAGGCGCCCAGGGCCAGGGGCATCGTGTTCACGGACGAGGACCACCCGTTCACCTACTCCTACGCCGGGGCGACCATGTTGATCAGGTCCACCTCGGCCAAGTGATGGTGGAACACGCTGTCAAATTTATCTTTCGCGGGGGGGGGGGGCTGCTTGTATTGGTGGTAATATAGGTAGTTACATGTTTAAACGCACACACACAGAGACAGAGACACCCCGTTTGTCACTCTGAGTTGCTTCTCCCTCACGTCTTGATGACGAACCATCCCATCTGCCCCACCTTCTCGCTGTTCGGCGCCCCTCCCGCCTCCGCCGCCTTCTTGTCCTTCTGCTGCTTCTGCCTCTTCTTCCTGGGCTTCCTGGCCACGCTGACCGGCCCCTTCCTGACCTTGTTGCCCGGCCCGTGGACCTTCTGCTTGTGCATGCTGAGCAGGTTCGGGGTGGAGTAGCTGGCCCCGCAGCGGTCGCAGGTGAAGGGCCTGAACTGGGAGTGCTGCGTGCTGACGTGGTCCCTCACCTGCATGCGGTACTTGTACGTCTTGGGGCAGTGCGGGCACTTGTACTCCACCTTCTGGTGCTCCCTCCGCCGGTGCTCGGCCAGCCCGCTCTTCAGCTTGAAGGCTCTGTCGCATCCGGGCCAGTCGCACCGGTGCGGCCGCTCGTCGGAGTGGATGACCTCGTGCGACCTCAGGGTGGCGGCGAAGCGGAACGTATCGTCGCAGAAGGCGCACCTGAAGGCGGCCGGGGCCAGGCAGGCCAGCTTGTGCGCCTTCGCCTTCTTCTCAGTCTCGAAGCACTTGAAGCATCTCGGGCAGAGCAAGCGAAAGTCGTTCAGCTCGTACCTCTCGGAGTACGACTGCCCGAGGTCCTGCTCCACCGACTCCGGGTCGGTCACCGGGTTCTTGTCCGGGTTGCACCTGGGCGCGATGCTCTTGGGCACCACGCCCTTGAACAGCTGGATCTTGAGCCTGAGGCACAGCTGGAGGAATCCCTCCATCTTGTCGTAGTCGACGACGGCCTCGCCCAGGTACAGGAAGCTGAGGAGGATCTCGACAAAGTCCGGGTCGACGTCCAGCTTGGCCCACAGCCCGTCCATGTCGCGGAAGAAGTCGGTGAAGAGGGAGAGCACGAACCTGTGGACGCGGAAGGACCTCTGCCCGAGGCACCTGATCTCGAAGTCGGCGTGCTGGCGGCTGCGGTAGAGCTTCCTCAACCCCGCGGCCACCAGGTCGCGGTGGTCAGACCAGCTCACCAGGGACGAAGGCATCCTCTTAAAAGTCGACGTCCAAGAGCTGACTTGAACCTGAGCCTGAGCCTGAGCCTGAGTGAGGTCGGTGATGCTTTTTCAGCTGCTGCTTATTTTCAGTTTTGGTGGGAACGGGAAGGGAAGGGAAGCGTCTGCTTTGTCTGGTTTGGCCAACGGCAACGATGCGCAGGCGCAGCGCAGCGTCAGCGTCAGGAGGGAAAGGATCTCAAGATAATGCATAAAAATGGAGCTAAAAATGTAAATAAAAATGCAGA
>JAAUYM010002879.1_pt1 | contig 12197 bp, 20 predicted proteins | sample 7278001 | NCBI WGS metagenome assembly JAAUYM01 (sample SAMN14350224, study PRJNA611818) | marine sediment metagenome | isolation source: surface marine sediment (1.8m) | place: French Polynesia: Moorea | collected 2018-08
ATTGGTACCTGCCACACCCAATGCCACGTTTCCATTTTCCTATAAGGGGATTTAAAGCAGACACGGTAGCTTTCCACTTATGGATAAGCCGAAAAAGTCCCGTCGGGAGAGTAAATTGGAAAGAGGAAGAGAAGAAAGAGGGTAAAAGAGAGAGATAGCTTGTCTGCACTTTGTCGCTCCCTGTGGCACTTCCAAAAATACCTCAAGAGCAACAAGTAACAAAGTAATCCTCCATTCAATTATCTGGAGCGTGTGGCGGTGAGAAATGAATCAAAGTGGCCAGGCCTCTTAAGCTGAAATAACCCAACCCGGGCTCCAACAGAACGTAATAGCCACATATTCTTAAGTTGTACTAAAAAAGCAATGTGGACTATTCATGTATTTTTATGAAGAAATTTTATTGGCAGACCCAAGTGTAGCAATGAATTGACAAAATAGCTATAAAACAGTCCCACTTGTCAAGCCTGAAATGGATCCCTTCTTACCGATGGTGGTCAGTACGGTGGTGGCATAGTAGAAGGACCCGGCGAACTGCCACGGCTTGCCGGCCTTGTACGGCTGCTCCAGCTGGATCAGCTCCTCTAGGAGGACGTAGTCCGTCAGGCTGATGTTGTACTTGGACAGCATCTGGTCCTCCAGCTCTGGAATCGAAGTGGAAAAAGGGAGAAGAAATCAGTCAGTGAAAAATTGTGATACAGAAAGTCGCTGGTCATCAGCAGAAAGTACGTATGCTACAAAAATATTTCTGTTATAGCTGAGGTAGGTTGTAAAGATAGTTATAAAGTTTGGTAATCAGAGCATTATTCACCATAGTGAACATTGGAACGTGACTGTTCACTTCTTTTCTCACCCAGCCATCCAATAAAGTCAGTTACGTATACCGTACACGCACAGTAATGCCAAGACGACAATGTCCACTAACGCAACACTCTCGGTGTCAGTGTGCTACTATCAATTCTTTATCAGACGACGCTACAATAAGGCAAAAAGTGTCCTTCCTCCCCCTCCCATCACTCATAGTAGTAAAGAAAATTTAGCACCTGCGCCCCTCCACTGCTTGTCATGTACGGGGCGTCTAATAGACAATGCTTCTTTTTTTGTTGTTGCTGTTGTCGATAAGACCGAAGAGGTAGACACTTGTTTATTCGACAGAATAAAAATGCCAGTACTGGAAAAAGCGCTGTCTGGAAAAAGACCCTGATAGATATTGTTTCACCCCACCCCCACCCCCCAAAAAGTGAGGTTAAAGCTACATACCAGTGAGGCATGGCACGTGTCATGGGATATAAACGACAGGAACAGAAACAACTTTTGGACGTGTCGGTTTGTGTGGCCTGATGTCCCTCGGTTAGTCAGAACCCATTTCACCTCCATCTCTCCATTTCACCTCCATCTCATCTCTAGCCAACATGGAGAGAACACATACAGTACTCACACCTACTTTTTCGAAATGTGCTATATTGCTTGTTTGAGTTCTCTCCTTAAATATGGTAACCCTGCTACTTGGATTTAAGAAAGGCTGCTTGCTCTCCTCCTTTCCCCCCCCCTCAAATCCAAATTCTGCTCAATGTCCCCAAGGAGACTAATGCAGCAGTAGGGCTTGCTCTTCCTGAGTGGGATGGACTTTTTGAGAAGAGTGGCCTTTTTTGGAGGAAGGACCTTTAAGGACAACTTTTCAAAAAACCCAGTTTCCTCTCTCTCTCTTTCTCTTTCCCTCTCTCTCGCTGCTATTTCATCCTCATCCTCTTTCCTTTTTGAAATGAAAATCCCCCTTTTCTTCCTGCTTACTTCCCCCTTCTCCCATTCCATCCCACGCCATATTTTTCCTTTCCAGAAAAGGCGGCGACGGCGAACTCAAAATTTTAAAATTTCCGGATTTTTCTTTTGTTCACGTAGCACACACTTTTTCTCCTCAACCTGCCTCTCCCTTTTTACTTTTAATGCCTGGGCCTGGTGCTGGGCTAAAATGGGAGGGCACTTGCTGCAGTCTTTTGGATAAAATAATTGGAAAAGTGAAGGTAGGACCACGTGTTTCTTTACAGGAGAGCTCGGATAAAAACAAATTGCAGGCATGTTAAGCAGGTACACTACCTCAGGCAATGAGAAACTTTGGCTTATCTGTGGATATTCGCACATTATAGTACAACCCAACCAACAACAATTTCTCCTTACAAAGAATAAAAACTTTGCCTTGCACATTACTTGGTGTGGTGGAACTCCTTTTATTTTCTTAACAAAATGCCAAAGAACCAGCGACTGGGAATGACTTTTGGAGCGGCGTGTAGACTCTTTTTAAACTACCCCAACCATTGTTGGTTGGATACATTTGTTGTAAGGGTAGCTCCAGCGTATGCCTGTGTATTTTTTCCTTCACATGTTCTTCTAGTTAGCAGCTTTGCAAACAATGAAAGCTGCAAGAAAAAGAAGATACGTGTTTCTTTTCTTTTATCTTTTCTTGTGTGCAACCATTGATCCGTGACTTAAGGTCACTGCTTATGTGTGAGGTGGACCTCCTTCTCCTTCTCCTCCTCCTGCCCTCCTCCAACCATACCTCCAACGCTGTACGTACAACCCATGGAGCTCCTCTGACCCCTGATACAGTTTCTGGCATTTAAGGAAGGGAGGATATTGGGTGCTGAAGGAGATGGGGACCGGGAGGGAGATTTGAGCTTCTGCGTGGAGGGATAGAGCCTTCGCAAAGGGGAAAATAGCCGATAACCATCGGTGGTAGTACAGTCGACTTTTCATATACAGTACAAGTAAAGGAATCGGGCCGCAGTAGAAAAATATCTTTGCTATATTAATGTAGTTTCAACCTATCAAAAGTTTTAGCTATATGTAAGTAGTACAGAAATTGATTGTCAAAGAATTTTCTTCAGTTTTCTTTGAAAGTCTTCACAACATCAAACGACACTACATACAGTATATATATTAAAAGTCGACTGTGCTAGGTAGGTGGAGGATCAAACGTTTTCACAACCACCGTGGTCCGATCTCAAGACCCTTCAACATGCCAGATATGCAGATACCTTCCCCAACTCGGCACCCCGTTAAAAAGTGGACCTAGCAAAAATCGTTCGCCTAAAGAAACTCCATCCTGAACAGAACATCTACCATGTATGCTCTTCTTAGGTAGCTTCTTCCGTGCACATCAGGGAGCATACCATTTTTGCCCCGCTAAATGCCACTACGCACTTATGGAAAAAAAGAAGCCTACTAATCAAGTTGGCGAATGACGGGTATCGAATTTTCACAGCGAGAGTTAATTACACTTTTGCTAGACCGTTCTTGAAGGCAAAAAAAAAATCATCACTCACTCTCCAGTGCTTCCTTCTGCCTCCTCTCCTCCTCGGACTCGATGGAGTCAAATATGGCGGCGCCCACCAGCAGGTACGTGAGAGTGCAGACGATGAGGCCGAGGGTGCGGACGTTTTGCTTCTTCATGCTCGCAGCGTCCGCCGACGCCGCGCCGCAGATACAGCGGAGGAGTTGCGGTCAGCAGCTGACGCTGCGGACGCGGCGGACGCGGCGGACGCGGCGGACGCGGAGGACGACGACGTCGGTTTAGCGAGCCGCGGCCGCTGCCGCGAGCGCATGGAAGAGGGAGAACGCGTCCCCGTTCTGCCGCCGCCGCGCGGCCGCCGCCGGCGGCGCCGACGGGGCGACCGCAGCCGCCGCCAGGCGGCCGGCAGCCGCGACCGCGACGATGAGGATGACGATGGTTTTAAACTGAATAACGTTCTACTACATCCACTACTGCTAGTAGTCCTCCAGGACGTCTCACAACTGGTTTGGCGTGTCGGCGGCGTTGGCGATGACAAGTGGTGGTCCGACAGCGCTGCTCTCGTCATCAGCATCGTCGTCGGCTTCATGCGTCACCGAGAAGCCTGGTAGCTTCCACCGTCCAGAGTGCCACTCTTCTCGTTCTAGTAGTACATCTCATGATGATGATTGGGGAAATGCTGCCGGGAAAAGAGAGAGAGCAAGAGACAGAGAGGCGTCCTTTCTTCCTAATTTCTCCTCTTCCTTCTCCTTTGAGATTGGAGGCGGGATTTAATTCCGCTTCAGTCCTCCTCCTCTTCCTCTTCCTCCTCCTTCTCTTCCTCTTCTCTCTAGATATTCCGCGCCGGATGCTGCAAATGACTTCCACCACTCTCTTCTTCCCCACAAAGCGGATTGGAGGTGGCGACGGCCGCGGGGACGGAGACGGCGAAGGTGGCAGCGGCTGGAGTCATCTGTCTCCTCAACGAGAAGGAAGCACATCTTGAGGAGAAGAGGGAAGAGAAAAAAAGGAGTTGAAGGACTGCCTCTCGAGGACCCACTTCCTCCCTTTCTCTGCCCGGATGGCTCTTCCGAAGGATTAATCACGGAGGAGGAGAAAAGAGGAAGGAGGAAAGAAAAAAATTGTGCTGTGGCCCTACTCTTCCTCTCTTGTCAGCGGTTGTTGGCGTATGCAAATCGTTAAAGGGGGCGGGGGTGTAAACATTGGCGCGAAAGGGAGGAGAACTCTGTTCCATCTTCTCTTCTTGACGCAAGGTCTTTTGTTGTCTCTTCCTCCTCCTTTGGGACTCTCTCCGACCCCCTTCGTCTCCACCACTCACTTATTCACTCCACGAATATGCACCGTGGTACACATGTATGCACTCCGACAAGTGCTTTCGCTCCTGTGAACTTCCACAGACTTTCCTTCTTGCTTCTCCTCCGTAGTAGGAAGTTGTCTAGTTAGGCCAAACAGCATGATTCCTCCACACCTTAACTATTATTAAGTTTCACTTGCACACAAGTCAGAAGTTGAATATTTTGGGCTCTTGACACTCGTCACCAGGTAAGAAGGTCGTTCGCTGGTTAAGGAGAGGGGAGATGGAAGAGGAAGAGAAGGAAAGGAGAAGGATATGTCGTTCGGGTGTCAGGTTCCCGCCTCCTTCGTCATCGTCGACATGGATGATGCGAGCAGTACAGTACTTGTAGTAGGTACACTACATGGAAGCCCTTTCTCCTAATCACACAGGTTTTTTTCCTCCTTCTTTCTCTCTCACACACACATACACGACGGCTGACGTCTCTGCCGCTGCTGCAGTCTTCTCCCCCACGAGCAAGCATGTGTGTGTGAGTGTCAGTGGGCGAGTGTGTGGGTGCCAGTCGACGTTAATTTGCGCCCACACACCCAGGCATACTACTACACACACACGTAAAGGGGCGGGCGGAGGAGGAGAGAAAACAGACCGCACAGACAGGGCGAGAATTAAGACTGGAAGTTGGAGGAACCGGGAAAGAGGAGGAAGAGGAGGAGGATGCACTACTAGAGGAAGAGGAAGAGGAAGAGAAGGAGTCTGAGTCCGCGCGCGGGCGAAAGAAGGAAGGAGGGCAATGAAAGGTCCACTTTGGCCTTCTTCCGGAAGGGGGGGGGGAAGGACGGAGGAGAGAGTCTCTCCCACCAAGCCTTATGCTGCTGCTGCTGCTGCTTGCTGCCTTCACAGAAACTCTCCGTGCTTTCCAGCAGTGAGATCCTCTCTCTCTTCCTTTCCCTTCTGATCTGAGGAGGGTCTCTCCTGCTGCAGTGGTGTCATCATGCGTGCGTGCGTGCGCTGCGCGCCCACCGCCGACTCCGCACTGGCCTCCTCCGTCTTTCTTACCACCTCTCTCTTTCTCTCTTTCTCCTTCCCTCCTCTCCTCCTGCCGCGCCAACTGTTTCCGTCGCCCTCTTTTCCTACTCTTTTCAGCCTGTGGAGTGAAAGAAAGCGCCCCGATCAAGGCTTTTTGGCCCTCGGGGGCCAAATTTTGAAAGATTCTGACAGGTTCCAGCATTTCCAAGGCGGCAAGTCGTCCCCACCCCCTTTCCGCGCCATCACCTCGATGGCCAAATTCGGCACCCCGGGGCCGAAAGTTTCGACGGTGTCCCGGTGTGTGTGGAGTGAAAGCCCATCGCCGCGTTCGTCTCTCCCTCTTCCTCCTCCTCCTTCTTCTTTTCTTACGAGAAGGATGCTTTTTTTTCGCCGTAGGACCGGCAAGAGAGAAAGAGAGAGTGAGGGAGAAGGAAAACGATGGAGGAAGGCAAAAAGACCCACTTGCACGCAGCCCCGGAGCCGGAGAAGGAAAGAGAAGAAGAAAAATCTCCCTTTTCTTCTTGCCATGTGCTGCGCTAGGTGTATAGTTTCCTATTTCTCCTCTTTTCCTGTGAGAGCGCAAGCAGACGTTTTCTTCTTGTTGTTCCTCGGAGAAGATGCTGAGTCCAGGCTTTTTTTTCAACACCTAAATCTTTTCTTTGTTGAAGCAAGTATAATTGTACACACGTGCGTACTACCCTACATATACTAGTACAACAAGAAAAAATTGTGAGTACGGTACAGTACATGCTTTAGACTGGTAGTAGGCAGCCCACCGTGACACCTGCCTCTTGTACGTAGTACGGCAGGTAGGTAGACTGACAGCGTGCATGAAGGACAAATGCAAAAAAAACACCTGCTGCATGTACCTAATAATAATAATCCAACGCATGTTTTATTGCCTCAATCGCCCCCCAAAAAAATCTACATCCGGCTTTGGCATTTTCCCGAGAAAGTCAATGCTGCAATGCAAGCAGTTTATCCACCACATAATGAAATATTTTTTTTTGTCTGTGAAGTTTTCGTTAGGCACTGTAACAGAGGCTTCCATTTGCCTCCTCCCCGTCAGTGGCATCGAGTAAAAAGGAAAATGAGAACGTGTACTACGTACGTACTTTGCTTTCTCTTCCTCCCTCTTCACTGACTTTGCAGGGTTCCACTTAATTGAGCAAGAAGAGGATTACTTTGCTCTTTCTCCTTCCCCCCCATCCAACCATCCCCCCCAAAATAACGTCCAGACTTTTTTTTTCGTATACCCGACTTCGCAGCGTTGAGTGTAGGGAAGGTCATTTGTTGGGTGGGAGTAGTATAGTTGAGAGAGAGAAAACCCCATCAGGGCAGATTTGCTGCACGAAATTGCCCTGCGCTCATTGGTATGCAGTGGAGGACCGACTGCCAACTTTTTTGTCCAGTCATCTTCCAATTTTTTTTAAACTATTGAGTGCATTTAACTTCTTTCTCCTCCTCAAGACTGGAATGGGAGGTGCATTCAGAAAATCGAAATGTTGAAATGTTTCTTAGCTTAAACTTGGAAAAGACCAAAGCCATGGTATTTCTATGTCCCCCTCTACTTCAAGCACAGGCCGCCTTTGAAAAATGCTTTCCATACCTCCTCCTCTTTTCTCCCACCCCACTACAATATTTTACCTCTTGCCCCAGGGCCCGAGTTAGACAAGTTGGGCAGGCACCGCCTCAGATTTCGTGCAGAGGAGGAAGTGTGGGTTCTTTCAGCCAACTGGAAACTCACGTCAAGTAAAAAGGAGGCAAGTTTCCACCCTTCCTCCCCCTTTCCCTCCTCTTCCTCCTTCTCCTCCTCTTCCTTCTTAGTCCCTAGCCTCGAGGCGAGACTGTCTGTGTGCTCGCACCCTCCCAAGAACAGCAGGAGAAATACTTCGGACCTTCGAGGGCCCAATTTGGCACGAGAGTGGCAATGTTTCAAACAGGATTTGCAAGATATGATGGAAACGGGCAACCTATCAAACAACACTACCTACAGTACAGTAATAGTTCATCCTCATACTTGGCACTTTTTAGTTCCACTACTAAGAAAGTCTATTCACTTTAGTCAACAAATTCGACTTATGGAGCTTCTTTCTTAAATCGAACATCGACTATACACTAAGGTGCAGGTGCCGTGCCAAATACCTCGATGTAGGTTTGCATACTGTATTACATATATGGGTACCATAGTCTAATTCGGCCCGCTTTCCCCCGTGAAATCGAGGCATTGGTTGTGGCCAACACACACGAGGCTACACGTGCGGCCAGGCCAACTCAAAAAGTCGATTCCACCTCCCCTCAATTTCTGCTCTCTCTCTCTCTTGTACGTACGGCGTTGTAGCAGCAGATGGTTTATTTTTATCGTTTCCTGCTTTTTCCCCTCTTCCTCTCTCCTCTTCATCCCGACCTGATTTTTACGTGTAAACTTCGCGCAAAAAGTGCAGACGTGTGTGGACGGGGAGGAGGGGAGAAAAAACCCTCCGACTTCTCCCCAGGATACTGGGCATTTACACACACAAACCCTTTTCCGTATTTCCAATAGAGGTTAGTTAACCTACATTTTCCCCCGCCGTTGAGTTTCATGCCCATAGCAACTCGAGTCTAGCAAGAGATTGTTGAGACTTCAGAAATTGGGAACAAGCATGTTTCTTCTTTCATTTCTACTGCTAAATTGTGCCGAATTTATAGTCGATCCCGTGCTTGGCCTTCTTCTGTGCGATCCACTCCTCCCACTCCTTGGTGATCTCCGCGGAGAAGTAGTTCTTCCAGTCCCCGACCTTCCCCTTCCGGATAAAGGACTGAAATATAGTATGTGGTACTGTAGTAGCGTATGGGATTATAGCTTAATAAATTGGCAAGACGCCGAATGTGGGAGTTCAGATATAATTTTTCTACTACACGTACAAGTCCTGTTTCCTTGTTGGTGAGTGCGTCGTTGTTGACGGCAGGGTTCTTCTTGAAGTTGTCGAAGTAGAGGTGATCATCGATCTGCAGGACCTGTAGGCAAGGACAATAAATTTGTTAACAACCGTTTGGAAAGAAAGGTATAAAAGTTATTCATTTAAGATGTCAACACCTGATTTTAAAAAAATGTCTTACCTTTAATTCCGTCAGGTGGCGATTCATGAACTTGGCCAAGTCCCTGATGAAGGGGGTGAGGTCCTTCTTCATGTCCTCGAACCACATGAAGTAGGCATTTGGGTGGTTGCGATGCTTCCAGGACAGCTGGAGTACGAATAGATCGGAGATTGCATCCAGATCAGGAAGGGGAAGATACTAAATATTTATTCACTGGCGATTAGGTACATTTACTGCCTTAGGGTCTTTGCTTTTCGTGGTTTTTTTTTCTTTGCAAACCCTCCATCGTTCAGTTGAAAAGTACTGTAGGTAGTAAAAATATATTAATAGTACAGTAGGACAGTACCTCCAAATGGTACCAGTAGTCTCCGTACATAGGGTTGCCGTCCTTGAACAGCTTTGCGTAGTCCGAGAACTCCCCGGTGAAGCCATGCATTGGGATGAGGCGCTCGTGGTTGTAGTAGGAGACGCAGCAGTCCTTCGGGTACCTGCGTCAAGAAGAGGTAATATCATTAAGCACAATTTAAAGACCAAACAGTAATTTCTTTCCACCTGGCGACGAATACGACTTTGCAGGTGTCCAGGAGCTTCGGCGGCAGCATGGTCAGAGGGAGGTGGGTCTTGATGCAGCGCGGGGAGGGCAGCTGCTTCGTGTACGCCACAGAGTCGAAGAACCTCTCCCTCTCGGCAAGTTTCTGGGGAAGGGAAGAAGGTTTTGATAATTCAGTCACGAGTTGCTGCCCAATGGGAGGGCTCGCTGAGCTGACGCTGAGAAATCAAATTTTCACAGACAATTTTTCGATGAGGTTGGAGCTCCACATGAATCGTCACGTTTAAATTTTAAGGTTCTTCTCAGGAGCTAAGTAACGGAGCCCAACCCACAAGGGGTTTGATGGTACGTTACAGGCTCCACGGGCTGTATAGTAATTACGCACAGGGCCAAAACATAATATGCCCAATCAGCGGGACTTTAGGGAAACCTCGATCTGTTAAGGCGTCCTTGTTGGTTGGGTATCAGCTTCTCTGTTTGGTATACTCACCTTGAATTCCTCCGGGTAGTCCATGTCCGGATCTAGGAGCATCTGGGACTCCACGAACGGCACCCTCACGTTCAGCTGCGCCTTGCCGCCCTCCAAGTCGAAGTTGTGGCGGATCTGCCAGACCATCTCCTGAAAGAAGAAAAACTCGATTTTGCATTTATAATGTCAATGCAAATTCGAATGCAAATGCAAATTCAATGCAAATTCAGATTCAATGCAGATTCAAACTGCAAATCAACGCTTTATTTTTTTCGCACTTGAGTCCAAGTGGTCCCGCACTTCGGGTAGGTGACGACCCAGACGTCGTCGGGCCTCAACTCCATGTTGTAGATCTCCTCGGCGATGTCCCTGTATCCCTTGGGAAAGACCAGGTTGCCTGGAAAGGCCATCAATTTCGTGTCGCTTTTCTGGAGGGGCCAATTTACTTTGAAAAAATTGGATCCTCGTCGGCCAATTATTAGTTACCTGGCTGCGAGACAATCACGCCCTCGTTAGCTGTTCCCAGGGGGTGTTGGAAGAGCTTCTTTCGCTCCACCTTCTCCTCATCAGTCAACTCACGCCTTGTTGTTTTCGTCGGTGGAGAGAAAGGCGGAAAAATAACGTGGTGGGTTTTCATGAAAAAATGGTTAGTTTAATGCTCACCAAGTGAACGGAAACTTGAGTTTTTCCCCCATGTCTGCAACTTCGCACGTTCTCGCTCCCAACTATAGATGCGAATGACGATGAATTGGACGTTGCGCAACAGATTGAGGTTCCCCAATGAACGTACACAGTACACCAGAAATCCTATCTCTCCTTTTTAGTGGGAGGATGGGAGAAGTTTTTGAAGCTCACTTAAAAAAAACACAACTGAAGGGAGAGAAGGGGGTGAGTGAAGACGAATGTACCGTACGTACTACCGTAGTATTAGCTCTTGCTGTGAATTGGGTGCGATAAGTCTAGATGATTTAATTGACGGGATTCCCGGCAGGGAGGAGCAGTCAATGCACATGATAGCTTAGGCAGGAATGTACTTGATGACTGTTTGCCATTTCGGAGGTTTTATACTAGTACGACAGGATGTCCTCCCCCCCAAAAATTGTACTTCTTTTTGCTACTTCGATAGATTAGCAAAGTGTATAAAGCAAATTCTGTATAGTATACTACGTATTACATAGTGCACAACAATAATATTGAGGGAGTCTCTCTAGCTTCCTTAAAGGATAGAGGGTACAGAGTGGGTAAGTAAGAAAGAGACACTGCAACAACCAACTAAGATAAGCAACTCCATCTTTGAAAGAGAGGAAGCGTGTGGCAAAAAAAATCCCCAAAATTGGATCCCCACGCTGGCGCCACAAGCTCGTTCTCACGGATGAGGCGGGAGAAAAAAGGAAAGAAAAAGCTCTTTTTAAGGCTGGAGTCGAGCTTCTTTGGATGGCATTTTTCTCCATATTCTTTGTGAAGGAGACATTGCTCAAGAAAATGGGGTTCAATAAAATTTGTTTATTGCTGTCAAAACCCCACGTTTTGACAGCCCAAAAAGATTTTAAAAAATGCCGAAAAGCCGATCCATCGCATAGAAACAAATACTATTTTTCAGTACGTGTTTGTGTCAATCTCTAAGTATGAAGAAAGTCTGTTCTTGTTTCGTCTTGTGTTGTTCAAACGGCGGAGAGAGAGGAACTGAGTGGTGCAGAACAGCAATGTCGAGAAGATTGTCTTGCGAGAAGGAAGAAATTATGGGACAGACCAAAAGTGCGCAGAAGCGAGAAATTCTGAGGACTGCTACTACTACAGTATATTACGGTACAACGTACATAATAGTAACATGATTTTTTCCCCCCTCTTTTATACTGAGCGTGCGTGTTTGAATCAATACGTTGAAGGACATGCGAAGTGCCCATCATCGCGCTGCAGGACCAGCAGGCGGCTCTGTTCCAACGCGATTCCACCATCCATCTCGGGAAGAGGAGCAAGCTTTTTTTTTCAATTATCTTTCGGTTCCCTCTTCCTTCTTGTCCGATTTTTCGACGCGGCAAGAAAGTCCAGTGCTGCTATGGTTTATTATTCTCCATATACTAGTACAGCAGTACAATATGCTGTACAGTCGATTCCATGTATAGTTTGTGGCACTCAAGAAAATTGATCCGCTTGTAAGGCCCACGTCACTTAGGTGTCAGACCAGAAAGAAGGGTACGTCTCTGGTCTCCCCTTTTTATTTTAACCACTAGGAGCAACGGCCAATGCTAGACTCACACTTGCAGAATCTCTCCGTTAAACTCCCAAACATCTAGGTCAAACTGCAGGGGACAGGAGGGGCGGGAGAGAGGGTAAAGAAAATTGCCAATTCCCACCATCCGCTCGAAAAAAAACCCCACCTAGTTGACTATTTGACCGTGTAGAAAAAAGAAAAAGTTGAAGGCCGAATAGAAGAAAACTTTCTTGGATCCTCGGGAAATGTTGGGTCGTTTCCGCACTTTGAAGAGCCCTTTCTCTC
>JAAUYM010017797.1_pt1 | contig 12197 bp, 14 predicted proteins | sample 7278001 | NCBI WGS metagenome assembly JAAUYM01 (sample SAMN14350224, study PRJNA611818) | marine sediment metagenome | isolation source: surface marine sediment (1.8m) | place: French Polynesia: Moorea | collected 2018-08
CCAGTAAAGATATTGTTATAGCGTAAATTTTAATGCAGTAAAATTTTTGTCTGCCCAGGAAATATTGCTATAGCAAGAATTATTGTTATAGCGAGAATTGTTATAGCGAAACTCGACTGTACAACATAGCACCTACTAGACACATTAGACAGGCTGTTTCCCAACGCATCTTTTTCCTTTCTCGCATCCATACAGTATGTGGTAGCATTTTGACAGGCGCGGCTCGAAGAGAAAACCCGCTTCCGATTTCAAAAATTCGATTTAGACTTCTTTCTTCTGGGGTAGGGGGATAGGGGAGAGGAAAGAAACAAGCATTGGTTCAAGGTTAGAGAAGGATCATAAAGAGCTCGCTCATGTTCTTGCATGTTCGTGGATGTCCTCCCACAGTTCGCACACGCACACACACATAGCCACATTTCTCTCTGATTAGTCCAATGACGCGAGAAACACGCATTGGTAGCAGAATTTCCTTTCATTCCACTTCAGAGACGGCAGCCTGGGCCAGTCGTTCGGGGTCTCCCTGACCCGGATCGTCACCCTCTCCCGCGCAGAGAAGCTCCACTTCGGGCTCGGGGGTGACGGCGGACAAGCCAGCGCGGACGAGGCACTCAACAGCTTCTGCCAATGGCAGGTTTGCTTTGATCGACGTTTAGCCAACATATACCTAGTAGTACAGTTTTTGTGCTGCTGCAAGATTTTTGTTGTTGTTGCCGTCGGGACTTTAGGTATGCGAAAAGTCGAAAATTAAAAAATGCTGATCTCTCTCTCTCTCCACATGCTAGTACAAGGCATATCAAACAGTGGATATTGAAAAAATATGGTGTAAAAGCGTACGCACGAGAGCGGGCTTTCTCTCTCCCTCTCTCCCTCTCAAAAAAGAGGACACATACCTAACCTAAAAGTCCGCTTCCTGCGCAGAAGTTTAAGAATTAGACGCTTTGTTCGTGAAGTTTCTTCTTCATTCTTGTGTACTAGTATTACAGTGCTGCAGCAAACTATTCGTACAGCATTGAACTGTACGCAACAGGTAAGCAGCTCTTCCTTCCTGTTTCCTTCTTTCCTTTTTTGGTGGTGGTGGTGGGGGGATTGGGCGCCACATTGCCCGGGCACCCGCTCATTAGCCATCTTTGTCGGCCTCCGCGTGACACACTTTGGAGAAGCGCGCGTTGAATAAATTCAGCACGCCTTGTTGGACACGTCCTTAATAAAGGGCTGTGATAATGAGATATGGAGGGAAAAGGGGCGCCTTCATCTTTCCTTGATCCGCGAGCATCACTGTGTCCCTGAGATCTACTTTTTTTGGTTCTTCTTGTTGTTGCACTCATCACTCATCACTGTTTTAACAGAGAGGAAAACAGTCCGACTTTTTTTTTCGCCCACCTACTTTACTGACGTCAAGAACTTAATAAAGAACAAAGAAGTGTAAATGGTTTGTAGCCTCTTGTTTACAAGAACATTAACAAAAAAAAAACTTTTTTTAACACCTACCCTACCGATATGATTTTGTTTCTATTCCAGGCGGAAGAAACTGGTAATGATGGCGGCGATGGTCTGAAGAGCCACCATGTGGCAGTGCTCATCACCAGGAGAGAACTGTGCAGGGGAAAGAAGGCGACTGCTAACGAAACGGAAGTGGGGCGAGAAGCCTGCACTACCCTCGGGCTAGGTGAAGTACCAATGGGGTTTATCATGGAAGTCTTGAATCTGGAAAGAAAACATTTCCGCCCCCTTTTTTCTATGACCTTTGTGTAGCTTAAAGAGCGCACTCAGCAAGAAATTTTGTTGAATAACAAATAGAGAACTATACCGTGATTCAGCAAACTGTAGACTTTGGAACACTCTTCAAACTTCATCAAAAAACCGAACTTTTACAACATCAATCTCAATAAAACTTTCAGGGCTTGTTTGTTTTGATCCTACCTCTTCATTTTCAAAATAACCCTCTCCTGCCTCCAGCACGAGCTAGATCCTGGGCCTGAACACCAAGCAGGTCCTCTTCAGATACTCCATGGACATGGCAGCCCACTCCTCCATGTATGACTTCAGGCTATCCATACTGCTGTGGGGGCAGGTACAGACCTTGCTCCTAATCATGCCCCAGATCCCATAGCCTAAGGGGCTGAGGTTGAGGGAGGAGGGGGGCACATGGACCAATGCTGGGGGACACTGATCTGGGTGTCACTCAAGTTTTTTGATAGCAAGTCCTTTGGCTTGCACCATAGCAAAACTTTCTTAAATAAAAGCTAGATGCATTACACAGAAGAATTTATGCGTACTATCAAAAGTTTGCCATCAAAAGTTTCTAAGATGCTCAAATTTTCCATAATCCCATTTTTTGAGAAGTTTCCTTTCCAGGTCTGAGGTGGATTCATCATGGGGTCGGATTTCCTGGTTAGGTGCTCGACAGTTTTTTTCTGTCATTTTTTTGTTTCCCAGAAGTGAAGTGTTGAAAACTTGAGAAATCCTGGGTATTTCCCGGGTTTTTAATCAATTTTTGACACCTGAATAGCCAGGTATTGAAGAATTCGCGAACCTCTACGCGTAAATTATGTAACTCGATTAAAGTCTTGAGCGATAACTCGTTTGTCTCCACAGCGCAGCTCGGCGCCGTCTGCCCCAGAGGGGAGAACTCGTGCGCCCTGGTGCAGGACAACGGGCTGACCACGGCGCACACCGTGGCGCACGAGATGGCGCACCTCCTGGGCATCACCCACGACCCGGAGGTGGAGGACGACGGAGACGGGGACGGGGACGACGGCGACGGTCCCTGCTCCATGGCCTTCCCGGCCTTCTCCGGCCAATTTGTGATGTCGGCGCGGCTGGTGGAGGACGTCGGGAGGCTCTCCTGGTCCCCCTGCTCGAGGTTCAAGCTGGACCGGTTCTTGTCCTTCGGCGGCGCCGACTGCCTGCTGAGGGAGGAGGAGGAGGAGAAAGGTCTCACTCCTTCTCGTTCTCCTCCTGCTGGTCCTCCCCCGCTGGGTGTGGTGTTCGACGTGGACGAGCAGTGTCGACTCAGGCTGGGCGAGAGACGGGCCAGGGCATGTCCAGATATGGAACTGCAACCGGACGACTTCTGCAAGATCCTGTGGTCAGTCTTGTTTTTATATACTATATACCTATATATACAGTATATCCTGTCTGCTAGTGGTTGCAGAGCACTTTATTACCGCAGTAAGCTAAACCGGAACCACTCTTAAGCACCAATGTTATTTCGTATCCATCCCCCCTTCCTGCTCGTATGTTTATGGAGAGCGGCAATGAATGAGCAAATTCGTGGCATATTCGCTAGGTGCGAGTTACACGGTCGCTGCCTGACCCAGGGCAACCCCCCCGCAGAGGGAACGCTCTGCGGCGACGAGGAAGACGGTTGGTGCCGCTCTGGGCGATGCGTGGTCATGGCAGCGGAGGTGGAGGGGGCGGAGGTTGACGGGCAGTGGGGGTCGTGGACAGAGTGGTCGGCGTGCTCGAGGCCGTGCGGGAGAGGAGTGCAGACGAGGTGAGTCACGCTTGTACTAGTATGTATTACTGCGAGGCATCCCTGAATCCCTGCTGCTGCGCCACACACAACAAACGGAGCAGCAAAGTGGCCGTCATCACTGTCAGATTTTGCTCCCAAGGTAGACAGGCGCCCCAGAGCACCTTACGAGCTAAAGGAAGGCAAAATGTCAATGTTTTCAACAAAAAAAACCCCGAAAACTTCGATATGCGAAATATCGACTTTTCCCACGAAACTAAGCATCCTCTTTCCATCCTCCGTATTGGCAGATCCGCTCGGGCGGCAGTGGAGAAGTGCGTCTTTTCTACGTACCCATGTACGTAACTGTACTTGAATGTGGTCATGATGTGAACCGTGATTAAAATTTCAGGGATTGGAGGATATTGAGATTGGAACAAAGCCAGAAATAGCACGGTGCGCTTTGACGAAAAAAAAGTGGATTGACAATGTCAGCCCTTTTTTCCTTGTACTTCTCAGTCATCACGTCAACCTTCGCTTTCCTTTTATGTGGCTTTTTCCCCCTCTTGGTTTCTCTTCTTGCAAGAGAAAGAGAGCGATCCAATATTCTCAGAAAATTCCGCCGTTCTAAGATGAAGGCATTTGCTGTACGCACCGTCTCTAGCAAGCACCTTATGCGCGTACCATGTGTTCTTTGTACAGTTCTGATACATACATACGTAGTAAGTAGTACCTACTTAGTAGAACATGTTGCACACCGGTTTGACGCTATAAGCAGAGAACCAATTCAATGTTCGGCTATCCCCATGTTGTTGTTCTTTATGATGGCGTACTAGATCGGATTCTCGAGAGTGAGAGGCTCAACATTGGTTTTTACGAAGGTGGCTCCTCCTCCTCCTCCTTCTCCTCCTGCAATTGCCGCGCATCCACAGACCTTGTTTGTCGGGAAGAACAATCAGGACAGAAGTGTAGCGTACCCTACTCCTGAGAAACAATTTCTCCTTTTCCTTAAATAGAATTGCAGCCGGAAGGCTGCAATTCTATGGCCAAAAACAGAAGAAAAGCCCCCATTTCAGGTGGATCTGTTGGACCGCCACTGTATGTTAGAATAGAATAGCTTTTCTTTCTTTTTTCATTCTCCTAAATCCTTTATTATGGATGCCCCTTCTCAATGTGGCCGATCACGTTTCAAGTGCAGGAGCATAGGAGTCCTTTGATCAAAGTGATCCCATGGGATCTTCCAAGCGGCTTAGAGATCCTCTTTCCGTTCGTTTTCCTTTCTCCGACAGCTCCCGCCTCTGCGACAACCCCGCTCCCTCCGCCGGCGGAAGCTTCTGCCCCGGCGCCCGGAGGACACACCGGATCTGCAGGGCGCAGGGACGGGACGGCGGAAAGTGTTCGGCCGTCTTCCTCAGAAAGGTGAGATACATTCACAAAAGACATCAGTCAAAATTATGGAACATGGCACGTAGTGTTTTTTCCCCATATTTGCCTAATTAATGAGATGACGGGCACTTTCGGAGTACACATGTCAGCTTATGAGGTTCTATAAGGGTTTTGGACCCTTCGTAGTACGTACTGTACAGAAGACAAAAGTCTTGTACAATCTTTTGCCCTCCTAAAGAAGACCCTGCCTGGCCAATCCATTGTTTCTCATTTAAGTGGTTAAAAAAAAGATTCTGTTGCGGTGACATATTCAAGAAGAAATAGTGAGTCTCAGGAGACCGCTCTTTCACTACCACAACTTCAAACAGATTCTTTTTTCCTCCATTCAGGATGTACACGTACGAACTGTATGGTAAGCGCTGTGGTACTGCATTTGTGAGATCCTGTTGTTACCTTTTACCTGACATGGCAGCAGAGCGTAGCAATAACAAACTCACAAGATTTTTGAAAGCACCCTTGACGGTATGCTGGCTCTTTTTTGTGAAAGCTGTTTGAGAGACGTTGGTTGAGAGGGGGGTGGGGAACGAATGGTTGCTGAGTAAGAAAGATGGGGAAGAGCTCTGAAGGTGGATTATGGATCATGAAAGCAGTTTTTCCCCTGTTGAGATGCCCTTTTACAGCAACAGTGATGCATGCTACATGGCGTCTGTGTCTTGTAACAGATGTACGTACGTACGTACAGGTTAGTGATTCCGTACCTTGTGTTTTTTTTTGTTCTACGACGATGTCAACATGTTTTTTTGAGTTCCTTGGTTGTATCCACCGTTCGTGGAAAAAGGATCAATGCCGATAGCGCTGCAGCAGTGCTGTTGGTTCGTTGTTATCCAATTTTTATGGGTGACTAGTAATTTCGTTACGTTGCGCATACTTATGACAGCAAATGGTTCACAATAGGAGTGTACTAGCCAGGTACTGTAATACATACCACACACATACTACAGTACACAATTCTGCTATTGATGTGTCATAAGCCCACAGCTTGACGTTTACAACATTAACCCATATCCGCACGCCACGAGCAACAGAAGGGGTGCGAGAATTGGAGTTCATCCAAGAGAATTATTTGCTGCAGAGGGAGGAAAACCCCGCATCCAATATGAAGTTGCATGAATAATAATAAGCTGCTTGTTGCTCTACTGCCTTTCAGGACCTGGTTCGCCAATGCTCGGTGGGCAGGGGCCTCCGCCGGGGAGTCCGGATAAGGGGCGCCCGGAGCGAGGAGAACCCGTGCAGACTGCAGTGCTTTGCGGTGAGAATCAAAAAGAAATTTCCCGTCCACCTCACCAATTGGGTCCGACCACCCATTAAATTGGAGGAAGGGGGGGAGGGGGATAGCATGACAGTCCAAAAGTGGGTGGCGAAATTGTGCAACATCGACACTATATTCTCTCAGCTCAACCGTTGCTGTCACGGCACTTTTTGTCTCCATGTTGCAAAGCTTTCTACAGTACTGTACTACGTAATTTTAAGCACGATTACCGTAGTTACCACCTCATTGCCAATTCCAGGCGCGCCGTCGCTCCTTCCATTTCACCATCTACGCCGAGGACGGCACCCCGTGCGACAACGGCGACGACGACGTCGACCGCCTCTGCGCGTCCGGGCGCTGCGTGGCCGTCGGCTGCGACGACGAGATCGTCTCCGGCACCGCCGGAGCCGCCGGAGCCGCCCCTGACGAGTGCGGCGTCTGCGGCGGCGACGGCGGAACCTGCCTGAGGCGCGGCGGAGTGTCCGTCCCGGCCCGGCGCCCGCTCTCCGGGTACGAGCACCTGCTCACTGTGCCGGAGGGGGCGACCAACGTCCGGCTGGAAGAGGAGGGAGAGGGCGACACCTTCATAGCACTTGCAGTCAACGCCAGTGAAGAAAACGCTCGGCTTCCCCTGCTGAACTGGGACCACCGCATCTTGAGGCCAGGCGTCTTCCCACTGGGGAGCGGAGTACGAATGACCTACACACGGGGGAATTTCGGCGAGAGTGTCTCCCTGGGGGGAGATGCCTTACCCTGGCCGGTTGGCGTCTTCTTGCTCAGACAGGGTTCGAATTACACCTCCGCTGGAGTGAGATGGAGCTACTACGTGGACAGTCGAAATGAAAGTGGAAGAAGAAGGGTCGTCAGCAGCGACAGTAGTCCCTCCTTCGCCTGGAGATACTCCGAGTGGTCGCCGTGTTCGTCCAGTTGCGGCCAGGGGACGAGGGTGTCCACGGCCGTGTGCGCCGCAGCGTCGAAGGCACCGTCGAAGGCACCAGTCGCTGGCCGTTCGTGTCCTCCTCCGCGTCCGACGTCCTTGCGAGAGACCTGCGTCCTCCGTCCCTGCCCGCCGCGGTGGTGGCTGGGGCCGTGGACGGGCTGCGGAGGCGGCGGGGGACATGCACGAAGGAGGTCCGTCATCTGCGTGAGAGACGGAGGAAGAGAGGCTAGGCCGCTGCCGGACACTTTCTGCCTCGGCCTTGAGAGACCACTGGCGGAGGAGAGATGCTCCAACGAGACGAGCATTCCAATGAAAGAGGAGGAAGGAGAAGAAGATGGTGGAGAGGAGGAAGAGAAAGCCGCTTCTTTTTTCCGCCAAGAAGACACACCTGATGCAAGTGGCCCCACCAAACCGCGGACAGGCGGAAGAGGAAGAGGGGAAGAAAGGGTGGAAGACAGGCGGGAAGACAGTATCGACATTATTGGCCCTCCTCCTCCTCCTGCCCGCTTTTCAACTCATCTTCCGCCGACCCTTTTTCCCGCCATCACGCAAGCGCCCCTTCCACCTCCACCTCTAATTGTTCCCCCGTCAGGTCGTGCCCATGCCAACGCTTCCTCCTCCTCCTCCAATTCTTCTTCCGACAACTGGCTGCCGGGTGAGTGCCTCTGTTACGCACAGATGCGCTTCAAAAGCTGCCTTCTCTCTTCCTCCTCTGATGTTATTAACTCCACTTTTTGCGAGGAGTCACGTTACGAATTCTGCGAAGCGGCGTCCGGTCCGCTTGTGTGTGTGAAATGGCGCGAGGGAAATTGGTCCAGATGTACTACTACAACAACGAGAAGGCAAGATGGAGGAGGTAACAGCGAAGAAAAGGATGGACAATGCTTCAGGAATGAAAAGCACGCAATTGAAGGTAAACAGGTTAGAGAGGTAGTGTGCCCCCTGCCCTCTTGGGGGAGGTGCAATCCTGGTCAGAGGCCTCGCCAGGCCAGGACGTGCAGGACGGACTGTCACACCTGGTGGGCAGGACCGTGGGATCCCTGCAGCACCACCTGCGGGTGGGGCGTCAGGACGAGGCAGGTGGCGTGCAGGCACCTGCTGACGATGGCACCGTCGCCGTCGCCGAAAGAGGACTGTGCAGGGGAGGCGCCGGCACCTCCGGCGGCGGTGGAGTGCAGGGTGAAGGAGTGCGAGGAGGAGGACGAAGAAGAAGAGTGCTTGGACAAGGTTGGGGAGGAGACCTGCTCCAGGTTCGCCCGTGTTGCTTGCCGCAGGAGTGCTTTCTTCAGGGAGCGATGCTGTCGAACTTGCGCAACAGTCGATTTTCCTTAAAAAAAACGCAAAGCATTTCCAGACGGAGCTTTTAAACTTACTGTACAAGCGTAACAAATCGACGAAAAAAATTGTGACATTTATGTGGTATTCTAATGACATGTTCTATTACAGTTTAAAGCTGAATTGGTTAAGTTCGTAAGTTTAACAGTCCCGTCGGGTTATTTAATTCGTAGGAATACATACTGTACTGTAGGTGCAAGAAAAATCTTGATTCATTTTTTCACGAACGCCTGGTGTCCGTTATATTGCTTTATGCTACATAGTCGTCTTTCTTCCGCTTCAAGTGGGCACTACTGGCACTTCAAAGTGATGTTTTTCATGAAAAGAAATACTGTATACGTATAGGAGGCTCTAAGGTTACATCAAAGAAGTACTAGTACACTTGACACAGATTATTGTAAAGGTCATTTAACACTCCTCGCACAAAGATTCTGGCAAGATCTCCATATCACAAGGGGCGAAATACCATGGAAGCGGAAGGGGGAGGAGAGAGAGAGAGAGTGGCATGCCAGTGTCACTGACGTTAGCACAAAAGGAAGAGAAGTGTACTGTACTATGCCTAAAGGGCCGTCCCCTACTCCACTACGGCGGACGTTGCTGGTTGATGCTCTAAGACAATAATGCTTACTGGGAGAGGTTCAGGACGTCCTTTGCAAAGAGGTGACAGGTCCCTTTTTCCTCCTGAGAATTCTCTCCCCTCGCTATTCCCTGCATAGTTTGCTGTACACACAAACTCTACTACATAATAGTACGTACGTACACAATAGCGCAAAGTGTCAGAAGTGTGTTCTGGTGCAAGGAATTTTCTTTGCTAACAAGTTCAGAAGACGAGAGATCCGAGCCTATCTGTCAGAGGTCAGGGGTTAGAAGTGTCGGATGTTCCAGGGCAAAAGTATAAGAATGTGAAACAGGAGTACCCAAAGCCCTTGGTTTTGAATCCTTAAACGCCAAAAATGAACAGTTTAAAAATTACTCTTACGGACCTGAGGATTTCACTTTGCAATTTTCAGAGAAACAAGAGGGAAACATAGTGCTGCGGAGGGCAAGGGTGCAAGAATAATGCATCCTTGTCCTGGATAGTACATAGAGTCCCCCAAACCAAATTTTTTTTGTCAGTCAGCACGTTTATTGGACCATGTGGCAGTATGTGCACACGTACACTACACTGTAAGTTACACTACAGTCTAATACAGAGGAGAAAAACATGCTAAAGTGTCAGATGTTCGTTAGAAGAGCACTCACGTTACTTTACTACCACTTCTACGTAGACACCTAGACTACGTATTTTGTGTGAAAAACTGTGAGCGACTCAAATTTACTGATGACTAAATGTCCTCAGTAGGTGTTCTTGGTGCAGTTCTTTTCTCCCCCGTTTTTTAGCTCACTCCCACCTACCCTTACGCAATCATCGGCCCCGACACCAGGGCAGAGGGGAAACAAGAATAAAAAACAGACTTTGTTCAAATAACTTCCAACTGACAGGCAAAATTATTGTATTGAAAGGTTTTATGAAATGCTTGATAATCTTAGATAAAAAAATTTATGCGGTTGCACCTTCTCATATCTGATTATATTAGTACAGTACTAAAAGACATTTGTTTTTGTAATCTTGTAAGCTTTGCAGCATTTATCAACAATTTTTGATAATTTTTTACCTGCACATCTAGTCACAGCCAGTCACCGGTCAATACGAAAATATACTTGTTTCTAGGTATGTAATTGCTGTGGATCAGGTTTGCAATATTTTTGACAATACTGGGTATTTTTTAAGGTCGTACCTGGCCGCAGACAATGTTAACTATGTTTTGTAGTATGTAATTACATTTCTGAAGCTATTGAGATATTATATTATAAAGTAATTTAAGCTTAGTGAAGAACAAGAACAACAACTCAAACAACTCAAATCCAAGACCTAGTGGCTTTGCCGTATCTAGAAAGAGTGCGCGTTCAACCTTCTCTCTTTTTATTTCTCTCTCCCCCGTCCTCTTCTCCTCCTTCCTCTGAGCATCAGCTTCTCCTTGCTTCCCCTTTCTCCCTCTCCTCATTCTCTGAGCCACTCTCCAAGCGCACAGAGGTCGGGTCGATTGCGTCAACCCTCTTCTTCCCTTGAGAACAAGCCAGTGAGAGGAGGAAAAGATAAACACCTACGGGATTTATTCGTCAAATGAGTTGTAAGTGCCCCCCAAAATCTCTCATGTTGTACTTTTACTTGCGGTCAGTGAAAAAGAGTCAGGAAATGAAAGTTTCTTATTGGCGGAAGACAAGAAGTCTGTTTCTTCGCATTACTTTCTTGTTCGTGCATGCGTGATGTTCTGAAAGATATTTTTTCTTTCTTTCTTTTTTTCTCTTTCTCCTTCCAGTCCCCAAACTTCCTCTCAGGTCAATGATTTCGCTCAACTATATGTGTCGTGACGGAGATTGTCCTTTTTTTGTACTGCCAGTGGACGGGAAAAAGTGGGCTAGTAGAAAGAATCCCCTTGACTGGCAGCTCAGATTTGAAGCCACATAACAACAGTAGTTAGACGGCGCGTCTAACTACATTTGTAACTTATTTGTCATACGCCTTCCCTTGAGAAACAAGCTTACGTTTCTTCCTCTCCTCCCTTTTCTGCATTCCGTTTTTCTGCATTCCGTTTGAAGACTTAAATGTTCCTCGATTCATATGTGATGCAGACTTCCCTCAATTTCCAAAAATGACTTGAAATCCAAAGGAGAATTTTGGCTTTTTGAAGAGAGAGAGAGAGAGAGAGAGAGATTGGTGTGGTTCATAAACCAGACTTCAGGTTTTTGGAACTGGGCAACAGGATATCTCCGAAGTTCATGGAAAATCTGATGTTGCATATCTCCGAAACACCACCTAGTGCCATCTCAAAATTTTTTGAAAGAGTGCATGTAGTAGTAAAAAAAAATCGGAGAAATGGCAAGTGGGAAATTAAGTCGGAGATGTGCTGCACCTCCTTTGGGACAGGAGGGCGATGTCCGCTAGGATACGTACCGTGCACTCCCTGTGCCTCCACATGTGCATGTACTAGGTAGTATGCACACACATCCCCACCTTCATCTGCACCCTTATCCACGATATGAAGATCTATCTCTCTTGTTTTGAAGGGGGTGGGGTGGCGACAGGTGAAAGCCCTGTTCCATCCGGGATAAAAATAATCTCGTTATCTTGTCGCCTTCCCCCCGCCTCCCTCTTCGTCAGTTCAGTCCAGTCGGTGGTGGCAACACTGGCGTGTTGTGACAGTGGCAGGTGAGCTGGGTGTTGTGGGCGGATGTCCCATCATCCACCGGCTTCTTATAGCGGACTGTCTCCACGGCGCTGCTTTCTTTGCCCTCCCCTACCAAAAAAAATCTGTTGAGGATTTTCTGTTCCGGAGGATAAAGCCGGGCCTAAATCTTCATTGTTTTAGGCAGGAGACAGGAAAAAAAAAGAAACATATTTGGAATTTCGAGGTTTTGAGGTCTGGTTGGAAGAAAAAAAAAATAGGTCAGGCGAAGTGAAAAAAAAAATATCATCACTTCGTGTTCAGCGACCCATGTTTGACAATGAAAAGGCTTTTTTCTGCTTCCCCTGACAGTTTCTCCTCCCCCTCTCTTCTGTTCTGTTCTGTTCTTTCCTACAGAGATTGTGTTGCAAAGTTTTATTTTTTGTTTCTCGTTATTTACAGGAGCTCTTTCTTTTCTTCTTATTCCTCTCTCTTGGTCCCGCTCCTAGAGAATTATACCTAGCACTATTCAGGGACGTTCTTTAGATACTCCAGAATGTCCCTGCA
>JAAUYM010080162.1_pt1 | contig 12196 bp, 11 predicted proteins | sample 7278001 | NCBI WGS metagenome assembly JAAUYM01 (sample SAMN14350224, study PRJNA611818) | marine sediment metagenome | isolation source: surface marine sediment (1.8m) | place: French Polynesia: Moorea | collected 2018-08
CCCACCACCAACCACCCACACACAAAAACACACACACACACCCAACACACACATCCCACAAACCCACCCACTCCCACCCACCCACCCACCCACACACACACACCCAAACATACACGCACGCTCACATACACATGCTTACACGCACGTGTGACTGTCTTGCGCATGCAGTGTTAAGTCATCATAGAAATCCTTGTGCTACTGTAGTCGTTCTAGTTCGTGATCCACGCATGACCCAAAGGGTGATACAGTCGCAAGATTTCAACTTCCTTTTCTCCCTCGGCGGAGATGCTTGATGCCTGGACAGAGTACTGTACAGTTGCGTCGACTTGATGACAAAACTCACTCCAGACGCCGTAGACTAACGCGAGACGGGGTGTGTCAGCCGAATTGAGTGGGCAGCTTCACTAGCAAATTTCTTCACTAATAGGCAGTATTTCTTCAAATTACTTGATCTTAATTTTTTCCTTGGAACCTGCTTTAAATTTGTGCCGAATGGTATTTATCAACACCCTGTAGTTTCCAAGTTATTTGGCTTTAAAGTTATGTCGCACTGCGGAATTGTGCAGGGTTTCTCCATGAGTTGCCAGAAAAAAGTGAGGAAAAAAGCAAACTACGTTACAAAAGAGAAAGTACAATTGTAATTAGACTGAATATACGCAATCCTGCTCTCTAGCAGCCCCTTCCAAAAAAGATTTTAAAATGACTGATACACGTGTGTATAGAGTGAATCTGGTATGTACCAGAACTACAATACAGTACAGTACATAGATGTACTAGAAATGGAAACGAGTCAACTTTTTGTCGGTTCAGTCCGCTTCTGTCTTGGTAATCAATCGGTACGAATCGGTTCGAATTACTGCGTTTTCTAGTCCCTTCGCTTCGGTTCGGTCTAGACAGAATGGTGGGTTTGGTTTAGGTTGGTTTAAGTTTTGCCTTACTGTACATTTCGGTTCGGTTCGGCTTTCAACCTTCAGTTTTTCGGTCTTATTGGTCCTCTCAAAATACCTTCGGTTCGAGTTCGGTTTCGGTTTTGGACCGACCCCATCTCCATATTGATGCCTCCCACCCTTGAAACTTCAGAGCAAACTGCCTTTATTTTCTAACCTTATTATACTACGATGTGGTATATTACAGTGTACTAAACCTTTACATACATTGTACAGTAGGTCTCTTCATCGCTATTGTGAGTTTATAACAGCCTCAAGTTTCTTGGAAACGACACTGGACCCGCTGTTGAACGAATTAACAATTGTATGGGTGGAACACAGAGAGAGTTATAATATAACATAACTCATACGTAAGCAATCTCTTTCCCCTGGCCCTTTCGCCCTTCTTCCTCCTTCTTTCTCCCCCTGGCGCCTCCTTGCGCCGCCCAGTTTGCCAGATGCCAGGCGTCCTGGCGAGACTGCAGCCCTGGGTACCCGACATCATCCTGCTGCTGCCAGTAATGCTGCTGATCGCGTCGCCAGTGGGGCTGATCTCGCTGCGAGTGAGGCTGGCCGTCCTGACAGTGCTGTTGACCTCCTTGCCACTGTCGCTGGTGGTTCCAGAGATCCCAATAGCACTGGTCTTGCTGCCAGTGATGGTGATGGGCCGGTTGCCAGTACTGCTGGTGAGCCTGCTGCCATGGCACGGGCTGGTGTTGCCAGTGCTGTCGGTCAGCCTGCTGCCACGGCATGGGCTGGTGTTGCCAGTGCTGTCGGTCAGCCTGCTGCCATGGCATGGGCTGGTGTTGCCAGTGGTGCCCCAGCGGCCAGCGCCGATCCTCTACCGCCGCCTGGTGTCCGCCGCCGCCACCTTTCGCCGTCACTTTCTCCTTCACCTTGGTACGACTAGGCCAGGCGGCTGCGGCATATCTCATCCGTCTAGCCAATATATCTTCTTCCACCTGCTCCATCCTTGCCGTCACCTTCTTCTTGATCCACATGGCCCTCTTCAGGTCCTGCAGGTAGTTCTGCCTCTCGATCGGGTGTCCCCGCGCCGCGGAGAACCCGGCGATGGCTGCCTCCGGGTCCCATCCCATCTTCTGAATGAGGTACCTGCAGACGAGGTAGCCAGTCCGGTTGACGCCGTGGGTGCAGTGGACGCCGATCACCGCGTCTTGAGAGGAAAGAGGAAGAGAGTAAATCAGTTCATTCCAAGACATTCATTAAGCAGTTAGCACTAATTACTGCTCGATTATAGCAGAGTTTCCTATGATCTTCTGTCCTCACCCGGGTTTCTCGCCAGCTGCCCGTCCACCAGCCCAAAGAACTTGGCAACGACCTTTCTCGACGGGATGACCTGCCCCTCCGTGGCCACCTTGGCGTACTCCACCGCGGGCGCCCCGTCGCGTGGGGCCGGCGTCGGCCCACGGAGTTGCCAGTCGTAGTAGCGGGCGGTGTTGGTTAGGTCGATCACCAGGGAGAGTCCGGGGCAGCTCAGGAGCAGGTCGGCCGTCGTCCAAGGAAACGACCAAGTGTCTGAAGAGCACAAGGCGAACATTATTCAGCGCGACAAACGATGTTGAAATCAGTGAGTATGGAAATTTATTTAATTTTGCCACCTTTTTTTTTGTTCGAAGAGCATCTTGACAAAATCATATAAATGTAAGGTACGTCCTAATTTGCACCCAAAATGCCTCTCACTTGCAAATAGTACTTCATCCCCGCCCCCGTCCTCCTCGGGCTCGGTGGTGGCCTCATCGTCGTCCGCCTCCGCCTCCGCCTCCGGCTCCGTCGTCTGCTCGTCCGAGTTGGCGGCGGCGACGGAGGAAACGGCAGGAGCGGAGCCGGCGGGGGCGGGGGCGGGGGCGGCAACGGAGGAGGAGAGGAGTGAGCAGAGATGCTGAAAAAAAAAGGAACACAAAGCGATAATGACAGAAATGATCGATAGAAAGGAGATTTCTCAGACTCTCTCGCCGATTTCGTACTATGCGTATTATCCTCAGAATAGCTCCGCGGAAAAAAAAAATGTCTCATTCATTTCTCAAAAAGCATTTTTCCCCCCTTCTTCTCTCGGCGAAGTGAGATTCCCGCAGTGAAGAAAGAGAGGAACCCTCCCTCCCTCCCGCCCCCCCCCCCATTCTCTTCCACCCACCAAGCGAAACAGACCATTTCGCAGAGACAGAGTCATTTGCATTGTCCTCTAAGGGAGTCCCCCCACTGAGGGCTTCAAATCTGACCGAGGGGAGGAGGAGAAGAATTGGCGGCGACGCAGACCGAAAGAGGGGGTAGGGATTCTATTTTTAAGCTGGTGCACAGAGCGTTAGTCAGAGAACTTGCAGCGGATCCCTAGCACAGTACGTAGTATGTGGTGCACTCATAAGTAATTTTTGCGACATGGTTCCTCCTTTTCGTCCTTAAGGTGGTTTCGTGGCGACCGCAGGAGAGAGTCAGATGTGGGTTTCCGCTCCGGAGGGAAGGGTGTGTTTGTGTGTGTGTGCGAAAGAGAGCCCTCCTGATCTCTTCCCACCTTCATCTGTCTCAGCCAATTGTACTAAAGGAAGCAAAGTATTCGGGAAATTTGCAGTTAACTTGCAGTTGAAGATACAACAGTAAGGCATCAAGAAATGGAGGGAAAACTCGTGTATTTCTGCTTCACAGATCGCACAAGGCGTCCATTCACATCTTTCACCCCCGAGTCCTAGCAGCCTCGTTCCCTCGGGTGGACTTTGGACGCCATCTCTTTTCCCATATTTTACTAGTGCTGCACCGTTGGAGGAGAAGCTCTTCCTCGATTTCATTCACATCAGACCTGCAACCCAGCTAGCTGGCAAGTCCAGGATTAAACATTTTCTTTGCTCTGTGTTCTCCCAGACCCCGCGACCGTCGTCGGTCCCACAAGAAAATGAAATTGTCATCTCCATTGTCTGAAGAAAATGTGAAAGGGGAGGGGGGTAAGCAGGGCGCGACGAATCAACCGCACGCGGGTCATGTCGTCGAGATAGAGGAGGCGAGACACCTGCTGCTGGGATCTGGGAAAAGAAGGAAGTCAACAATGAGGGGAGGGCGGAGGAGAGAGCAGAAAGGGTTCAACGGCCCCCAAAGTTCCTTTGTCAGTGGGGAAGAAAGAAGAGATGTGATCTAATTGCCGACTGAAAGAGAGAGAGAGAGAGAGAGAGAGAGAGAGAGAGAGAGAGAGAGAGACCACCCCACCGACACTCACAGCAATTTCCAACTTTTCCGATTCAATTAAACCCGCCACGCCCACCGCAGCCACGTACCGGTACTAGTACACAATTACGTAGAGTTTATCACGAGAGAGGGTCAACTAAAACCCCACTAGTAAACAATATTATGGCTCTCTCCCCTGCTATTATTAGTAGGGGGGAATTAAAGGATACTTTTTTTTTTACAACATCCCCTTAGTGCCTCCTCTCCCCCACGCAGTAGTGGAAAGGTGAGGTAAAAACAAACCTCTCAAAACTTAGGGGGAGGAGGAAAAACTAAATAGGCAGATGTGGCGAATTTTGGCCACACGGGATAGGAATAGGTAGGATTATAAATCGGGGAGACAGACTGTTGGTTTTTCCTCTGAGTGACGTCCAGCGGTGGTGGTGGCACGCGCCCTCCTCCTCCTCCTCCTCCTCCGCTCCACCCCCGCCCACCCCACTCCCAATTTCCCGCCCTCCCGCCAACAACAATCCGTGGACAAATTAAACATTTTCTGATCCTCCACCTTCGAAACAAAAGCGGAAAGGGAAAAAAAAATTGTCCAGCTGCCATTACCCCGCATGTACTACTAGTACGAGTAGTACGAGGAGGAGGGGAGGGGGAGGGGGGTGACAGGAGACAGTTTTAATTTTTTTTCTCTCTCTATCTGACCATGGCGACCGACGGCGGAGACAGCTGGATTACGAAACGCAGAAAACGAAGTGAGGGGAAGGTCGGCGCCGGATCTTGGGGGGCGGCATTTTTCACCTTGATCTCATGCCACAGCATTTTTCTCAGCGCGCTCTTGGGGAAGCTTCAACTCCCTCAGAGAAATAACTATAATGTACATACTACAAGTAGTAATATCCTGAATCAATTCCTTGTCCAGCTGAGTTATAGTGCGTGCTTTTTTTGTTCATCAAGTTGGTGCCAAATTATTGCTCTTTCTGTGACAAAAAAGAAAGAAAAGAAACCTTAGCAGGCGCGACGATTAATCTTTGCAAAGGGCGCGAGAGCGAAGATTTATTTATGCGTTCGCATTAAGGGACGAATCTCATTATTATTAAAGAGAAGTCACAACTCAAGGGAGTCAAAAGAAGCACTACAGTTGACTCTACTTAGTATAACAGTTTCTTAAAGCACAAAAGTAACCCTACTGCTCAGGAATTGCTTGAAATATCGGCACACTTTGGCTACAAGAACTCTCGTCCCAAGGCTGTTCTTTTAGGCGGAGCCCACTGTATCTCCGTACTTGGCAGGTATACACGGATGGAGGGAATTAAACTGTCAGAAGAGAAACAAGTAAGTACAGTACTATTACGGTATGCAGAACTTAGTACCTACTAGTAGAAGGAAAGGGGATCGAGCAAGGAGGAAGTCAGAGGCCTCCCCTTCGCCCGTGCAATCAAAAAGCAAAAAAAAAAAAAAAAGAGGAAGAGGAGGGAAAGTTAGAGAGAAGTCCTGGATAGACCTCCTGCTCCTCCTCCTCAGTCAGTCAGTCAAAGTGGAAGAGAGGGAGAGCTTAGGAGAGGAAAGTTGTTCTTCCAACCCCCCTCCCCTCCCCCTTCTCCCGAAGCAATAACAAAACCCGTGGTCGTAGGTCGGTCGGTCGGACGGACCTCTTCAGTTGTTTTCTTCTCCTTTTCCTGGGGGATCTTTCTTTATGAATTAGGAATCACTGTCTGTTAGCTGTCAGGGTGCCAAAAAAAACTGTGAGGGAGGGAGACTTTGCCCTACTAGTAATAATAGCAGACTCTACATGTAAGTTGCAGTAGCAGTGTATTATGACTGTCGGGAGTGCCTCGCATGCCTTGCAGATAGAGGCGCAGTGTGGTGCACTTGGAGAGAGAGAGAAGATGGAGAAGGCTTCAGAGATGCATCAGACGAACTTTGAACTTTGGCCCTAATCGAGCACGTGCTGAAGAGAAAAGAGTGAGAAGAAACTAGAGCTGCAACAGAAGCTGCTTGAGTGCCAACACATACTAGTAGATTCATACAAAAGTGTGCAAATCGTCTGCCAGTCGGGAACAGTTGCACGCGTCCAGCAATGTTATCAGCTGCACCAGCTGACAGTCTCCACCGTCGCCGCCGCCTCCTCCCTCCTCCTCCTCCATGGAGTTCAAGCTGTCCGCCAGGGAGGTGCTCATCCTGGAGGACCGCGACAAGATCCTCCGCGAGCTGCGCCGAGGCCGGCAGCAGCGCGGCGCCCGGCAGCGGGCCCGCGGGCACCGGAGGCCCACCCGGCCCCCGGTGCTGGTGGTGCCGCAGGACCAGTCCGGGCTGATCCAGGTGATCGAGCGCGACCGGTCCTACTCCGACGGGGAGGTGGAGGCGGGGACAGCCAACAGGAAGAAGAAGGAGAGGCAGGAGGAGGAAGGCACCGTCTGGAGGAGGTGGTGGAGGGACTTGGAGGAGAAGGAAGAAGAGGTGAGAGAGGGGGGAGGAGAAGTTGCGGTCTTCCTGGCCTCGCGGTCAAATTTGAAGGCTGAAACTAATGGCTTTTTCCTTCTCACTTTGTCTTTGTCGCTTGTACCTAGCTGGTACTTAGCTTGTACTGCCGCCACCGCGTTTCAGGACCAGGGAAGGAGAAAGCCAAGTCTCTTCATCCATTCCAAACCTGGCTTTTTTTTTCGTCAGCGACTTCCACATCATTCAAGTAGTGCACTGGGCAATTTAACGAATTTGCATTTTATTTTCCGGAAAAAGACGCCAAGCCATGTCTTTTATTATTCTTTTTTTTCTGCGAAACTGCAGAATTTCTGTGGCAGTCAGTCTGTCGTTATCTGGATTTATTATGTTGCGCCGCGGTCGGAATGGTTCTAGTGTACTAGTACTGCCGAGAAGTTTCTCCTTCCCCCCAATTCTGCAGCTTCTTTCCACTACTTCCCCTTTTTTCCCCCATGGCTATTTTTGGATACTGCTTTCTACTTGGCAAAAAAAAATTGGAACTAGATTAGACACTGGAAACAATTCTTTTTCTTATCTGTCCAACAGAACCATTACTGCTCCTTTTATACTACTGCGACAAATCTCTCGTACGTAGTAGGACCTCTCTTGGATGTCCATTGATCAGAAGGGGAAAAAAACATGCAATATTTCTTGCACGAGTAGAACGGGACTAACTTCGTACCGATCCCGCACTGCAGGGTCCGCTGCCGGAGAACCTGTGGCAGCGCGCCGTCTTCCTGCTGCGCCGACTCCGGCTTCTCCTGCGCCGCCTGCTAGAGCTGGCGCGGCGCGCCAGGGAGCGCCGGCGCGAGAGGCGCCGCGAGCGCCCGCCGCGCGTCAGGCGGCGCGGCGCCATCAGCGGGCCGCCGCCCTCCGCGGCCGCCGTCACCAGCAGCGGGCACGCCGTCATCGACGGGCTGGCCCTCAGCGTGAGCGGCACGGCGCTCACCGCGGCGGGCGTCGTCCTCAACGGCGCACCCGTCGGCGCCGGCGCCCCCGGCCGAGGACGGGGGCGCAGGTCCGCCAGGTCCGCCGTCCCGCCCGAGGCGCTCTCCTCCGCCTGGCTGTTCTTCGCCAACCCGAAGCTGCGCGGCCGCGAGCGGACGCTGTCGACCAAGTGCGACGTCTGCGTCCTCTCCGACTACTCCAAGGTCTTCGCCGTGTTGGACGCGGTGCTGGAGACCGATCTCGGGATCGGGCTTGACAGACGAGAAGAACAGAAAGGAGGAGGAGGAGGAGAACGAGTGGGAGGACGGAGGCACCGAAGTGCGGACTCCTCTTCCTCCTCCTCTTCCACTTTCCGGACTCGTCCCTGCAGAGCGAGGACGAGAGTGACCTCGGAGGAGGAGGAGGAGGAGGAAGAAGAGGACGAAGAGGACCTGGAAGCCATCGAGAGTGCCGACGGCGGCCGGGATCTCAGGCGGCCGCCAACACGTGTTCACTTCAGACAAGAGTCAAGTCTCCAAAGATAATAATAATAATAAGGATTGCATTTACAACCTGATTTGAATGTTGTTTGTTCATGAAGCCATAGTTTGTTACGTATGAATATTTATTCCAACCACATTAAATCCCTTCCAAGGAGCTAAGTGACAGTTCGTATTCCTTGCCTCCGTGAGTGACAGATCTCGCAAACTGCTTTCTTTTACGACCCAACCAACCAACCAACCACCCTTTCCCCAGGATATCGATTGTACTCCTACGCCTCTCATCTCAGGTTCCTGAGCTCTCTCTCTCTCAGTCCTTGGGGCCCTGCGGCGCGGTTACTTCGAATGGTTTTTTCAAGTTCGACCACCCCCCTCTTCTGCTGAGAGGAGCAGACTGCTCAGAACGAGAAAGCGTTTGCGGGTTCGAATCCCGCTCAAACCGGCCGCGCTAACCCTAAGGGCCTTTTTATTTTATAATTTTTTTCTTCTAAATTTTCAACACGCACCACGTTTTCCCGGAAGACTCGGATCTACTGGTAGAAAGGAAACTCTATTTCTTAATGTGATGTAAGTAGTTTTGATACTAACTAGACTGTAAAATCAAATGGATAAGTGCATTACATAAAAGAATTTATATTATTGTGAAAAGTTTCTAAGATGCCCAAATCTTAAACAATATCATTCTTTTGAGAACTTTCCTTTCCAGGTCCGAGACTTCCATGATCGCAAAGAGACTTTTTCCCATCTCTTTCTTCCTCTTTTTATCTCGACAGATCGTTGTCGGCCCAGTGGCTCAGTTACTTCGGATAAGAAAAAAATCCTCTCTGAGAATCAGCTACTTATGGCGTTGCAAACGATATCAGCCAGCGCGGGTTCGAATCCCTGCGCCAACTGACCGCGCAATCCGATAATTTTTTTTTTTTTGAAAAAAAGGGGGAAATCAAGAGTTGAAAGTTGTTAATCAAGACATGTAACTTTCAACTTTCAAAGTATAAAAATTCAAGAAAAAAAGCTTCGCAGGATAGCGCAGCCAGGATGAAGTTCAATTACCGTAGATATAACTGGTACAACATCCTAAGTCGCCTTCCTCCATGCGCAGTGGCGACTGCTGAGTCCTCTGGGGTAATTTCGGGCGCCAGGTAAGTATTGAGTACATATAGTACGAAGCACCTGAGCCACAGGGCCTGCGAGTTAAAGAAGAATCGAATCGAGGGGGGAAAGAGGAGTCGCCTCAGTACCAACGTTTGGCCTGCAACATAACTTTAGCAGGGTTAATTTGTACGCAAAGAGGCATCACAATAAATTGAATTAAAGAATAGCCGCCGGATTGCATGACCAGTCTTTTTTTTTTTTTTTTTTGGTCGGGTCAATCGAACCCACATTTTAGTTTTTTTTCTTTGAACGTTTTGCACGAAGTAACTGAGCCACATGGCCGACAGTTGGGAAACAACGAGTTGTTGCGGAGAAAAGTTCGTTCCCCCTTGCTTCTAGCACATAGTACGAAATGGAAGTGGGTGGAGGAACGGCGGATGCTGCTACCGGAGATAGGGACAGAAGTTGAGTTGGGTTGCACTTGAGGGTGGGACCAACGTTGGCACGTCCCGTCCCCTCTTCTTCTCTCTCTCCTCCTCCTCCTCCTTCTCCTCCTCCTCCCGCCCCTTCGGCACAGGCCCGACGGCTCAGGTACTTCGAAAAAATGAAAGTTCGGCCTCTTGGCTCAACAATCGTAACTAGGTTCGCGTCCCCTGCACCACACCCCAGCGCCAGGCAAGAACGGCAACGGCGACAGCAACGGCGACTGCGACGGCAACGGCGACGGCAACGGCGACGGCGACGACTGGCCCAGAGGGCATCGGGTTCGGAACCCCAAGAACCCCAGACCTGGCTGTGCTATCCTGTGCTTTTTTTTGTAACTGGTTTCTTATAATTTATATACAGGTATTGTGGATAACATATTGCGAGGGATTCCGCACAGTCAACTGTTTGTTGCGGAGGTCTTTTTTGTAACTTCGCACGGAAGTACGTACATAAAATATTGATATCAGAACAACCTATAGTGGAGAATACTACACAGGTTGTCCACAGTGCTGGTATGTAGTACAAGCACGCCATTGGGGAGGGGTTGCCAACCGCATTTCGTGATGAGCTAACCACGGAAAGAGCAGCCTTCATAGCTGGGACAACGGCTGGGACAAAAGCTCGTCACTACTCGTAGTACTTTTTCCCAAAATCACCAGAAAAAGAATGGCGAGATAGCATGGTCGGGTGATGTGTGTGCACTGTCAGGGCAGATTCAAGAGTACGCGCATCATACAGGAATCGAACCACCGATCAGCCACCACCAGGTTCACGAGACTTGTCGTTAAGAGCAACAATTCGCAACGTTTTCGTTAATCGAAGTACCCGAGCCACTGGGCTCGCTCGGGGGAAACGGGCAGGGAGGGAGAGGGGGCATTCAGCAGCAGAAAATCGATGAGTCACTCCATCAGGCCGACCCCCCCTCTCTCTCTCTCTCTCTCTCTTAGCTAATTGTCTGCAGCGACATCTCTCGTGCGTGCGTGTCAATTTGCGTGACTCACATTTCCCAAATATCCTTTTTGTGGTAGTTTATTAATTGTGGGGAGAACCCTTTGTCCTCCTCTTTTCTTTTTGAGCAAATACTGAGGAGAAGCAGAGGCGGCAGGGGGGCCAGGATGAGAGACCCCCAACACCCACGTCGGGGGGTAAAGTGGAAGACAAAAGGAGGCGGGCGTCCGGAAAAACAAAGTTCATTTTCTCCTCGGGATAACTCGGGAGAGAGGGAGGGGGGAAAGGTGGATAAGATTTTTTTTTCCTGCCGCCAAAAATAGCAGCGGTAGCAGCGGAATTTTTTTGGGGGTGAGGGGGGGGGGGGGTGAGGGAAAGGGAAGGAAAAGGATCAACTTTAAATCCCTTCCTCCTCGGAAATCATTAAGGGGGAGAAGTTCCAGAAACATTCCAGCGAGCGCCCCCAAGCTTTCTTCCGCAAACAAAAAAAAATCTAACATCGCTATGGGAAGGTGGTGCATGCGGATAATTTTGTACGTAACTTCAAACTTTTAACAAAAAAATCGCCAAATGCGGGGGTGCAAGAGGAGGTGGCGAACATCAAACCTTTTTTTTTTTTTTTTTGAAACGTCCCGACTGTTGTCGCCGGCCCCCCGCAGGGAAGAAGGGAGGGATCGTTGGGGGGTTGGTGGGCAGAAAAGAGGAAGAGAGAGACGATTCCATAGGGATTTTTTTTGCCAATTTGTCTTTGGCAGGTTGGAAAGGGAGAGGTAGAAAGAGAGAATGTGTTAGTCCAGCTAGCGGGATCGAAGTTCACACAGACTAAAATAAACCTCACTTGAAATCATCCCTGAAACAAGCAAAGAAAATATGGTGATCCAATGGGAGCATTTTTTTCAACCTGACCCGTTTCAGTAACTTTTTTTCGTCGGGTCAATCCCCCCCTCTCCAACTCCAACCTCTCTCCCTCAAAAAAGAGGGGTGACCCTCAAGAAACTCTTGACAAGTGACGGAACCCCATTGCGAGGATCCCAAAGGTGGTCCTCCCTTCCAGCCCCGTGGGCAAGAGCGGGTTATAAAATCATCAACATTTTTTGTTCCACCTACCTCTCCTCCTGACTGGGGGGAGATTCCGGAAAGATAATAAAAAAAATTAAGGGAGAAAAGTCAACAGAGTTTTGTCGGGTGCAAGACGTCTTACTTTTGGCTGCTCCGACCTCCCCCCTCCCCAAGGACAGGTTTTTTTTATCTAAAAAAAAAAAAGGAAGGAGAGATTTCTGGACCTTTTCCCAATTACTGCTTATCTTTATCCCGTTTGTCGGGCAGCAGATAAAGGTAAGACAGAAAAAGTTTTGTCTCAGTGATTGCCAGACAGACTCAAGACTGGTTTTTGCATGAAAATGTCTCTTAACAGGTCTCAGGAAAGCTGAGTTCACGAAAGAGAAAAAAAAGGGGAAATCCAAAATTGCCGGTCTTCGGGAGGGTGTCTGTCTCGTCCCCATCTGGTCGGGAATCGGAAAATAATTTGGGATTTCGGATTGCCATCGCTTGTTGCTCCCGTTGTTGTCGGGCGAAATCGACAATTGAGACTGATCGGTGTTCCCCCTCCACCTCCTCTTTGCAACATGCAATGTGCATGTAACTGTACCTAAGGTGAACCAG
>JAAUYM010163544.1_pt1 | contig 12196 bp, 14 predicted proteins | sample 7278001 | NCBI WGS metagenome assembly JAAUYM01 (sample SAMN14350224, study PRJNA611818) | marine sediment metagenome | isolation source: surface marine sediment (1.8m) | place: French Polynesia: Moorea | collected 2018-08
AAGAAGTAACGCAAGAAGCAACTAAGAAAGAGAGATTCGTCCTTGCAGCATCACGTCATCTTCGGATGCACTTTAAACGCTCCAGCAGATCCATTCTCCTCCTTCTCTTTCTCCTGCTCCTCCTTCTCCTCCAGCTCCTCCTCGTCGTTGTTGACGCCCCCTTTTCTTGAATACGGGAGAGAGGGGAAAAAGAAGGTCTTTCATTTCCGCCCGTTTAAGGCGACACAGGCGTTCGTTAGGTGGTAGTAGAGAGAGACGCCTTTCACTTTCCCACCTTTTCTTCCCTTATAAGGCGCCTTCGCTTGTTTGTGCTGTACAGGGTGCAGGGGGACAGAGAGAGCTTTATTGACCTTGCCACCGTCAAAAGAAGGACGGGGGGAGCGGGGCAAATGGCAACCGGACCTAAATAAAAAGAAAGACGGAGAGGGAGGAGGAAGAAACTTTCCTCCTCCCTCTCCTCGACGTTCGTTGGGACGGAAATAAAGAGCTTGTTGGGGGGGGGGAGCCCCGATCAAATAGAGGCCCTTTCTTCCATCCCCTTCTCTTTTTTCTTCCTGCTCCAATATCTGACGAAGTCGCAGGGGACACAGGATTGCTATTTTCTTCCCCCTTCTTCTTGTTCTTGTAATCGCTTTTGAAGCCATTTGTTTGCTTCAGTCATCTTCGTTCTACCTAGCACTACTTCGTGCAATTACTTTTGGATACACTTTGTTTGCATATTGCCGACCGGTTAAACTGGCTAACCCCGCATCGGTCGCTGGGCTTAAAGGGTTAGCACCATTACCCGTGTTGTGCTTTCCACAGCAGCAGCTGCCAGCTATTGCCACCACCCGACCAACATTGGCAACCTCAGCGATACCCATAAGGTATTTCTGAGGTATTTTGAGGCAAAATTAGTCTGAATTATGCCTCACCTTACCATGGGGGAGGCGGACAAATACCTGGATGCTACCTCGTCAATACCTCGCAAATATGGTCTGGGTGCACCAGCACCACATGGTCACAAAGGAGGAGGGGAAAAGTCGACATATCCACGTTGATGGTAGGTAACTGCGCAGTCATCGTAGGTTTAAAAAGGTCGGCATGTTTGGCTGAAAGCGAAACAGATGTTCGCTTGTTGTGCTGAGTCTTAATTGCTTCCCCTTTTTGACGGCAGGTTTCTTTTCTGTTCATGTTTTTAAAAGTACTGAAGAGGAGAGAAAGAAGCAGGAGAACTTCTCTGTTATGTAAATTATAAGTTCTATGTACCTACATTATATTACTGTATCCATTTTCCCCAACTCCTCAAGATATTGTGGTAATCCGCGGGATGTGTGTCAATTCTAGATGTCAGTTTTTTTCAGGTCAAAATGGTTTTGTTTTAAAAAAAATCGGCCAAAGGGTAGTTAATAAGAATCGAAGAAAGGGAAAAAATGCCTTTTTGACATCTTTATGGCATTAACTGCTTGGCTTCTTTGAATCTTGGGTTATTATTTTGCTGCCTGGCAACTCTGTTTAGGATTAAGTTAGGTCTGTGTAGGTAGGGGTAAGGAGGTAGGATTTTCCTGCACCTCCACCTTTGTTGCATGGTCAAAAATAGGTGAGGAGGAGGAGGATTGAGACCGTCAAAGTCCTTTCCTGCACACACAAACATAAGTACAGCGTACGCGAGGCATGTGGCACACACAGCCTGCCTGCATGCCTATCCAATAACCGTAACAACACAGCACAGCACAGCTCTGGGAGGGAGGAAAAGAGGGAGAGAGGGAGGCTGTTCCCGCCGAACAAACGCATGTCATTAAGGGGGGGGGAAAGGGGGAAAGAGGGGGAGGGAGCATGAAAAGTGCTTTTTCTGTCTGCAGATGAAAAAAAGGAAGAGAAGGAGAGAAAGAAGGGGAGCCTGCTGGCATCATTTTCGAAAAAAAAACCAGAAAGAAAAGAAGGCTATTTTTGGCTGCTTGGGAAAATTACCAGAACGTATGCCCGGAGAGAGAGAGAGAGAGAGAGAGAGAACAAAAAGGGGGAAATGAAGAGAAGAACAAAAAAGGCTTAAAAGAAAAGCTTAACGTCTTGGTATTGAAGATCCCGCCTCCCGACGAGACTTAAGAAACGCAACTCCAGGAAGATGTCTTGGAGAAATATCATGTTCCCTAAGTTTGAAACGTTATCTTTTATGGTTCGTAGTCCAATTATGCGTTCCCTAGCAATTAAAGCAGTGTTTTAAAGGTTGGGTCCTATATACACAGTGCATGTAAACAAATGTACATACATACTAGCATAGACACGTATTTGTTCCATAAAACAAGCAATTGTCCCGTCGGGCTCTCCCGTGCGTGATGGTAGGCGTGGGTAGTAGTGCGGAGTAATAAATTATTCTTTCTTTGCTCCCAGACCTTTCGAGGAAGCAAAAACACATGTGCCGTACTTGCGTGTACAGTACGGTACTTCTGTAGTGCTCACATGGACTGTGATGGCGGGAGAACAATTAACGTTTTGTATGCCCGACCAACAACGATCTGCGCTAATTTCAGCACAAGTAAAACCAAGAAGAGTTTCGACTGACTACCGTTTGTCAAACATTCCTGATACATTAGCTAATAGGCACTGACTGAGCATACATTTCGGCACAAAACATAGATTTTTGTGTGCGCAAAAATACATGCGTACATACACTTTAATAGCCACCAAGTAACTCTCCAAAGTAGGATTGCAAATATATGTACAAAAATCTACATTCAGTGCCAAAGGGTATGGTCAATTAGTGGCTGTTAGCTAATAGCCATTTTTCAGATGCTCCAGTCGGAGTCTACGTAGCTGGAGATCTCACTGAGCGCAGATGTGCCCACTGAGCGTCGCAATAGACAATTTTTATATTGAGGGATTGTTGTTGGTTGGGGTAACGTGTGTGTGTGCGTTCACGCGCAGATTCACATGCCAGCAAACTGTAAACAGATCAATGTGGGAATGGAATGATTGCCTCCCCCAACCTCCCCACCTCCGTCTAGGACATGCCCAAATGTTAAATTTTTGTGAAAGATCGGTTTTGAATTAGACGGTTTTGACTTAAAACAACCGGATAGTATCGCCTGCACTCGTTCATGCACTGCACTCACTCACTCACCTGCATTGCAAGCGTAGATCCACAGGCGGTAGTAGCGCATTGCAGCTTTGATGCGAAACATATCACCAAGATTTCAAGATTGCGGCTCCTCCTCCTGCCCCCTTCTTTAGGTGCTAGGTGTAGTAGCTGTCCTTTCAAGCCCGTCCTCTTCCTCCTCCTCGTCCTCTTCTTAATGATGCACCAGAGTACGAGATTAGATTTTTAGTTTGAGCAGGAGGCACTTTTTTATATAAAAAAGTTTTTTCCTTCCTTTCTCCGTCGTCTTCTGGCAGCTCTTGCGATGTGATTGATTGGAAGTGTGGGCGGAAGAAGAGGGGGAAGAGATCTGGGCAAAAAAAAGTGTGTGAGTGGAGGAGGACGGTAAGGAGAGGATGAAAAGGGACGCAGGATGGGAAAAAAACACCACACAAACTTTGCGACGAGACCAAAACTCCTCGGGAAAATTTTTCACTCCTTGTGAGTTGTGGTGGATTCTTTTCTCTCTCCTGTCATTCCTCAGGTCCTCAAGAAGTTTCTTTTTTTCTTTTTAATCTTCTCCCCTCTTTCTTCTCAGCTCAGCTTCCTCTTCCTTCACACAGTTTCACAGGCCTCCTCCTCTCTTTTTTGCCCTTGCAAAGTTTATTTTTCCCAAATCCTCTTTCCCTCCCCCGGCCACTTCTTTCTGCGCCGACTGCGAATTGGGCAAAGGCCTCGTCACGACCCTGAGGGTGGTCTAGTAGTTTCTTATGCCCTCCCTCTTTCCCCTCCCGAATCCTCCGAAGTCTAGCTTCTCTCTCTTTTTTTAGAATTCCTGAAAGACTTGTGTGTGTGTGTGATCCGAAGCACGGCGGGCGGGCGGGGAGGGGCTTTGGCTGGCTGTCTCTTTTGAAATCCTTGGGCTTCCCTCCTCCTCCTCCTTCTTACGGGAATGTGCCTAATGGGAAAGGAGGGGAGAAGACGAAAAAGTCTGTTGCCTGGGATTTCAGCCTCTACCGCACCAACTCGGTCTATTTTTTTTTCCTTCTTTTGGTTTGGTGGTGGAGGAAAGATCCTCTCTTTAGAAGTCCCTCATCCTTTGAGCGAAGTAACTCCCACCCACCGCAACAACCTACACACACGCACACACCACTTTTCTGGGATCTTCTTTCATTCCTCCTCCTCCTTCCCTCTCCCTCGACCTCGTGGCATCTCTCGGGAGAGTCTCGGCGGTCAGAGTTGCCAGATGGGGCTAGGATTCCTCACGGGAAACGCCATGGAGCTGCCATTGGCCGTGTCGCAGCTGCTTTTTGAAATTATAATTTGTTGTAACTTTTGGCTGCAATGTGGGTTTTGGCCTTATAAGGACGGGGAGGAGAATTCGTCTTCTCTCAGCAAGACTCGTGCGCGCACAGAAACGTCGGCGGGATATATCAGTCCCTCCCTTTCAGCGCTCTAAAACCCCTCCAATCACGCCCACATTGTCTGCTTTTATTATTCCCTCACCACCCCAAAGCCAAAGACTTTGTGTGATAATGAAGAGGAGGAGGAGCAGCTAGAAAGGGCTTCCTTTATTTCCGGAGGACAATGGCGGCCTTGTCCTCTCCTCCTATACAGTACACAAGAAGAGTGCTGTACGTAGCATCTGGGAAAAGGCGGCAACTGACGCAAGTCAGAAAAGTTTTTTCTTTACGATAGGGGAAAAAAATTCCCACTGCACTGTATATTACGGTAAGAGGGGAATTTAAAAGCACTCTTTGAGAAAGACTGACAGGAAGTCCTCTCTTTTCTCATTAAGGGAAAGAAAGAGATAGGTGTCTCCCTCTAATTTTCTGACAGAAATTGAAAAGTTCTTCATCTACGCATTTCCGCATCACCTGAAGAAGAAGAGCTCAAGTTTCTCTCAAGATCTTTTTCAGCATCTCCCTCTCTCGCAAATCTGAAACTTTTTTCTTCTCTCGTTGATGCCAGACAGGGAGGAGGGGCAAAAAGGAGGTCTTTTACAAGCACTCCTCTTTCCTCCCTCAAAAAACTCTCCTCTCACTGTGGTGTGGGTGGGTGTGTTTACCCTGCTGGAGAAGGGTAACGCGATGCTGTTTTTGGACCTTTCTCCTCCTCCTCCTCCTCCTCTCCCCCTTTTTTTCTCCCCTTCCTCCTCCTCTGCGAGAAAAGGGTATAGTGGTAGTACACGCGTTTGGCCTCTCTGTCCGCCATCGACCTTCTCCCTTCTAAAGTCCTTTCTCTTGGTCCGAAAAGATAAGAAAAAAAGAAATATTCCCCCTCCTTCTCTACCTTCCACCCACGCTTTCCCTCCCTCATTCCCATATAGTACTGTAGTAGAACAGAAGCGTTTTCCCTTTTTTAAAAAAAGACCTTGAACAATGCCGCCCGTCTGCCTCTCTTATCTCGCACGCCTTTTTATGGAAAAAAAGAGACAGAAAGGGGCCTAGGAGGGAGACATCTTCCCTTTTTAGGGAAGTTTGGCCTTTTCTAAGCCAAATGTAAAAAATAATAATGTCTTTTAAAACTTTTCTTGCCAAAATTTGGTAGTTAATAATAAAAAACAGCCAAAAGTGGGGCTTCTTATCGTTTTATTGACATTGTGGTCTTTACTATTTGGCTCTTTTTTTTACTTTGAGGCCGTGGGGACCCTGCCCAACAGGAGCAACTGAGACACGCTGGCTGGCTTGGCTCGCCATCCATTTCTTCTTACTTCAAAAAAGGGGCCATTTTGCGATGTTTGGATTCAGATAAGAGGAAGGCCTCTTCCTCGCCCTCCTCCTCCTTCTCATCTTCTTCTTCTTCTCCTCTTCCAATCCCATCTCTCTAGACGACGGAACGGAGAAGAAAGGAAGGAAAGAGGGCCTTCTCTCTCTCTCTCTTTCTCTTGGTCCTTGGTAGACTAAAGGACTAAACGTCTTTTTCTTCTTTTTCCCCGGAGTCGTTTAGACCATCCTCCTCTTCTTCCTTTTCCTCTTCCCCTCCTCGAATAATCCTCTCCTCCTCCTCTCCTTACCCACGCACACAGCCTTGGGTAGAGGACCTTCCTTCTTCTCCTCCGTTTTAGTGAGATGGACTCTGTGTGTGTGTGTGTCTCTCTCCCGTTCGTCCTGTGAGAGGACCTTTCCTTGCCTGAAAAGAGAAAAAAAATTTATCGACTCATCAAACATAAAAAAAACCGACCGTCGCTCAAGCCCGGGAGATTGCAAGGAACATTTTTTTTCTGGACTATGGTATATACCGTAGTACCTAGGTGGAAGGACCACAGATTGGGGGGGGGGAGAGATGGACAGGGACGAGGAGGAAAAGCAGTAAATCTTTTTCCTCTAGGAGACGGAGGAGGGGGTAACGGCAGTGAAAGGCCTTCTTGTGGACAGTGGAGAGGAAAGTGGAGGAGGGGGGAGGGGCGAAGAAAGGTGATGAGAGGAGCACTCTTACTCTGTTTACGCCCCTTCCACTCCACAGACAAACTTGGACTCTCTTTCTCCTCCAATGAACTGTTAGACTTCCAATTTATTGCACCTTCCTGTATCTTTCATTCCTAGAAGAAAAAAACTTCCAAAAAGGTTTGTTCTTGTAGGACGTAAGTGAGAAAAAAAATGAGAGATTTCTGACCTTAAATTTCTCCTCGTGATGCCACCTGTCACTTGGGGACGGAGGAAGAAGTGCAGAAGTACCAATAGACGCAGTGGTTCTGCAGTACAGTACTGTGCATATGAAAAGTCCAATTTCGCTTTATGTCCCCCATGCGTACGTAAAGGGGTGTGCCAAGAGAAAAAAAAGATAGTATGTTCACAACCTCTTTGCATACATATCGCATAAATTTTTTCTCGGGAGGGAGGCTATCTCGAAGAGAAAAGAAAAAAAGAATGGATATTGTATGTACAACGTAAAACACTGCTTCTCCCTCCCTTTTCCACCGAATGAGAGACTACCCGACCAATATTGGCTGCCCAAGCGTTAAAATGCTGAGGAAGGGATAAGACGTAATTGGGACTATAGAGCAATTTTTCCTCGAAAGACGTCAGTGATATCTTTGGGATTTTGCTGAGATATAATTGTTGCTCTAGTCTCAGTTATGTCAGAGCATATTGCGTTACCCTGGGGGAGGGGACAGATACCTGGATGCTACCTCGTCAATACCTAGGGAATATTGGTCGGGTACTACTAGAACGTTCATCTCTGGATGGGCTTTGCACGAAGCCAAGTGTATGAATACATGTGGATTCAGAAATAAGAAAAAAATGCTCCAATCACTTTTGCGAGATGAAAGAAGTGGCTCCCGTTTCCTAAAATACTTAAGACTTTTGCCAGGATTACAATAAATGTACGCGCCCCTCTCTCTCTCTCTTTCTTTCTCCCTAAGCCGTCAAGTTGGAAGTGAGGAAGAAAGGTGTTTCGGACTTTTTCATCTACTGCCTTCAAAAGAGAAGAAAAAAGTTTTTCTTTAGAAAAAAGCTGGATGGATGAGGAGGAAAAAGACGAAGAGAAATAGCGTGGCATTTCTTCGAGGGAAGGGAAAGAAAGAATACGTTGTGAAGAAAAAAAAAGGCATTTCAAAAATAGATTCGAAAAAAAGCCAGAAGTTTGGCTGTCTTATCTCGTTCAGTCTGCAGTAGCGGATGAGGAGAGGAGGAGAGAGAGAAGGGTGAAATGTTCAACGCACGTGTGACGTCACCAAGTGCACAAATTTGGAAAGTTTTCTTGCCCGAGCTGAGCTGAGGAAGGAAGGAAGGAGGCGGAGTAACAAAAGAGCTCATTTAACTTTCGAATTTCTCCTCCTCCTCCTCTCCTCCTCTGCCTTTGTCCAGAAGCACCTTCATTTTCTCTCAGGAGCAAAGAAGAGGAGGTCCAAGAGCGCCCTTCTTGCTCCATGCAAGTGGCGCAGCGATTGCCATTTCATGCATCAAAAGAACCAGAAAAAGGAGGAGGAGGAAAAGGAAAGGAAAGGAAATGAATGGGATTTCTCAGTAGTAAGCAGAGGCCGCCGGCGGGACAAGGACGACCAAAGAAAGAAAGAAGAAAAGGCGTCGATAGAGCAGTCATAGTAAAAAAAAAAGCAAAACCTGTTGTCCCTCTGGCAAATTTGGATACAAAAATGCAAAACAATTATTTATATATTTTGTTGATCTTGTGCTGTCCTTGTACTACGTGCTATAAGACACTAGAGGCAGAGGCAACATTTTTTGGGAGGGGGCTTTGCTATGTGCCGTACAAATGGGAAAAGTGAGGAGGTGGGGGAACGGGTTGAGCATACAAGTATAATGCGCAGAGTCTGGGACTAGAAAAAGAGGTCTGGTTCCGGCCAATTGGTAGAGGAGGTCTGGCATGAACGACTTCCCATTTTCCCCTCACTTCTATTCTTGTCCGACCAATATTGGCAACCTCAGCTGTGGCATCGCTGAGGTAATTCGAGGTAAAATAGTTGCTCTGGTCTCAATTATGTCTGATCCCTACCTCGGTATTTTACTTTTTACCGGGGGGGGGCATACAGTTACCTCATAGATACCTTGACCATATTTGTCGGGTGTTTATGTGGTTGAGAGCGGGGGGGGGGACCAATGTTAGAAGCTTTTTTTTATACCTTGTGTGTCTATCTGCATGTGTTTCGTCCTCCGTATGCTCAGAGTCCGAGAGGGCATAAAAAGAGGTCCGTCTCTATTTCTCGCCTCCGCTCATCGCATCCGTCGAAGGATGCGACATCATGATGAGAAAAAGGAGATGTCAGTCTCGTCCTCTGCACATATGCACGCTAATGGGTGAGATGGGAAAGACATGAAAGGCTGGTGACAGCGACAGAAATTTATTCCATTGCACACTCCGAAGGGGCTTGGGAAACGGGAAGGGAGGAAAGGTAGGTAGGTTGTATAACTCTCATCTCCATCTTGGAGAGGGAAAGAAATCCATCTACGTACGAGTAGTAATGTCGGTCTTTCTGGTTTTTTTTTCAGGAAAACGCTCATCGACAAAAACCACAACAGCACACCTCTACTACACACCTTGCCTATCTCTAACTTCTCTCTTCTCACCAAAATCTTCCACTACGACCAACACGGTTAGATCAAGCTGACCTGCAGACACCCCAGGTACCAGTTACCTCGTTCACTGTACTACATGTAAATCAAAGGTCGACTGTACTGTACTACGTCTTTCTCATTTCGACAGGCAACTCTTCTCACATATTTCGAACGAATTTGCTGTCCAAGCAAAATGGCGACTCCCACATTTACAGGAATGTTGGTGTTAGTACGGTACTAGAACTACCACTACAACTACATACTACTACTGCCTGTGCCTTTTTCTGTGAGTTCCATCGGTTTTCCGATATTTTTATTAACGATCCCCCCCCCCCCTGCCTGCGCCTGACTCCCCCAGCCCCCTCCCCAAACACATAGAGACAGACAGACAGAGGGGTCCTTTAAACACACACAATAGAGCTACCGCCGCGCACACATTGACGCTGCAGCTGCTGTCCGGGCAGAACACGTTGTTGAGGTCACACATGGGCACCAGGCCAACCCTTAGGGGTGACCTGAAGTGGTGAAGGCTTCTGATTTTAAGGAAGGGAGAATATGGCGCTAAGAATTCAAAAAATTTAGGGGGTTGCTGCATTTTATTAAAAAAAAGGTCAGACAATTATTATGTGAGAGTTTAGGTGAAGACGGGCTTCCCTTGCCCACGTGTGGTTGATGTTCGTTTATCCACCCGCTAACTGAATCTTCCTGGGCACAGAAATTCTCTCTTTTTTGTGGATAGATGTTCCTGGCCCTGTTCAAAAGGGCCCCCCTCCTCCTCCTCCCCCTCTCTTTCTCCTCCATCCAAGCAAGGTGGTGGTCATTCGTCCGTGTAGGCAGAAAGCGAATGGGAAAGGAAAACAAGGCTGTCTCTTCCTCTCTCTCTTTCGCTGGCATTGAAAGGAGAGTCTTTTTGAAAAAGATTACCGTATGTGTTCATTCCCCTCGGCTGGAAGCGCACTCGAGACTGCGTTCTGCAATCGTGCGTTGAATGCATATAGTATGCAGTACCAGCACATCTCTGGAGGCTCCATGTGTGCGCGCATGCTACGCGCATTTGTTACTAGAATTAAACCTCGAAAATGTTTCTGCCTCTTGGGAGGCTGAGCAAGAGGGGAGGAGGGGCTGCGTGAAATGAGCAGAGAGTGGATACATACGCTAGGATTATGAGAGGCTGGGCTCGTAATGAGATGGAGGATACACTTTAATCCGATTAAAACCAGAAAGTTTTGGAGAAAGAGAGCAACAGTAGTACAAATGGGGTAGCATAAACGGAATTTTTGAAGCAGAATTTCTCTTCACCTTGCAGATCTCAACAGAAAATTCTTCTTGCTGCACGAGGGATAATGAGTGTTGTTGTTGTTGTTTTTTTTGCCAACGTGCGGAACCCTTTCAGTCTGTGGAAAGTCCTTCAAGTTTTTTGTCCCGTCTCCCTCCTTCCGCCGCGGATGGAGGAGGTGGAGGGATCTCTTTTTACGGCCTCGGAAGTGTCCAATTCCCTCCAGTTTGGAAGAGGAGGAGGAAGACGACGGAGGAAACACGCCAATTAACAGTCTCCGAGCTTTCTTGGCATTGAAAGGGAGGAGGAGAAGGAAGAGGCGCTGTGGAACCGAAGGACTAGCTGCCAACTCATCCGAGTGGCAAGTCTGGCGGCCAGAAAAAGAGGGGGAGGAGAAGAGGATTGAAAAGAGGACCTTTTTGTGCTCTCGCCCTTTCGGATGTGGCAGATTAGAAAAAAAAATTGCGCTCTCCGACAATCCTCTTTTGTCGACGGATGTTGCAATCTCCTGCGTGAAACGTGATGATGCGTAGATGTGTTGATCAGTGCCTATGTACTGTACAGTACCTACAAAGTAAGGACGTGGGAGCGAATTCCATCTATCTTTCCCAGTCGATTGGGCGGGCGTATGTTTGGAACTCGCAATGAACGAATGGACAGAGAAACTTCTACTAGTAGCTCCACAGTCAAGAGAGCCTGAGGCAAAAAAAAGGGAGCGAGCGAGAGAGAGAGAGAAGCTTATTTATTCGGCTTCTGAGCGGTGGTGGATACGCTAGACACACAAACAAGGAAGGAACGGTAAGTTAGTTTGAAGTGGGGAGAAGAAGAAGGTCGGACTTTGTGAGTGTCGGCTTTTTGGGGGAAAAAAAGGAAGGAAGGAGAGATGACATCATTCTCCCACTCTATTCCGAAGAGAAGAGGAAGCTAGTTTCATGGAGGTTATGATGGGAGGAGGGGGGTTGCGAAAGAGACCTTGCTTTAAATTTTTTTCCATTTTTCTCCTGCAGCACCTTTGTGACACTATCTTTTTTTTGACGGGTTTTGTTGGGAAAAAATTCGATGCAAAAGGCGGATGTTCTCCAAAAAGCCTGGCCTGCTCTAGACGTCTAGGACATGGTGGTGGTATAGGAGAAGAAGTGGGAGGAAGAACGAGAGGAGAAAGCTCAGGAGATTAAAGCAATATCTTTCTGACGGAAGAAGTAGGAGGAAGGGAAGGGATGGAAGCGGCGGAGGAAGGAAAGAAGGACATAATGAAGTCAGTGACGAGGAAAGAATCTTCTTCTCACATGCGAGCAAGCAAGAGAGAGAGAGAGGGAGAGACCTGCCCCCGTCCAATCGACTCTGGGTGGGTCTGAGTGGGAGGAGGAAGGAACAAAACATACTACGTGTATTCCAGAGCTAGACCAATTATTAATGGACGATCTTTTATATCAGAAGCAGGGAGGGCTTGTAGGAGCCAAATTTGATCTGTTTAATATTAAACATCACTTGCTTTACACTTCAAGAAGTCTGGTCTTCTCTCTCTCTTTTTCTCTGCTGCTGTTATTACGGGTAAATGGACTAAAGATTGACGCTGCTGCCCACTGAGGCGCTTAATAAGGACCTTCTTTCTTTCTTCTTAGGTGCTCCGCCCGTTCAACGTATGACGGATCTTAAGGGAGGAGAAAAAGGAAAGAGACAGCAATAGGAGAAGGAAGAGGAGAAAAGAGGGACAGAGAAGTGGGAGAAGAAGAAGAGGCCGCTTGATGTTTATTCCTCTCCTCTTCTTTCGTCTGAGCTTGGATTGGGGAGACGCAATGTGTGAGGTGGAGGAGGAGGAGGAGGAGGAGGAGGAGGAGGAGGAGGAGG
>JAAUYM010096071.1_pt1 | contig 12193 bp, 14 predicted proteins | sample 7278001 | NCBI WGS metagenome assembly JAAUYM01 (sample SAMN14350224, study PRJNA611818) | marine sediment metagenome | isolation source: surface marine sediment (1.8m) | place: French Polynesia: Moorea | collected 2018-08
AGGGCATCGACCGATGGGGGGGGGGGGTAACTTGAGCTGGGACAAGAGTGGAACAATGAACACCCAATGAGATGGTTCCACCCCAAAGAGGTTTCTCTGGCATTCTTCCAGCTTGCAGTGACGCTCTTTGAGATCCAGAAAAGCAATTTTAATTAAATGGTAACTTGTGCTATGTACAAAATTGTACATAGGTACTCTAGTCGAACTGTAAAATAAAGAACTCCCCCAACTCCTGTCAGACGCTGCCAAAATTTTCTCGCAAAATAAATTGCAGAAAGACAGCAAAAAACCTCTTCTTCCTCCTCCTTTGTTGTAACCTCAAGATTGCTTAAACGCTTTTCCCACCAATTTTGCAAGTTTTTTTTTTGTTAGCGGCCAATAAAATAAATCGTCCGTCCGTCTGCTTTATGGGTCTTCCTTCCTCTCCCCCCCCCCCCCCAATTCTTTTCCCTCTTCCTCCCAGGCACCTACCTAAAATCTGCGTACCTGCAATTACAGTCGACCACCTCTGAGCACGTCAGATCGTGAGGGAGAGAACAAGAGGACCTAGGCAGGGCCACGCAGAATTAATCGTGGTACACAGCGGCGGACATGTTCTCTTGGCTAATTAGTGTGACTATGATGATGATGCCTCTTCTGTTCCAAGGATCGCAGAAGAAGCTTACTACTCAAGTTCTGTTTATTTCGTTCACAAGAGCGCACGAAGAATTATAGCATTAGAAAAAAAAGGCACTAACAAACGTTGAGAGAGAGAAAGAACTCAACAAACTAAGGCTGAATTATTTACATCAGCATTATAAATACGTAGAGTGCTATGTACTTGTTTTTTTTCTTCTTTGATAATTTTTGCAACACTATTTTTGTGGTGGTGGCCTTTTCCCCGAGTCTTCAACAAAAAAATGATGCCCTCCGAGATCAACGTTAGTCCTCGTCCATTCCGGCGTAGCTGATTCTGCAAAGGACGTAGATACATGTATTGTATACGTAAGGAGATCGACAAACTCCCAGGGGCGTCCAGCTCAGCAAAGCTCCCCTTCCTACCTGAAACCGCCGTGCCTCTTCCTCTCCCTCCTGCTGGAGGCGAACTCCAGGCGCTGGACCTTGGCGGGGGCCTCCCTCAGGTTCCTGTGGACCACGTTCTTCTCGGCCTCCAACTTGGCCATAAACTTGTCGATGAGATCCTGGCAGTCGAGATTCCCCTCCGGCTCCCAGCTGTCGTCTTCCGGGCCGTGGCCGACCCAGCGGATGAAGAACTCGCGACGACCACCCTAACGAGAAGTGGAGCGAAGTACGGTACACACTATAGTACATACCGTACTTAGTACGGATATACAGGGTAAGAAAATAAAATGACCATTTACTTACAAAGACCTTCCTCATGTCAAGCACCCTCCTGACTTCGTAGGCGCCCTCTTGGTCTTCCCTGCGTCTCCGCTCTTCGTCCATCATCCTCTTCTTCGCCTGCTCCTGCTCGAAAAACTCCACGTAGACGCAACCCTGCACAATCCACAAGGAACGAAGGACGTCAATGACTACATCTCTCTCTCTCTCTCTCCCGGTCCAGTTTCCACTTCCACTCACATCGACATTCTCCTCGGGCTCCCATTGCGGTTTGGTGTAGCCCTCGAATTTGACCAGGTAGAAGACTTCACCCCCCACCATCTTCTTGCCTGACATGCCAACATTTGCCCACGTGTTCTAGTACTAGGATTCCACCAAAAATGGCCTGATATTCCCTTACCTTTGATTGCCTCCACCGCCCACTCCTTGTTCTTGCTGACCTTCTTCGACGCCTTCTTCGGCCTGTTCATCTTCTCGTTGGCCTTCTCCTCCTCCCACAGGCGCCTCTCCTGCCTCCTCCTTTCCAGCTCTTCCTGATGCCTCTCCCTCTCCTCGTCGCGGACGGTCTTCTGGGGCTTGTACTCGTACTCCACCTCTTCGTCGCTCTGAATTGTTAAAATGACCAGTGAGTACTAACAACGCAGTCCTGTGGCCAGACAATCCCTTCTTGCCTTGTCTTCTTTCTTCCTCTTCCTCCTTTTCCTTTTGACACCCTTCATGCCCGGCACGGTGAACCTGCCACGTAGTCCCCTGCCCTTGGGCTGCAGGAGCTCTTCCGTGGCCAGAGCGTTTCTGATGTACTTCTTGATCCTGTGGTCGTACCTCGACATGTCCACGGGCCAGTTCAGGGTAATGGTCTCCTTGATGGAGCCTAGGGTCGAACCCTTTCTGGGAGAGGAAGGTTTCGCGACGAATCAATCTTCTGATTCATCCGCTTCAGCGACTACTTAGGCTAGCTAGTCTATGCACGCTTGATACATATACGGTACCTCGGATGATCCTTGAGGGCCTTGATGCTCTCGATGACCATGACTTTGACGGGTGGAAGAGATTCGTTGCGCCTGGGAGGCACCTTCGACGGCCGTCCACTTCTTCCTCCTCCCCTGCCGCGACCGCGTCCGACTCCTTTTCCCCGCGCGCGTCCTCGGGCCGGCCGGCCACGGAAGGTGTCGTCGTCGCTCTCCTCAGACTCGTAGTCCTAATCATGCGGTGAGAATGTGAAGTACAAAAAAAAAAGCTTCTCCTCCTCAGTTCTTTTCTGCCTGGAAGACACGTAGGTACCTCGTCGCTGTCTTCTTCCTCCTCCTCGTACCTTCCCCTCTTTCTTTGGCCCCCTCTTCCTCCACGATGATAGGCATTAAAGTCGAACTCCTCCTGGGATTTGCTTCGGCATTAGGCGAACCCCACTAAGCGAGCCCAAGACACCAGTTCTCACCTCTTCCTCGCTCTCCTCCTCCTCCTCCTCTTCGTCGCTGTCGTACGTGTAGGACACGTTGTGCTTTGGCCTCCCGCTCATCCTGGAGGAGAGAGGGACCGAATTCCACTTAATACCGACAATCCTCTTCTTCAGTTGAAACAGACCGATTTTTCCATACCTGGAAGAAGTTGCATATTTTCTCTTTGATATCTTGCTCCTTGGTCCCCTGGGCGTCCGCGTCCTCCCCCTCCCTCTGGTGGCGCCCCTTTTTACCCTTCCTCTTCCTCTCCCCCTTGCTGCGCCAGAGAAACTCCTTTTGACCGGGCTCTTCTTCTTGGCTCCGTAGTCCTCGTCCTCTTCATCATCCTGCTCCTCCTCGGAGTAATCCTGCTCAGAGTCTTCTTCCTTGTCGCTGTCGTCTCCCCCGCCCAACTTCCTGTAGTTGACCCTGGGTCCGTCGCCCCTACGAACCATGGTGATTGTTGAGTGGGAGGACCACTCCCTCAAGTCGTCGTCGTCGCTTGTGTCCCAATCCCAACCTTTTCAGACAGAGTTGCCAAATGTATAAATTAAAAAATACCAGACAATGTTTCAAAGTGAGCATTTATTGGACAATGCCTGAAAAAGACTATAGTCTCATTTTCTGGCCTTTTTAGTTTTCTAGATTATATTTAGCATAGCTTTGACAAGAGGCTCCCAAAAAAAACCATTTTTTTTTTAGTCTGGCTTTAGAAAGACCAAATTGGCACTCCCGTTTATAGACGCGTCCTTTTTCTTCCCAAACAAAACATAGCATGCTAGGGGTGAACACGATCCGAGCTCGATCCATGAAAATGCAAGCCTGTGGAGCGGTCATTCGGGAAAAAAATGGAGACCTCCTCCTGATAAGCATATTGATGTCCATCTTCTAGAAATATGCCTCTAATCAGTGGAACCTGTTCCACACCTTGGTGGAATCGAAAATCAAGGAAGGAAGCCTTCTTCTTCTCCCTATCTGGTACACTTCATACAGAGACAGAGACAACACATAGAAACCCGGGCACTGAACAAGCCCAGGCGCTCTCTTCCCTTTTCAGCCGAACCTGCCCAGCGGAGACTGCAAAAAGGAAGGGGAGAAGGCAGGCCAGACGGAAGAAAGGGGGCACTGAAGGTTTTTTTTTTTTAATCTTTCCTGGTTCTGCTCAGAATGCTTAGAAATTCTTATATAGAGTTATGCAGAGGTGTTATATTATCTAAGGTCAAAGAATTTGTCTGTCCGCAATCCGGCTGGACTAGGCTAGAGAAGCGCACTACTACAGTCTAAACATTTATACCGTCCCAACCAACAATGCACTCTTAATAAACTTCCGACTGAGCTCTGATGCAGAAATTTTGTTAATAACTACCGACTGAGCACACAAATCAAATCAGCGCCAAACGTGCAAAAACGTGCAATGTGTATATAGTTATTCCAACTTAGCTTTCATTTTACACCCCACCGATGGTGGTTGGGCTTGCATGGTTAGTCGAACATCTAAACTGTATGCATTACTTAAGATATGGGTATTGTGTATTGCTTCATAAGGGTCATATGTCAGCTGTTGGATTTCTAAAACCCGGAGGAGGAGGAGGAGGACTACCACCAGCAATGTCGAAGGCGAAGACCAACTTGGTAGACCTGTTATGCCGTGTGATCCTCAAACGTACATACCGTAGTATTCGGACATGCCATCTTCAATGTACGAAAAATGACACAAATCATTTGTTTACCATATAATAGTTATAGAAGTACAGGTATACATGCACTTTGTATGCAGGAAGAGACATGATTCCAGAAGGCTTGCAGGGACTTCCAGGGAGGAACATGATTTTAAAAAGAATGAATCATTGCTTCTTTCCTGCGACAATTGCATGATTTGCCAAAATAATTGAGTTGAAAATTTGCCCCCCTTCATGGAAAGATGCCCAAAGGTGCATTGACTCAGCAGTGATTGGAGGACGATGGTGGCAGAGGAAGACGAAAGACGAAGACAAGGGTCCAACAATATGCATAGAAGTTCAGTGACCAGGACATGTTTTTGTTGCGGACCTTTTCCTCGCGGAGCGTGCACGCACATTTCACATTTCCAAAGAGAAGTGGCCGTGTTGTGTGGATGGAATGCAACGACTTCCCTGCCAGTCACATAACCGGTTATTACTCGTATTATTAATTAGTGCGACATCAGTCTTGAGGTTTTTTTTTTTTGATATCATGACCACGTTTGGTCGACTTGTCAGCCTCTCTGGGAGAAGGTTGCTTTCTCAGGCGAACCTGGGGAATGCCTCCTCCTTTTCCACCTCCGCCGCGGTGAGCAACGTGCCCTACCAGTCGGGCGACAAGGGGTGGAACCTGAAGGAGGACGAGCTGTGCATACCGGAGGTGTGAACCTGTTGTTGTTGCTGCTATTGTTGTTGCTGATATTGTTGTTGCTGCTACTGCTGCTACTGCTTATGAAGTTAATGCTGCTGACTTGATGCAGGATTATGGAGGAAACCTGTAGGTACGTACATACGAGTTTCTGCTGAATATTTCAAATTTTATTTCTCATGTGCTGCACTTTCCCTCAAAAAAAAAACAAATGCTTTTTTTTGTCTTCCATTAGTCCGAGGCCGTTCGCTTCATGAAGGAGTGCATGCAGGCAGTATCGACGCCGGAGGAGCATGCAAACAGACTCGCCCTCAACCTGGTGGGGGTCAAAAAAAAATATTGAAGAAAAAAATTGCTGAAAATCCTTCTGTAGGTGACTCGGAGTTTCTTTACTTTCGGATTACTGGTAGTTGTACCAGGATGCCTGGGTCGCATGTGTGATAGCCTTCTTTTTTTCCTCCTCACTCAGGTTGCAGCTGACCTCCGAGGTCACTTCTCCCACGGGTTGAGCCGCCTGGCACACTATGTGACTGACGTCAAGGCAGGCACCTGCGACCCCACAGCTACGCCCATTGTCATCAAGTAGGTACATCCACGTCTGCAGAGAAAACGTGTCTGTCGTAAATACTGCATATAGCCTTTTTTATAATTATGCAGGGAGGGTCCTGCAACTGCAGTGGTTGACGGGAAGAACGGGCTCGGGGTGGTCGTGGGGGAATACGGGTGAATGGTGACTTTGCTCTTTTATTATTATCATCATCTTTGTGGCTCATACGGCATTTTTTATACAGTATGTCGTTAGCCATCCGTAAGGCTGAAACGTCCGGTGTCATCTTTGTGGCTCATACGGCATTTTTTATACAGTATGTCGTTAGCCATCCGTAAGGCTGAAACGTCCGGTGTTGGGTGGGTGACCTGCCGCGGCTCCAACCACTTTGGCATATGCCAGTGGTACACGCAGATGGCGCTGGATCGTGGCATGGTCGGTGTCTGCGCCACCAATACCTCCCCACTGGTGGCCCCTACCAGGAGCAAGGAGGGTGTCTTCGGAACCAACCCAATCTCCATCGCTGCCCCCGGGATGGATGGGGATCGCTTCCTGCTTGACATGTCGACATCGGCCGTGGCCGTGGGGAAGATTGAGATCCAGGTGTATGGCAGTCAAGAGATTTTCTTGCTGCGAAATAAGTGCTTAAAATGTCTAACCCTGTCATGCACATAGTAGTCAGAAATTTAGAATCAGGGTACTTTTTTTTGTGTTGTAATTTCCGATAAAATATCTTTAATCAATCTCAAGTCAGACTCAAGGATATTTACGTAAGAAACGCGAAACTGCCGAACCAGATGCGAAAGGGTCTCCCGCTGCCTTCTGACGGCTGGGCCATCCGCAAGGAGGACGGTGCCCCCACCACGGATCCAGAGGAGGCCTTCCACCGCTCCGTCATCCTCCCACTGGGTGGGCAGGAGACCAACTCGGGATACAAGGGCTACGGACTCGGGATGGCGGTGGAGCTGCTCTGCGGGCTGATGGCCGGGTCAAACTATGCAAACAACATCAGACTGTAGGAACATGTGTATAAAAGTATTTTTTTTCAGCAGAGGTCAGCTGCATTTTTTTTTCTCATCTTGCTCTATACGTAGTTGGACTGACCACGACGAGCCTGCCAACCTGGGACAGTGCTTCATTGCCGTGGATCCTGACCGCTTCGCCCCGGGGATGAGGGAGAGGCTGCAGGAGCTCATGGGCACCCTCCGACGGCTGCCCGCGATCGACCCGACACTCCCAGTCCTCATCCCAGGAGACCCGGAGCGCCGGGCGGAGCGAGAGACCCGGCGGGCCGGATTCATCCGGTACACACCTGACCACATTGCCAGCTACCGCAAGCTGGCGGTGGAGCTCGGGGTGGCGCCCATGGAGAAGTTTCGACAAGAGAAGATGTAGAAATAATTGCTAAAAAATAGGGATCGTTGAGCAGAAATGTATGAAAACGGAAGACTAGGTACATATATACGAGTATCACTCTCTTTATTCTTTTGTTGATCATAATATAAAGTATGATAGCTTTCTAAATTTGTATAATATACTACATGCAAAAAAAATTATATCATGCATCGCTAGATGTGACCACGGGCAAAAAAAAAGTCACCCATATTGTCAAAAATGGGATAAAACTGATCCATATAACAAAGAAACAAATATCTTTCAATATCCTAAACGACGGCCCGCCCAGGAATACAATCAAGAGGACACGAAAGACGAGAAAGGGGCTAAGGCTATTTCACAAGGCTCTAAGAAGAAATGTAACCAAAGGATTAGTGTAGTTGGCAATAGGAAGTTTCAGCCAACTTTGTTCTTTTTAATTTTACCCGTGATCTGTGGCCAAAATCGAGGAAGGAAAGTTTATCACGTTTGAGAGGAGAACGAGAATGGCATTATGGGCGTGATTCTGAGAATGAGACCGAGATTGAAACGGGAGCATCAGCAGGCGGTTCAGTGAGTGCGCGTGGCCCCAAAGGAGACTGGTTGAACTGCACACCACACGAGACTTTCCTGCCGATTCAGAGGTTGGTCCCCGCCGAGGCGAGCCCCCTGGCACGCTGTGAGCGCCGCCTCCTGCCCAGGACGGCCTTCCTGGGATCGAGCAGCTTCTGTGCCTGGGCCGTCCTCCTCCTCTTCTCCTTCAGGCCCTCGGCGATGAAGGTGGCCAGGTCGCGCTCGTCGTGTCCAGTGTAGCGGGCGACCTCTTCCTTCTGGTGGAAGGCGACGAAGGTGGGGATCTTGCCGAGGTCGAAGGAGTCCACGGCGTTCGGAACATCGGCTAGTTCCACCCGGCAAAACTTGACCTTCTTGGCATAGTTGGGCATCATCCTTCTGAATTTAGGCTTGACCATCTGGCAGGCATAGCAGAAGCTGTGCATGAACTCTATGACCACCAATTTCCCGTCATCCTCTCTGAGCTCTTGGAAGAGCTCCTTTAGTGAGGAGACATTCTTTAAGAGGCTCATTACTTACTGTGTCGGTCGCAAACCGCAAATTTTTCAACCACTACAGGCAACGCACATTTTCCCATAAAATTTTGTTTTGATTTAGTGTTCCGCCAGTCCTTCTGATTTTTGTCAAAATTAGTCCAGTTCTTTTGACTTTTAAGGAAACTGAAAATAAAACATTTTTAGTGCCACCAGGTATAACCTTTTGACTTTTAAGGAAACTGAAAATAAAACATTTTTAGTGCCACCAGGTATGACCAGTTAGCAAAAAAAAATGTGCTGTACAAATGACCTATTTCTGCCAGCCTGTTGTGTTTTATTCTCAATAACTTTTTTATCAGCCGTGACCAGCAATTTTTCATACTTAGTGGTAAAAATATTGTTGCAAATTTTAGTCCAGACGTCTCGCTCTGTTGCTACTTAAAGGAGTAAACATTACAGTATATTAAAAAAACATTTTTGTTCCAAGCACCACAGCTACGTACGTGTAACTTGTACTGTTATTAAAAGTTTTAATAAGTAAGCTTATCATCCCTTTCTTGATTTACAATTATTTTAGCGTTTGATGAACATGAACAACAACACTCAAACAATAATACAATTTTTTTAGCTTGTACAAATACTGTACCAGTACCTACAATGTACGTTCATAAATAGCTGTAAACCTTTTATTAACGTGCCCCACCACCTTTCAATAAATCGTTGAAGAAAAATTATGTCAAAACATAAGCAGTAGAAAAATTCTCCTAAAATGGAAATGTCGCAAGTGCTTTATAATCAGGAAAGACAAATTTACGAAGTCATGGCCAGAGACGGACAAGTAATGACCTGCTTCGTGTTTCCCTCAATCCTAAAGGCCGGGGACAAGCTGCCACCTCTCTACATGCACATATGGGCCGAGGAGGGCGTCCTGTTCAAGTTCGACGGAGAGTACAACGCAGGCACCGACAATCTCGAATTTTTCATTGAAGGGCCCGTCGGGTACGTGTACAAGATCAGCCTGCAAGTCGACCTGCCTGAGCGGTCTTACGCCTGGAAGATAAAGAGGCACGGGCACACCAACATCGGCAGAGAAAACGGGGCCACGAGGCTCTTCGTGCCGAGGTCCCTGTGCGTGAGTCCCCTGTCCTTGCTGGAGTCCAGGTTGGAGGTGGTGAAGCGGTGGTCCTTCTCCGGTCGATCCGTCCCACAGCTTTTTGGCCGGCTGCGGATGAAGGTCGCTTTTAGTCCCGCCAGGTGCGCGGAAAACCCCAACAACGACCATCCAAGAGTGAGCGAGGGACTCTACGCCTACCTGAACCGGGGGAAGGGGCCCGGACAGGAGGAGGAAAAGGAGGAGGAGGAGGTCCGCAGACCTCTGCATCCCTCCGCCCCGCTGAAGGGCTTCAGCCAGTACCTCCCAGAAGGGCACCACGAGGCAGAGAAACAGGAGGTCCACCGGGAGGAAGACACTCATCCCCCTCCTCCTCCTCCCCGTTCGGCTGCGCCCCACGCTACTCCCCCTCGCACTCCTCTGGCCCTGGAGCTCCCCTCCTCTAGGATCTCCCCGGACGTAACCGCAAGTCACAAGTTTGAAAAGCAGAATAGGAGGTGCTGTTGCTGCCTCGTGCTGGACGCCGACGGCCACGTCCACGGCGACGCCTGCGGCCCTCTCGCCGCGCTGGCACCGGACGATTATCAAGGTTCCGCAGACCGCGAGAGCGCCAAAATCGCGAGTAGCAGATCTGCCACTTCAGAAAGGCCGCCGGATCCGAGGAAGGCGCAGCTCTTCTACTGCAACAGCATTCCGGAAATGACTGCCACCCCCACCAGTCTTTCCGGAATGGGCCGCTCAGACTCGTCGTTCTCCCACGACAGGGGCGGGAGCAGCGAGAGCGTCAGTGGCGTGGGGTGCGACAATGCCTTCGACATCGCTTGCGTGCGGGCGGACGACGGCCTGAAGATGCTGGACGATTCCGTGTCGCTGAACCCCTTTGAGTCGATGGGCGCGTGTCTCGCCACCGACTTGAGCCTGGCGTCTGTCGCACCGACTGGAACCAACGGTGGGGGACAGGACGGCAGCCTGACGGAAGACGGAGCAGAGACAGGCACTAGCAGCGGCAATACTCGCACATCGCCTCTGCCAGCGCGCGCGCCTAGTCGGAAAAAAGTGGATTTGAATACTTACGTCAGCATAGCAGAAAAATTTCCACGAAAGCTTCGCGATTATTTAGATTGCAAACTTCGTTTGCCAACGTGTTCGGATGGCCCGCCTGGCTTCGGGCGCCCTCAAGTTTTTGATGACGGTGCGACTATGAAAGTGACTTCGGGGGAGTCAAGGCACCCGAGAGTGACCAAAAACTACAACCAGACCTTTTCCTTCACGAAAGTTGACGTCAGTTAGCCCAAATAAAGCGTCGAGGATACACTAGAATTTCGGGTTAAACCGCTCCGATAACCTAACAAAAAAATTATGTATTATAACTGTACCACGCAACAATAACGAAATAACACCAGGGTTAAAAAAAAAAACAATACCGGTATAAAACAATAGGAAAGGTATCACCTGATTTGCTTTCAAGTCGCACATAACCCATTCTCGGATATAGAAAAAACATTGATTGGTTCATCTCTTCAGCTTCCTGGATTTTAGTTTCCTTTTCTTCTTCTCCTCCTCTTCCCTCCTCATGTCCTCGAGATCCTCCTGCATTCCTATCCGGGTACTCCGGGCCTCCTCTTTCATCACGTCAGAAAATCTGCATGCGAACAAAAACAAACCATATACCGGTATGTTTATACTCGTATAAACTTACCTAATATCGAAAACTTTTATACCTGTTGCACTCCATGGCACGATCATCAAAGTCTTCCTCGTGTCGGTACTTTCTCCGGTCGTAGCCGAAGATGTTCCTGATCTGCGCGGATATGTCCATCCTGGCGTCCGAGTCGTCGATAAAGTCGTCCATGTCGCTGTCTTCTTCCTCCTCCTCCCCTTCGTCCGACTCGATGATCCTCCTCCCTCCGCGACCTCTTCCTCCTCCTCCTCCCGCTTGAGTCCTGCGGATCGGGGACGGCGGAGATTCCGACCTCTTCTTCGGCCGCCTCTCCCCGGCTGAGCTGCCGTTTGCGGTTCGAGATGCCCTGCTGGAGTGAGATGACTTTGGCAGAGGAGATCCGGATCCGGACGACTGACCAGCAGTAGCACCGTCTCTGTGGCGGCCTGGCTGCTGCCGCGCCTTGACCACAGCCGGGTGGAACTCCGGACCCACTACCGGCCTTTTCACTCTTTCAGGAACCGGTGGCCTTTTTGCGCTCTCTTTGTCCTCCAGCCTGGGCCTTTCGTTCTCCCTTTCGCCCTTCTCCTCCAACTTCCGCTGCTCGCTCGTCGTCGCCGTCGCCGTCGTCGTCGTCCTGGGAATCTTTCCCGCCTTCCTGAGCTGGCTCTGCCTCTCCCGCAAGAACTCCTCCTTCTCCTTCTTGGTCATGGGACGATCGAACTCGGCCTCCTTGTTCTCCTCCTTCCGCTCCACCTTCACCGGCTCCTTGTGCTTCTTCTGCGCCATTTTGGTCAGCTCCTCGAAGGACATCGGCGGAGGGGCCTTCCGGGCCAGCTTCAGTCGCTTCCTCCTCGCCTCTTCCATCTCCTTCTCCCTCCTGGACTTCCTGCTCTCTTCCTCCGCCCTCCTTCTCTCGCGCTCCCTCTCCTCCTCCTCCCTCCTCCTCTCCTCCTCCTTCTTGGCCAGCCTCATGGCCTTGGCCATTGTCATGGGTTCCTCGTCCGCCCCGCTCTCCAGCGCGCCCTTCACCCTTGCCACCGTCGCAGCCAGGTCCCTCTTCCTCTTCTTTGCGGGCGCCTGCGCCCCGCTCCTGGTAAATCCGCCGCTGCTTCCTGCGGCGCTCCTTTCCCCCGGCTCTGCCTCGTACCTGGACATGAGCCTCTCGAATATGGCGCTTCCCATGGCCGACTCGTACCCGTAGTCGTCCTCGTCGCACTGCCGCCTCCCCGCCAGGGTGTCGGCGGTGTCGCTAGAGCTGCGAGCGTCGGCGATGGCGGACTTGTTGGCGGACTTGGTCCTCTGCAG
>JAAUYM010003954.1_pt1 | contig 12192 bp, 21 predicted proteins | sample 7278001 | NCBI WGS metagenome assembly JAAUYM01 (sample SAMN14350224, study PRJNA611818) | marine sediment metagenome | isolation source: surface marine sediment (1.8m) | place: French Polynesia: Moorea | collected 2018-08
GTCAGGCTCTTTACCACAACTTCTCTGGCTGAATGAACGTCATTTATTCTTTTGTCATCAAAATTCTATTCTTCCGCTAAAAGTTGTGCCTTACCCCCCCCCCCTCCCCCCAGGTTGAAATTCCGTGTGATGTCCGTGTAGTAGATGAACGTGTGACACATCCTTGAAGGGATGAAGGCGAGCAATTTAGGAAGCAGTCCGACTCGAGCCGCGTTGATGAAGTACTTGGCTCCCTGATGACTGAAGATGCCTCCCCGAACCGTCTCCGCGGAGGAGGAACAACCACGACCACGACAGTCGTGACGAGACTCAGGAAGAGGAAGGAGGAGGAAGCCAAGCCCAAGGAGAGCTCGCCTCCTCCGTCGTCGCCCACCATGCCGCCGGTGGCCATCAGAAGCCGGTAAAGGAGGGGGGGAGAGAGGGAGAGACAGATTTTATTGACGACGCGGTGGGGAGGGGCGGGAGGGAGGGAACGCGAAACGGCAATTCTTGTTTTTTTGATGACGCTGGCAACGCAATCAATCGCACCTTGGGAGAAGAGAGGCAGATAAAAGGAACACAGAAAAGTCCTCTCAACACGACGCAGAACAGAACAGGACAGGAGAGCTCTGCTGCTGAAGAAGAAGAAGAAGGAAAAAAAAGGTCGGACTCTCCAACTTTGAAAGGGAGGGGGTGGAGAGGAGAGGAGAGGAGAGGGAGAGATGTAAGACAAACTCTCGTGAATTTGACAATTGAGAGATCGAGAGAGAGAGAGAGAGACAGTGACAAAGCCGTCCGTTCACTTGTGGCACTTGCGGCCTGTTCACACCACGCACTGACACACGCACACAGGTGTTCCTTCTCCTCACCCGTGCCCTTTTCCCCGCCGCCGCCGCCGCCGCCGCCGACGACGACGACGACGACGCCACCACCAGCAGCACCGACTGCTGCAAAGGACAGGTGGAATGGCATGTTAGCATAGCGGAAGGTGGTGTTTTTTTTTTAAAGCACGATGGTCGATCAGTCGTCGTCGTCGTCCTCCCGCGTGTGGCTGTCGGGGGTGCGCTGCTCCCCGTTCAGGCTCCCGCTGGCGGTCGTCTTCACCTGCAGTAGGAAGATTGCCAGGTACTGAGCCAGATGGGAGGACCGAGTGCCAGACTGGGGTGGGGCACTTTTTTGGCGGTTCTCTTAAGGGATGTTGCCGTGTGTACCGTATGTACACAGTGACGTGGTCTCTCCCTCTACGTACTGGTTTGGGCTGTCTCTCTTTCTCTCTCTGCTCTCTTATTTCCCCTCTCATTTTCAGAGGCACACACACACGCACATGTCTCTCACTGCCCTCGCCCCCCTCCTCCTCCTCTGTCTTTCCTATAATTTGCACCTTTGACACACGCACATTTGCTTCAGGGAGCGACTGACATTATTTGAAAGGTGCTTGTTGCAGTTTTTCTTGTGCGGGGAGTCCCAACACTTTGCATCTATCTTCCTTCTTGGCCATGGAGACTAAAAACTCGTCCGCCACTACTGCTACTGCTAAGTCGCATGCTCTGCTCTGCACCACCAGGATGGGTCCTCCCCGCCGCGAGGACGGCATCATCCTCGGGATCCTCCTCGGCTCCGTCCTCGCCATCTACCTCTGCCTGGAGGCCGTCACCTCCGTCATCTCCGGCGATCCGAACGAGAGGCACTGGGTAAGGTTTGAAAAGGAGAGGGGGAAAAAAACACAATCAAGCTGGCTGCCACGTCTTCGACACGTCAACTGTGTTTGCTCCGTACAGGTGGGGAGTCTCATCTTCAACTTGCTCGGCTACTCGACGGTGTTCCTACCCGGATACCTGATCATCAGATATGTCAGGCAGTCGGGATACCTGGAGAAAGGACCTTCAAAGTGCATGGACTCTCTGGTGTGTGCTATACTATTAGCCTGTCTTCTTTTCAGTTTGGAGAGTACTGTACATAGAATCCTGCTTTACTCGCAAACGTTGCCACCGTCCGCAGGTTCGGATCTTCGTCCAGGGTTACGAGGAGACGATCGACGACGCCATCACGCAGGAGGAGAGGCAGAGGAAGGAGGCGGCGGCCAAGAAGTCCGACTACTCGAGCGCCCTCACCCTCATCGCCTGCTTCTTGGGGCTACAGGTTGAGGAACAATCCATGATTTTTTTTTTTGCTGTTGCAGATTTGACCTGTGAATTGACTGAATCCGCAGGTGTCCTACCTGACTTGGGGCATCCTCCAGGAGAAGATCATGACCAAGACGTACAGCAACGGCCCGGAGGAGGGGCAGTTCAAGGACTCGCAGTTTCTCGTTTTCGTCAACCGGATCCTGGCCTTCGTTATCGCCCTCATCTACATAGTCTTGACAAGGTAGTACTTTAGCCTGACATTGCGTGAGTGTGTGAATTAGGAAGAAAAAATACGTTTGTCAGGCACATCTCTAGTTTATAATTCTTACTCAGGCAACCAAAGCATCGCGCTCCTCTCTTCAAGTACTCTTACTGCTCCTTCTCCAACATAATGAGCAGTTGGTGCCAATATGAGGCTCTCAAGTTTATCAGTTTTCCCACGCAGGTAGGTAAACACCTAAAGTGTGGCTCAACATGTGATCTAGTGCGTTCCCTTACTCAATTTTCTGATCTGCTTTATATTCTCTCCAAGGTTCTCGCCAAAGCATCCAAAATAATTCCCGTGATGATCATGGGCAAGATCGTCCAGAAGAAGAAGTACGAGTTCTACGAGTACATCGTGGCTGTGTTGATCTCCCTGGGCATGGTGTTCTTCCTCCTCGGCAGCCAGGAGGACAGGGGACAGTCCAGCACCAACACAACCCTGTCAGGTCAGTGCAGTTATACTTGTGTTATAACTAACTTGTGTATTGTGCTTGTGTTATACTAACACAAGTAGCAACATTTTTTTTCCCTCAGGCGTTGTCATCCTGCTGGGCTACATGACATTCGACTCCTTCACCTCCAACTGGCAGAACAAGCTCTTTGACACCTACAATATGAGTTCCGTGCAGATGATGTGCGGGGTCAACCTCTTCTCCTGTCTCTTGACCTCCGCCTCCCTCCTGCAGCAGGGAACCTTCTACACCGCCCTCGTGTTCTTGACGCAGGTGATTGGATTTTTTTTTCTGAACTACTTGTATTTTTCCTCTTGTGTTTAGTGGGGGGAAGGGGAGAGAAGCAAGGGGGAGAAACTGTGCACATTTATTATGCCTATGAAGGATGTGAGGACTATGCCAACTGTTTTTCTCGTCTTTTTAATACGTAGTTCCCCACTTTCGGCGTGGACTGCGTGATCCTGTCCATCTGTTCCGCGGTGGGCCAGCTCTTCATCTACTACACCATCTCCCAGTTCGGCGCCGTCGTCTTCATCATCATCATGACTCTGCGCCAGGCCATGGCCATCATCCTCTCCTGCATCATCTACTCCCACCCGATCGACGCGACCGGTGTGGTCGGGGTGGTCCTGGTCTTCGGGGCCATGTTCCTCAAGATCTACTGCGGGCAGAGGCTCAAGAGGGTCAAGGCCGCCAGGTGAACGAAGTGGTGAATCACTTTGTCGTACAGGGCAAATATGTTTTCTCTCTCTCTCTTTCTTGCAGGGAAGCCGTGGCCAAGGCTTCTGGAGCCTCGCCCAAAGCCCTGGGAGACGCCGCAGAGGGAGAGGAACCTCTGCTCCAGGGGATCAAGTCGCCGTTGCAGGCGCAGATGCATCCAGTTAAAAGCTGATTTTTTTTGGTTGTCGTTGTTGATGTTGCTCTTCCGTTCTCCCTTTAGTATCCTTTTTTTCATAGCCGACTTGTGATAGCAAGGCCTCTGCCAAATGTTCTTCGTGAGTGCTAGCATAACAGCAGAGGAAGCCATTATTCTTTCCATATACAAGATTTTTTTAATTATAAAAAATAGTGGTTGTTACCGGAACAATTGTATTAAAATGCGTTGGCATAGTTAAGCGGTTATTCTCGTTCACAGACCTACCGTAGTATTCCATAGTTTTTTCCGACGATAAAAAAAATTCATGTCTGTTATAGCAGCGCATATTATTTTGAAAAAAAAAAAATAATAAAAGATGTGCGAGAGATGATTTTCCTGCGTGGTTTCTTCTCATGCAACTTAATGTGATCTTTCCCAAGCTGCTGGAAAGATCAAAGATCGGGAGAGGGTCCAATTTCCCAATCATCCGAGTTTTTCATTTAACAGAGCTTAGTGTTTTTATGTCCCAGAGCATCACCTCATCTAGGGTAATAACTCGCCCCCAGTCTCTCTCTCTCTCTCTCTCTCTGGCTATTGACACATCAACTAGGATGTTTGCCACCCACTCCTCCTCGCCTAATGAAGCGTGGCATTCCTTGCAATGCGCGGAGAATGCCAACGTACGTAATACTGTTACTTCCCGCCCTTCTTAGCATTACAATTCTAACATTTCGTCTCTAATATATTTTTTGCATCTATGATGAAATAAATACAGCATAGGGGCGTAGACAGGGGCGTATTTTTCTTGGTGGAGGGCTAATCAGTTAGGGCCGGAAACAGAGACGGGGGACTCTAGTAATTTACGTAGTTTTTGACCCCATATTAACTCAGTTTTTAGGAAACAGTCTAAAGACAAAAATTTCCGCGATAGCCTCATCTGTGGTACCCACGCCCCTGAAATGATGTCTGACAAAAAAAAAACAGAGAGTGGCACTTACTGGTACTAGTAGCAGGGGTCTCTTTTTGAAAACAAACCGTCCCCTCTTCTGCCTGTTCATACCCGGAAGAATAAATTTTCTGTTGACTTCCTACTATATCCTCGCGCCACCGCCGCCGCCGCCGCCGTCGTCTCTTTCTTCCTCCTCTTCCTTCCGCTCAGGACGTGGTCGAAGCCGTAGCCGATTCCGTGGAACAGGTCGGACATGCCTTGAGGCGGAGAAGCACAAAATCAGACCCCATCTGTATTGAAGGCGCTTCAGCCTGCCGCGAACATAATTTTCCGAGGCGTCATTAGCATCAGGGCAACCCAACTGTTCAGAACTCCCATGAATTTTAACTACGGTAGCAACTCCGCTGCACACGTACGCACTAGTAAAGATTGCTCTGCAGGATCACCAAATCTGCAGTTTCTTTCTTACATTATTCGTACACTGGTTCTCAACCTCTTTTGGGGGGGGGACTGCGACCCACTTTATGCCCCCACGACTCATTTAAAAAAGTTTCTTGATCCATCCAATCTTGGGACCATAGGTTGAGAACCACCGGATGCATTATCAAACATTATTTGCAACTTCTGTTCTTTTTCTGGGAAAGTACAAGTTGTGCCTACATAGTACATAGTGCAGCATACTCACCAAGCAAGAATACTTCTCCCACCCTGGCGCCGCCTTTGACCACCGTCCGCTTGGCGTCGCTGAGGGTGTCGCCCACCTGGTCGGTGGTCTCAACCATCTCGGTCGGGGCGTTCGACCTGGGGCAGTAATAAGCAAGCGGAGACGGTTTAGGTTTGTAGCTAGTACACATTAGGGCTGCCAGGTTGGCAAAATAAAAAAGGATCCAAATGTGCTTTTCTATAATTTGCATTTTTATTTGCAAGTTTGCATTTTTAACCTTAAATTTTAAGACATTTTTTAGAAAAAATTAAGGTAATGTTTTACATATTTTAAGACAATTTTTTAAGGCCATTTTCTTAAATCAGGTTAAAAAGTTAACCTGGCATCCCTAGCGTACACAAACATTAGAGTTGTAGGACGGGCTTTTCCCCAACCCGGGTACCCAGGTACTCGACCATGCACCCACGCATTTTTTAATGCGTTTTTCTCATCTTTGAAATCCCGGGAAATCTCCGGGTATTTCTCGGGTATTGATCAATGCCTGTTTCGATAGCATCCGAACACCCAAGCATCCGGGAATTCGAAAAGCTGCTTAACAAAGTTTTGGAATTTTGAGTTTGCGTACCTGTAGAAGTAGTGGATGTTCTTTCCGGTGTCGTCGATGAAGCGACCCGTTTCCTCGAATGTCGGAAGGATTCGAAATTCCTCCTCAGCCGGACGTGGAGAGAACTGCTGTTGCTGATGCAGTTGTTGTTGGGGAAACTGCTGTTGCTGGAGAAACTGTTGTTGCTGTTGAGGAAACTGTTGGGGAAACTGTTGTTGCTGAGGGAGTTGCTGTTGAGGTAATGTCTGCTGAAAGAACTGCTGTTGAGGGAATTGCTGTTGAGGCAGTTGTTGTTGTTGTGGCAGTTGAGGAAACTGCTGCTGAGAGAACATCTGCTGCTGGAACAGCTGCTGCTGGGGCAACTGCTGCTGAAACAACTCCTGCTGGAACATCTGCTGCCGAGCCCTCTGCTGCAGGGCCGCCTGTTGTCGAACTACTTCCTTCTGGGGCAGTTGCTGTTGAAACAACTCCTGTTGGAGCAACTGCTGTTGAGGTACTGGCGGCAGCTGCTGCTTCTGTCGAGGCGCCTGGTGAGGCAGCAGGTACTGCTGGGCGAAGTGACGGGGAAACTCCTGCTTCGGGACCTGGTCGTAGTAGAGCGGGCCGCCATCCTCCGGGAGCTGCTCCTGCGAGCCCAGGCAGCAGGACACCAGCAGGGCCTTGTCGCAGCATACAGGAAAGAACAAACCGAAACACATTGCACATGCTGCCGACGTTGGCCTATAGACGAGATGTCTTCTCTTACCGTCGCCACCAGGACGCAGCTCGTACGCATTCCGTCCCTCCAAAGTCTTGTCTGTTCTTCTCCGCTGCCTCACTCGCAGTAGGCACTACTACTACTACTAGGTATCCACAGGAGCTTGCTTCCTGTTTCCCCCCCCCCCTTTTTTTCCATTTTCCATTCAAACACGTTGTGCCGATTGCCGGGGGTAGGTCTGCGTGTGCGTGCGTGCGTGCGACCTGTCCTGATGTGAGCCGCCTTCCCTCCCCCTCCCCCAACATACCCTCACCCTCCCTGCAAAGCGCGTACACGTGTGTAGTGTACATGTACTAGTAGTACGTACATAAAAACCACCATCACGGATGGACTGTTTATTCTCTCGTTCTCAGGATCCGGCTACGTTCGTCCGCGATGATCAGTTCAAGCACATTGGACATTATGTAGTTATTAATAACAATAAAAACATGTACCTATATATTTTCTTCTCCCTTACGTGAGTGAAGTGCGTACGTACGTACGTAAGTTAGTAGTACAATGCATGACAATGGCACGAAGTGCCCCAAAATGACCAAAAAAAAATTCGTATAGTGCACTACTACTGCGTTCTCTGTGCCTTTCCGTCAGAAAGGGGAAAAGGCTGCGGGCAGGAGGATGGAGGGGAAGGAAGACCCCCCCGTGCTCGTACTAGTCCGAGTTCCACAGCGAGATCTCGAAGAAGTAAGGCACGACGCAGGCGTAGAAGGCGAGGAGAAAGAAGAGGGCGACGCAGAAGGCCAGGTCCCCCGGCCACTCGAAGGACAGTCTGACCACGTCCACCCCGTCCGGATCCGCCGCCCTCCTCCCCCTGTGCTCCCGCTCCAGCCTCTCCCTCTCGGCGATCCACGGGTGCGCCAGGGCCTCCTCCACGCCCATGCGCGTGGAGGGCTCGACGCACAGTAGTCGGCGGACGAAGTGCTTGGCCTCCGGAGACACGTGGGACCAGCTGTGGTCGTGGAACTCGTAGCGGCCCTTCAGGATGAGGTCGTACATGGCTGACTCGTCGTCCTCGGCATCGTTCACGCCGTCGCCCACGGATCTGCGGACAGAGGTATACGAAGCAGGGTCAAGATTCAGGTCCACAACAGTAATTAGACTGCTCTGGTTACCAAATTTTGTTTCTATTCCCTCTCCGCTACAGCAAAAACCCATGCCAGATTACATTTTTATGCATAGCCATTGACTTCTCTTGCCTCGGGAGGAAGGGAGGGTACCCGGAGAGCAGTATGTAGGTGATGACGCCCACACTCCAGAGGTCCGCCGCCGCCGAGACGGGGACGCGCCCGTCCAGCACCTCCGGGGCCATGTAGCCGGGGGTGCCGCAGACGGGGGCGTCGCCGCCGTCGGAGGAGAGCCTCTCTTGCCACTCGGAGAGGCCAAAGTCGGCCACCAGGATCTTGCTGTCTGCCGCGTCGTCGTAGTAGAGGAGGTTCTCCAGCTTCAGGTCTCGGTGCACTATCCCGTTTCTGTAGTACGTAGTACTACGTACATATACCTAGTCCCAACTCGCGACGCCTTTGCCACACTCACATACTGTACATACGAGTACGTACGTAAGTAAATCCTCTTGTCCGCTCTCTCACCTATGAATGTGGTCTACAGCGTAAAGGAGCTGCTGCACGAGCGCGGCGGTGTCCTCCTCCCCAAAGTGTCCCTCCTCCACCAGGCGGTCGAACACCTCCCCCCCCTTGGCCAGCTCCATGACCAGGCACACGGCCTCCTCCTCCTCGAAGACCTCGTTCAGGTGCACGATGTGCGGGTGGTCCAGCGAAGACAGGATCTGCACCTCCTTCTCCACCATGAAAGAGAGGTCCTCCTCCGCGTGCTGCTCAGGAAAGACCGAGGAGGAGGAGGAGAGGCTCTTCTTGTCCACGACCTTGACGGCGGCCCACCCTCCCGGGTCTGAGACGCTCTCTGCCAGGTAGACGACGGAGAAGGTTCCCTCGCCCAACACCTCTCCGAAGCGGTAGTGGTCAGACGCGCGGACGCCAGACGGGTTCAACTGCAACAACCAAGGGAGATTCGACACTTTTGTTTCGGAGTTATTGGACCTATGTTGTACTATGTAAGTATATAGTAGTACTATGTAAGTATAGTATAGTAGTACTACAGCATGTGCACCAAAACACTGAATGCTGCTGTTTTTTCAGAATAGTACAAACTATTATTTAAATATACGTAATTTTTGGTCAATGTCAAACATTTTTCTTTTGTACATTGGCATTTTGTACTTTTAAAAAGCCAATTACTTTACCATATTTTTTTATAGTTTTTTTATGCACACCAAAGTATTCAATTAATTATTTTTACTGATCCCTCGATTGCTCTGCCCCCAACTCCCCCACCTTTGAATGCCTCGGCGGCCGGTCAAATGCCCCGTCGGCGAAGCACGACATGCAGGAGCACTGGCTGTCTGTGCGCGAGATGGTGGACGCCACCGAGTAGGACCTGCTGGGCGGGGAGGACGCCAGCGCGGACGAAGGGGGACGTTCCACGTCGTCGGCATCATCTTTGTCCTCCCCCTCCTCCTCGTCTTTGGCAGAGGCCATCGGAGGCGGCGTCAGCATAATAATAATGCGAAAGGAACGGGCGACAGTTGCCTTCCCCACATCTCGATCTCGCTCCGCTGATCAGGGGGTAGGGGTCAAAGGGTCCCCACGGCGGAGGGAGGAGGAAGAGGTGAGAACTTGTTGTGCGAGGATGGAGAGAGGGTCTCCTCGCATAGGATGTCTCCCACAGATTCGTCTATGTAGTACACACACGGTAGTACGTACACACACACACACACACAGGATATGTGTGACGTTTTGCTGACAGTGAGGATATGGACGTTGGACGGCAATAAAACAAACATTTACTAGTGGAGATCAGAGATCATTAGGGTAGCGAAGCAACTGAAACACCTAGCATAGTTTCGTGGTTCACTAGTACTAGTTTATTAGGGGAAATTAATTCCTAACTCGATTTTTTAAAGTAGTATTGCATACTTCAAACTTTTTCGCACAAGGACGTTTATTTTCCTTGTGGGAGACATGTAGTAGTACTATTAGTACAACAGCCTTCCTTCAGTGCTGCGTCCACTGGATGCTCTTGATGTCCACCCCTTCCTGGAACATCTCCCAGAGCGGCGACATCTCCCGTAGCCTCTTCACCTCCAGCACCGTCCGCTCCACCGTGTAGTCCACCTCCTCCTCCGTGGTGAAGCGGCCAATGCCAAACCTGGAAGCACATACGAGTAATAATATATACAGTACATCAACAGAACTGCAAACGGGCAACTCCGGGAACTGCAATTGCAGCAAAAAAAAAAAAAAAAAAAAAAAAGATTTTCAAGTCCGGGATGTGGCCCAGGTGTCAACGGTCTATAGACGGTGTAAAGTTTTCACACTCCCTCTTTTTTCCCACCGTCAATCAGCGACGATTGCTCTATGCACGATAATTAGTAGAAGCAGATGGAAAGATGATAAGTCCTCACGTCACCGAAGGGTGGGAGGCGGCTGTGGCCCTCCGGATTGATAACAAGGGGAAGCTGCTCTCTCTCTCAATTTACGTAGGTACAATTGTTCACAAGAAATGGCGCGAAACGTTCTGGGGGATACAAAAAAAGGAAAATTTTTACAGCATTCATGCATGCAAAGTAACACGTCGTAAAGCAATTATCTAGACGCAATGTTCAGCGAGGAGGGAGGAGGAGGATGTCTTCCCGGAAAGCACTACCTATATAAGGGGGGCCCAAAAGATGTGTCCCCTCATCAGAACCAGCCCGAGAGCTGAAGCAAGAGGACAACAACAGAAAGAGGCGAAATCCTTGCGACTTCATCCGGCATCATGAACCCCACTCACCTAATCCTGGCCTTCCTGGTCTCCCCCGTCCTGTGCGGCAGCCCCAAGTGCTCCGACTACATCGAGGAGATCGACGTCTACTGCCCCACCGACCGGCCGGGGGAGGCCATCACCTACGCGGACCCCGACCACTGCAACGAGTACTGGGAGTGCTACAACGGGTGCGCCACGCACATGCTCTGCCCGGACGAGCTGCTCTACGACGAGACGTCGACGTGGTGCGACACGGCTCAGTACGTGGACTGCGGGGACAGGCCCTGCGAGAACGACGAGTGCATCTCCAACGTGGCCACGGAGAGCCCGCTCGACTTCGAGTGCGAGGCCGACGGGTACTACCCTGTCGAGGACGACTGCGCCAAGTTCATCGTCTGCGAGGCCGGCGTCGCGACGGAGAAGATCTGTCCAGTCGGTCAGTAAAAAAGACTTTATAAAAAGATGATAATGATAAGTTTGACACGCCTCGCTAATTTCCCCTGCCTCTCCTTGCAGGCGACGACGGTGTCCGCTGGCTGTACAAGGAGGAGAACGCTTGGTGCGACTTTCCCGAGAACGTGGACTGCGGGACTCGCCCCGTGTGCGACGTCGACGGGAACGACTGCGTGACCGAGGCGCCCTCCTACTGCGACGGCGCCGTGGACTGCTCCGACGCGAGCGACGGCTACCACGAGGAGGAGCCCTGCGGCGAGTGCGCCTGCTACTGCTCCGGGGGACAGGCCGTGGGAGATCCCATCTGCTGCACCGACGGGACCGTCTGGAACCCGACTCTCGGGGTCTGCGACTGGCCGGAAAACGTGCCCGCTTGTGACTAACTGCTCCCTACCTGTGTGTGCGTGTGCGTGTGGATGCGTGCAAAACGCGTTTTTCGAAACACCAACAGTATTTCTTTCCATTTTTCTACTACAGAACTACGTACTACCAAACTTAGTTTTTTCCTTTATTAAAAAAGGTGAGAGAATAAAGGAAAAGAAAGAGCTACTACACCCTGTTCTTAACGGGGCTCTGATGCTAAGCTTTAATTGGCTCACCTTATCGAGGAATGTGCAAGGTCCTCATCGGCTCCAATGGCCCTGAGTACGTAGCTTGGCTCCAGGCTGGCGGACGTGCAAGCAGAGCCGGAAGACAGGGCCACGTCCTTGAGAGCCATCAGCAGGCTCTCCCCCTCCACGTAGGCAAAGCTGAGGTTCACACAGCCTAGTACACGAGGTGGTAGTAGTAGGTATTAGATAGGCGATCAAGACCTTATTGCTGACGAGGGGCAAGGCCAGCCTTACCTGCGTAGGTGTGATCAGGATCTCCGTTGAACACGACGTACTCGAGTTGCCTTGTGATGCCGTCCACTAGCCTCTTTCCCAGTCTGTTCACGTGCCGTATGTCATACTCCATTTCCTCGCGCGCCACCTCACAGGCAGCACCTGCAAAGTGCAGTAAAGTACAGGTATAGTACATTCAGTGGTACTCGGTTATGATCGAGACTCGGTTAATAAAGGCCGGAATGCCTGCTAATTGAGAAATTCTGGAGGGAATAGAGTTGACATGCTTCTAAATATAGGTACGGCCACTCGGTTAAAATGGGGGAACTCGGATATTACTATAATTAGGAAGTCGGATCGTCTCCCGACCTGTCCGACCTGTCCCCATTAGGAGTAAGTCAGCAGCGTACCCATTCCGACGGCCAAGGGCGTGGGCACCGTCCCCGAC
>JAAUYM010010778.1_pt1 | contig 12192 bp, 12 predicted proteins | sample 7278001 | NCBI WGS metagenome assembly JAAUYM01 (sample SAMN14350224, study PRJNA611818) | marine sediment metagenome | isolation source: surface marine sediment (1.8m) | place: French Polynesia: Moorea | collected 2018-08
AAAGCCCAAAATGATAAAATTGATCTTTTACCTAGCGAGCGAAGCGAGCTCAGGTACGACGAGCCACACTGGGAGGCCGAAGGCCTCCCAGTGTGGCGAGTCGTAATTTGTTCTTTGGCCATTGCGAAATTTTACCCAGCAAGGCGGGTAGCTTTAGGCTAGTCTAATTTAAAGTAAAGCCCACATCAAGCTTGTTATAAGCACCTTCCTTCCTACCCTGATTATGCCCAACCGACCAAATCTTTTCTCTGGTTTATGCGCTACCAGATAAGAGTACTACAAATATTTCTTTGTCATTTCGAAATATTTGTAGGCACATTGTCTACAGCATGCCATTTCCCATATTGGAAATGGGGGAAAAATATTTGAGGCACCAACATATTTTTTTTTGGGGGGGGGTCTTGAATGGCTATAGGCACTTTAAATGTGGTCTTGTGGTGATGTAACCTTACACGCTCAATCGATCTTGAAAGAGACTTGTCAATAAAAGGCACTTTAAGACTGTAGCAGTGCAGTATGGTAATAATTCTGTCACTTTACCCCAGACACCACCGAGAAAGTTCCTCGAACCGACCGAATCTTGGCCTCCCCTCCTCCTCCTTCTCCTCCTCCTTCTCCCTCTCCTCCTCCTTCGCCTTGGACTTTCGGGAAGTGGAAGGCGCAGACGGGGCACTTCCTGTTGCACGGCGTCATGTCCTTAGGGTCGAAGGTGGCGGAGGCGGACGGATCTTCCCGATAGGTTACCTCACCTGCACGGTACAATTAACTCAGGTGTGTGTGTGTGTGTGCGTCGACCGTTACACCAATACATTTTTTTAAGACATGAGTTTATTTTACCCTTGTATCCCTTGTTGGCGAAGAACGTGTACACCCCGGAGAGGTCGTAGCGATAAGGTCCTAGCCACCGGTACCTGACATTCAGACAGGGTTGAAAAAAAAGTAGTATGTGATATACGTGATGTGTGTAGTATGTACAGTATCACTTTTTATTTTTTTTTTAAATGAAATTTTTACCTCTCGGAGCGCCGGATGAGATCTCCAAAGTAGCCGTAGGAGACCATGGTCATGGAGAAGCTGACCAGCTTCCCGCCGCTCCAGATGCTGGACACGTCAAGCTTCCTCCTGTCAGTTATCATACGTATGGTTGGACTTCATGGTCAGTATAATTGCTTGGCTTCAGTTTTTTTTTAATATGATTACCTCGTTCCTCTGACAATGGTGAGCGCGGCGCTCTCTACGTCGGCGGTGCCGTGCAGGCTGAGGGAGACCGAGTCGGTGGACCCGGCGGGGATGATCCCCAGCGGCAGCGACGTCGGACGGAGATCCCCCATACTGCCGCCGCCGGCGCCTCCGCCGTCGTCGTCAACGTCCGCGCACCTCCTGCTCCTCCTCCTCCTCCTCCTCAGCATGCCCCCGATGACCTCGTTGAAGAGCCCGTCCCCGCCGACGCTGACCACTCCGTCGTAGGCCTCTTCCAGGGCGTCGGTGGCGGCCCCGGAGAGCGCCTCCAGGGCCTCCCCGGCCGAAGTCGTCGTCGTCACGTCGAAGGAGATGCCGGACAGGCGGAAGAGAGGGGCCACACTCTGCTTGAAGACCTTGGGCGAAGAAAAAAAAAAGTGCCATATTGTAAACGCGATGCCCGTTTTGACCCATCCACCCCACCAACCCCCCCTCCCACCCCCACCCCCTACCTTCTCCGCCCTGCCGGTGCCCCCGAACGGGTTGATGAAGACGAGCAGCCTCTCCGGCCGCCCGGCCTCCCTCTGTCGGCGCCGCGCCGCCGCCCCGACGGCCTCTGCGCACCGGCACACCACCTGCGGGTCCGAGTGGCGCAGGCGCAGCCGGCGCGCGCGCCACTCGTGGCGACGCACCCCGCCGCGCCCGCGCCGGCTCCGGCCAGGCTCCATGTAGTGGATCGTCAGGCCCTCGTTATGCACCTGCCCCCCCCCCCAAAAAAAAGTGGGAATTCGGAACTAATAATCCGCATACGAATAAAAAACCTCCTCTATTCTACCGTAACAATCGTGAATATTACCACTGTAATATGTAGTACGCGACATTCATGATGAAACATCAAAGGGGCCGAAAAATGAAACTTCAAAAAAAAATAATAATGTAAGTTCATGTCAGACGGCTAATAAGCTCTTTTTGTATATAAAACCCCCGATATCTTTGAAATTAGATACCAGGAATCGACACGGCACATCACGTGTCGCGCAATCACACAATAATCACTTGCTTAACTAGTACAATCCCATACGTAGTCTTTTTGTATGAAGTACCGTCGACGTCAGGGGGGGGGGGCAGGTTGGGAGATGGATTTAATCTTTTTTTTTCCAGTTATCAGAGTCAGCATGTATGTATAGCATGAAAGTTTCGTTGCCTACCTAATATTCAAATATTTTTATACTGCGTACTCTACTAGTAGTATATATTTATACCGTATATATCATATATATATTTCTTAACCGATTAAGCGAGTTTGACTGTCCTACTTATAAAAAAAGGAGCCCCCTTCCTCCCTCACCCTTCGTGCTTCCCGGGGTATCTTCTCGTACGCGGTCCTGGAGGAGCGGGACTCCGCCTTGCCGCTGCTGCTCTTCCTGCTGGTCTTGTTCCTCTTCCTGTCCCCGCCGCCTCCGCTGTTGCTGCTCTTCCACGTCTCCACCCCGATGACGTCCTCCAGCGAGATCTCCATGCATTTCGGGGCGGAGCAGCCGTCCTTTCTCTTCTCCCTCCTGCTCCTCCTCCTCCTCGGCAGGCAGGGCAGCAGCGGGTCCACTTCTATCCGCAAGGCCTGAAAGAAAGGTGCGGTTTGCCACTTACATGTACACTGTACGTAAAATAAGAAATTTTATGGCCCTGATAAAAAAAGAGACATTTCTGAAACAGGTGCAGTCAATATGGAAAGGCTGTCGACACATCTGTATGTTCAAGAATCTACTTACAGTACTTATTATTATTAATTAATATGCCGTTGCTGTGATAGGCAACTGCTCGATGAGCAGAGGTTGCTGCAGCAATGCTACCCATCCAATATTGGTGCTACATGTACGCAGTCACACCAACGGCTACGCCACTAGTGGTAATTAGTGATGGATTCAAAATCTGGGTTGCTTTTTTTTCACTATTTCAACACCTGCCAAGGTGTTAGTAGGACAACCCATTACTACATAAATTTACGCTAGCAATATTGGTTGGGCAATCACTGTTATCTCGCACTTGTGCTGATCCACCCGAGGAGGAGGAGGAGGCCCCCGCCCCCGTGACCAGGCTGAGGGTGGCCCGCCTCTTCCAGGGGCAGCACAGGGAGAAGGACGCCTGGTCAAGTTCCTCCTCTTCCTCCATGGTCTTTCTTCAGCCTCGAAGTCTGCTTAGTAGGACCTGTAGAAGAAAAAAAAAATATTGAAGCCACACACTGTGGAACAGGCACTACAAAACTGTGACATTTTGGTTTTTTTTTGCGGTGCCAAAGTTACTTAAACAATAATGGAAGAAGAAAAAAGATGCAAGAAGCTCTTCTTACCTGGGCGACATGGAGGAGCCAACTGTCTTCCGTATTAAAAATTCATCCACACCCCCTCCCCCTCCTCCTCCTCCTCCTCCTCCTCCTCCACCTAGTACCAGCACCGCCGCCGGCCGCCCCCGTTAGTCGATAGATGGATATGTATGGCATGGGTGGAGCGGGAGTGAGGGACTCGGAGAGGAGAGGAGGTAGGTGAGAGACAGCAGGTGAGAGAGAGAGAGAGAGAGAGAGAGCACAAGGAGCGCGCGCGCGCAATCAACCGGACGTCCGAGAAAAAGGAGGGTCGGGTAAAAGAGAAAGCAAGCACCCGCCCGCCCGACGGGACTTCTTTTTTTCCTTTCAGGATTAAACGACACGTATTCGGGAACAAGTGAAATTCGTTGCACACCATTCTGGCTAGTCTGGCCCCCATGTACAGCTAGTGCAAAGTTTGTTTCATAAGGAAGGATCGGTTGTCCCGTCGGGCAGAGATTAGATAGAGAGTGACCTTTTCTTTCTCCCTTCCTTCCTTCCTTGTGCCGGTCGATGTGTGGTGATGGTACACTACAGGTATACGCGTGAACAATGAAGGTAGTAGGTACAATGTGACAGCAGGTGGCTCCGTTTTGCCATGAAGCACAATTAGAAAGCCCACAGGCTGCTATTGCAGGAGACGGGGGGGGGGAGTGACAGATGGGATCGTGGGCCAGAGATGGCCAGGTGGCCCATGTGGCCAATTGGAGCAACAATATGAGAGTAGGAGGATTTTCTTTCATGTGGCAAAGGTCTCTCAGTTATGGAGCGAGTACTCTCGTGATTTTGCTTTGACCTAGGAAGGGAATTTGCCAACTTTTTTCATTGTTGTATGTAGCTACGTATGTACAAGTTGTGTCACAGGAGTCTCAAGCTGCCCACTCCTGACTTAAAGAGCTAGGGAACTCCTGACATCAAGAGTGTACTCAACAGTTCTCAGAAAGTCCTTTCAGTGTTTGTACTACTAGTATTAGTAGAACACATTATTTTTCTCTTGCAATCAGAGACTGAAGAGGACGGTCTCTAATACAGGATTGAGTGAGGGGAGGTAAAAGACCCACAAATTACACACATACTGTGGTGTAAGTTTTAAATGGCCAAGGTCTGCTTGAGGTAAGTACATGAAAGCAACCTCTTCAATTGTATTTACTTTCTCTCCACTTTAGCAGCAGGCGCAATTAAAGAAAACACTGCATACACTCCCCTCTGTCCAAGCAAATATAGGTACACGCACACCTGTGGTGACTTGGGGCCCTTCCTGAGAAATGACGTCAGTCAAGACAGCCTCATTACTGTAGCTGTGTGGGAACAAAACAACAGTGCAGAGAACATGCTGTGTGTACTGTGTAGGTAGAGCTGACTAAATGAACTGGTGGGCAGAGAGAAGGAGAGGTTGAAAACAGGGAAGGAAAAAAAAACATTTGCAAGTACCGTGTACGTTACGTCCTAACGGACAAACTCGGTACCGACCAGACAGTCATTTCTACTCTGTCACTTTGAGAAAATAATTCTGCTCTAACTCAAGGGTAGTGGTTCAATAACGTCCGGGCTCACCCTTAACTTGGTCGGCGTTCTGATAGCCAGCAAGCTACGGTATATGTATATATATTTTTTCATGCACGTATAATTTTTTTTCTAAGCTTATTTATTGTTTATTGCCCATTAGCCACAAGTATTTTTAAATTACTTTTAAACTTAATGCCTTTACATATACCGTATTACACCTTGCTACTTTTTCGCTATTTTCGAAGTTGGCTAAAATTTGACTTGCAATTTTTCTGCTATTTTAGGGCTCCTCTATATTGATGATCTCTATGATCAGGTGCAACGCCCTAGGTATGACCATACATGTCCGAATAAATTTATATTTTGCATAGTATTGGTACCTATGTCAACCTTTCTCCCATCTGCTATACAATTTTCCTTGATTTTCGATGCTCTTCGATTCATCATCTCTGACGTCGTCGGGAAGGAAGGTAACGTCTTCTTCGAAAAGAACTTCTGGTACGAAGCCGGCCGCCTTGGCCAGCTTGGCCAACAGGAGGAGGGCCAGTCTGGTCCTGTGGCCACCCCCGGTGCGGACGCGCACGACGTCACCGTCTGCGAATCCCCGCCCGTTGTTCTGGATGGGCCCGATCGTAATCGTACCTGAAAGTGACAAGAGTGTTCAGAGTTACCTTTTTCTTTTGAGGGTGGGGTGGGGTGTTTTTTAACAACTGAAGGGAGGGAAAACTTGCCGTCCCCGCTGACGGTGATGGGTATGACGGTGGTGCTGACGTTGTTGGTGTTGGTGTTGGTCAGCGAGTTGGTGACGCTGTTGGTGGAGGTGCTGGAGACGTCGTTGGTTACGGTGTTGCTGTCGTTGACGGACAGGGTGATGTTGTCGCCGTTCTGCGTGATGGTGGGGTTGAAGGTGATGCTGCTGGTGTCCCCGGCCGAGAGGGCCCCCAGGCCGAAGCCTACCAGGCTACCCACTGAGAGGAACGCCGGGAGGAAGGCGCTGGCGGGAGGAAGACGGCGACGATGGCGGCGGGGGCGGCGGCGGCGGCCGCGGCGACGGCGGCGACTGTCCTCTTTCTCCTGCTGCTGCTCCTCGGCAGGAGGAGGGTATGTCGGAGTATGACGGTAGTAATTCTGGACATGATTCTGCCGCCTGTGCTTCCTTCTCCTCCTCCTCCTCCTTTTCCTCCTCCCACTTCTCCTTGGGTGCCTCTGAGACCATCTTCTTCTCTGGAGTGGCCGGTGCCACAGGTATTCGTGTCCCACCCCCTCGGCCGATGCATCCATGTCACTACGCTCCTCAATGCTCACTCCTCCCCCGTCGTCGTGTCCCGTCGTGCCCTCAGCAGCGCTCTCGAAATGGAGAGAAATCTGAGTGAGGCTTGCGCCGTCCTCCGCCTCCCAAGCGACGAACCCGTTGTCCGTGTCCTCGCCGCCGACGGCGGAAGAGGTGGGCGGCCCTTCGTGAAGTGCCGCAGTGAAGGGCTCCAGCGAATCGTGGGTGTAGCTTGCGATGAGGTCCAAGAAGGGATCCGCCCGGGAGCCGTTCCTGAAGTCCGACCCCCCACCAGGGTCCACCACCGCCAGGCCGTGGCCGGGCAAGGCGGGCCTCTTCGTGGCGGCCAGAGGGAGGCGTGTGTCGACCCGGCGGGGGCGCGTCACGGCGCAGTCGAGGATCAGCCGCGAGGAGAGGTCCAGGACCAGCGCCGCGGTCGACAGGGCCATCGCCATCGTCTCTTTCTCTCTCGTGAGTCCAGACCAAATGAAGGAGGAAAAAAAAGTGAGATGGGGAAGAGGAAGGGGAAGGAGGAGGGGAAGAAAGGAGGGAAGGAAGTGGAGTCATGAGTAACGACGAAAAAAAAAAGGTGTCTGGGGCGACATGTGGCTTTATTCTTCCTGGGGCGCCTTCTTCAAATTTACGGTGGTTTTATATTAAGCAGAGTCTGACTAATGTAGTATGTAGTAGTAATGTACCACTACAGTACAGGTATGTCAGAGGACACTTTGGCACCTTCCCTCCCATTTCATATGTAGCAATCCTGCTATGTAGTTCCTTTCTGTCCAACGTTGCAGCAGTGCAGCCCACCAGCACACGTGCCTGTTGATCTTTCAAAGATCAATAAAATGATGAGGCATCAATTCAACTTCCAACAATTTCACCCCACTACCAACAACATCCTAATAACGGTACACATTAAAATTATTATTTTATATTTGAAAAGCGGTGTATCCTGTATGATGAAAAAGACAAGCTTCGCATCATATGGCGTGGAGGAGGAAGAGGAGACAAACAAGAAACCCGAGAAAGAAGGAAAGTTCCGCCGCCTCCTTCCTCCTCGCTCCAGGGGAAAATGTGAATGGAAAGATTGTACGTAGTACTCGTATCCCCCTCCCCCTCTTTTGAGCCATGTGTTTTGATCATCACTCCTCAATGGAAGGAACGTGCAGAGAGAGAGAGAAAGAGGCGATAATGTGAAGTTAAGGCGGCGAGAAATTGTGCTTGGGCAATTCTCATTGACGACGTCTACTACTCTCATACATTTTTTTCACTCCGTTTTTCCTCTGGACTTGTCTCTATGGGACTACTCCATAATTACAAACGATAACTTGAAGATAGTAAAACCGTTGCAGAAATTTTTAAAGCTTATGCCCTAAGAGCTTCATCCCGCAATTCTTTCAAGCACGCCTCTGCCTGCGTCGTCCTCTCCGCGGCTCTGGCGGCGGCGGCCGCGGACTCCCTCAGCCTCGCGCAGTCTACGGCCGCCCTGCGCGCCTCCCTGCCCAGCTCCAGCCCTGCGCCCTCCGCCGCGCCGCAGGCCAGCACCAGCGTGGACGCCAGCTCCTTCTGTGCCGCCGACCGGCAGTGCGCCGACAGCAGCGGCCGCAAGGGGCGGAGGCGACGGTCCGCGAAGGCGGCCAACTGGCGCCGGAGCTCCCTCTCCTTGGCCGCCGGGGTCCACAGGGCGCGCTCGCAGGCGTGCGCCGCCGACAGCGCCAGCGCCGCCGACAGCAGCGTCGGGCTCCAGTGGACGCGGCCTCGAAGGAAGGTGGCGCCAAGCGCCACGCCGGCCACGGCGGAGGCCTCGAACGAGGCCAGCAGAGCCACCGCCAGGGTCTGCCGCAGCCACAGCCACTTTGACGGGGACGCCGTCCTCTCCCCGTCTTCCTCATCGACGAGGCGGCTGAGGAACCGCCTCCTCAGTCTGCGATACTTGCCCAGCATCCTCCTCGGCGCCATGGCCGACTTGAAGCTCAGGTCCGCCACGAAGTCCTCCAACGCCGCCGACCCCAGCACAAAGTCCAACTCGAGCGGCATCCGCCTCGGAGTCACCTGCAGGAAGTCCCTCTTCTCCTCCGGGATGAGGTCGGAGATGCGGTCGACAATGGCCTGCTGCACCCCGTCCACCCTGCAGCACACCTCCCTGCAGAGCCTGGCCTCCAGGTCCCGCCTAACGGCCTCCTCCACGTGCCTCCGCAGCCGGTCCCTGTAGACGATGGCGCTGGCGGGGTCGCCGTGAAAGACGACGACGTCCTCGAAGGCCGCCACCGCCGCTCCGGATCCCTGGACGGCCTCCGCGTCGAAAGCGGCCTCCGCCTCCCTCTCGGTCCTCTCCAGCAGCGCGGAGATCTCCGACTTGAGCATCGGCGTCAACGCCGCCATCCCCGCCTCCAAGGACCGCACCGACTCCTCCAACCTTCTCTTCCGTTCAGTGGCTTCTCCTTCCAGCAGGGAGGCGCACTGCTCCTCAAGGGTCCGCATGTCCTTCACCGACTGTCTGGCGATGGCCAGGGCCGTCTCCAGCTGGGGCGCGAAGCGGAGGGACGTGCGGGCGGAGGCGCTTACGCAGGAGAGGATGCTAGACACAAACCTGGGAGAAGCAAAGAGGATAAAGAAATGCTTTGATGCAGTAACAGCTATGCCCACATAGTGCACTGAGGATGTTCAACAACAGAATCTGTTCAGTTTAGTCAACTTTCATGGCCATTGGACGTACATTTTCTCCCATTCTTACCTGTCCCACTCTTCCTTCCTCTCCTCCAATAGCCTGACCTGCACGGAACAGGCGGAGTCGGTGGACAGGTCGAGGAGGTTCTCCTGGCTCCTCCTGCGCTCCTCGATCACCTCCCTGGCGGAGACGAAGAACATCCTCCTCCGCGCCTCCTCCGTCGACGCCGCCACTCCCAGCCGCGAGACCAGGAGGTCGCAGGTGCGGTCCACGTGCTGGCTGTGCGCGGCGTGGATGAAGTACTCCTCCTCCTCCGAGGTGCAGTCCCACCTGTTGACGAGGACGAGGACGTTGGGCCTCGAGATGGCGTCGGCCACGCGCCTGAAGAACTCCTTCTCCCTGACGTTGACGGTGGACTCCCCGTTGACCACCCAGACGAAGAGGTCGGCGTCGCGGCAGAACTGGTCGATCCACCCGTCGCAGTCGGCGTCCACGTCGATGCCGGGAGAGTCCACCAGCACCACGTCGCTCTCCTGGAAGATGGGGGACAGCCCGCGCGGCCACAGCAGCACCACAGACGTGTTCGGGCCGTAGGACCGGGTGCTCAGGGAGCTAACCACTGTAGAGATGGAGCTGGAGGAAACGGGCAAATAAATTGTTTTAAATGTATTTTAAATAATTGGATGAGATGAACCTGGCTTCGCACTAGTAGAGTACAGCACTCTTTCAGATCTCGCTCTAACCTGGGCTCTACTTCCACCAGGTCCAGCTCGTTGTTCTGCGACGGTAGGAGCAGGCAGGGCGACACTTCCGCCGTGGCCCTGATCTCCACGAAGCAGGCGGTGGTCCTGCCCAGCCCGCACGGGAGCACGGGCTCGCCCAGCAGCGCGTTGATCACGCTGGACTTACCGCTGCTTGTGCGGCCGAAGAAGGCCACCTTCAGGTACTTCCTCGACGTCACCTCGCGGAGGATCCCGAGCTTCTTGCGACTCGTGCCAAGGCTGTAACGAGGAGGATTGAAATTCTCATTTTTTTTGTGTGTGTGTCTGTGTGTCCCACCCACCCCCATTTGCACTCACCGGCTCTTTGATTCCGTCCATGCCTCAGACTTGGCGCAAGGAGGAAACGAGTCGACGGTGACGGCGCAATCGCCCAGACAGTGGGACAGCTCTTCTAGACCCTTTTCCATGTCCAAGACGTTGGCAGATGCCATGTTTACCGTCCCGACTCTGGAGCGGGGGAGAAAGCTCAGCGAGGAAGGCTCGAGCAGCTGCTGGAAAGGATCCATTTCGCCTTTCTACGCACCCACCAAAAAATAAGGACGAAGAAACCTGCAGGCTTTCTCAACTTTTAAGCACCTCTTGCTTTCCCATATAAAGACTCCACAGTTGCCAGGAAGTCAGGATAAAAGAAAATCGCCGAAGACTAATTTGAAAGAGAAGAACATTACTCTTCAAAGATCCGAGGTAGCGCAAAGTTTCTTCTACTACGTAATAGAATACTGGAACACAAAATTAAAAATAGTACGTACTATATAAAAAGAAAGCTGGTCACACGTGATAAAATTATTTGAGAATAAAAGATAGTATGCTGGCAGAATTAGATTAAAGTAGAATTATTTTTATAATATTGGTCCTTTTCTTTTTAACTGGCCACACTTAATCATTTGATTCTTAGTCCTAAAAAAAAATTCAAGATTCATTTAGCGTACTTCATACAAGTTTCTTTTCAGTATTCTTCTCGTAACATGTCAGATGTAGTAGTAGTAGTGGTCACTTAGTAGTACAAAGGTAAGTTTATCAAAAAAAAAAAAAGTCCTCTCAACACGGCATATCAACAACCTCAAAAAAAAGCAGACCAAAAAAGACTTTACCCTGTGCGCACTATGTCCTACGTAGTATATTCAACGTTTTCCTGCGGTACCCCGCGGTCGGCATTGGCAAGTTGTCCACGTTCCCGGTGCCGCTGGCGTCCTGCTCGTTGTCGCCGTCTGGCCGCGCCGGACTGACGGGAGGAGGCTCCAGCCTGATGCACCCACCTTCCCTCTTGCTCGGGAAGTACTGGCGCAGAATCTGGCTTCCTCGAATGCACCTATGTAGTGCAAGGAAGAATAAAATCAACATAAATGTATGCAGACAGCAGATATTAAAAAAAAATCTGACAAACCAGGTTCCTCCTATCCAGTTGATCTGCTTCCTCGCGATGTCCAGCTTTCTCCTGTGCACTATAAGAATCTTCTTCTTCCTCCTCCTCCTCCTCCTCCTCCTCCTGTTCCTCTCTCCTCCCTCCACCTCAATGATGGTCTCTCTGAGCGGGCCCAGGCCCAGTGCAGACTTCTCCGCCAACGTGTCCACGTCGTCTCCATCTCCCAGTGGGACCACCACGACAGCGGGAGGAGCAGGAGAAGCCGGCATTTCCTCTTCCTGCCTCTGCGGACCAGGAGGAGGAGGAGGAGGAGAGGGTGCGTTCAGCCGTGTTCGCGGCGGGCGACCCCTGGGGCGGCCTGCGCCTCTCCCTCGGCTCTTTCCCCGACCTCGGCCCCGACCTCGGCCTCGGCCTCGACCTCTTGGCCACGCCTCCGGCGGCGGCATGACGACCCTGGTGACGTGGATCTCCATGGTGGCGGCCTGGCGGCGGGGGCGGGGATCCTCCTCCGCGCTGACCACGGGGACGAGGGCGGAGAAGAGGGTCTGGGTCTCGTCTGCAGAGGCGGAGGCGGAGGCGGAGGACGAAGGTGAGGCCGTTTCCGTGGAGGAGGAGGAGGTGGAGGTCGAATCATCGTCGTCGTCCCCGCCCTCCCAGGAGGAAGCGTGGTTCCCTTCCTTCTGTTCCTCTTCCATGCTGGACCAAGTGAGGGAGGCAGGCACAGGCAGGCGCAGGCGTTCACACTTCTGGTGGCAGATACTCTCTGGCAACTCTGGTCTGGTAGCAGGAGCTCATTTAAGGATCGGGATTTGCTGAAATTATGATTGTGTAGCAATAATAAGTAGAAAAAAGCTTCTGAACTGCTTGATGCAGGCACAATATACCTTACCACGGAAGTCTCGGTCTGGAATGGAAACTGTTCTTGTTCCCCCTCTTTTTGTATGAACTTGTGTAGCTTAAAGAGTCCATTCAACAAGAAAAGTTGTTAAAATGATAAGTTGCGAGCAATAAATTGGTAGCAAGAGTTATTCATAACTTCTAGTTTTAAAGTGTATGATAAAG
>JAAUYM010110372.1_pt1 | contig 12181 bp, 12 predicted proteins | sample 7278001 | NCBI WGS metagenome assembly JAAUYM01 (sample SAMN14350224, study PRJNA611818) | marine sediment metagenome | isolation source: surface marine sediment (1.8m) | place: French Polynesia: Moorea | collected 2018-08
TACGGAAATACAGCACCTTATAGTTGATGCCTGGATTTTCCCAATTTAAAATGAACACCCTGTACATACCTAAGAAAAAGGAGAAAGGTTTGCCAGATGCCGTTAATTTATACATTTGTGTCAAAATTTCTAAGCTAACCTGACCTCGCCTAACCTAACCCATTTGTTTATTGATTGGCCACTAGCCAAATATATTTTTAAACATACTTTAAAAATCTAGCAATATATGTCTTACTCTAAAACGGTGTAAAAAAGTGTTGGGTTCTAATATCTTTGCTTTGCTCTTAAATTTTAACCTAGGAGTTTTCACACACCATTTTCAACAAAGAAATATGGTAAATTTTTACCACGAAATGCATGCATGACATTTCAATCATGTATCACATTTCAATAGGTAAAAAAAATAAAACCCTTACCTCCAATGCGCGCCTATCGTGCATCGAAGACGATGAGCCTCTTGGTTCTCTTCTTGTACATGATCCTGTATCCGCACTCCCTGCACCTGATGGTGTCCCTGGGCCTGATCTCGTTCTCGTGGTGGCACTCGCCGCAGATGTAGATCATGGGCTGCTTCGGCGCGGCCGTCGTTGCCGAGGAGGAGGAGACGGAGGCCGAACTGTCCATAATCGTGGACAACTCCAAACGAAATGCAACGTCTCTCTAGCCTTCTCTTCCCGGATTTCCTCCAAAAAAGCACGCGTTTGTTTTCAGTTTTGGCCGATGCCGATGCCGATGCCGAGGAAGGAAAGAAGAAGCCTGCAGACTGCACTGACCCGGCCAGCCAGGAGAGGGGAATGGGGAATGAAAACAAGGGATCATGGCAAAAAGAAATGCAGCCGCTGACTGACAGTGGTGAAGAAGATACGAAGCATGCGGTGCGGGGTAAGGTTCAGATTTTTCACAAGAGCCTCTACTGGCCTCGAAAGTATGGGATGGACAGGAACATTGGTTTGTATTTTTTTTCCCATGGCTCTGACATTCTTCCAGTTGCGGTCGCTCGCTACTCTCGCTCGCGAGTCACGCAACTAAAGACACCACGTCTGCTCTGCCTTCTTTCTCCGCCTCCTTTCTCCCTCTTTCCGCTGGTGGTGGTCTGGTGCTGGTGCTGGTGGTGGAAGTGGAAGTCAAGCGACAACTCAGGCGGCCCAGGCAGCGGTGACAGCAGCCACCCACAGCCACAGCCCACAGTCCATAATCTCCGAGCAAAGCAGACGGTGGAAGCTGGAAAGAGGAAAGAGGCTTCCTTTCGTCCCAGCCCAGTCCGTGTGCTGACCACCTGTTCCACCTGACGACCTCTCGCGATGGCCTCAGCCAACTGCGACGAGGGCATCGCCTCCGCGTCCTCCGCGGGCGCGATGGAGGCTGTGGAGATGGACCCGTCGTCGGGGGCGTCGTTCTTCAGCTCGGATTACAAGAAGCACGACGACCTCAAGCAGATGCTGGACTCCGGCAAGGACTCTCTCAAGCTGGAGGCCATGAAGCGCATCATCGGGATGGTGGCCAGGGGGAGGGACGCCGGCAACCTCTTCCCGGCCGTCGTCAAAAACGTCGTCTCCAAGAACATCGAAATCAAGAAGCTGGTCTACGTCTACCTGACCCGTTACGCCGAGGAGCAGCAGGACCTGGCGCTCCTCTCCATTTCCACCTTCCAGCGGGCGCTCAAGGACCCCAACCAGCTGATCCGCGCCTCCGCCCTCCGCGTCCTCTCCTCCATCCGCGTCCCGGTCATCGTCCCCATCATGATGCTGTCCATCAGGGACTCCGCCGTCGACATGTCTCCCTTCGTGCGCAAGACCGCCGCGCACGCCATCCCCAAGCTGTACAGTCTCGACCCGGACCAGAAGGAGGAGCTGGTGGGCGTCATAGAGAAGCTGCTGGGAGACAGGACCACCCTGGTCGTCGGATCAGCCGTCATGGCATTCGAAGAGGTAAGGGAGAATGTGATTCATAACAAAGTACGTAAATGGAGCTTGTTCCTTACAGGACCGGTTTCTTTTTTCCTTCCCCAGGTATGTCCGGAGAGGATCGACCTTGTGCATAAAAACTACCGCAAGCTGTGCAACCTTCTGGTGGACGTGGAGGAGTGGGGACAGGTGGTCATCGTCAACATGCTCTCCCGTTACGCTCGCACCCAGTTCGTCGACCCGAACGCGTGCGACACCTTGGACGAGCTGCAGAAGGACTTCTACGAAAGCTCTGAGGAGGAGGAGGAGGAGGAGCAGGAGAAGGACAAAGACGGAGAGGAGGAGGAGGGGGCGGACGAGGCCAAGAAGAAGAAGAAAAAGAAGCGAGGCAAGAAGCCCGAGAGGCCCAAGATGGACCCAGACCACCGCCTCCTGCTCCGCAGCGCCAAGCCCCTCCTCCAGAGCAGGAACGCGGCCGTGGTCATGGCCACTGCGCAGTTGTATCACCACTGTGCACCGAAAGCTGAAGTTCAGGTGAGAAGAAGAAGATGCATGAAAAAAATGAAACTGTGAAAGGATACTGTAGTGCGGATTTTTTAATCTTTCTCTCTCCCGTTTAGGTCGTCGCCAAGGCCATGATCCGTCTGCTTCGGTCGCACAAGGAGGTCCAGGCCTTGGTCCTGAATTCGATAGCATCCATGACGAGCTCGAGGCAGAGGAACAGCATGTTCGAGCCCTTCCTCAGGAACTTCTTCGTCCGCAGCTCTGACCCGACGCACATCAAGATCCTGAAACTGGAGATAATAACCAACATGGCGTCTCAGAGCAACATCGGCATCATTCTCAGAGAGTTTCAGTCCTACATAACGTCACAGGTGCGGCACATAAAAAAAATTACGACACGTGTACTATTATGTACATGGTACGAACAGTACGTAGCAAACAACACCTTTTTTCCCCTTGTAGGACAAGGTGTGCATAGCCGCGACTATCCAAGCAATCGGTCGTTGCGCGGCCACCATCGACGAGGTTACGGACACCTGCCTCAACGGGCTGGTCCACCTGCTGTCCAACCGCGACCAGGCGGTGGTGGCAGAGTCCGTTGTCGTCATCAAGAAGCTACTCCAGACCCAAGCCGGCGACCACAAGGAGATCATCGTGCAGATGGCCAAGCTGGTGGACTTCATCGGGGTGCCGGCAGCAAGGGCAGCTATCCTTTGGGTGATGGGAGAGTACTGCGAGAGGGTGCCCAAGGTGGCTCCCGACGTGCTCCGTAAGATGGCAAAGACCTTTGTCGCAGAGGAACCCCAGGTAAAGATGCAGGTGCTGAACCTGGCGGCCAAGCTGTGCCTCACCAACCCTGAGCAGACCAGGATGTTGGCTCAGTACGTCTTTAACCTCGCCAAGTACGACCAAGACTACGACATCAGAGACAGGGCTAGGTTCATGCGGGCCTTCCTTTTCCCGCCAGCGGGACACGAGAACGACCGACTGATCAAGAATGCCAAGAAGATCTTCCTCGCCGTCAAGCCCGCTCCGGTGACCGAGTCCAAGTTCAAGGACAGGGACATCTTTCAGCTTGGGTCCCTCTCTCACTTCCTGAACGTCCGTGCCGCCGGTTACCAGGACCTCCCGGAGTTCCCAACGGACGCTCCGGATCCTTCGGTCAGGAACGTTGAACCACCTCCAAAGGCTCCGAACCCTTGGGAGAAGTCGCCTGTGAAACTTGGCAAGCCAGGAGGGAAGAAAAAGGGATTCTATTCTGAGGAGTCGACCGAAGAGGACAAAAACGAGAGCAGCAGCAGCAGCGGGAGTGAGGAGAGCTCCGGCACGTCCGATTCCAGCTCCAGCAGTTCGGAATCCGGCAGTGACGAAGAGTCTGAAAGGGAAAGAACCAAGGAGAGCCAGCAGGTCAACGGGGCAAAGCGGACCGTGAAGGAGGAGGCTGTCAAGAAGGCCAGGACTGCACGAAGGCAAGGGCAGGCCGAGTCCCGATCTTCCTCCTCGGGTTCTTCAGAAGAAAGCTTCTCTTCGGAAGAGGAACCTCCCAAGAAGACCAAGGGGAAAGGAGGAAAAAAGCCCGCCTCCTCGTCGGCGAGGCCTTCCGAAGCCGACTTGCCAAGGTCTAACCTAGATCTTCTGCTGGACCTCTCCGAGGCTCCCCCAGTCGCGACCACCACCCCCATCCTCACACCTTCCCTCGGGGGGTTCCTGTCCCCCTCGCCAACCTCGTCGTCTTCCGCCGCTCCCGAGGGATCCATTGCGGACGCGGCCCCGGCCTTCGTTCCTTCGCGTCCCCGGGAGCTCATCAACAAGATGGCGTCCGGAGGCTTGCAGGTCCTGTACCGGTACACCAGGTCGCCTCACCTGTATTCCAAAGAGATGTGCAACATCGAGCTCACCTTGAACAACATGGGTGACGAAGAGCTCACCGGGATCAAGATCGGAGCTAAGCACTTGGCTCCCGGGATGTCAGTCCACGATTTCCCGGGCGTGGCCAACGTGCAGCCGGGAGGTTCCTCCAACGTGATGGTCGGGATAAACTTCAACGACACCACGCAGGCAGCTAAGTTTGACCTGGTCGCCTCTGGACGCTGCCATGCGGTAAAAAAAAGAAAATAATAATAATAATTTCCTTTCCACCCAAGGATGTTCGTTTTCTTCCTCAGGTGACAATCAACCCGACAATCGGGGAGCTGCTCCGCGCAGTCAGCATGCCGGAGAACACCTTCAACTCCGAGCGAGGCAAACTGGGCGGGATGAACGAGACGGCCGCCTCGGCCGAGCTGCCCAGCGCGGCCGCGGACGGCGACTCCGTCAGGGCCAGGGTGTTGGAGGCGGCCAACGTGGTCCAGGTGCCGTCCTCGGAGGACGGGGTCCTCAAGTTCGCCGGGAGGACCCTGGCGTCCGGGGCGCTGGTCCTGCTCAGGGTGAAGCTTGGGGAGGGAACAGCGGCCGAGGTGGAGATCAACTGCGAAAAGATCGTCGTGGGCAGCATGTTGGCCAAGGAGCTGAAGATCAAGTTGGAGGCGGGCGAACAGAAAAAGTGATCATGATATGCGAAGCCCCCCCTCTGTTACTTTTGTACATCATATAGGTATAGAGTGTGATATAGATCCTTTGTTTTCCTTTTCCAAATTTTGTTATTAAATGCCCGATTCTATTGCTAAACTAATTAAATTATTTTGTGAAGGTTTGAGTCCTTGGTACATTTCTTGCGGTTTACCTTTTTCTTAGCGTGCTTTTTGAGGACTTGTTACTATTTCTTGCTATTTTTAATTTGACTAACTTGTGTCATGAATGTCATGAACTTTTATTAAGTCACAGGAGTTTATAACGAAACTTCGAGGTATTCAAGAGTAAAGATAAACATCGCAAATTGCCAATGCAAAGACCCATCATGCCAACAACATTACAATTAACAAGAAATTGTAAATCACATCGGTTGTGTCCCACTAATCGACGTAGTCCAAGCACCTCTGGAAGCCCCTGCTTTCACACCCCCTCCTCCTCCACCTCCCACGCTGGGTATGTCGTTGGCCACTTCCCTGTTCCAGGTGAGCCCCACCCTGCCGTTGAGGTTGAGGTCGTCTAGCACGGCGCCGCTGTCGATGGAGCCGCTTCGGCGGGAGGTGCTGGCGGCGTCGCAAATGGACTCCAGGTCCTCGTCCAGGGTGATGACGTCAGAGGCCGCATTCTTCATCTTGCCGTCGACGGCGTCTTCGGTGGAGGAGGGCATCCCGAAGCTGGCGGCGACGTTGCCGATGGTGTTGAAGGCGTTCGAGTTGACTGGATGGATCGGGGGCAGCCGGTTGGAAGGAGCTGACTCGCCCGGAGTGGGAAGACGGAGGGAGGGCACAGTCTGCGCTGAAGAGGTCCTTCGAACCGCATCGCTATCAGTCGCAAACAGCTCTGGAAGATGGAGGAACGGTATACATGCGGTGGCAAAACCACACAAGGGAGGTGCACATATCTTTTCCATACCCGACTTCCCCCGCATCTTTTGCGCCTTCTCCGATCGTGCGGACGCTGCTGTGCTGGTCGTCTTCTTGTCGTCCTCCTCCTCGCTGTCGCCGTCAAAGATGTCCTCCAGCTTGTCCACAAAGTCGAAGCTCGGGTACTTGATCATGCAGACGATCATGATGATGCCGAAGAGAAGCAGGACGCCCACCACCACTATCATGATGATGGCAAAGTTCTGGTTCTCTTCCCACCATGTTTTGTCCTGCTGGGTGTCCGTCGCCTCGGTGGCGTCGGACATCTTTTCTCTCTCTTTCTTTTCTTAATAAAGGGCCTCAAGGCGCGACTTACTAGTGCACGCTTAATTGGTCGACTTTCTCCCTGTCAGGCTTTCCCCCCCTCTCCCACCTGAGGGGGAAAGCCAACTTTTGAGGGTCCTACGTATTTCCTCACAACGGTCGTTAACGGGCTGTTTGCAACAAAGAGAAAGCCAGTATACGAATGTAGTCTACTATAGGTACAGTCGATGTGGCGGGCGGGTTCGCATTGGTAAATTAGACAAGATTACCCCTCAGGTGATTATACCAATAGCTTAAATTGCCGCCGCGCGTGTTCACCGCAATTAGCATCTGTCACATTCAGATGGCATTGTGTGAAACGCAAGTATCTTTTTTTTTTGCATGCTGAATTTTCTTGCCTTTTTTTTAAGCATTCGCCTCTCTTCTTCCCCTCCTTGCTTCAAAATCCCTTGCTCCAACCCCTGCAACAGACTCAAAAGGACATCTTCATTGTGGCGGGCAGGCAAAACCCGCTTAATGCCTCCACATCCAATGGCACATCTTTCCACGCTGTAGCACATGGTAGTACAGATCCCTCTGGAATTTTCGTGTACGACAATTCTTTTCGGGGAAGCAGAAACGCAGGACCAAGACGAGAGGGAGAGAATTGGTACAGTGGAGTCTCATTTTTGCAAAGTTGTGGGATCGCACATGAAAAAAAAATATTCAGTTTAAGATTTGTCGTAAAACTGAGATGCATTTATAAGGTAATATTGTTGTCATTTCGTAGTCACATCGGCATCGTTGAGCTGAGATTTATATCGTAAAATCCACTGTACTAGTAGTAGAAGACCCAAAGTAAGTGACCACTCCCTTTCTTCCCTTTCCTTCTCCCGGTGTCCTAGCAAGCAGGTCGTTTCGCAATGCGTAAAATGGGGGGGAAGGGGAGAGGGGGCAGAGGGAGAAAGAAAAAGAGAGAGGAAGAAGGGAGGAAGGCGATGGAAATGGATGAAAAAAGAGAAAGAGATGGGCAACAACCGGTTATGGCGACACCGAGAAAAGTCTCGGGAGAATAAGGAAGGAGGAGGAGGGGGGAAAAAAGCAGCCATTCTACCACTGCTACCTCCTATACAGGACACAGTATATTCTAGGTATTATGTGGGTTGAAAGTAGGGTCAAAAACTCCTTTGGGGGACAAGTGTCACCAGTTTGGAACGAGTGGGAGCATCACAGACCTCTGAGAGGTCATTCTTGGAAAAGGGGGAATGTCTAAAGCCCAGTTGACAAAGCTCCCTCTTAGTCATGAAATGCATCTAACCTTCGCTCCAGCATGGAAGTCTTGGAAGACTGGATCAGGTACGTTCGGAGTCACTTGCGCAGATAATACATAGAACAGTCTGTCACAGTTTGACTTCCACCGGCTTAGATTACGTAGTAGAATGAAATCCTTGGAGAGGGTGAACACAGGTTTTTGTTGCTGTGGTGGTAGAAAAAGAACCTCACTTATAACCTTAGCAACAGCGGTGGATGATGGGGAGGGGGGGGAACGCGGAAATAACAGTGAGGTCTAGACCGCCGCACCCATCACCGTCAACGTCATTGTCATGTCCAGATGTCCCGACCCGATACCCACGTCTTTTGTGTCAGAGGGCAAGTAGAGCTAGCTCGCTCCATTCCTTGGAGACGGCAGGTAGTTGAGGTGCGTACCAGTACAGCCCCTGTTCCACTCCCCTCCAGGCGGCACCTTAAATATATCTCTTCGTTCTCATCAAGGACAGAAGAAGGTGAAGAAAGGACGGAAGTGAAGAATGCCGCTTTGTTTTTAAGTTTAGTATATTCTTCCACAGTGGAGCACCCTTCTCCACTAAACACCCTGCAGAGAAAAAGAATCGCGTATCGGGAAGGCAGGCAAGAATTACACGTGGCAAATTGCATTTGGTGCTTGCTTTTTTTTTAACCTCAATTAACTTGGCTGCGTCCCCCTCCTACGAGTATGATGCCCCTCCGGTCAAAGGAGGAAACGCGGGGTGTGCGGCGGCAACCTTGAGAAACTTTGACAATGAGAGTGACCTGCCCTCTCCCTGCCTCTCCTTCTTCCTGCTTCCTTTTTCTACCTTTTCCTTGCACAAAGACATCCATGCAGCTGCCGAGTGAGATGGAAAGTGTGGTAAGAGGTTCTGTGGTGCTATTTTACGTTGTAAATACTTCTTTGCAAGTTTTGTTAATTGCCGATGGTACTACTCATAGATGGATGCATTCTGTTATGAACTTGGAAAAAAACTAACACACCTTATCGGCATTTTCAATGCTCTAAATGTTATTACGATTGGATCCCAAAAGATAGAATTTAGGTTCTGTGTATTTATGTCCGAATAGCGTATCTGATGCAAATAACGGAAGCTTTCGTGGTATCAAAGTAAAGATGCTTCTACCCACCGAAATACTAAGAAGAAGAAGAAGAAAAAATCTTCGCTAGGTGAAGCAAAGACAAGGAACAGAAGGAAGCAAGTCCACTCTTCTCGCAAGATCCCTCTTGTGATGCAAAGACGGCTGGGTGGGTGGGTCGTCAAAGCCGCAGGGGGAAATCAGGAGAGGGAGGGGGGAAATCGAAAAGTCAAGAGTCAGGACAAGGGGTGGGCGGACAAAGGATAAGGAAAGAGGGAGCAGGAGGAGGAGGAGGAGGAGGAGGAGGAGTATTGGATGGCAGTGGCCGAGGCGGGGGAGGGGGAAGGAGAGTGGGAGAGGAGGGATGGAGAAGGGGAGGGGGGGGGGGAGACGCAAGAGGAAGAAGGAATGAGCGCACGTATATGTACCGCACGGGTACGACCGCCGCGGCGGGCGCGGCGGCGGCTACCGCGGCTGCGACGGCGACTGCGGCGGGGACAGAATAGGATCGTCGTGGCAGTGTCTCGCCCCCGCAAGCCACCACCCCCATTCCACCCCGTACCCCAGCTTTGAAGCCGATTCCGCGCTCCACCGAAAGGAGGGAGGCAGGGAAGGAAGGAAAGAAGGATCTGCACGCAGTGGTGGTGGATCAAGAATCGGGGTAAGAAAGTCCCAGCATTTCATTTTTCTGCAAATTTCATTTATTGTGGAAAATGACTGTCTTTCACTTTAATATGATGGTGAATTGACTAATTTGTAATTACTAATTTTGTACTAGTTAATTCGATAAACATTTCTTACAAGTGCATTAAAGTTCAACGTCCTTTTCCCCCTTTCAATATACTAGTGGCGCTCCATCCAGAAGCTGGAGGATGAGGATGCTCGTCGCAGCTATCGTTATTGTCGCCACTTTCGGGTTCGGTGAGGAAATAGTTCCCAAAAAGTCAATAATATTAAAATGGTGGTTCTAATAACGTCCTGCCACTTTTGACAATGCTCATTTTGGGTAGAAAGATACCAAAATCTCACACACATATGTACTGTACACGTACATATGTACATACCGGATGCCCAGTCCGTGGCCTCTCCGCATACTAATGGCTAGTGTCAAATCTTTTTGGTTTTGGTGAAACATAAGGTCTACATGAAGTCCGCTCTGTGTAAGTCTTTGGCATGAACTGTTTGTTATAGAAAAAGACGCATTAATAGATTTTTATTCACATGTGCCAGATCCCTGGTCCCTGGCATTTTCATTCTTAAATCTTTCTGGTTTTGATAAAACTAAGGTCCACTCAGTGAAATTACTTCTCGACCGGACGGTAGAATGCCGAGGGCAAAAAAAAAACTAAAATGCCCTCTTTTCTTCCCTTGCATGCAGGTAATTCCGCCGTTCTGGACGACGTGCTGTCGCGGTACAAGCGGCAAATCTCCGATGAAGACCTCTTGAACCTCTCTCCGGAGGAGTTGTGCAAGGACAGGCTGTCGGAGGAATACTTTAGACTCACCACAGAAGGGGACTGCAGAGATGTCGTCAGGTATCTCCAAACGCACGATCATAATTAGTATGTATTAGTAGGTGTTAACTTTTTTTTATTCTTGACATTGCAGATGTGATCGTGCTGGTCTGGCCGGCACCATTCGTCTTGCTGCCGTCCGTTGTCCTGCGGGTCTTGCCTTTGACATTGACAGGCAGACTTGTGACTGGAAGGCCAAAGTAGCCAACTGTGACAGACTCTCCAGTAAGGGGGAAATAAAAAAAAATATATACACCTAGATTCTCTAGGTGTATCTTATCATTTCTTTACTTCTATTTTCCAGAGCCTCGTCGCGTCCTTCCCAACCTAAAGACGGACGAGCCAGTTTGCCCCGATGGTCAGCTTCAGTGTGGCAACGGCGACTGCCTAGACAAGAAACTCTTTTGTGACGAGCAGCCGGACTGCAGCGACGGATCCGACGAGAATGCCTGCTCCGTCAACCAGGATCCCAACCGCGCTCCGGACTGCGACCTCAGCCAGTGCCAGCTTCCTGACTGCTTCTGCTCTCCCGACGGAACAAGAATCCCGGGCAACATCGATCCTGCCCAGGTCCCGCAGATGATCACAATCACCTTCAACGGGGCTGTCAACAGCGACAACATCGACCTCTACAGGACCATCTTCAGCGGGGAAAGGCAGAACCCGAACGGGTGCCAGATCAAGGGATCGTTTTACGCATCCCACAAGTACTCGAACTACTCTGCTGTTCAAGAACTGCACAGAAAGGGGCACGAGATTGGGGTCTTTTCCATCACCAACAAGGAAGATCCAAAATACTGGACTGAAGGATCCTATGACGACTGGCTTGCTGAAATGGCAGGTGCTCGACTGATTGTTGAGCGCTTTGCTAATATCACTGATGGGTCGGTGATAGGAGTCAGGGCTCCTTTCCTTAGGGTTGGTGGAAACAAGCAGTTCGAAATGATGGCAGATCAGGTAAGGGTTTGCATCGCTCGTACGTATATGTCTCAGACAAATGATAACACGTAGGACATACCTCCCCCTCTACTTTTTAGTTCTTCGTCTACGACACTTCCATCACTGCGCCACTTGGCCGGGTGCCCATCTGGCCCTACACCCTGTACTACCGCATGCCTCACAAGTGCCATGGTAATGCCCAGAACTGCCCATCCAGGAGCCACCCCGTTTGGGAAATGGTCATCAACGAGTTGGACAGGAGGGATGATCCTGACTTTGACGAGAGGCTGCCCGGTTGCCACATGGTGTCGTCTTGCTCCAACATCCTTGAGCCAGAGCAGTTTGCCAGGCTCCTTCGCCACAACTTCAACAGACACTTCAACACCAACCGCGCTCCTTTGGGTCTCCACTTCCATGCTGCCTGGCTGAAGCAGAACAAGGCCTTCGTCCAGGAGCTCATCAAGTTCATTGACGAAATGATTGACCGCAACGACGTGTATTTCGTCACTATGCTTCAGGTATGGGAACTACTCTTGTCACTTGCTGTCATCACCGACTGCTAACCGTGTGCTTTTCAACGATCTGACCCCAGGTCATCCAGTGGATGCAGAACCCCACCGAACTCACAGCCCTGCGCGACTTCACCGAGTGGAAGGAGAAGTGCGACGTGAAGGGCCAACCGTACTGCTCACTGCCCAACCCCTGCCCTCTCAACACCCGCGAGCTTCCAGGCGAGACTCTGAGGCTGCACACGTGCATGGAATGCCCCAACAACTACCCCTGGATCTTGGACCCCACCGGAGACGGCTTCTCATTCTAACATCTCATTCAGTCTCTTTTAAAGAAAAAACTTAATAATAATGAAGGGTAATTTTTTTTACGAGCCAAATATAAGAATAAACATGTGAGTAAAATTGCGAAGCTCTCGATTACTTCTCACCGGTACCAGTAGCTGCGGAGAAGACAAGGACGGCAGCGGGAAGAACGTTTACAATATGAAAAATGGACATTCAGCAACACCATGGCAGAATCCAAAAAGGTATTTCTTGGTTAAGCGGGCGGACAGACGTGATGTCTGCCCATTTATTCTAACGGTACTTAATGACTGACTGAACACTGCAAGACTTGGTTTACCGACAGCCGCCCGTTGATGCAAGCCAGGTAAATCTGCACCAGGAAGGCGACTTCAGGCTCCCAAGTA
>JAAUYM010087433.1_pt1 | contig 12180 bp, 12 predicted proteins | sample 7278001 | NCBI WGS metagenome assembly JAAUYM01 (sample SAMN14350224, study PRJNA611818) | marine sediment metagenome | isolation source: surface marine sediment (1.8m) | place: French Polynesia: Moorea | collected 2018-08
CGGCACCTCCACGTGCTGACTGTCTGCCGTCATCACCACCATCTGCTCTTGCTGTTGTGAGGCGGCTGAGACGGCTGCCGTCGTCGCACCTCCCCCGTTTGCAAGCTGAGACTGGTCGATGTAAACCGCCTGCTCGCCGGCGCCCGCGTCGGCGCCCGCTGCGGCGCCCGCGGTGGCGCCGGCGTCGGAGCCGGCGGCGGCGCCGGCGGCCGCAGCGCGATCGCCATTGTCCTCCAAGATGAGGTAGGTCTCCTCACCACTGGCGGCGGTGGTAGCTGTGGTGGTGGTGGTTGGCATTCCCGCCGCCGACATGGAGGTGTAGTCGGTGACGATGGCCTGTTGATGCTGCTGCTGCTGTTCGTGCTGGACTTGTTGAACCTCCGCCAGGATCTGCTGGGCCTGCTCCTCTATTGTGGGATCGTTTGCAGACACCTGCTGCTCTTGCTGATGGGTGACGGCAGAAAACTGGTCCTGTTGTGTCAGGATAACCTGCTGCTGCTGCTGTGGGTACAAAGTCGCCGCCGCCGCCTGCTGCGGCGCCTGTTGCACCTGCTGGTCCTGTCGGACTTCCAATGTGACGGGCACCGAAACGGGCGTCGCTTCCTGCTGCTCCTGCTGCTGGACCCGCTCACTGCCGTCTTCCTCCGATTGCTCTTTTGTCCCGGCCGCAGCCTCTGCAGTCCCTACTGGAGGCTCATCCGCCGCGGGAGTCTGGGTCGGACCTGGAAGGGACTCGGTGGCAACAAGCACTTCCTTTTCCGTGACCGACACATCCTGCGATTTTACATCTATCGTCTCATGCGGTTTAGCGACATCTGCAGCCTCATGTGGTTTGGCGACATTGGTTGAAGCTTCTTTTTCTGCCTCCGGTTCCTTCCCTTTTTCTTCTTGTTCCTCCTCCTCTTCGTCCCATTCCGCCGCCAAAGATGATTTCTTGGATGATGGCGGAGCGTCAATGTCCTTGGTGACTTTATCCTTCTCTGTCTGTTTCTCCTCCTTTTCCTTGTCTTTCTCTTCCGTGCGCGTCTCTGAAGCTGATGGTGGAGACGACGGGGGTGGCTTCTTCAGTATCTTCTTGGACGCGTAGACCTTGGGCGGCGAGGTGGGCAGCGGGTAGTCGGTGACGAACTCGTCAAATTCGTCGTCGACCACGTCCGGAGGTGCCTCCAGGTTGGTCTCGGGCTGGATCAGGGAGAAGTTCTTTTGGACGCACTCCTTGGGCGCACCCTCGGCAAAGGTGACGGACTTGCGCTTGTTGGCATTCTTCTTGTCCAGATCACGAACGGAGGGTAGGGAGGGAACGGCAGTCTCCTCAAGGACCTTCCCGATGTCGAACTCAAATTCGTCCTTCTCTTTCTCCTCCACAGTCTTGGTCTCTTTCTTGTCCTTGCTTGCATCAGCAGGATCCTTCTCTGGCTCTTTCTTTTTGTCTTCTGACGCCTTGTTCTCCCCCCTTTCCTCTTCCACGTGCTTCTCCTCCTCCTCCTCCTCCTTGTACACATTCCCCCTGACGTTGTCTTCCATCATCCAGTCCTCCTCTTCCTCCTCTGACGAGTCTACGAAGGGCTCCACCATTTCCTGGATCTTCTTCTTCTCCTCCGCGTCGTCTTCCTCGTCGGACCACTCACCCAGGATCTTCTTCCGCTCCTCCTTCTTCCTCTCCTCCTCCCTGGCCAGCATCTCCTTCCTCTTCTTAGTCATCCTCGGCTGCCTCTTCCTCTCTGGCTCCTTCGTCGGCGTAGGAGACTTTGTCGGCGCTGGCGCCGCTGCCACCGACGCCGCGGATGAACGACCCCGCCTTCCTTTGGAGGCTGAAGGAGGAGTGCTAGAAAGTGCTGGGGTGGATCCCTTTTTGCCAACACGGCCCCTGGAAAGAGACAAGTACAACTTTGGTTGCAGCACTCAACAGTCTTACATCACTCTTCTGAAAACTCGACAAACCTTGCTCTTCGCGGCGTGTCCGTTGCCGCCGCCACCGCGGGTGCGGCCGCCGGGCGGCTCCTCTTCCGCGGCGAAGATGCCGCCGCCGCTCTTGGCGCCGCTCGCTTGGCCGTCGGTGTCCTTGTCGATGCGCCAGAAGACGAGGCGGCGGCTGCGGCGGCGTTCCTTGCCGGCTCGCTGTGGCTCTTGTTGTGCAGCACAATCACGTTGAGCCTGGAGGCGGCGAAACCACAGATGTGGCAGGTGAACTTGGCCCCAGCTGGACCGCCGCCGGCGCCTCCGCCGCTCCCCGCGCTGCTCCCTGGGGTCGGCGACGAGCTGAGCGGCGCCTCCGTCTTGGCCTCCTGCGACTTGAGCAGGTCCAGGTGGTATGGCGTCGACGGCTGCGGCATCACCTTCATCCTGTGGTCGGAGGCCCTCCCTTGGAACCGAGGGTGGATGATCGGCCTCGGCGGAGGCTGGTTGCTCTCCCTTCTGGCAGTCTTGGACTTGGGTCCGGATAACGAGTCGCCCCCTCCTCCTCCTCCTCCTGTCCTCTTGCGACCCCTCTTGTTCGGCGATCTAGTAGAAGAAAAAGGCATTAATTACTGACCATCATGAAGGAGCTTTTGGACGTAATTTAGACTCTTCTCTCTCTCTCTCTCTCACCCTGCATCGCCTGTTCCTCCTTTCTTCGTCTTCTGTTCTGGTGTCCCGAACAGCTCCTTGTAGTTGATCCTCTCGCTCTTCCTCTCCACAAAAGGATCCCTCTTCAGAATGTCAGGGTCTCCGTCGGTCAAAGTCTCGCAGAGGACGATGTCCTTGGGGAACTTGGCGAACCATCCCTCCGTCGCTCCCTCCTTAGACTTGGTGCGACTCTTCACTGCAGAAGAAAGACGGGAGGATCGTCCAAAATCTGGTGCCGACAAGATTTGCACGAGAAAACTCACCAATTCCCTTCTTGATGAACTCCTCCTTCCTGTCGCAATTGTATGGAAAGACTGTCTTCTTGTCGTAGATGAACTCACTGGAAAGAAAAAAAACCGAAATTATGAAATAAGCACAAAATGCCCGCTTCCCACCCACCCCACTCACTATCCGTCCTCGTTGAAGAACTTGACCACCAGCTCGGGCTTCCTCTTCTCCTCCGCCAGCGACGTCTTCAACTCTTGGTCCCAGTCCTTCTCACCGACAATTTGGGAGGGCCAGAACAGTTGGCCGCACTTCACCCACAGCACGGAGCCGGGAGAGAAAGGGTCTTTCTCCTCAGGCATTGTTGAGGTCGAGGTCGAGGTCCCAGGCCTCCTCACTCGCCCTTGCGACGGTGGCGGAGGTCGAGTCGGTGTCGGCAAGAAAGATCGACACTTCTTCGCTCTTCGGGCTTCTCCGGAGTCCGGATGTTGTTTATCGCGGAGTGACCAGACATTTTGACCAAAATTTTGCTCAAAAACAATTAAATATGTCTTATAAATTAACTGCCTCAGACGAAACTGTATTTATGTAGACGCAGTTCTTTGTCTGGTTTCAATGGGTAATTCGTTCTCTTTTTTTTACAGTCATGTGCTTTTAAATATAGCTCAAAGCCTAAAGGTTTTTGAAACAGAAGTGTCTTAGAAATTAACATTGAAGTTGAAAATCGCTGGTACCGGTTACAGCACAGCTTTGCCGACGCAAGCGTCGCAAAATTTTTGTGTGGAACGTTTTGGGTTTGCCAAGTGTGAACTTAGTGAACGACCAAACACATCGTTCTTAACACGCTAGCTGAAGGTTCTTACCACTTATAGAACATATCTTGCTCGCACGTAAATAGAGGGCAGCGCGACCGAAAACGTTGCATTCTATTTTTTATTAGTGGTTGCTACAATTGACTCGCAAGTGCACCGCTAACCTCCCTAGGTGGCAACCCTTGTTCCATGTTACCTTTCGGCTGATTCGGCCTTGCTGCATGGGCAAAGAGTGGGCGGCCTCGAAAGGGACAAGAGGCGCAGGTATGTTTTATAACATGCGCTATTTATTACCACGTACTTTTTTTTATTAGCGCCAGAAAGTTTTGAAGCGCTTTTTTCTCCATCGTGATTACATTGTAGTCAATATAACTTACTAAGCATAAAACATCGTAAGCTTTTCTGCAAGGTTCACAGTTTCGATGTTTCCTTGTCCCACGCCGGCACCACCCTTGCATGGTAGCTCAACTCGAGAGTAAAAACCATAGAGCTACAGATACTTTCAAATAGCTGCAGATACAGCTACTACCAGTTAACCACAGCTACTATGGGTATTGTGTCGCACCCTGTTTGTAATGTGGTAAGGATGACGATTCTTCCTGAGCTGACCACTGGAAAACGCAGTTTTCCAGTGATCTAAACAATCAAAGAGGCGCATGGAGGTCCTATTCTACCCGTTTTTCTGCTTGTCTCCCCTCTTCTTCTTTCCAGGCTGGTTTCGCCCCTTCTTTCCTTCCTTCCTTCCTTCCTCTGTGTGCTTCTGGCTTGGATTGGAAGAGGAGGAGGAGGAGGAGGAGGAGGAAGTTCTAGGCAGTACAGCACAGCACAGCACAGCACAGCACGGCACGGCACAGCACGGCAAAGCGGAGCAGCAGAAAAGAGGAAGAAGAGATGCGCAATCGGGCCAAACATAATCATAAGGGGAGGGAAGGAAGAAGAATCGTTTAAAGGATAGTTCAAGCTGGCGGCTTAATTGATGCTTTGCCTTTAATAATAAGCTTTAAATTTACCCTCTCCTTCAGTGCAAATGTTCAACTTATTGTTTCACTGACGTTTCCCTCTTTTCTCTCCATCCGCCCATCTTCCATTCTTCTCTCTCTCTCTCTCTCCTCTTCCTCCCCTATCCACTCTCCTTTCTGGCCATAAAAAAGTCGGAGGAACATGACGAATGTGACTTTGTGTTGAATGACAAAAAAAAATGTAACCAACGCAGCAGCGGAGACCGGAACAACGACGACCAAGACTTGGATAACGACACCCCTCGCCACTGCCCCACCCCACCCCCACCCCAAGAGCCTGAAGATTCTTGATCCGTCCAAGCCTGCCTCCTTCCGCACCCCATGACTCACCGATCCACATCTACTAAGTGGGAGGAGCCGAGAGTTGATGCTGACTGGAGCAAGAAGGCCCCTCCTGCTGCCCCCCTCCGAAGCTTGTCCGCCGGAGCGCCCTGAAAAGGCCGGGAGGGAGCCATGTCCTCCTCGGCCATGTCCAACCTCCGCCTCGGCGGCGGCGGCGGCGGCGGCGGCGGCGGCGGCGACGGCTCCTCCAACGGCGTCCAGCAGCACGGCCACCACGGCCATGGCCACCACCAGAACAGGTCTTCTTCCCTGCTGGCCCCGCACTCGCCGCCCCCGCTCAACGACCCCACCGAGGGAGGAGGAGGGGAAGAAGGGGACGGACAGGGACATGCAGGAGGCGCGGCAGGCGGACAGATGTTGATGGCGCCGGCGGAGAAGGAGTGAGTGGCTGCTTCCTTTATCTTGGGGGGGGGGATAGCAGCAGTGGGTAGAAGCTATAGTAGTACTACTTAGCCACAAAGGGAAAATTCTTGTGTTTCGGTGAGTTTGACAGTGGAAAATTGACACCTCCTGAGGAGGGACGTGGTTTCTTCCTCCCCCCCCCCACACACACAAAGTTTATCTTTGGTCTGATGCATGTGAGAACGGCCTCCTCCTCCCCTCCTCTCCTCTCCGAGAAAAAAAACACACATTGATACAGTATCTCCTCTCTCCCCCCTTCTCCTCTAGCATTTCTTTTTTAAACAGCTGAGAGTGACATTTCAGCCTCGGATTAGCAAACTAGACTCTTTTTTATATGGGTCTTCAAGTGCGATGCAAAGTGATTTACTGTTGAGGCACCCGGGCAGACGGCCAAAAAAACTTTACTGGGTGAAATGATGGCACCGAGGTATACCGTACAATGTACAGAACGGTACGTAGTAGTAAAAAGGCCCGTTTTTTTCCCTTTCTTTTTCTTTTTTTTAAATAAATATGGGAAATAGAGGACTTAATATCTAGTTGCTTCCCCAACAACTTCTTGTCAATTCTCACCTTTTCTTCCCCACCTTCTCTTTCACGGAGTTTTCATCCTTGTTAGCACCTCAAGCGGATCTCTTCCAACGGTTGTATGTTCAAAAGTGCTTTTTCCCTCCCCCCTCTCCTCTTTCTTCCCCCCACCCCCTCCAAAAAAGGTGGTATCACGGTCGCCTGGACCGCTACCAGTCCGAGGAGCGGCTGAGGGAGACGGGCCAGAACGGGACGTACCTGGTCAGGGAGAGCGACCGGAAGCCCGGGTCGTACGTGCTCAGCTACCTGGGCAAGACGGGAGTAAACCACTTCAGGTGAGAGTAATGGTGTACAGTACCGTACGAGTACACAGTAGTAACATGATCAGTAAATGAGGCTAAGCGTAACTGACCTTTTTCCTCTTGCGCAGGATCACCGCCGTCTGCGGAGACTTCTACATCGGCGGGAGGCAGTTTGACTCCCTCCAGGTGAAGTAGGGACCGGCCAGCGAGCGTCCAAGGAGTTAATAACCTCTTCCTTCCTTCTTTCCGCGTTTCAATGTCAGGACCTGATCGGGTACTACACCTACAAGAGCGACCTGCTGAAGCACGAGCGCCTGGTCCACCCGGTGGCGCCGCCGGAGCCGGTCAACGACCGGAGGCGCATGGTCGCCATCCTGCCCTACACCAAGATGCCGGACACGGACGAGCTGAGCTTCCAGAAGGGAGACATCTTCTTCATCCACAATGACCTCGGCGACGGGTGGCTGTGGGTGACGGCGCACCGCACGGGCGACCAGGGGCTGGTCTTCAGGGACCTCCTGGCGGACCTGGACGACGACATCGACCCCAACGCCGTCTTCCCCTGGTTCCACCGGAGGCTGACCAAGAACGACGCCGTAGAGCTGCTCGTCAGAGGTGAGTCAGCGAGTGAGTTGAGTGATTTGGCAGGCAAACGGCGACTCTCCCCGGCAGGGGTCGACGTGGTCCCTAGTCCTACTCGGCTGTTAGGCATAGGCACATCCAGGCATGAATTGATGATTGCGTCTTTTGCACCCCGTCCTTCCCAAACCGAAGGTGGTCCCGGCAGCTTCCTGGTCCGTCCCTCCGACAACTCACCCGGAGACTACTCGCTGTTCTTTCACATCAACAACCAGATTCAACGGTGACAGAGGACTAATAGGGCGAACCTCGACATATTTTTTTTCTAACTTTTTTATATTTTTCTCCTTCCCTCCCACCCTCCAGCTTTCGCATCGAGAAGAAGGGCGTTCGCTACGTGATGGGCGGCAGGACCTTCGACTGCTTGGAGGCCGTCATCAACAGGTAAGCGTACTAGTACATACACGTACCTAGGTACGGTACACGAGCTTGCAGCGTGTGCCATTTTTCCCCTTTTTTTTCCTTTCTCCTCTTGTCTCCCGCAGGTACAAGACGGAACAGATTGTGGAAGGTCACACGCTCGGGCACTACATAAAGAGGGTGAGCGAGATCAGGATTGTTTGCTCTATTTCTCTGGGAGCTAGCTCATAGTGCGCGAGAGGTTGCATCAGGGTTTTTTTTCTCGTCTCTGAATTAAAGAGAACCTGCCTTCTATCTTTGCAACTGTGCAAAGTAGAGTGAATGAATTACTTCCAACCGTGTGCCTAATATTAAAGCCGACGTTTCCCCAAATGTGGGAATAATTTATTGGAGGGGGTTGAGAGGATGTTGAACGTCTTGAAAATTGGCGCGCGCGAAGAAGAATAAAGATTTCTTTATCTCCTCTTCCGACGATGCATAAAGACGGAGCGAGGAGAAAACTTCATTGGGGGAGGGGGAGGGGGAGGGGCCTTCAGCAGTCCTTTTTGTTGACTGCGACAGCGTGCGAAGACGCAATTATCACCGTGATTCGTACAATATAACACAAACAATGTAAGAAGCAAAAATGTATCCTCATTCTTCTTCGTCCGGGAAAGTGAAGGAGGTGGATGCATAATCTTCTTTGTGGTTGTGTTGGCGGCGGCGGCGGCGACCGCGGCCACCGGCGCCGTGAAGAGGACAGGATGGGGGAAGGGGGAAGAGGAGGGAATTACTACAGGAGGAGGAGGAAGGTAAAAAAAAAAGAAAGTAACGAAACTAAGAAACAAAAAATATCTGCTTCAGTAAGGGTGACATCGAGAGTGTGTCTGCACAGACGGGGGAATTATCCTACGTTTGCAAATACACAATCTGCGGGCGAAAAACGTGGGGAGAAAAAAAATTGCTTGACATTGTCAGACCGGTTGTACCTAGTTTGCAGAAGAATGCAGTTTACAAAACATCTGCAATACGTTATGCATGTGCAGACACGTACAGTGGAAACTTGGGGATGTCTCATACTTTATCACCTTTTTAATAGCAATCGAGTGAGGACGATGATTCCCTGCCTTCCCGCCCGGAGGAGCCGGAGGAGTCCGCCGCTGAGAAGATCTACGCGACGCTGAGGGAGTGCAGGGAACAGGCCGACCCCAAGAGGCAGAAGGGGGTCAAGATGCAAGGGTGAGACAGGCAACGTAAGAAATTTGGTGGCCGGAATTTCATTTTGCAATCACTCTTACATTAAAGGTACCTGCTGAAGAAGAAGGAAAAGGTCGGCAAGTGGAAGCAAATGTTCTTCCTGCTGAAGCAGGACGGGGCGGACTCGCACCTATACTTCTACGAGCATCCGAAGGTGGTTTGAAAAGCAACTCTCTTTTTTCTCCCAAATCTTCAAAAGCACTAATATCACACTCTCCTCTCCTTCCAGCGCACCAAGCCAAAGGGCCTGATTGACCTGAGCTGCGCCTACCTGTACCAAGTCCACGACTCCTTCTTCGACAAGCGGTTTGTCTTCCAGCTGGTGGAGCGCGCGCTGCCCTGCCTGGCCACGGTGACCTACCTGGCCAGCGAGGACGCCGGAGAGTTCGAGGACTGGCTCTCCATGCTGAGACCCATGTGCGTGCCGCAGATGGCGCGGGCGCCCAAGGTGGCCAGGTTGAGGGAGGTGCGGTCCCTAGGACTGACCATCTCGGAGGCGCACAGGCTGCCGTACAAGCTGGTGCCGAACCCGTACTGCGTCATCTCGCTCAACCAGGTCAAGGTGGCCAAGACCAAGGTGAAGAGCGGCCAGGATCCCGTGTTCGACGAGACCTTCGAGCTCGAGTGAGTTTTTTGGTCCAAACACTTGGTATGACAGTTTCGAACATGCTCTATCACTTATGGTGATCCTTCATACTACGTAGGTTTTTTTTGTCACCAGTTTTGAAAATCTGTTTCGATACATACCGCACTAACTTACTATGTGCAGGGACATCCCTCCCGACGCGCTGACCCTGACGGTAACGGTGATGAACCGCGGTAAGCGCGCCAAGGACGCAGAGGTGGCCGAATTGACCATCCACCTGTCGGAGCTGAGGTCGGGCTCGGAGCAGGAGGACTGGCGTCCCCTGGCCGGGGTGACGCCTATCGGAGAGTGGGGCTCGCTCAGGATCAGGACCAGGTACCTGCACGACCTCATCATGCCGGAGGACGAGTACTCGCCGCTCAAGGTGCTTGTGCTCGACCCCAAGCTGGAGGTGGTCAGGGCCATGGCCGACCTCTGCCACTCGGACAGGACCACCCTCGCGTCGTCCCTGCTCAGGATATTCAGGTGACACCGCACGATAATGATGCAACAGTTGTAGGTAATTTCCCCCGATCTCTCTTTTTTCCTCCCAGGTTTGACAAGCGCGAGGCCGACCTCCTGTCCACGCTGAACAGGCTGGAGGTCGAGAGAGAAGAAGAGACCTCGACCCTGTTCAGATCTGCCAGCCTGACGACGACGCTCATGGACCTCTATATGAGATCAGTCTGCACAGAGTTTCTATCCACGGCCATCTTCCCCACGATACACAGGTGAGAGGTTTTTGTGAAAATAACGCCGTTTAAACGTGATTTATGAATATGTGCTCTACTCACAGGACGATAATTGATTATTGATTAGCTCTCAAAGCGTCATGGCAAAATTTTTCCTTTCAGGATCCTTGAGTCTCGCCAGTCCTGTGAACTGAACCCGAACAAGATCGAATCTGCGGCCGAGGCCTGTGCCAACGCGGAGTTCCTCCTGCAGGTGCTGGACGACATCACGGAGAGTATCTTCATGTCCTCGGAGGCATGTCCAAGGACTCTCAGGTATCTGTGCGTAACGTACCGTGTGAGCAAAAAAAAAATAAATAAAGAGACGGCGAGCACTAGAAATTGGAAGCTTCGATCGTACGTACAATATGTTCTTGTACTGTACCGTACATGGCATTTACTTAGCGGTTTAGTCAGTAAAGATATAATCGATCGGCTTTTTTGAGGGCCACACTATGATGCCACACGTTTTTTTTTTCCTTTGTTCAGGTACATTTGCTGCTGCCTCCAGCGCAACGTGATGACCAAGTGGCCGAACGAGCGCCTGGTGAAGACGCGCGCCGTCTCCGGCTTCATTTTCCTCCGCCTCCTCTGCCCGGCCATCCTCAACCCGAGGCAGTTCAACCTGCTCTCCGACCCGCCGCCGCCCGCCGCGACGCGGTCGCTCGTCATGATCGCAAAGTGCCTGCAGAACCTGGCAAACCTGGTGGAGTTCGGGGCCAAGGAGTCCTACATGGAGGTCGTCAACCCCTTCATACTCAAGAACAAGGAGAGGATGGTCGTTTTCCTGGACCACCTCTCGGTCAGTTGTCCCTGCTAATTTTGGTTTTCTTCCGAAATCTCACTAATTTCTTTTTGGCCTCTTTTACGTTTCTGGAAAACCAGAGTGTGCGCGAGAAACCGTATCCGGACGAGGAGAGGGTAAAGGGCGATCCAGCCCGCGATCTGGCAACCATCCACCACCTGTGCGAGGCGAACCTGCAGGAGCTGCAGAGGGTGGCCAAAAGTCAGGTAAGAATCTGGCAGCTCTGTCCTCGACGTTGTTGCTTTTAGTCGTAAGAATCTACATTGTAGAATCTGTATTGTAGTACAGTACCACATAGTACTGTAGTAACATAGTGTCGATTGCTGATCGCATCGCAGCGACTATTGTTGGAATAAGCCTACCACACCGTGGCAACTCTGTTCCTCTCCTTCCCGATAGACCTCCATTAAGACTCTGGTGACGGTGACTGAGATGCTGACAAAGCACAAGCAGAAGTACACGGAGATGATCAACAGCGCTGCCACCTCGTCGTCCGCGGCAGCGGCAGCCGCCGCCGCGGCACCACCGGGCTCAATCCAGACCCAAAACATTCCATGAAGAAAAAATAATTTTATAGTAACTTTGCATTAACAACGGTGAAAGATTTTGCTACTGGACATGATCAAATGCCTGGGTCTGGGTCTAGTCACTGCATCAAATGGGAACAAGAAGAAGAAGAAGCAGGAGGAGGAGGTGGGGCGGTATACAACGAAAGATCAAAAACAGAGTCGTAGTAATCCTGAAGTGCATGATTGACAAGTGCACAAAGAAGAATTAACTCACCTCTTCCTTTTCCCCTCCCGTTTAACCCCGCAGGAAAACGGCGGGATCTTTTTTTTTTTTTTTCACCATTGCGGCGGCAGCTGTCGTATTCACACCACCTGAGTTACCGCACTTTTTTTTCTCGCATTCTGCGCCCAACTAATATTTTTCAGTGTTCTCTTTTCCAACGAATAAAGTAACATGTCATATACAAAAGTTGGGTGTCCTTTGATTCGAGTTTATTTTTCATATTTTCCACTCTTAGAGTAACTTGCACAAGCCAAACTTCCACCTGTCTCATCCTGTTTGTTGACGAGACGGTGAAGAAGCCACGTTCAGGAGGAGGAGGCCTCCAACGGGGCGTGGCCATAGAGTCAAACTCCGTTATTCGGGAATGCCTTACTACCTGGTAGTCTCAGATCTCGAAAGGAAACTTCTTTAAAAATGTACGTACATTATTTAAAATTGCATCTTAGATACTATTGACAGCAATATAATTTTTTCCGTGTATTGCTCTTAACATATTTCAAGGAATCAAATTGATATTATTAAAATCGTAGCACAATAAAAGTTAGATTTACTAGTATACGGTACATATCATTGGTTGCCCTGTACGGTACAGTACATGAATCTGTTCAAATATCTTGGAAGTTATGCATTGTAAAGATATAAGTTATAAATAACTTCTGCAGCAAGTCTATAGTTATCAATTTCTTATTTAATAAACCCTCTTGTTGAATACATTCTTTAAGCTACCTGCACAAGGGGCATTATCCATGGGTGGTACA
>JAAUYM010019695.1_pt1 | contig 12177 bp, 15 predicted proteins | sample 7278001 | NCBI WGS metagenome assembly JAAUYM01 (sample SAMN14350224, study PRJNA611818) | marine sediment metagenome | isolation source: surface marine sediment (1.8m) | place: French Polynesia: Moorea | collected 2018-08
CCTCTTCCTCCTGCTCCTCTTTCTCTCTCTCCTGCTCCTCTTCCTCCTCTTCTGTCTGTTGTTTGCCATCTTCGACAAATACGTGGTCTTCTTCAGATTCTTGAGGATGTTGCACTTCGGCAATCTCCAGATCAGTTTCTGTCTCTGTGACCTCAGTCTGAGCTTGGTTGTCGGTCTCTTCTTGGTTGGCAGTGACGAAGTCGTTCTTTTCGTCCTCTGAGAGATCATTCACGCCGTCCAATTCTTCCTGACGTCCAGCTTCTTCCTCCTTTGCAGGTTGGCCAGTCTGCTCGCTATTTTTGTCGCCGTCTGTCTCCTGTAGCCCAGTTGCTGCCCCAACAGCCTCTTCGGGCGTCATTCGGACGTCTTGAACGTCATTTTCAACATTGTCTTTGTCTTGCAGTTCAACTTCTCCTCCATCGTCCTCAGCAGCAATGCTCTCCATCCGTTCACCCTCATTCCTGTCCTCTTCCAATGCCTGCACAACTTCCTTCTTCTCCTCCTTCTCTTTTTTCTCAGCAGAATCATCTTTTTCTTCGCCTTCAGTGGCACTACTATCTTCCTCCTGCTCTTTGACTTGGTCTTTTTCTTCGATCTCTTCTACGCCTCCCTCTGTCACAAGACTGGTCTCTCCTGTAGCTCCACCCTCTGCCAGTTCCGGAACATCCGCTTCCTCCCCAGCTGGAACAGACTCTTCCTCCTCACCCTCATCATAGTCGTCATTATCTTCCATCTCTGAAATCTCATCCAAGGGGTCGTTCTCTGTCAAGTAATTGTTCTCTTCCGAAACAACCGGTTCCAGGTCAACTTCCACCTCAGTCTTTCCTTCGTCGATGACTAGAGATTCGCCCTCAGTGGCGTCCTCTACCACGTCAGTGTCTATAGGGAGCGGAGGAGCAGCCGAACCTTCTTCTTCCTCCTCTTCAGCCGCCTGATCTTCGACTACCAAGGTAGCTTTGCTAGCTTCTTCCTCTGCCTCTTGCGCGGACTCGATCTCGGAATCAGTCGCAACAGGAGCAGATATTTCCTCCACCTCATCGTCGTCAGAGATCACTTCGGAATCTTCTTCATTTTCTCCTTTTTCATGATCCGCCGGAATAGGACGTCCTTCTTCCTCAATGGCTTCTGCTTGATCAACGGGGCGGTCCACGATCGGGATCACCTGGACAGGCAGAACCGGAGACACCTTCAGCTCCTGGATGTCTTCCTGGATGAGGTCCTTGTCCTCGTCGACGGTGTTGGCGATGACGATGTGGACCCTCTCTGCCTCCTTCTCCTCCTCCAGTTCCGACACCTCCACTGCCTCGTGGTCGTCGTCCAAGATTTCGTCTCCAATCTCTGCTCCTGCTACTTCTTCATCAACCGAATCTTCAGGGATTTCGTTGTCCGTCTGTTCCGACTCCTTTTCTCCAGCCAGATCTTCAGCCGGCGCCACCCCTTCAACAACAGACTCACCATCTGCAACAACTGCTCCTTGTCCAGCGACGTCGCCCACGTCGACTTCGTCTTGCTTCTTCTCATCTACGGGAGCGTCAAATCCATCTTCGTCGTCGTCCTCCTTCTCTTCCTCCTCCTCCTCTTTATTTTCCTCAGAAATCTCATTCTGTCCGACTCCTTCCTCGCCCTGGACGGACTCGATGACCTCCTGCACATCTTCGCCAGCATTTGCGACCTCCTCTCCCCCTTCTGTACCGGCTTCAGGCTCCGCCTCCTCCTCCACTTTCTCGTTTCCTCCCTCATCCGGATCTTCCTTGGGACCTTGGAACTGTGGGTACTTCCCGGGCGGCTCCGGGTCCGTCTCTGGGACCCTCACTCCTCCATTTACAGCCTTGGAAAAAAAATCGCAATAAAATCATGTTTTGTTTTCCAAAAATCGCAGCATTTTTTTGTATGTACTACTACATGTAGTACAATAGAATTCCTGATAACGTACTTGTAGGAAGGTGTCCTCCTCGCCTCCGCCTGTCACCTCCTCCTCGACCTCGGTCAACGAGTCTCTGGCGGCCTCGTTGTCCTCGTCGTCCTCGTAGCCGGAGTCCTCCTCTAGGCCGTAATCCTAGATAGTGTGCAAAGAGGAAGAAACATGAACAGAGACGTTGCCAAGCTTTGAGAAAAAGACCAGCAGCAACAGCTCATTGCGTTCTGTGGACTGTCGGCACTTTTAGGGCCATTTGACCGCCATCTTGTATTTTCCATTAATGCTGCTGCTACTGCCGCTCACCTGGTCGCTCCAGAAGACGATCCTGGTCCGCTGTCCCCTGCGCAGGTAGACGTCGTTGGCGGTGGGGCCGCAGCGGCGGCGGCGACGGCGGCCAGGCTGGTTGCACTCCACTGTGGAAGCAGGAGCATTTACGCACATGAGCATTTCCCACATTTTTTTTACAAAGACAAAAAACTGGCCATTCTATCCATGGGTCATCCACGCTCTAACCCAAATCTGTCATGTCGTCACAGCCAAGTTTGACAAATTCCGTTTCCGCCAAAGGAAGAAACACAGAAACAGACGTCAACCTTTTTATGGGTGGTTCATATACAATGTTAATGAAGAAGGAGAGGAGAAGAGAAGGAGGAGTCTGAATTCTCCCACGCCCCCTTCAATCAAACACTTCCCTTTCTTTTTTTTTTTTTTACCGTGTCGCATTGAGTGTTGCGTGCGCTTCCAGAGGCTCAGAGAGCAAGGAGAGTTACATAACCCTCCTACCCTCTCCCCCTCGTACGAAGTACGGTACGTAGTACTACAATGTCTTCATATCAATGACCAGACTTCTTTATTGGATACGGGAACAGGGCAATTAGGGCGCAAAGAGACGGCGGAGGGGGAGAGGGGGATCTCAAAAATCTTGTCTACGTACCACCACTGCAAATCAGGGGGGGGGGAATTCTTCCCAGAATAATAAATAGATCCTCTCCTCCTTGGCGTATTTTTTACCGGCCTGCTTTATTGCGAGCAGCCACTTCGAGTTAATTTCGAATTTTGTAGAATGCGGTCGTTCATGAATGTCGACCCGCAACGAAGATGCAAAACAACGTTTGATTTATTGGACCCAAGGTACCGGTATAGTAGTTTCTACCTACTACTAAGACAGAGGGATCATGTTCGCTTTGAAGATCGTCCTCCCCCTCTTCTTGCTGCACCTGATTGTGAGGACCGACTCCCAGGAGTTCTCCACGTACGTCTTCCCCTTCTCCTCCTCCCCGCCGTCGTCATCTTTCGAGCAACAGCAACAGGAGGAGCAGCAACGGCCTCTGCTGAGGCAGAGCAGGCAGGTGGCAGAGTTTCACAGACCCAAAGTCGAGTTTGAGCCGCCACGCCGCGCCCTGGTGGAGAGGCAACAACAGCAACAGCCTCAACAGCCACAGCAGGCACAACAGCAACAGCAGCCACAACCGAAGCAGCAGCAGCAACCGCAGGAACAGCAGCAGCAGCCGGGACTGCCAGGAGGAGGACTAGGAGTACCAGGTTTCGGAGGACCGCTTGCCGTCGACCGCTTCCCTGCTCAGTCAGTCGGCGTCAGCACTGGCATCAACGCTGGCGTCGACGTCGGTGTCGGCGTCGGCGTCGGCACCTCTCCGACCTACGCGGAGCAGAGTTGCGGGAAGTACCATTACTGGTTCGCGCGCTTCGGAGGAAGAGGGTATGCAAACGAGCTAAGAGCTAAAGAGTAAAACTGATGACCCCCACCCCCACCCTTCACTCCAGTGAATGCCTGTCCAACCTGAGTCCGGGGTCCAGGAAGTCCCCCTGCCATGGTCCCCTGGGGCACCCGGACCACAGCAAGTGCGACAACTCACTGTACTCGGCAGAGAGGTGCTTCGCCGAGGCCGGGTTCCACTGCGCCAACGCCTACCTCATGCCCTGCACCCCGGGGGACCCGACAGGGTGCCCCAGGTTCTTCAGGTGAGTTAGAAGGCCAGGAAGCAGAAGCAGCAGCAATGCGGATTTCACGGTAGAACTTCGACATAAAGTAAATTTTGATCCCAATGTAAGATCCCACGTACGTTCGCACCAGTTGCGCCTTCCACCGCTTCGGTCGCCTCCGCGCCCCAGTGTGCCAGCCGAACCCGCCCCCGGGTCTGCCCGGGTCGGGTCTGCTGGGCCAGACGCGCTGCCAGCACAACTTCCACTGCGGCTACAGCCTCAGGGACGCCAACTGGCGGCAGTGCGGGAGAGGGGGGACGTGCATTGGCACGGTCTTCCACTGAATCAACTCCAAGGAGGTGTGGAATTGCTGAGGAACTGTGTGCTGTACACTGTACATACATGTACTGTACATACATCATCACCCATGAAAAAAAATGTGTTAAAAAAACAGGAGTATTTAAGCATTGTCTTTTTTGGTGGACATGCTGTACCTAGTAGCTACATATGTGAAAATATATTAAGACAACAATAAAAATTGAACTCCTCCTCCTCCTCTTCTTCTTCTTCAATTGCCCTTGTTCCCTCCTCCTGTCACATCTGACAATCTTTCCATTCCTTATCGCACAGAGCGCGAGAGAATCGTCGCCGTCGTCGCCGTCGTCGTCATCTCAGAAAGAGAATTAGAAGACGAATCTCTTGGATCGTTTTTTTGTTTCGAAAAATGATCGAATTCTGTAGACGTCTTCTTTCCCAAATCTTTTCTTTCTCCCTTTTATCGTCGTCGTCATCCAATTAATAATTGAATGTTGCTTGAGTTGCGGCCAACGCGCGTAAAAGGGTCCGAAAAATGTGCCCCCGCCCTCCCTCCCCCTCCCCATCCTCTGCAAATTGTCCATCATCATCATCATCACATTTGGGAAACACTTAGCAGTGCCTTTTTTTCCTCCTTTTCATTTGAAGAAGGGAAAAAAATTGTCATTGGCTGCAGAGATGTGGAAGATGCCGTTATTCGTGGGGAGGAATTGGTGCGCGGCTTTTACGTATACTACTACATAGTAGATGGATCTGCTGCCCATGCGCGTGACTTGAACCCACGTATTTCACCGTCGCGTACTTTTCCTCCTCCTCCTCCTCCTCCATCAAGCCGCTCAAGAGTCTCTCAACAAGAGGAGAATTCTCATTAGACAGAAAGAAGATGCAACAATTTGGCAAAAAGTCGGCGTCGGCGTCTCTTTCAAGAAAAAAAAAGTTTTTTTAAACCTACCTCTCCCTCTCCCCCCCCCCCAAAAAAAATCTGCATGTGCAACACGTTTATTTCGAAAAAAAACCCTTGGTTTTTACCTGCGGGACGAAGCCGACAGGTCAAAGAACATGGGTTGTTGTTCTATGTAGAGACAAAGTTTATCACCCAAGTGGAAATTTGGCAAACTCAAACAGTCAGTTTAAGGTGGGTTTTCAAGTAAGGTTTTCAAGCTTTGTTTGAGATGATTATTGTTGCAGTACTACTTTTTGCAACCCAGATTTTAGAACAGAATTTGTTCTTGTTCCCCCCCCCCCTTTTTTGCTAAGGTGAAGAAGTGCATATCTTCGCCATCCCTCGCCTTCTGGGAAAATCTGTGTCTCTCTTTTCTAGCTTCGCTTGATTGGCGCGGAGGGAGGGAGAGAGGGAAAGAGGCTGTTGTTTCTTTGACTCTGTTGACCTCCGAGGGAGGGAGATGACGAAGTGCAAGAAATTAAAACGCAGTTTCAAACGCGGGAGGAAAGGAAGAAAGAAAAAAAAGTATGGTTGTCGTTATTTTGAAATAAAGATACTGGTATTTTTTTGTCTTGAAAAATGACATCAATTAAAAGGAGCATGTTTAAACCAAATGGCTATTTGTCGTCATTCTCTGTGGAGAAATTTTCGTATTGTGCCGCGCGTGTACTCGCTACGTAGTGGTACCTCGTAGTAGTAGTAGTACAGTACATACAACACAGACAGACATTCTCCAAAGAATGTGTCAGACCAGAAGGAAAGGAAAGGAAAGAAATGTGTGCCAATGGGGCAACAACAGCAACGTCAGGAACAAGAACAGACTCTCTTCAGAAGATGACAGGGTTTCCAAACACTAGGAGTGAGATGATTAATCTTGGATAGAGCTTTCAGTGAGAGGGGCGGGGGGTTCCCACCTCAAGCAAAGTTTTTAAGACAGGGATGCCTACAAGAAGAAGAAGAAGAACTCGTATTCCACTGTGACATGTCGGCTTCGCCCCAGGTAAAAAGGTGAAACTGTGTGTGTGTGTGTGTGTGTGTGAGGGGGGGGGGAAAGAAGAGAGAAGAGGAGAGAAGAGAAGAGGGCAACATACCCACACACACACAGGAAGAAGAAGAAGAAGAAGAAGAAGCCAACAAAAGACTTTTACTTTTTTGGGGTATGGAGGTGGAGAAAGGGATGAAACCTGAAATCTCCTCCGTCTCACCTGACACGAGCAGAAAGATCCAGACCAAGCTCAAGATTCTCCGGGACCTGGGGCTCAACATGATGAAGTCCTCTTGCTTTTTTAAAAAAAAAGTTTTCTCGAGTCACATAATTTTTTTGGCTTTAGAATCCTTTCCTCTGTGATCCAGTACGATTTTTTTCAACATAAGAAAACTTTTTCTTTCCCTTTAATATATGGGAAACTGGCAACAACAGGCAAAGTCGTCTGATCGCAGGTGAAGATTTTTTGTTGTTCCTGTACTGCAACAACTCCTTCTCTTGGCACAGGAAAGAAAGGAAGAAGAAAATCACCGTTTTTTTCTCTCTCTCTCACACGTTCGTCGGAATCACCCACAAAACACTTCCTCCTCCTCCTCCTTCCAGGCGGTGGAGCTCACCACAAGCCACTGCGGCGGAAACAGAGAGAGAGAGGGGGGGGGGAAAGAGGAGGAGGGAGGAGAGCAGCCACGCAGCGAAAGGTAGAGAGAAAGACTTTGGAAGGAGCAGAAAAACAGACCACCAGGCCGCCAGACCCTCAAGGCAGGCAGTCTGGCTAAAAAGTAAAATAAAAATAAAGTGTGTACCTAGGTACTACTAGTACTGCTACAGTGAACTCCTGGTTTACGTCGACAATGTATTACAGTCACTCTTGCACATCCGTTCCTTTCGGGTATTCCACTTCTTTCTTGGGAGGATTCAGTAGGCCACATTTGGCCCAGATGCCAAAGCCTCATTCAGAAAAAAAATTCTTTATCACAACACCACTTTATTTCCCCGTAATCACAACGTGACAATAACAACAAACAAGGAAGGGGGGGCTGAAAGTCACTCTTAAATGCAAACGGCTTGCAAGAGACTACCGGTATAAGAAGTAGGGGGGGGGAAATAATGTTCATTCTCTTTTATCACTGGCAAATTTTTTCTTGTACAAGTTGGGTGTGTGTGCGTGTATGGACGGTTTCTCAGCAAGGATGAATTCCAGGGTGGAGAGTTATAACAAAACGAAAATAATATGATACAAATTTCCTCAAAAAAAAAAAATAGATAAACTAATCACTCGTCTTGGTAGTCGATGCCTTCGTCGTATCTTTCTTCTTGTTCCTCGTCCTCCTCCTCCTCCTTCGCCATCTCCTCCATTCGCTTCCGACCCTCCTTCCTGTTAAAAAAAAAGAAGCAAAATTCGTCAAACGCGACCTCCAATAAACCGTCCTTTTTCCAGCAGTCAAATGTGGGAATCCGCATGTGGCTGCTTGACTCCGCCCCCCGACCTGATCAGCGAGGCTATCCTCTCCTTGAGCTGGGCCGCCTGCTCCAGCACCTCTTCCCGGCCGACCTCGGCCTCCTGGGCCTCGAACTCCTTCTGGGTGGCGGAGACCTGGAAAGAAAATCCGGTTAAATAACAAGAATAATAAAACAAGAACAGACCTTGTTTGAAGACAGTGATAGGAGAGAGAGAGCACGCTCCGAAAATTGCTCTTAAAGTAACAGTAACAAATCTTGTCTCAAGGAGATCAAGAATTTTTTAAAAAACCAGGTAAAAATAAAGATTGCAACTTTTGTCATCATCACGCACCAGGGCTTCCGCCGCCGCCTCCGCCGCCCGCTTCGCGTGCTCCTCCAGGTGCTGCTGGTGCTGCTGCTGGTGCTGTCTCAAGTGATCGTCCTCCAGAGGGGGAGGCTCCACTGGCTTGGGAGGAGGAGGGTTAATCCTGAGAAAAAAAAAGAAATTATTGAAAGAAAATCTGGAGAAACAGGAAGCCCTGTTTCAGGGCTGTAAATACGAAATGAATATATATACTCGTACGTACATGAAACTGGCCGTTAGAACGAAACTTGCCCTTGAATAAAAAAAATTGGCATGGGAAATAAACTCACCCCTCTTCTTGCAACATTGACTTGATGGTCTGCTCCTCCCGCTCGACCTTCTCCTCCTGCCCCTCCTCGTGCTCGAAAATGTCCCTGTCGAACTCCACCAGCCCGGTGACGTCGTCCGCGCGGTCCAGCAGGTCGCATACCAGCGGGCTCTCAACGCCCAAGATGTACCTGGAAAAATCACGGAAGAGTAAACTTACTGTGTCAGTAGTTAATGGGAAGACAAAAGTTCAGAGGTTAAACTTATTGCACAAGTTGTAAAAATAACTTTGCTTTTTTTGATTCTACCTAGTATGGCTGGCAAACACTGTTGGCAACACTGAAATGGCCAAAGTGCGTTTGTGTGCACTCACTCGCAGGCCTTGGGCTCCAGGAGGTAGAGGCTGACGGCGGAGGGCGAGTCGGACTTCTTGCACTTCAACTTCACCTCCACGTTGCGGGGCTTGCCTGAAAAACACAAAAAAAGAGGAAATGTCAATGTTGAGGTCGGCGTCATTAAAATGCCTCTCCCCCCTCCCCACGACCTACCCGTGAGGTCGCAGACGTCCCCGCCGCTGTAGAAGTGCGAGATGTGCTTCCTGACGTTGTGCCGCTTGGGCCTCTTGCCCGGGTTGGCCTGCAGCCACTTGAGGTGCTCCTCCTCGTTGAACGCGCCCAGGTTGATCACCGTCCGCTTCCCGCCGCGCTCCTCGTGGTACTGAAACGATAAATGGAAGAGAAACTATTTGGGCGAAGACCAGTTTTAATTCATTCAGATTTGAACATTTTCGGCTTATTTTCGAAAATTTATTGCGCCAAAAATGTCTTTAAGAAAAGAGCAGCAAAAACTTGGGTACAAAATTAGGGCTTTTGACACTTTTCGACAATGTCTTACTTAGTCCTGTTAGGCTTTTATTGCTTGGCCCTATTTTTGACATGGGAACTCTGATTCGCAGTGAGGCCAAAAATTAGTTCCGGAAATTTACCTGGTCGACCTTCTTTCCGTAGCAGAACTCGTACTTCCACCACCCCGTCCCGCCGTAGAGACAGTACTCGCCCATGAGAAATTCTTTGACCACCTCCGGGTCCATGAGCGGTCGGAGTGGCTCCCTCCGGGCGTCGGCGCCGCCCCGCGACGGCCAGTTCTCCTCCTTGTGCCGGTCCGCCGCGCCCTCCAGGGCCTCGTCATCCTCCGGGTCGCCGTGTCCGCCCTCCGGGTCCACCTCCCCGGTTCCCGGGTGCACCGGCTTGATCTCGATCCGGACGCTGCCCGGGCCGTCTCCCTGCATGAACTCCCCCTCGTACATCCTGTTGGCCGTCCTCAGCCGGAGGCTCTCCTCCTCCAGCCTGGCCAGGTTGAGCGGCTTCTGCGGGGTGGCGTCGTCGGCCGGGCGGCAGTCGATGTCCAGCTCGTTGGACTCCTCGGGACGGTAGTCTGGGGTAAACACGATTCGATTTCCCACATTATAAACTTTCGAAAAAGATGTGATTTTTCATTACTGTCGACCTGGATGGGCACAGAGCGTCGGGGAGAGGATGATGATGTCGTACTCGCAGGTGGAGCTCTCCTTGAATGAGTAGATCTCGTGTTTCCCTGGAACAAGAGGCCAATCGTACGGGAAGGTGGATTTGTGCTTAGATATACCACAAAACTCTCTCTCTCTCTCTCTCTCTCTCTCTCTCGTCACCTGCCGGATAACAGACGTAGTTGACCCTGGTGATCCTGGGCCTCCCGTTGAGGTCGCAGACGGTCCCGTCGGTCATGACCAGCTCGTAGAAGGGCATGTTCATCGTCTCGATGCGCTTCTTCTGGGGCTTCTTGATAGTGCCCTCGGCGATCTGAAAGAGAAAAGTGTGGGTGCCCTGCAGGTCAATTAAAAAAAAAAAAAAAACCTCCCCCACTCACCTGTTTCTTCAGTTCGGCCATGTCCTTCTCGAAAGTCTGTGAGTCGTACTTGCCCAGGTAGTATTCGGTGGTCTGGTGGAGAAGAGCAAACATTGGAAATTGCGACAGGTCGCCAGGTCGCCTCTGCACGGCTCGCTCCTTACCTTGACCTCCTTCCCGTCCCTGTCCTCGTGGAACTGCCTGATGTAGCGGCCGTGGCAGAGCTCGTAGGTCCAGTAGTGCTCCAACCTACGTATGGGCAAACAGATGGAGGGAGAAATCTTTCCCGCATTATATTTTTAAAAAATCCGATTTCTCGACGGGACACATGTGGAACAAATGTGGGATTCTACGGTTGTACACATTTGTTTGCCTAAACTCAATTCAAGGCGAACCGCAAGAAAAGTGGCAGTAGCGGTAGTGTAATAGATCCTGCTGCTTGCTCCCAGGCTGGTTTCAATGTCAGCTAGTAAAAAAATATTGATCCTGAAAATTGCATTTTCAATTGTTAAGAAACATGTCAACAACCTCCCATCAGAGAGATGTTTTTACAATTGAGAAACATGTAATTCCTTCAAGATATGCTGTTGAAAACATGTTTCATGGTTTCAAAAAAGTCCCGTTGGGTTGTCAATTTGCTACATATTGGAAATTGAGTGTGGAAAATTCTAAAATCAAACTTTTGAAGATAATGTCTTAACGGTCCACTCTTTTTCGCGTGGCTATGGAGAAATGTATGATTTCTTAAAAAGTCCCGTCGGTCGGTCTGTCGAGGTATGCTCGCTCACCTGTATGCGCAGGCCTGCGAGATGAAGAGTTTCTGCAGGATCTGAAGCACGTTCGGGCCGGCGTAGGCCTCCTCCGCCGAGGAGAGGGCGCGGCGCGGGCGCGGGAGCGTACAGGTGTACCTAAAGGGGAAAAAAAAGATTTAGGACTGATTCTCGAGTCGCCAGGGTGACCAAATCGTGAAAAAGTCGCAATCCTTGCGATATTTTTTTTTTTACCGACTCACTTCTCCCTATTCGACGATATCATGGTCACCGTGGTCGTAGGCTCTTCTTCCTCCGTCTCCCCTTCCTCCTTTTGTCGGCCCTGCGCCTCTTCCTCCTCCTTCCCGTCTGCTGCTTCATCTCCTCCTTCCCCTGCTTCAACGGCGGCGGCGGCTGCGGCGACGGCGTCTTCATCCCGACCAGGACCCGGATCCGGATCCAGATCCGGAGAATGCTGCGGCAGGGCGGGATCCGACGCAGCTCTGTAATAAAATAAAGCAACAAAAAAAAGTGGGAAAACCACTGTCGCATGTTCAATTATTTATTTGATCCAGCCACGTCCGGACGTTTACCCGAGCTCTCCCTCCTGCCTGATGTCCTCCTCGGAGAAGGCCCTGAAGTTAATCCGGAAGAGGGAGGCGTCGTCGATGGAGAACTCGGCCCGGACGAGCAGGAACGGCAGGCTGAGGGAGCAGGCCAGCAGCAGGGACCTCATGATCGCGGGTTTGACGGAGGGGTGGGTCAGGACATGGGACACCAGTGGGTGGGTGGCCTTTGCTTGCACCTCTGTATTTTCTACTGACCTTTTGTCTGAGCCCACCAACCAGTGCTAATCAGACAAAAAAAATTCACAGTGCACGCAAGTGTGCAAGTGTCTTCAAGCAAGTGAGAGTCGGCACATTTGTAACGTCGTGAACGCAGTAGTACAGCAGCAGACAGGACTCTGCAGCAGCAGCAGCAGCAGCAGCAGCTCCTCTCTCTCTGTCGCAATCTCATTGGCCCACGCCACGCTGCAACTTGGAGTGATGAGATGACGCGGGAGAAAGAAAGAAAGATCAGAGGAGGAGGTGGATCATGTCAATTGAGACCTTTTTTGTTTGCATTTGTCCATAGCAATGCGCCATGTTTGAGAACACTTCGAATAGTAGCAATTACCCTTTTCCTGCTAACGTATTTAAGGGCGCAACATCAAGGGTATTTCGCATGTTGATAGTGGTAAATAAATTTTATATATATATATACAGGGTCCCGCGCCTCAACCGATCAGTTGAGTTTAGCACCATTTTTTGGCACATGTGCAGTAGCTATGGCAAAAGTAAATAGAAATAGACTTTTTCAACTGCCTCTTTC
>JAAUYM010110432.1_pt1 | contig 12176 bp, 12 predicted proteins | sample 7278001 | NCBI WGS metagenome assembly JAAUYM01 (sample SAMN14350224, study PRJNA611818) | marine sediment metagenome | isolation source: surface marine sediment (1.8m) | place: French Polynesia: Moorea | collected 2018-08
TCCCCAAAAAAGGGAGAGGAGGGGGCCCAAATTACCTCCCCCCCCCTGGAGGGGATTATTTGATACCTCCCTCGTCTTAGGAAAACAGCCGGAGGCAAAATTTTTGGGGCCTAATAAATTTTGGAGAGGTAAGAAAAAAAGTCTTGAAATTAAGCAGTAAAAAAAAGAATATCTAAAACGTGGATGATTTTTCAAAAGTTTGCACTGAAAATACACCAAGCAAAATCACTTATTTCTGTCAAACAGACTCACCTTGTCAGCATGCAGTGTTTCCTCACCCAACCAACAACACACTCTGCGTAAACTTCTTCCTGAGCTCCGATGCAGGAGTTTTTTTTTATAATCACCGACTGAGAATGCAAATCGGTGCGAAAACGTGCGAAAACGTGCATGCGTTGTGTACATGTTCCGACTGAGCTTCCATTTTTGCATGCCACCGTTGCTGGTTGGGCAGGGCAAAAAAAAAATTGGTTTCTTTTGGTGCAAACGGAGAGAGTCATTTCGACGTTGATTTGGGAGGAGAAGAAAAGAATCGATATTTGTTTAATCAACAAAGACCTTTTCACGTCCTTATTTTTGTCTAAAACAAAATTCCACAGATGCAAAAAAAAGTATTTTTTTTTCTCTCCAACTATCTCAACAAGGAGATACTTTTTTTTTTTTCTAAAGGAGGGTTTGGTCAGATAAGCCAGGGAGGTTGAGGAGACCGACCGCACCCATCACCAATAGAAGGCTCTGGGCCAATGTGGGAATGCGCGGGGTGTCTTATCCTTTCTTTTAGAGAATGCTCTCCTCCTCCTTCTTCCCTCAGGGGTTGATGCCCAGCTTGAGACAGGTTTGCCAGGTTGAGAAAAACAGACCCCGCAAAAAAAATCTCTTTGCATCTTGTTTCTTTTACTTTTTTTTTGGTGCTTCTTTATTTTGCATTTTTTTTAGCATGAGAATTGACACAATTTATGTGGAATTCGTGTGGGTTCTATTGTGAAGGGAGTCGAAGTGGCAACCCTGCGCGGGTTGATGCTCGAGCAGCACGGGCAGACGCAACACACACGCACACACACACACCCCTTTTTGACAAGGGGCAACGCCCCAGCATCCTTGGAGTCTGTGTGCATCAATCTCTTTGCATCACCTTGTTTCGCATCTTTTTTTTCGTGCTGTTTTGTTGCTCCCTCCTCATCACAACGTGATGTTACTGCTAATTTTGAGGGGTGGATCCCTTTTCATCAAGCAGGATCCCCCCCTCTTTAAAAAAAAAAAAAAAACATCATTTTTCCCCACAGAAAACATTTCTACGTTAAAATGCAAGGTGCACCATGTGCAGAGTTTTTTTTGTTGTTGTTGGACAATGAAGATAGACTTTTTCCTCTAGTCTGCTGCAACTGCAACTGCAACTGCTTCCTTGTCTTCCTGCACCGCCATCCTATGGACCCTGGGTGTGGCTGCCACGCTCCATCTTGTGTATCTGTGGTAGAGAGAGAGAGGAAAGAAAGTATCTTGAAAAGAAAATCAAGAAATAAGGTCTCCATTTATGGAGGTCACTATTGCTGAATTCCCGGAAATATCTGGACATCAAAATGTCGAATAAAAACTTGGGATTTTCTCTAGGCTTTCCCACATTTTTTTTTTTTTTGCACATATTCATGGTCCAGTGTCCAGGAATAAACTTTTTTTTTTTTAATCTTCACCTCTTCCTCTTGACTTCCCTCCTCCTCTTCCTCCGTCGGTTGGCCTTCGCGCAGCACCTCAGGATCAACTCGGAGAAGAAGGACTGGGGTGGAAAAAAAGGCAATCAGGGCTGCCAACCTGACAAATCTACACGAATACTACAACATTTTAAAATAAAGACCCTTTGAAAATCACCAGTGTTGCGCAGACCCACCAGGGTTACCAACCGACCTTCAACCGTGCACCATAATGTAACCCAACCAAAGCAAACCAACCAGAGTTGCCACCCAACCAAAACAACGGAACCCGACAGCATCTCATAGCCAACCGGGCAATGTAGGCACCAGAGTTTGCCAACTGTCCGAAATTCAACTTCGGTGCAACCGAACAGACCAGCGTTGCCACCGCGAGCACGGCCATCCCCAGCTGGAAGACCCCTCCGATCTCCTCCAGCGTGATCTGTCTCCCGTTGGCCTGCTCCGACCCCTCCTCGTCCCGGACCACCCTCCCAACCAGCTCGATGCCGTCCTGAGTGATCTTGTTGATCTGGGAAAACGTGGGGTTGGAGCGGACAAACCCAGTCAGTGTGCATTCCCAACCAATATTGGCGCTCTAAAAGGGGTTCTTTCTTTAACCATCTTAGCACCTGCTCTGGCGGCAGGACAAGCTTTTTGGTGTGTGGCTCTAGCAGTTCCAGTATTGGTTGGGAATGCAATCTTCCAGCAGGCACTACTGACTGGGTGCCAAGTGCACGCCAGCTATGTTGGTTGGGGTGTTTTGGCACTCACGATTCCGCTCTCCTTGAGCTGCCTGAGCTTGAGGTCGATGCCCCCCTTGAATGGGCTGTTCTTGGCCAGGCCCAGACCGACGTTGGACGGGTAGAAGCAGTCGCGCATCACCCTCACGCCGCCGTAGGGGACCCTGAACGATGGAGAGAGAGACGTGGTTTGCCGGCAGTGTTGCCAGATGGCGTTGGCAATAGAAAAAAATTAATGCAAAGGCCGTCTCAAAAAGTGTCTGTGTGTGAACTCCCACTTGGTATCCTTTTTTTTTTTTTTTTTGGCAATACATTTTAGCATTCAGTAAATCTGGCAAAACTAATTAAATTTTAAGACCCTTGTTGGCAAAAGTCACAAGATCTGTTAAACTCTCCAAAGTCCTAAGTCCCCTGGCAACCCTAGTCAAAACTTATTTATCAGTCCTCCTCCTCACAAGTCCATGTTTGCCCTCCTCTGTATCTCCAGTGCGTTCTTCGAGTAGACGTAGACCTCCCTCTCGCGGTGGACCTCCAACAGGGCATCACGGTTCTTCGTGAAGCTCAGGGGCTTCAGCACAATCTGGCAAAAAAAAAAAAAAAAAAAACATAGGTAGGTACACAGAGGTGCAGATGTGGTCAACGATTCTTGCTTCTCACGTCGTTGGCCATGGACTTGAAGCTGTCCAGGCTGCTCTCCCTGATGGCGTCGATGATGTGCTGGCAGCAGACGTGGACCTTCAGGTCCTTCTCGTCGACCAGCTCCGCGATGTCGGCAAACGTCCTGGGGGTGGACGGGTACACGTTGATGGAGAAGAAGGACACCAGGGAGCTGGAGTAGCCGGTGGAGACGATCAGCATGGACAGCATGAAGAAGCCATTGAACAATCTGTTGGGAAGAGAAGGTGGAGTTGCTCACTGGCCAGGTTGACTGCCAGTAGTAGTAGTGCTTGTGCAGAGCATGCACACCTTAGCGCATATGTGTGGCGCCTGTGAGACCGCCTGTCGGACTCCTTGAACATGACTGAGGCCTCGTAGAGGAGGAGCATGTCGAAGGACCAGTACGGGTGGAACGCAGCAACCCTGCTGTGCACCAGGTAGAAGAAGGCGATCCCGACCAGAGAAATGAAGCAAAAGAGCCAGGTCTCCCTCTGGAGTGGGAAGACAAGCAGGTAGATTCCGGAGTAGGGCCTGGGCTGCTTGAACAGGAAGCAGGAGGGCTCCACGTTGTACCAGTCGCTGAAGTCAATGGCCACCATGCGATCAGGGGTGATGAACAGGTTGGCCCAACCAATCTCGGCAACCTGGCGCTGAAGGTCACCAATCAGACCTGTACAAATTAGGGGGAGGGCAGAAAAGTCAGGATCATAATGGCTGGTAGCATCACAGAAAAACCCTCACCAGACCAGTTGCCATGCTTGTCGGGCCTGCCCCACATGCGTCCGGTGGACGGCAGACGCACCACCAGCCTCAGGTTGAGGGCCCCCAGCACAGTGGCCGCCGTCTCATACTCCAGCCCACCATGGTTGTCCTGCCCCGAGGAATGGTCCGGCATGGAGTACGGCTTGTAGGTGAAGGCCACCCCGGGGATCTCGTGGCCACCAAAGTCCAGCTGGAACTTGGGAAAGTGGTGGTGGTCGAGGGAACTCATCTCGTGGGCCCCGGAGACCCCGAGGTGGTACCTGACCCCATCAAAGCGCCCGACCTTCCTGGCAGCCGAGTAGTACAGCTTCTCATAGACCCAGAAGCTGTCAACCCCGTAGGGCAGCTCCTGGGCACTGCCGCCATCTGCCCTCCTGGCCCTTGAGGAGTTGTTGAGCACGGTCCAGGTGAAGAAGATCGGCTCCAGCCTGTCGAGGTTGGGTTGACCTTTGTGGAGGGACAGAGGCAGAGGTTCAGCAGTGATGACTATTGGCCTGCGAATCCAAGGCAGCTGGCCCACCCAGCCTGTGTCCCTGCCTTCTTCCTCCTGGACTACCACCATGCTGCCACAGTGGACATTCGGCCCCACATGGCCCAACCCATGAGTGGCTTCTGCAGCCACCACAGGGACGTTCAGCTTGTGAGGAAGCGAGGTGAACCCGCTGTCATCCAGGATGAGGAGGACGCAGTGCCTCTCTTGCACCTCCAGGTGCCTGAAGGCCTCTCCCATGGCTATGTCGACCGGGGCTCCGTCAGCCTGTAAGAGACAGCAGCTGTTGTACTTGGAAAGTTTGGGCATGTACCACAAGGTTGAGCAGTTGCAGATATACCTCTGGTGCCAGTAGGAAGCACCAGAGCAGCAGCGCAGGCAAGACCATCATCTTGCTACCTCTACTGGCACAGGTGCCAAGGCGCCAACTACCCGTGCCAAGTTTGGCAGGTGGCTGATCGACCAGGAGGAGGAGACGACACAAAGCACAAAGTTTGTGTCGTAGTGCAGGAAAGTGATAGTGGTGGTATTTCAAGCTTCTCAACCCTGTGGTGATAGATAGTACAATGTCGCACATAAGGGCACCCTTGTGGCGCCTAAATGTGTAATGTGCTACAAAAGTTAAAATGTCATCGAAGGAGAGTGATGGGAAGAGATAAATGATTCATGGAGGAGAGAGCAAGCAACAGACATGATGACTTGGAGGGGGAAAAAATGTAAACTTAATTGAGTTTGCATGATGAGACCATTATCCACAAATTTTGCACAGTCACATTTGGGTAAGCTGTGAATGTTGTGGATATTGGCTTTTATGACAAATGTAAAGACTTCAAGTCCAAAAAATTATAACTTAGGCTGGAAGAGGAAACGGTCTGCTGCTTTCGGGGCAGTGCGAGGGGTCGTCTGGACGGGGAGTGCTGACGCACGCGTGGGCTGGTCAGCTTGTTCTGGTGAAGTTTGCTCTACCTGGAATGGGTTGTGTCTATTATTAGGGAAAGAAGAGGAAGGGCTAAAGAAATTTTTTTTGTGTGTTTGTGTGCAGGGTTGCTGCTATCCCTGTCTTCATCCATGAGCACCATGACTTGAGCATGGGCAGCATGAGCAGCTGACTTTATGGTCAGCTTGTTCTGATGAAGTTTGCTCTGCCTGGAATGGGTTGTGTCTAGGCAAACAAAAAAAGGGGGGGAAGAAAGTTTTTTTGGTGTGTGTGTGTGTGTTTGCAGGATTGCTGCTATCCCTGTTTTCATCCATGAGCACCAATCTAATAATGTTTGTCTTGCTTGTCCCAACCAATATTGCTAGTGTCCATTTAGTGATGGGTTGTCCAGAGATTAGGTGCTAAAATAGTGAAAAAAAAGAGATAACCCTTAGGGCAACCAAATGCAACCAAAGTTTGACCCCCATCACCAATTACCACTAGTGGCGTGGCCCGTTGGTGTGGCTCTACTGATGTCAATACTGGTTGGGTTGCTTTTCCCGTACGATGGAGAAGAATCGAAGAGGAAAACTCCAAAATGCCACTCCACTCTCAACAGCATCAGCATCTTCACATCACAGAGAAAGGATGCTGGATGCTGGGTAAACAAAGTTGTCACGTCTGATGATGATGCTGAGAGTTGCTGCCTAGTACGAGTAACAAGGAAACTACAGAGTTGCTTCTCCACAGAGCAAAGTAATTTTTTTAAGTACTTAACCTTATTTGTTGCTTTTATTGGCGCAAGGACACTTCTTAAATGGGGCCCTCCCCTCACCCCCAAAAATTACACTTTTATCTTTAAAATGATCTTTTCTTAAGCATCAGCCTCCTCCTTGCAAGACTATTTTCCACACTTTAGGACACGCCCTACCCTCCCCCACATTGTTTTTCCACAGAAAAAAAGGGGACCCTTCATCAGAACAAACAATAAATCTCCCTCCAATCCGTGCAGCAGTTGCAATTAGTAGGTGCTTTGGTTGTAGAGGAACCAGAGCATCTGATAAGATTCTTTGTTTCCAATAGGTGATGTTTGGGTTGATCTGGTTGGGAAGGAAAAAAAGTCATCTTTTGGGAGGGAAGTTCAACTACTGTGTGGAATTCACTTCACCTTTTTTTTCATAAACATCAGTAATAACATCTGTTTTCTTCTTGCCAGCACATGAAATGGCAGATGACTTTTTGAATACTTAATTAGGCACAACAGAGCTTCAACCCTCATTAAGATAATGAGTTTCCCTAATTAGCAGTGGCGGCAAGAGTTCACTTTCCAAATTTCATCTTGGGCCAAAAAAAATGGAACCTTTTACAAAACGAAATTGGTGATGAAGTTAACAAAGTTGCCACAAGAAAGAACGAAAAAAAAAAAGCAAGAATCTGGTCTGTGTTAATTAATGTCACTCTTTTATTCCTCATCTAGATCGAACGTCATGTAGTAATCAATTTTTAATTAAAGCAGCTTAAATGAAGTGGTGAAAGTCAATTTTCAAACAGTTCATCAGGAATGAAAAGCATACATAAGGTTAATAAGCACAAAGAAAGTGGAGGAAAAAGAAAGGGGAGGTCAAAGGCAGTAGTTACAAGCTTCCTTTTCCCCCTCCCCCACTTTAAACTGCATGTTGGTGAGTTCCCAGCCAACAATGACCCCTCAAGCAGCAGCATAAAATATTGGGAACTTTGACACTTGGTTTACATGCACACAGTACATACCGACAGACCACTGATAAAATATCTAGTAAACCTGCACAAAAGTCTACACTGGATGCCAAAACTTGTGATCTACGAGTAGTAACATTTTAGCTTCATGTTTGAGGTATGTAAACCTGACCACATCTGGATTGATTTGTGCCAAAATTGGCCCCTATGTCGATGCTGATAGGGTTGCCACCTGTCCCTTAATGCACTTATTACTGCACAGTGTGCACACTTCATCAGTGCAGCAAATTTTCATCAAGAAAGTCTAACAGTCCTCAGGTTTTTTTTTGCACCTTCTTTTTAATTTTGTGCAGTTCTCAGTTCTTGGGCCATCCCTGCCTTGCAAGGATGTGGCTTCTTCCCAAGGAACTCTCCCTCTTGTTCTGCGCCCTTGGCATCTTGTGGAGCAGCCACGGCGAAGTGGAGTCTGTGCATAGCAGTGAGAAGGCCACCACCAGGGGAACCTTGTACAGGAGGGTCCAAGTGCACCAGTCCACCTGGGAGCCCCAATGGACCAGCGACAAGGCCAGGTCGGTCATGCCAAGCAAAGAATACACCGTAGTAGTCCAAAGGCTTGATCATCAGTCATCTTGGTCCAGCAGGTCCAGAGCTGAGTGCCTGGCAGCCTGCTTCCAGACTGAGGGATGCGACAGTGCCAGGTTCGATGGCACCTGCCAGAAGTCGTCCAGCGAGAGCCTGGTGGAGTCTGAAGGTGGGACAGTGGTGCACGTCAACGACAAAGTCATCCTCAAGAAAGGTACCTTTATCCTATAGCCAGTGTAGCCATCAGTTGCACCACACCATTGCAGTAGCATCTCAAGATATGTGACAGGTCTTGACATGATCCCTGGCAAGTGTAATGAAAAACTAGATGCCTTGCCAACTGTTTTTTCAACTGGCAACGAAGTGCCATCAGGACATAACCCTGCTGTGAAATAGGAAAGTACAAGACCAGTCGCAAACTGTACAAACAGTACCATCCGTAGTCAGAGAAAAAAAACTGGCAACCCAGAACTCTGTTCAAACTCTTATGGCAGAGAGGAGATGATGCTGTGGGCCAAACTCCAGAGTAAAAGAAGCCCGGCAGTCCAAGAAAAAAAAACAGACTTTTTTGCCAAAACTTGACTTGACAATGCAAGATGCATCTTATGAATGGCAACATTTTTTCTCCTCCTGAAATCACAGCTGGTGAATGGGACTCACGGTACGAATGGCGCGGCTGTGACGTGACCTGCGGAAGTGGCACCAGGTCTGCCAGCAGGAGTTGCCAGCCGACAGGTGCCGTCTGCCAAACGGAGAGCAGGGGCTTCAACCCTCATGATGTGAAACATGAAGCCTGTGCTTTGGAACCGTGTGGTGAGACTCAATTGGCACACACACACATCCTTTTTTTATAGGAAAAAGAAACTTTTTTATTAAAACATTGGGACTTTTGGCATCAAGCAACTATTTGGTCTATGCTTTAAAAGCGTCACAAAATTCCACCTTCCTGTTTGGATTCCATGCACAGTTGGTAGCTGGAATCTCTGGTTGGACTGGACTGGTTGCAGTGCAACCTGTGGGGATGGCACCAGGACCCGCGAGAGGTCCTGCGAGCCAGCGGGCTTTGTGTGCGAGTCCAGCGACGGCGGCGACATGTCGCCCGTGGAGGGAGCCAGTCAGGGGTGCAAAGAAGATCTCTGTGGTGAGTATCACTGAGCCTGCCCAACCACCAGCGGCAGTGGTATGCAAAATGGAAGCTCAGTTGGGGTATATACTGTATCTGTTACATACACATTGCATACACATTTTTTCGTGTTTGGCACCAACTTGTACGCTCAGTTAGTGCTTATTAGCAAAATTTTTGCATTGGAACTCAGTCCAAAGTTCATTAAGAGTGCGTTGTTGGTTGGGCGGGAGAAAAGTCAGGTCTGGAGATGGCACAGTGGGCTGTCAATTCACCTGGGGGTTTAACCGTATAGTTAGCAACTGGGAGGTCTGGAAGGACTGGGGTGTCTGCAGCAAAGAGTGCGGCGGCGGCACCATGGCCAGGAACAGGGAGTGTACCCCTGGATACAAATGCCAGGTGCAACCTGGCTTGTTTGACACCACACAGGATGAAGAAGGAGGCTGCAATGAGCAGTTGTGTAGTAAGTATATATGTTTTTTCATATTCAGATTAGTAAACTAAACAGATTGCTTTTGTTTTGAAATTTCTTATGCAAAGATTAAATAGCATCCCCGTTGCTACATTAAGCTGGAGTTGCATTATTTATGTAGTTGGTACCTGGGAGGGCTGGAAGGAGTGGCGTGAGTGTAGTAAGGGATGTGGCGGAGGCATCCAGGAGAGGAGTAGGAGCTGCCCCTCAAACTACTACTGTAAGCCCAATCCTGGTGACGGCGTAGCTGATGAAGAGGAGCAAAATTGCAATGTGGAACCTTGCAGTGAGTCATGGATCATTTATATGCTACAAACCACAAGATGCAATCCAGAAAGGCTACATGTGTAAACAGCATGCTGCCATGCTTGTCATAAACTGGCATCAGAGCTGGTTGTTTTTAAATTAATTTGCAGCTGGCAATTGGGAAGAATGGGGCATCTTTGGCCAGTGCAGCAGGACATGCGGTGGTGGCACCAAGACTAGGACCAGGGGCTGCCCGACAGGCTATGTCTGCTATCCCGTGTCTGGCGGCACTGAGACAGGAGACTGCAATCTGGAAGCATGCGGTAATTAATAAAAAAAAAGTTAAGACACACACACACAGTACTTTCCTATTCCTGATAAGTCTTCAAAGCTTTTCTTAGGCTCATGTAGAGCACACACAAGGTTACATGCATGTAGTAGTACTTCTACTACATGTAGTAGTGCATGTAGTATGTCTTGCAGTTGGTGAATGGAAAAGCTGGAAGGCTTGGAGCCCATGCACCAAGACCTGTGGCAGTGGCAGAAGAACCAGGGAGAGAAGATGTCCTGCAGACCATGTCTGTGAAGCAAAGAATGGGAAACGTGTGGATAAAGAAACCAAGAATGTGGACTGCAACACACAATCCTGTGGTGAGTGTGAAGGACACTCGTGGCTCTTCAGTAGAGTACTTTGGTGGAACATTGATGTAGTATGTAGTAAATTGGTCGGTCACCAGCAAACTGTCACTATGTTGCTGCAACTCTCACTAAGATCCCATACTCATTTCTTGTCCATCATGGGCAAATTTGAGAAATGGGCAGAAGAAATCACCTACTATACTACTATACTATACTGAGGTTCAAAAATGATGTAAATGGTTGCTTAATCTTTCAGTTCCAGCATGCTAACTTGTCCAAAAAAAAAATTGCACATGCCTGTGCAATAGAACGCCTTCACACGGTTGCATGAGAAGATTAAAATCGGGTTCCGGGGAACTTTTAAGCCAAGCTGGGGGGGGGCCTAAGCACAGAGGAAGGAAGGGCAGTACAGGGTCAAGGTTTAACTGCATCAAGATCAATAAGGCGGTCAAGTAGAAGCTAAATTAGTTATCTGTTAGAGAAACAAAGCATGCTATTTTGTGGTACATTACATATACACCCCCCCGCCTCTCTCCAGTTTACTGGAGTGAGTGGAGTGAGTGGAACGACTGCGCCGCCTCGTGCGGCCCCTCCACCATGACCCGCAGCAGGGAGTGCGTCGACGGGGACGACTGCGTGGGGGACGACACCGAGACTAGGGAATGCGACCAAGGATCATGCCTGGGTATGGCCACTACCCAACCAACATCACTAGTGATGGGTTGATCTAAGTTTTTTTTTGCATCACTAATATATGCCAAGGCTCATGCCTGTGTATGGCCACTACCCAACCAGTATCGCTAGTGTGAATTTAGTGATGGGTTGCTCTCTGAGGTTTTTGTATCACTCTATATGGCATATTAGGAATGCCAGGGTGGGTGTTAGAATAGACCAAAAAAAGACCACCTTAGACCAGTCCTACCGTAATTGCAATTCCATCACTAACTACCACTAGCATTGCCACCGACAGTGTGCCCCTTGTAATACTACCAATATTGGTTGGGTAGGCACACTTTCCCTGGGGTGGGACAGTATACATTGACAGGAGACAGATCTCTTGTAGATCTCTGTGAAGAGCTGTGAGCAGATTGATGAAACATGTTTGGTGTCATCTTGCAAGGCTTACTATGCATGTCCATAAGCCCAAAAAATCACAACTGAAGTGGGAGATAGCATGGCCTGCTACTTCGGGGCAGTGCAAGGGTGGTTTGGGCAGGAGCTGTGATTGCAGGTCAGCTGGTGAAGTTTGTCCTACCTGGAAGGGTTGTGTGTAGGGAAAAGAAGAAAAGACCCTGAAGAAGTGGGGGGTTGTTGATTTTTCTGCTTGTGTAATAGGGTTGCAATTCTTGGGTTTTGTTTTTTTTCACTCATCATCATCATCCCTCTGTTGCAGCCTGCTATGCAGAAGCTACCAGACTCAAACCTTGGAGTGGCACTGGCGCAGATGTCGGGTCAGCGAGTCAGTGCCAGCAACTGTGCAAGAATGACCCCTCCTGCAACTACTACACTTACTCAACCTCGGGACAATGCCATAAGATTTATGAGAGCGAGGATGGTGTTACATCTTATAATGACCCTGGGTTCACTAGTGGCTCAAAAGAGGGCTGCTAAAAAAAGGACAGTCTACTGCACCCAAGACTGTTGTGGGGATTTTACAATAACAGATCAGCTCTCTCCCTCTCTTTCATTTTCATCTAGACACTCTTACTGTACAGGTTGTTGTGTGTGTGTGTGTGTCATACCATATGTGACTTTAATAAAAAAAGAAGTTGACGTTTCCTGGATTCATCCTGCATTCCCACATAGCAGGGTTTTGCTTTACTGACTCCTTGTTTCTTTCTTGAATCAAGTAAAGTGCTAAAATGTGGCTAAAGTTGTCAAGTTGTCTTAATGTTTTTTTCATAAACCCACTAACCGTGAGGAAGTGTCATTTTTTTCTTCATTGCACTGCTAGAGGGGACACCAATCCAATCAAAGAAAGTGTTTGAACAAACTGCTGGTTTACTAGAAAATTTGAATTTCCAAGAAATAGTTTAAACAAACAATTGTCACCAAGATACCGTAGATGAAAGGGAGGACTTGTTCTGGTTCTGTAAATTCTTGTTTTGCAAATTAAAAAAATATAAGTAAACTGTAGATAATAACAACACA
>JAAUYM010059952.1_pt1 | contig 12171 bp, 17 predicted proteins | sample 7278001 | NCBI WGS metagenome assembly JAAUYM01 (sample SAMN14350224, study PRJNA611818) | marine sediment metagenome | isolation source: surface marine sediment (1.8m) | place: French Polynesia: Moorea | collected 2018-08
CGCCTCCTTAGTTTGTCGGTTGGGTTAGGGTCGGGGATGTCTTCCCCCGCCGGCAGCAGGGATCATCATGAGCAGCGCGGACCAGCAAGATGTTCTCCGGCACATGATCATGAGCTTTCGCGTCTCTGAGCTGCAGATGCTACTAGGTGAGAGTGGAGTTGCTCTATACTTATTATTATCATCACTGTGTGTCGCTTTCCTTGCCCTGGTCGTGCAGGTTTCGCCGGAAGGAACAAGAACGGTAAGAAGCACGAGCTGCAGTCTCGGGCGCTCGACCTGGTCAAGATCCGGTCGACGCCGATGCAGGCCAAGATCAGGGAGCTGTACAAGGCGTCGCAGCAGGCACAGATGATGCAGGGGCAGCAGGGGGGAGGGATGCAGGGCTACCCGCCGGGAATCCACTACGGCTCGCAGGGGACGGCGGCGGCGGCGGCCATGGGGCTCTACGGCGGCCAGGGGGCGGCGGCGGCCGCCCTGCAAGGGAGGAATCCCTACACCACCGGCGCGGGGACCGGGTACGCCGGCAGCGGCGGGTCGTCGGCACTCTATGGGTCGGCGGGGGCGCCTGCGGCGCCGTACGGGTCCGCCCACCAGCTGGCCACGGTGCCGAGGCACCCGGGCGGGCAGGCGGTGCCGCAGCACCCGGACCTCAAGTTCGTCCGGCTTCCTTTCTTCGACGTTCACGCGGAGCTCCTCAAGCCGACCTCGCTGGTGGCCCAGAGCAACAACAGGTTCCAAGAGGCGCAGTTCCAGTTCTTCCTGACTCCGCAGCAGGCCACCGACGTCGCCTCCAGCAGGGACGTGTCCGTGGGACAGAACCACGAGTATCTCTACCAGGCAAGTGCACTAGTTAGTACCAGTGGTCATTGTGGAAGAGAGAAAAGAAAATGTGCAAACTTCCAATTGTCTTGCAGATTCAGCTGAGATTTTGCCAGTATTCCCCCGACGCCAGCAAGGAGGTGAGCGACGAGTTCCCTCCGTCCGTCTGCGTCCAGATCAACGGGAAGATGGCCACCCTTCCCAACCCGATCCCGACCAACAAGCCAGGGGTGGAGCCCAAGCGCCCGCCCAGGCCCGTGCACATCTCCCAGCTGTGCAAGCTCAGCCCCATCCTCCCCAACAACGTCAACATCAAGTGGGCCGCCGAGTTCGGAAAAGGGTGCGTGTGTACTTTCCTCCGGCCCCCTGAGCATCGGTTTGTATTGCATCTCTCCTTTCCAGGTGGGTGGTAGGCATTTGGCTTGTGATGAAGCTGAGCTCAAAGGACCTCCTGGATCGCCTGAAGAAGAAGGGAATCTGCAAGTCCGAGTTCACCAGGAAACTAATAATTGACAAGCTGAACGACGACGAAGAAGTGGCGACCACGTCCGTAAAGGTCTCCGTCTCGTGTCCCCTAGGGAAGATGAGAATGCAGGTGAGATGGGAAAGCTATTTGGTATGCTGTGTTGAGGAAAACCAATACGACATACTGTACATATACGTAGTACTATAGATACATACTATATCTTTAAAAAATCCATATTCAGGTTCCATGTCGTCCAGCCAAGTGTAGCCACCTCCAGTGCTTTGATGCCAGCCTCTTTCTGCAAATGAACGAAAGGAAACCGACGTGGAACTGCCCTGTCTGTGATGCCAAAGCACCTTATGACCAACTTCAGATTGACGGATACTTCCAGGTAGTCCACTGGCACCTTTAATATGCGTATAAACGTGCTAGGCTTTGTAGCAAGTTGGTCTCTTACTCATTTGCATTGTGCAGGAGGTGCTGCAGTCGAAGGACCTTCCCAAGGACGAAAACGAAATCCTCCTCGAGACAGACGGCAACTGGCGTCCCGTGCCCAAGGAAGACGAGAAGACGAAGCCGCCGTCTTCCCTGCCCCCGAGCACCACGGACAAGGGCGGCTCTGGCAATGACGCTTCGGCCAACGGGACTGGTGCGGGGGCGGGCGGCGGCGTGACGGTCGCGGAGGACGTGGAGTGCATCGACCTGTCCGATGACGACGACGCTGCCGGCGTGGCCGCTGCGCCGCCACCTCCTCTGCCCTCCGCCAACAGCGCCACCAACCCTCCCCTGCCGCCGGGACCACCTAGCTACGGCCCCCCTCCACCGCTAGGAGCAGGTGCGGCGGCGGGTGTTGCCGGTGGGGCAGCCCTACCGTTGCCGCCACTCCCGCCGTTGCCACCTCAGGAGATTGAGTGCATTGATCTCGACTGATGTGAGTGGAACGGAGGAGGGAAACGAGAAAAATTTAGCACCTTTAAAAAAAACTGAAACAAGGTTTATTTTTCCGACTTGCAAAATGCTTGTGATGGAATGTTGTCCACCCACCCCATCTCACATGTATCATTATACTACTACAATGTTGTCATAAGCGTTTACCTACAACCAAATTGTTGTGTGTATGGAATAAAATAAAGAATGAAGACATGGTATGAAGGCTGCGAAGTATCCTGTATCCGGGTGTCCGGGTATCCGGTATCCAATAGCTCCGCGACCAGGATCTTGCTAGGACACTCCGTGATGTTGGTGTCCCGATGGTGTTTTCCACAATGGTGTCGCTCACGCTGCAGATAAGCCTGCCCACCTGTCGGTCGCAGACCATTTCGTAGAGCCCGGAGGGGGTGTGATGCTGTCTCCACCCGCCATTGATCAGCTCCACCTTTATTCCGTCCATCTTGGGCCTCATGCAGTCCATCACCACCACCTAAGATATCCTAGTTGTTCACCTTCATTGGAGCCTGGAGATGCCAAATTACAAAGCCCTCGCACCACTCCGGGCGGCCGCAGTTGTGGTCGAAGCAAAACTACCTATAGAGATCAAAAGTACAGTATACATGTACTGTAGTACCTAGAGTGATCATAGCCTTTTTTAAATGAGGATCTCTTTACTATGCCACTAAACGACTCCTGCAGCAAATGTCGCTCCTTTTTTACTGTTATTGCCGTTACTGTTGAGCGAAGTGCATCGTTCATTGTCTAATTTTATTGCGCTTATCATAATTCTCTCTAGTACAGTATGTTTGTCTCGCTCTTGGATGATTAAGAAGAGGGGAGAAAACACTACTTGTTAATTCTGTTGGGCACTTTGCTTCCTGTCGTCGTTGCTATACTACCTACCTTGCCCCACACACACTGACGGGGCTTCTTAATAGAAATTCCTAAAAGTGCCCTCTGCCCCCATTGCTTTCCCACGCTCGCTGCTTCTGACAAACAAGAGAACACTCTCCTATTTTTATATTTTTGGACTATCTTTCCTTAACCTTGGGCTTTGGGCTTAGTTCGATAGATCATGTTGGCAAGCTGATTGGTTCGTACTGACTGACGCCGCAGAGCACTTTTTTTTGGTATGGTTGCATTCGTAAGATGGCATGTACAACGTACAGTACACTATTGTGTTTCTTTCCCTTCATCAAGCCCTTTATAGTGATTGCCCAGGCAATCACTTTGGCCATTCAAATGGCCAAAGTAAACCCTGGACCTCTCATATAGTAAGAGCAAGTGTTGGTTCGTTTCTTCCGCTTTCCCAACTGGTGGGGTCAATAGTGGGACTGCTGCTTTCCTGCTTTCTAACCCCCACCCTCCTTCTCCTTCTTCTCCTGCTCCTCCTCCCCCTCCTTTCTCCTCTCCACTCCTCTATCTTCTCCCTCTCCGCGCCGCCCTTCCTCCCGCAGCTCCGCTCCGCCTCCTTCCGTGCACGCTGGGGAGGAAAGGAGGGCATTGATTCCTCTCAGCAACCCATAATGCTGCTGCAACTGCACCCTGCACTACTATAGTCGTCACACTTCTTTCCTGCCCCCCCCTCCCTTCTCCCCCCTCCTCCCCTAACCCCTGCCCTCTAGCCCCTGCCTCCACCACAGGCGGACATGGTTGTTTGGCTGACGACACCATATCTTGCAACTCCTTGGTGAAGGACATGTCGCCCCATCTCCAGATTTGTGCAAGGGTCGACCTCTTCTACTAAAATACTGTAAGCGCTCGCATGTCTCCTGCCATGTACGTACGTACCATTGGATGGATTCGCTTTCTCGTTGCTTATATTCATATAAGTACAGTATTACTACATCTGACCGTTTTCCCCCCTATATTTATATTTTTTTTCTTGCTTGGCTAATGGTGAAACGATCATAAGTCTGCAAGTTTTTTGTCTGATTTCTGAAAACGCTGTTGGGTGCACCAAGTCTGCTGGGACTGGAAACTCTCCTTTTCAAGGGGGTAGACCTACCTAGATGCTACAAAGACAAATGTATCCATACAAAATCTTGGGCGAATGCCTTCTCCTCCCTTTCTGCTACCTGGCGACAGTCAGACAGCTAGGACTAGCACACACACATGCTCTTTTGCCAAGTTTCGTGACGTTTTTCTTCCGGACACTGCGAGGAATAAAAAGGAGGTCAGAGGAGTGTAGTGCCATAGAAAGGGCTTGCGAACTGCTGTCCTGCTGCCAACTGCTAACCTTCCTAATTTTTTTCCAACTCCAGTGATCTGCGAGGCTTGCCTTACCCCCACGTCCATCGCCATGTACCGCGAGACAACGCGATGTCGCCACCCGTCCAGCGAATGCCCCAACACCGAGCATTGCAGCGGCGAAGACGGCGGCGGCGGCGGCGGCGGCGGTGACAACGGCGGCACCGGCGGCGGCAGCGGCGGCGACACGGGCGACGGCACACACGAGGGCTCCGCGGCCGCCTTCTTGCGGCGCACCCAGAGCGAAGCCTCCTACCCAACCAGGGGAGAAGAGATACCGCCGGGGATGCAGAACTACTGCGGAAAGAGGAAGTACTCCATGATCAAGTTCGGATACCACCTTGCCGTCCCCCTGGCGAGGCGGTCGCAAGGAGGAGGGAGCAGCGGTGGCGGCGGCGGCGAAACCCAGCGCTCCTCGTCGTCCACGCCTCACGTCATCGCGCTGGTCGGGCTTCCCGCCAGGGGAAAGACTTACATAGCCAGGAAACTGTCCAGATACCTCAACTGGATTGGCATTAACACCAAGGTGAGGCAGGCACAGCATTGTAAGGACTAACGGCATCTTCAAGTAGCAAAACACGTGAAACAGTTCGGAAGGCAGTCTACTTTTCTACCTTTTTTTTTTTTTAGCTGGCAATCGAGTCAAATAAAGAAGTGACATTGCTTTCTTTCAAATCTCTTTAAGGTCTTCAATCTTGGAGAATATCGCAGACAAGTCCTCCCCGGCTACGAAAACGCGGAGTTCTTTAGAACGGACAATGAAGCAGGGATGAAAGTGAGGGAGCAGGTGTGCCATGAGGCGATCAAAGATGTCATCAGGTGAGTGTTGAAAAAAAAAGCTTCATTTGCTATCCGGTATCCAATTTAAATAACTAACTTGACGCAATTTTTTACGCACATTATTTTATTAAATGAAAAATATGGGAAAGCAGCGCAGGTCTTTAATTAAGTGGAAGAAAAACAGTTGTGCTGTGCTTGTGCTTACTAAGAAAAATGCATCCTGAAGCATCCTCAGCAGCTAAAGTCACCGCCAAGATTGCTGGCAAGGATAACGCCCCGAAGACCCACAGAGTAGCTGGCTGCACCAAAACTTTTGTCATGGTAAAGCCAGACGGCGTTCAAAGAGGACTGGTGGGGAACATCATCCAGAGATTCGAAAGCAAAGGTCTACAGCTCGTGGCTCTGAAGATGGTGAAACCGGACAAGAAGCTGCTCCAGAGCCACTACTCCGAGCTGAGGGACAAGGCGTTCTACAACGACCTCTTGACTTACGTCGGGGCCGCTCCAGTCGTGGCGATGTGCTGGTCGGGGCGGAATGCGACGGCGGCGGCCAGGAACCTGATCGGGGCGACGGACCCGCTGAAGGCGGTCCCCGGGACCATCCGTGGGGACCTGGGGCAGGCCGCCGGAAGAAACCTGGTCCACGGGGCAGACTCGGACGCGGCGGCGGAGAAGGAGCTGAAGCTGTGGTTCGACCCCAAGGAGCTCAACTGCTGGAGCCAGACCCACAAGAAGTGGCTGGACGAGGGCGTCAACCTCTCGCTGAACGACGAGCTGAACGTCTCGGGAGAGAAGTTGTCCCTCACCGTCAAGAAGACGCCCAAGGTGGGGAGCACCACATCCAAGTGAAGGAAGGAAAAAAAAAGGGGGAGGAGACCTCAAATTCTTTTAGTCAACAATACCAACACCACATAGTCTTCAAAAGAAAATCTTCACTTCCAGGCAGCACTGAACAAAATTATCATGATGACATTTTTTGACCGGAAGATCTAAAAATATACAGTTGAGATAAAAAAATTCACCAACCGGCATCTCAAGGGAAGGGGGGGGCGGAAAAGCCTTTAGACAAACGGAAAGAGATAGGACTAAACTAACTTCAGATTACGATTGCACATACATTGTATGTTAGACATTAAAAATCAGGTGTGACCAGGTGTGACCAGATATGCTAATTTAGTATGCAAAAGAGACGGAGAAAACCTAACTTCATATTATGATTGCACATATCTTAAATGTCAGGTGTGACCAGATAGCCTAATGTATAGTATCCAAAGGAGATAGAGAAAAACTAACTTCATATTATGATTGCACATGTGTTAAAGGCGAAAAAAAACAGAAAAAAGTTTAAAAAAGCCTTTGCGAATGCTTGGACCGAATTTGTTCGGTCTTTTCATGCTTGGTTTTTTTCGACTTTCAGATGGTTTCGAGAGGACGACGGTGAGGTGGCCGTCTTCGACGCCACCAACACCACTCGCAAGCGCAGACGCCTGCTGTACGACAGGATGGTGGTCGACAACGGCTACAGCCTCTTCTTCGTGGAGTCCATCTGCAACAACAAGGACATCATAGAAAACAACATCAAGGAGGTCAGTTAGGTCCTCTTACTATACCTACACTTCTCACGTACTACGTCCGGTGTAATATATATATATTTTTTTTTGGGGGGGGGGAGGGTGTCGCTTTCTCATGTCATATTAACTTGCAGGTGAAAGTCATGAGTCCTGACTACGCCCGCTACAAGGAAGACGAGGTGGTGAAAGACTTCTGCACGCGCATCAAACACTACGAGGGGCTGTACGAGACGCTGGACGAGAGCGTGGAGGATGACTACAGCTTCCTCAAGATCTTCAACGCAGGGGAGAAGGTGCTGGTGCACAAGCACGAGGGCCACATCCAGAGCAGGATCGTCTACTACCTCATGAACGTCCACATTACTCCCAGGACAATCTATCTCACGCGGCACGGTAAGGTTTCTAATCTGTATAGGTTGACTTTTAGCCATTCTAATTTTTTTTCTTATAAGAATATTTGATTTCTTTCCTTTCTCCAAACTTTTAGGAGAGTCCGACTACAATGTGGCGGGGCGCATCGGAGGAGACGCAGAACTCACAAGGAGAGGAGTTCAGGTTAGGAAAAAGATCACCATCTTCAAATCGTAGCTTTTGTTCAACATCTTATGGAGGTCTGTCTGGTCAAGATGGCTCTCTTCACTCTCATTCTTTCCGACGTCGTGCTCTAGTTTTCGAAGCTGCTTGCCGAGTACGTGGATTCGCTTGACCACCCGAAGCTGAAGGTGTGGACCTCCTGGATGAGTCGAACCATACAGACGACAAAGTACCTGGGAGGCGTACAGGAAAGGTAAATCATGCATTACCCGACCCGATGGGATATTGGAAGTTGCGCGAGTTACAAATTCTGCTCGGAAACATGTAATGGAACGTGTCATTATACTACACATTAATATCACATTTTTAAATTCTTGTTATGGGTCATTCTTGAAAATGTTGCTGTACATTTGTCCCCAACGGGTTGCTTAAAAGTTAAAGCAAAACCTGTACCTATATGATAATAGGCACTTTTCTTCTGTTTCTCTTACTTAGGTGGAAGGCCCTGAATGAGATAGACGCCGGTCAGTGCGACGGGATGACCTACGGCGAGATCAAGGACACGCATCCGCACGACTTCGTGGCCAGGGACGTGGACAAGTTCGCCTACCGCTACCCGCGCGGCGAGTCGTACGAGGACCTGGTGGCCAGGCTGGAGCCGGTCATCATGGTGCTGGAGAGGCAGGACTCGGTGCTGCTGGGGTCTCACCAGGCAGTCATATGGCGAGTACGGTGGGGTGGGTGGGGTGGAGGCAGAGAATTATCCCTAAGACGAGTCTCTCTGATGCGACCCACTGATTTTCTTTTTTTCTTTTCCCCAGGTGTCTCCTCGGGTATTACCTGGAGACGGCGGAGGAGGACCTCCCTTGGCAGGAGGTCCCGCTGCACACGGTCATCAAGCTGGAGCCCATCGCCTACGGGTGCAAGGTGCAGTACATCAAGTTTCCCGTCAACTGCGTCAGCACGCACAGGAAGAAGCCATCCAGACCGGGATTTCTCTCCTCAAGGTAGGACGTAGCAGAGACTTGTGCACCTTAGGGTCGACTTGTACAGTAATAACTACAGTGGAACTTCGATTTTAGTCATTTTAGAACCTCACTTTAGCAAAAAAAAATTTTTTTTTCTGTTTTACCAACTTATTAGAGCAAACTTAAAAAAAAGACCTTTAAACATTGCATTGACGTAGGTATCGCCGTAACGAGGCGCTGCTTGAGGGTCGCGAGAGCGACGAGGACACCTTCGGGGACGCCTTGGCGAGGCTGGACATTTCGGACAGACTGAACACGGCGGAGGAAAAGGACGAAGAGGAGGAGGAGGACGAGGACGACGAGGAGGACGAGGACGAGGAGTCAGAGGGGATTATTTAGCAACAACAAAGATGTTTAAAAAAAGGAGTTCCGAGTAGTAGAAAGGAAAGAGAAAAAAAAGTAATTATCTAATTTCCTGCCAACGTTCCTCCAGTAGAAGAAAGAAGAAAGAAAGAAAATAATAAAATACGTACAAGTATCCCAATCCTTTAATTTTCTTGCCAATGTTCCTCGATGCCGAACCTTTCCTTCTCCCCTTCTTTAATACTATACATGCCTAGTATAAAGAAGAGTTGACATTCGTACCCTCCGCTATTAGTGTGTTGCCAACTGATCTCAAGAGGGCAGACATTTCTTCTGTATTTTTTTTTTTTGAGCAGCCCCGTGTTTGATGTTGTTCATCACCAGGTCACTCACAACAGAAGTTATAACTTGGGTACTTCTATTGCTTGCTGTACGTACTGTATACTTTTTGTGTGGCGCGTTTGAAATAGAACGGAATAAACTAGAGATTTAATCCGATAGACTGCTGACGCATCGATTCCTATGAAACATGGCATATACATACTACGAAATACATCATTTGTAGAGCAACGTAAGGCGTATTGGTAGGAGATTCGTAGTCGCCTACTAATTAATAACATGCACCAGCACATAGGGTTCTAAGGTCACTTTACAAATACTATCTCTGTCCCCGTCGATGTCCTGGTAGGTACGCGCCATGCCGACAGTGCTGCTAGACGTCAAAAATGCGCCATTAGTGCCCCCCCGACCCAACCCAACCCCCCAAAAAATGGGCAAATGATGCCCAAGATATAAATACGCGCATTTTACAAAAATCCTCGGCCAGATGAGCCAGATACGCCTCGACCTTCAAGGCGAGCTTAACTAGAGACGTAATGATGCAAACTTCTGACAACCTGTTTTCCCGTCTTGGGATTCTGCGTACGTATTACTACTACTAGGGAGATAATGCTTTTTTATTATTGTCGAATTTCGTGGCCGCACTTAAGTTACACTCTGACTTTCCAAAGACGACACAACAACCTTGCCATGCGAACAAGATGGAGGAGGATGGGGGAAAAACAGTTTAATAAATGGCGACGAACCGGAGCTTTGGAGTGTCCTGGCGACGACTTCTTGTGACTACTAGTATCTCTTTTTTCTTTCCTTCGTTCACTTGAGCTGGAACACGCTCTTGTTGACGGCGACGACGCGGTCGCCCACCACCACCTGCGGACCGGTGTAGTACCTGCCAAGCAAAAGATTTTGAACGTTTAAATTTCCCATTGTAATTAAAAAAAAAAAAGAAGAAAAAAGGTAGAGTCCTCCTTACCTGAAGATAAGCGATCCTCCCCTCTTGTGCTGGTTGAGAGACTTGAGGTGGCTGTAGCAGTCGTACCAGCTGCGGTAGAAGGGCATGTGCGGCGGGTAGCCGGCGGCCAGCCCGGAGCTGGAGACAATCATGGTCTTGCTAACCACCTGCAGCGGGTAGACGAAGGAGGAGGCCACAAATCCGCCGATGTGGGAGGCGAAGGCGCGGTGCTCAGGCTCCGTGAAGACGTATCTGAGGCGAGCAGGACCACTTTCATGTTTGAAGTTCATGCAGATCACATGGCACACGAACAGAAACCTGCCTGTTGAGGAAGTGGACTATGGCTGTTGTCAGCCAGACCATGGAGATTTCTCCAATCAGCCTGGGGATGAGGCCACTCCAGAAGCCTGTGCGTGAGGAAGTTGGAGTTTTGAGCAGGACAAAACAACCATCTCTCAAGAATCCCGAATTCAAACCTAGGAGTCCGTTCTGCTCGAGCACCTCCCTGATGGCGGAGATGGGCCCGTTGTACTTCTCCTCCCTTCCGACAAACTGGGCCATGCAGCGCACCATGATCACCTGCGATCAAGCCAGTATTTTTGTACAGTTGACTACATTTGAAATTTTTGTCAACTCCGTCGTTATGGCAGAAGAAAAACTTGACAAAATTAAATATCTAACATCTTTCATATGCACCTGCAGCGGCTGCGTGGTGACCACGATGGCGAACCTGTGCGCCGACGCCCTCGAGGCCACCCTCCACATCTTGGCCTGCTCCTCCGGGTCCGTGATGTCGCGCCTGCCGAGGGACTCCTCCCCTCTCTGGTCAGGCCAGTACTGAAACGATTAAAAAAAAAGCGGGCGTTATTGCATCGTCAAAGATATTTTTCCACTTCCATCTCCAAACCTTGTTGAAGGCGACGGTGGTGTAGTGCGCCGCCCCCATCTCCAGGATCCTGGGGCCGAACCCGGCGTACAGGCCCAGGAAGCCGTCCCTCTTCCTGATGTGGCCCACGTATCTGGAAGAAAAAAAAGCCAACTACTGTTAACTTTGTTTCAAATGTTTTTTTTTTACCCGTCCCCCCCTCCCTTCTCACCTGAAGACCGAGGGCAAGGCGAGCGCCGGCCTCCCAAAGAGGGTCTTGCACTGCACGGGGGGGATCGGCTCGTAGCCAATCTGAGCGCGGGAGTCAAAAGGGGAGAACAAAGGAGGAAATCAAGAAATAGCTTCCCATGGCGAAAACTCCATCCTTCCTTCCTTTTTTTGTTAGTTATCTTCATATCTTCGTACCTGAATGAGCGTCTTCGCGTAATCCACCGGATGGGACGCGGCGGCCATGGCCACCTTCCCGGCGGCGGCCATCAGCGGGTCCACCTTCTCCCCCTGGATGGCGCTGAGCGGCGACCCGCGGGATCCCCCCGCGGGCCCCATCCCGACCCCGGCCCTGGCCCCGCCCCCGCCGAGGCCCCTGGAGAAGCCCCTCCACGAGTCCCCGGCGTCGGCGCGGGAGGAGGAAGACGTGGGGAGGGCGCCGCCGCCCTCCTGCTTGGGGGTCATGGCGGCACGGGGAGGAGAAAAAAAAAAGAGGATGGACAACCTGCTGAGGTCAAGTCACAGGCGGTCCTTTTCTCCTTTTCGTCCTGTATTTTTGCTCTATCTTCTTGTTTTGTTTTGTTTCTGTCTTGTTTTCTTTTTTCCGTGAAACGGAGGATTCAGCAGTGCCAAAACCTTTAGTAGAAACTGACTAAAAGTGACGTTGGATCTTGATAAAGTGATGAAAGACACTTTTTGAGACTGCATACATTTATTTGGAGTACCTCGGCACTGTGCTTGTAGTTACCACTCGTGTGTGCGTGTGCGTACGTACTTGTATGAAATAGTAGTACGTACCAACTTGGAAGTCTGGAAAAGGAAACTTCTCAATGAATGAGATGGGCATCTTGGAAACTTTTAACTGTAATATAAAATCTTCGGTGTAATGCACTTATCTACATATTTCAAGGATTTCAAAATCAAATAGATAGTATCAAAATTACGGCACATTAAAATTTACTACTGTCCCTGAAGTCAATCTGACTTCAGTAGTAGTAGTAGTAGTAACGTATATTTGCTATATGAACGCAACTATAGCACTGACAGCTAGTGATGTTTGCGCAAGCAATGTCAATATGTTCTAATTAAAATAAAGAGAGTTTACA
>JAAUYM010012159.1_pt1 | contig 12170 bp, 11 predicted proteins | sample 7278001 | NCBI WGS metagenome assembly JAAUYM01 (sample SAMN14350224, study PRJNA611818) | marine sediment metagenome | isolation source: surface marine sediment (1.8m) | place: French Polynesia: Moorea | collected 2018-08
GCTTGCTTTTACGAAATTGAAAAAAAAAAATGAGAAGAGGAAACAAAAAAATATTTTTGTGGACGTTAAGCGCAAGTTATGGGTTCTTGATTGACATTGCTTTTGCGCTTGCTGTCCGATTTTGTTTAAAAGTTCAGTCAACCAAGAGAAAATTTTAGCAAAAAGTCAAGACTGTTTTCCCATCTTTAGTGCCGTCGACCCCTCGTCTCATAAATAATGCGCAAGAAGCCATCAAATCTGGAAACAATTTGTATCTTCCTAGTTCAATTCCCCTCCTTTTTCTCTTCCTTGTTCCAAAGATTTAAATGGCCTTGGTAATCCTTCTTGTGTTTCTTCCGCAGCCCATGCATGCCGTCACGTTAATGCCTATCATATGTAACCGTGGCGACAATAAATCCTAAGTATGTACTGTACCTACAGTAAAGTCCGCTTAGTACGTCCACGGATAAGACGTCAATCCGCTCAGTTCGTCAGGCTTTTTAATTCCCAAATACTGTACTACTACTGTACAAAGAGAAGTGTCCAGGTAGTACCGTCAAGTACCCGTAGGTGACGTACTAAGCAAACTTTACTGCAACAAAAAATCTGAGTAAAAGACAGTTTCAATAAAGTGATCCTCACTCTGCTAAGCAGCCAGTAATCCCATCTCCCTCTCTATCCTCAGGCACTCACTCTACCTGATCCTGCTAGCAGATCCTGCCTCTCCTGCTGAGCTGATCCTAGCTACACAACCTTAGTAGATACCACCTCGTACTGTCGTCATCACCCCACCTCTGGCTTGCTAATCTCTTGAAATTCGATTCCGCCTCCTTTTTGTTCCTTCCAGTCCGGGCACTTTCACGACGCCGATTGCACCTACTTCGTACTTCCCGCCTCGACAGACCAACTGCAATTACGGAGCATGATGAGACGTGGACGAAGGCGATACTATAGGATATTCAAGTCGAAAGCGCTGCCTCTTCGAAAAGGTAAAATAAGGACAACAATAGATAGCACTATAACACGGTACAGTACACAATTACATACAAACCATCGTAGCTGTATGGTTGTTGTACTATTACACCTTTATTAAAGAAAGATTCGTGCAACACCGCCTTTGCCACTGTTACAGAGGAACATCCCGAGTCCCTCCAAGACAGGCAGCGTCTTCCACGGTCTCCCTACTCTACCCCTCCGCCGCCCAGGACATGGCCCCCCAAGTCCAAGGACAACTGGATCGAGGTGATGGTGGTGGCCGACGGCCCAATGGTCAAATACCACGGGGACAAGCTGCGGGAGTACATTCTCAGCCTCATGAAGATAGTGAGCCAAAATAAGAGTAGTCACCAGGCAGTGCAGATCCGAGATGTTCAAAACCTTGGTTTTTTTCAGGTTTCCTTAATCTACAGGGACAGGAGTCTGGGAAACTCGATCCGCATGTCGGTGGTGAAGGTCCTCATCCTGGAAGAGACGGAGACTTTCGCGCCCAAGCAGGATGAGGCCAGCAACCACAGCAACCACGCGGGGAGGAGGATCGGCAGCATAGACGAGCGTATCTCTGCATCAGACATGCTGAAAGCCTTCTGCAAGTGGCAGGGGAGGATATCCGAGTACTCGCCCGACGACCCACAGCAGTACGACGTGGCACTTCTGCTCACCAGGTGATGAGGAAGACGAGCTTTCCAATACTGTTCTTCTGTGTCTCCCATCTGTTTTTCCTTTTTCCACTGCGCTTTGTCTTCTCCAGGGAGAACATTTGCCGCAACTTGGACTCTCCCAGCCAAAACTGCGACACGCTTGGTCTAGCAGAGCTGGGCACAATGTGCGACCGCCACAGTTGCGCCATCGTCCAAGACAACGGTCTCAGCGCGGCCTTCACCATCGCGCATGAGCTTGGACACGTGTAGGTCGTTTGAAAGAGCCGAACTGAATATCCAGCCTTTCTCCTGAATACGTACCCACACTACTGTACTAATTTCCCACATACTAGCCTGAACATGCCGCACGACGACGATCAGAAGTGCATCGACTTCTCGTCCTCCAACTCCTCGGTGTCGTACGTGATGTCGCGCATGCTGGATCACAACACAAACCCGTGGGAGTGGTCGGACTGCAGCAGGCACTACGTCACCGCCTTCCTGGACGCCAACTACGGCCACTGCCTGCAGAACCGACCGAGGAGGAACTACCTGGATACTTCGTTCGGAGGAGGCGACATCCCGGAGTACCCGGGCGAGTCCTTCGATGAGAACAAGCAGTGCGAGTTTGTCTTCGGTAGGGGGTCCAAGATCTGCTCCTACATGGTAAGACCATGTGTATGTAGAGATAGACAAAGCAGAGAAATTGGCAAACGCTTTTGGTGAAGTTAGCCAGAAAAAAACATGGATGACACCAACATGCATGTTTTCTTAATGTACTAGGAACTTCTAAGAGAAGTGATAGTACGTACATACACTACAGTCATGAGAAACGAAGAGCAACAAAATATATTAATTCTTGCCTTTAGCCACCCTGCTCTCGTCTTTGGTGCACGACTTCCGCTGGAGAGGAGAACGGTTGTCGCACGCAGCACATGCCATGGGCTGACGGAACCCCGTGCGGAGAGGGGCGGTGGTGCATGAAAAGTCAGTGCGTGTTCAGAGGAAACAGGGAGGACAAAAGGGCAGTGGACGGCCAGTGGGGAGAGTGGAAGAGGTTACAGTGGAAATAACCCACATGTGCGTTTCCGTCAACTCACACAATGATTGCTCCTTCCCCTTTCAGTTGGTCTAAATGTTCCCGCACCTGCGGCGGCGGAATCCGGCAGTCCGTCCGAGAGTGTGGTAGTCCCACCCCGGCCAATGGTGGCCTCTACTGCCGCGGGGAGAGACTGCGCTACGACTCGTGCAACACCTGGGACTGTCCTGCCCCGAGGGGAGGAGACAGCGGTGGTGGCGTCGGCGACAGGAGCGGGAAGCACGACAAGGCCACCTTCTTCGACTTCAGACAGGAACAGTGCGCAGTGTTCGACGGGAACAACTTCAACATCGAGGGCGTCCCAGACACCGTCAGATGGGTGCCCAAGTACACAGGAAGTGAGTCGACACAAATAAAAGCCACACTGCGCGGTCATAAATCTCTTGATCTAGGGAAACTGCAAAGCTTGCATGACGGAGGCCGAGGCAGGAGAAGTCTAATCGAGTTAGCAGTTGACACCAAGAAGGACAAAATTCTTCTACTATCCTTGCTATTTAGGCCCTCCTTGCCATGCACTGTAATTTTATCCGCCAGCTCAGAGATATAGCTGAGCTGTCACTCTGCAGGTGGAATCTGCATGCCGCCTTTCTGGCTCTCTGTAGTCGTGTCGGCGCCACCATTTACTTAAGGGACATTCTACGTAGTTCAGAAAGAAAAAGTTGTCCTGTGCTTAAAATTCGGGCAGTTAAAGGGGAGGTAGGTCACTGGGAAGTCAACCCAGTACTTTGCCGGTTAGTGACGTGGTACATGATCATTGATACAACTGTGATACAACCTGTAGACGAGGAGGTGCGTTGTGTACGTTCGGGACACGTGTGTACATGTTCGTACAACGCAGCCCGTAGTAGTGGACAGGGATCTGCTGCGTTTTTCCTTGTGTTTATTTGACACGATTTTGCACTTCCTTCTTTCCCAAACGAGGTGTTCTTTCCTCATTCTCTCCTCTCTCCTACTCTCCTACGTGCACCTCGCCTCTTTCCGAAAAAAAAGTAGGGAAGCTCAATCCCTCTTCCTGCACTAACAGGAGAGAGAGAAAAAGAGAAGAGAGAGATCAACAATTCGTCCTCCTCCAGTTCTTTTGCCCACCTCTGGCTCTCTAGCAGATTCCTTCCTGTCTGTGGAAAATGTCTAGCTACTGGCGAGATTTTTCTTTCTTTTTTACCACGAGAATTTGGACTTTTTTGGGGGGGAAGGAGGGAGGTGGTGGGTACGAGAAAAGGAGGAGTTGAGTTTTTCTTCCCTCACCGCTGAAAGATTGTTAACAGCAGGCATCGTCAATTGCCTCTCCATGAGATTGAGATGCCATAGACAGAACATTAATTCTCTTTTCTTTTCTTCCCTTCCTCTTTTTTCAGTCCGCGGCACCGACCGGTGCAAGCTTTTTTGTCGCATTGCCTCCTCGTCCGCGTACTACCTGCTGTCCTCCTCCGTGGTGGACGGGACGGCGTGTGGATCCGACACCTTCGACGCCTGCGTCAACGGACAGTGCATTCCCGCCGGATGCGACCACGTGCTTGGGTCGGGAAAGAAGCTGGGCAAGTACAGTACAATACAGAGGACAGCGCTTAGGCTTTTCCCTGCTTGCATGGGTACGAAACCTGTGATAGAGCGGCGACGAGACGACTCGTCTTTCTAATCCCTGCCGCATTCCTGAGTGTAGGGTTCAAGCACCTTGTAGGAGGGAGAATGAACAAATTAGCCGGCAAGCTGCCGTGCTTCCTTCCTCCCCCTCTTCCTCTCTGTTCGCCTGTCTGTCAATCTTCTTTTCCCCTCCCCCTCTGCCCTGGAGCAGTCTTAGACTCTCCTCTCTTACGGTATAGCACGAGTTAATACGCTAAGCACCGCGTAAACCTTGCTTGGACTTAGTAACCCCCCCCCCTTGGAAAAGAAGAGGGAGAGACGGGAGCAATGCACTCTGGAAATCGCTTTAAGGAATTGGGAAGAGGGAAAATTACAATTGCCTTGCGTTTGACATTTTCGGGTGAAAATCAGAAAGGCAAAAAATTTAATAGGCTGCTGCTGCACTTTTACTGCAGTTTGCAAGGGGAGAAAAAGCAGCAGAGGAGAAAAAATCTTTGAGGGATTGTTTACGTCAGAAGCCTGTGCAAGATTTACACCACATTGTAGGAAGGAAAATTGCCAGATAAATCTAGAACCAAACACTTACAGTACAAAATCACAATTAATTCAGATCGTTGCGGCATTTGTGGTGGCGACAACTCCACCTGTCAAGAAGAGATGGGAGTGTACAACGTGACCCGCTACGGCTACAACCACGTGGCGCGCATCCCCGCCGGCGCAATGAACATTGAGATCAGGCAGTACAGTTTCGGCAGGAACAGCAACGACGACACATACATAGCACTGCGCGATGTCGACACCGGCGAGTACATCCTCAATGGCGACTTCGTCATGAGCATGTTTAAGAAGACCATCCAGTACGCGGGAATGACGCTCGAGTACTCGGGCTCGGACAGCATTGTCGAAAGGATCAACTCGTCTCGACCTCTGAGGAAGGATTTGCTTGTTGAAGTGAGTTGGTTTTTTTTTTGCCAAAATATCCCCACACTAATAGCCCACGAATCTCCTTTCAAGGTACTGACTGTTGGAAACCTATTTCCTCCTCAAGTGCACTACAGTTACATGATCTCAAGACAAAATAGCGAGAAGTATAAATGGAAATCAAGAAAGACTCCAAAATGGTCGCACTGCGACAGAGAATGTCAAGGTAGGCTCAGCTGAAGAAAAAATACGTAAGTACGCGTAGGTTTGTACTATCTATCCCTTTTTATCATTGAAGGCAAGCAGCACAGCAGCACTGCAGTGTGCGTGCAGTCTTATCCCGGGTACGAACCCGAGGTAGAGGAGAAGTACTGCTCCTACCTTCCTCTACCCGCGGAGGCCCGTCCAGACACACTAACCAAGGCGTGCAACCTCCATTGCCACCTGGAGTGGAGGGTGCTGAGTCGGTCTGCCTGTTCCGCCCGCTGTGGAGCGGGGCAGCAGTCCATCGAGTATGCTTGCACCAGGGTGATGGCCAGCACGAGAGAGCCGGACATGACACTGCCAGACTGGTATTGCGTGGAACAAGCCCCGGAGATCGGACCGCGTCCTCCCGGTCAGATAGACTGCGAGGGTCCATGTGAGGGGGTCAAATGGAAATACGAACAGTGGTCAGAGGTAAGCTCATTTCTACTCCAATGCAAAACATACGCACTGTAGGTAGCAGTAGTACATAGGTACGTACGTCGTATGTACAGTGCACGTACTCCAACAATGCAGCATTCAGTAAGTCATGAGTCATGACTCATGAGATTCGGTTAATGTAATCAGGACTTCTGCCGTATGGCTGCAAGCATCTAATGTACCGTACAAAAGGCTTGCCAACTTGGAGTTATGAACTTCCTAAGCGCTGATTGTAACAAGCGACGTAATTAGCCCACCAGTAATCGTTGAGCCACCCATTAAACAGCATGCCCGGCCAATATTGACCCGGTAGATTTAGAGTCGAATCCGGGTTGATTACCGAAGCCCTGCATTTTTTTGGTTCACCCCCGGGTACCCTCCCCTCGGGGTAAAGGTAGAATTCAAGTAGATTTAAGGAAAAAAGACGATATTTCGCCAGTATGATCTGAAGCGGATGTCAAAAGTTGAGATCGATTTTGGGTCGAATACCGAGCGACAATATTGGTCGGGTGGGAGAAATCATTGTCCTCGCTCTGGGGTCCTTAAATGGTAGTCATATTACGAGTCCGAAAGGACATACGTACATACAAGGATACCATTGTAGCTCTCATGTAGGTACAGTTTGAGCAATGTCGCCAAATTCTGTTAGAACAAGCTGAAATCAGCCGCTATTGTTGTGACTTCTCTCTGAATGCCACCTAATTGCCTTTATGACCCCATCTACCTAGTGCACACAGAGCTGTGGAGGAGGAGTTCAAGTCCGATCAGCCTATTGTATCGATTCGGATGACAACGTTTTGGAAGAGGAGCACTGCTTCGCACTTGCACCCGTCACGAAGCAGAACTGTGGAAATGAGGAATGCCCTAAATGGAAGACGGGAGACTGGACGGCGGTGAGACGTGAACCCATTGAATTTATGATGGTAAATGTGTAACCTGGATTGTCATTAGTGCAATGTCACTTGTGGAGTGGGAGTTCGACAGCGTCCCTACTGGTGTGAAGTCTCGAACAAGAAAATTGACGGTCGCTACTGCTTGGCTGAGAGAATTCCTACTCACATCGACGTCTGTACAGAAAGACCCTGCACGTCTTGGTTTGCCGGCAATTGGTCACTGGTAAGAGCATTAGCACTTTTTCAAAGGCTTTGCTTAAAATAACGAAAAACTTGCAGTGTTCCTCCACCTGCGGGATCGGAACCAGAACAAGAGAAGTTTTCTGCCAGGAAGACATTAGCGAAAATAAAATGGAAGACAAAGAGTGTTCACATAGGGCTAGACCATTAGACAGGTCGATATGCTCCAACGAAATGAACTGTAAGAAGGACAAAGCTGTGGGCAACAATGAAGTACAGGACGTGGACAGGAGAAGAGTGAAACCCCATTCAAGGTACCGAGTACACAAATCAGTTACTATTCTTCTTGAACTTGATAAGGCGGGAAGAATAAGAGGGCCCGCAAACTCTTTGATTCCCGCCGTCCCCTTAATCCGAAACGACAAACTGTATACTGCCATAGTATACTATGTTTTTAAGAATACTCAGAGCTAATTTTCTTTAGATCTATCAATAAATTGGCAAAATTGCAGTGCAGATGGTGTGGTGTGCATAATGTTTAACAAAGTAGTACAAGATGCGCTACTGTTCTCCATCGTAATATGACGACCAAACTTGCCATCGCACACACAAAATCCCAGGAGAAAACTGCTCCCTCTCCCTCCCCGTCCTCCCTTCCCGTCCCCCTCCACCCCCACAAAAAAATCCAATTAAGATTTGTATCTGTTTCCCACGTACATACCTGTTTAGGTTGAAGGATCCCTTGGCGAAGCCTCATCAGTACCGGTGGAAGGTGGGTCCCTGGCAGAAGTGCTCCAAGGACTGCGGCCGCGGCGCCCAGATCCGCGCCGTCGCCTGCTTCGACTCCCACAGGGACGCCAGGGTGGCGCAGTTCCTCTGCCGCATGAACGTGGTCAAGCCCAAGAACGAGCGCCAGTGCAACGTCCACAGGTGCACCGAGGGGAAGTGGATCCGGGGAGAGTGGTCCGAGTGCTCAGTCACTTGCGGAAAAGTGCGTTTCCTCTCCGCCATGATCAAGGGAATGAAATATGGTTTTTATAGTCTCCCTCCCTCCTGCGTGGTTTGTAGGGCATCCAAACCCGATCGGTGAGCTGCGTGAGCACCGAGTCCGGCCAGCTGATCGATACGTGCAAGGGGGAGGCGCCGGCGACCGAGCGGGTCTGCCCGGACAACCCTGACTGCCGCCACCAGGTGCCGCAGTCGCGCAGCCACGTGGAACACCGGAGCGAGGCCGAGGTCGGCGGCGCGGACGGGGGCGGGGGCGGGGGCGGGGCGGGCAAGGGTGCGAGGAGGCGCCGCTGGAGGACGGGGGCGTGGTCCACGGTGAGGCAGTGCGGGCAGTCCACCCGCGGATGTCGTCACAATTTGCAGTCCGGCTCTTCACTACTTGCAGTGTTCTCGGACTTGCGGGGGTGGCCTGAAGCGGAGGGCCGTGGCCTGCCAGTTCGAGGCTGGAGGCGACAGCTCTCTGTGCGACGAGGACCGGAAGCCGCCGGAAGAGATCTCCTGCAACACGGAGCCCTGTCCTCGGTGGAACTTTGGACGCTGGGGAGAGGTGAGTGAGTGCAACGAAACTTTCGCTTCAAAAATCACTAAACTCAGTGCACTTTCGCAGAAAATTTTTGAAACATTTATTTCTACTTGTTTCGTTTGACTGAGTTGCCATGTACGAACAACTTAATTCAGCAAGTTAAATTCGAATTGAGTGTTAAATAGTACAGGGACATTCTGGAGTACTGTAGTTACAGTGTAATACATACAGTATAAGGACTGGAAGGCTCTGCTAAAAAAAATATGTGCTTATTATTGGCATTATTTAGAACAATCTTTATTCAAGAAGTTATACACGTGTACGGTTATTTTATCTCATTCACTTTTTGAAGTCCAAAATTTGGGTAAGAGTCTTTTATTCCATATCTTCAGAACGTCCCTGAATGTACACCTTATTGCATGAAACATTACCTGCAATGGGTTTCAACAGTTTTATTGCTAACTTTCTCACAGTGTGACAAAACCTGTGGCGGAGGAATCCAACTCCGGCTGGTTCGCTGCCAGGACCACTTGGGGCAGACGATGCCAGACCTCAAGTGCGAGTTCTCGACCAGGCCTCACAACTCCAGGAGCTGCAACAGTCAACCCTGCAAGGTGCAGAGGTACCCAAAGTACCTGTGGAAGAGGACAAAGTGGTCAGAGGTAAGTGCGAAATATTAATTCTATAAATTCAAAACCCATCATCACCTCATACGATTGGTTCCTTCTCCAGTGCTCCAAATCTTGCGGTAGAGGCGTCTCCACCAGAACGGTCCAGTGCGTGGACATCAGCAATGGCGGCATGGTCGTCAACGACGGCTTCTGCCTCTCCTCCAGCGAAAACAACCACCTCAGGAGCAGGAGCAGGAGGAGGAGGAGAAGAAAGAGGAGAGGGAAGGGCTCGCGACCGCGGAAGCCGAAAACGTCGAAGCTATGCAACAAGCTGCCCTGCCCGTTCAAGTGGGAACCAGGACAGTGGTCAGAGGTCGTACCACGCACTCTCTTAATAAATTATGTTTAAGTAGTAGATGTAGTGAAAAAAATGTGGGAAAACAACGTTGGTGTGCAAGTGTCAATGTACAGTACAGTAATTCCGTGGTTTTTTTTCTCTTTTCAGTGCACTCACTCTTGCGGGAAGGGCGTTCAGCACCGCCGGGTGACTTGCCACCGGGTGAACGCGTACGGCTGGATCGACCCTGAGCCGGTTTCCCGCGGGTGCAACAACACGGCCAAGCCGCCGGAGGTGCAGACGTGCGTCATCGCCGACTGCAGGGCAAGGTTCATGTGGACCTTGCAACCGTGGGAGGAGGTAGTACCTACGCAGTGCTTTGCGCGAAAATAAACACATAGTGCACTAGTAGTGTACATTACATACTACAGTACATGTCCTACGTACGTACTGTATGTCAGAGTTCTTTTCCTCGTGTTGCTCCTCTCATTTTTTCCCCCTTTGCCACTTGATAAGACACATGGCTCATAAAAAAGAAATGAGAAAGGCTGAGAAATGGGTTTCTGGAATGACTAAAAAAAACCCCTCTCGCATCTTTTTCACACTCCCATCAATTCCGTCCGTCCGTCTCTTCATCTCTTTCTCCTCTTCTCCCTCCCGTCAGTGCTCTTGGGAAGGCAAGGACTGCGGGAGGCGCGGTCGTCAACGGAGGAAGATTAATTGCGTCGATTCGCGTGGGAAGCGCGTCCGGAATCGTCACTGCAAGAGGATTCTGCCGAGGAGACCGAAGAGGAGCAGGAAATGCGGGAAGAAGATCTGTGAGTAACTCGCTTAGAAATTAATGTAGTACAACATAAATACATGCAGTTGAAATTCAGACATGCAGAGATGTGTGCATGTCTTTATTTGACTTAATTTTCCACCCGCCACCCCACTGTCCCCGCCCTACCCCCGGACCCCCACCCCTAGGCGGCTACCAGTCGTGTCTGGACCTGAAGACTCGCTCCGTGGGCCTGCTGTCGGACGGGGAGTACCCCGTCCTGTTTGCCGGGAAGAACGTGACCGTCTACTGCCACCAGATGTCCTCGCTGGTGCCCAGGGAGTACGTGACGCTGCCGCGGGGCGAGGAGGAGAACTACTCCGAGATCTACGGGCTGCGGCTGGTGGAGCCGCGCTCCTGTCCGTTCAACGGGTCCCGCAACGACGGGTGCGACTGCGTGAGGGACGCGCGGAGGAGGGAGGGGCTAACCGTGTTCAGCAGGATCAGGGTCAACGTCACCTCGCTCAAAGTCAACAGTGAGTGTCGAGGGCCGGACAAATGCCTTTAAACTCTTATTGGATATAGCTATACATATATCTATTGTCTTGCTGCGGTCTCTGTCATTTTTACCGCTATGCTAAGAGTCACTGCTCCCGCTGTTTATTTATTTATTTTACATTTCTCTTCGTCGTTTCGTACTGGCACCGCCAGTGCAATCGTAAATCTGTGGATGTCTAGACGAAAATGGGTTACTGCGTCCTCACAGACTGCATCACGTTTGCTCTTGGTTGCACCAGTAACTTCCCTTGGAAGCAATTGTCAACAGACGCGTGGGAAAAAAAACGTCCCAACTCTTTCTCACTCTCTGTCTCTCCTTCCCAGCGCACGACTTCACCTTCGCCCGGCAGCTGCGGGGTCAGATCGTTCCCTACGGAGAGGCGGGAGACTGCTACTCCACGGGGAACTGCCCGCAGGGGAGGTATGCAGCGACACAACATACCTAACTACAGTGTACAGTATATCACCAGTTTGGTTGTTTGGCCGGGGAGGTGGGAATTTATAGCATCCCCCCCAAAAAAACCGCATCTCGCCACTTCCCTTATTATGTTTCACGAGGGAGGTGAACGAAAAACACACCTACGTATTTTCCACATTATATTTCCCGAGTTTGTTCGCTTGACAAGGTTTGGCATCAATTTGATCGGGACCGGTCTGCGGGTGTCGCCCTACACCGGGTGGGTCGGCCAGGGGAACAGGCCCAGTCTGTGGCTGAAGAGGGAGTCGGTAAGTACCAGTAGTAGGCGGGTTTAATATCAATGACACACATACAGTCAGTTTTCCCTCCTCCCCTTTCAACGTTGGATGAAGATGCCACACACGTCGCAATGATCAATTACTGAACTTGTACGTGTCACAGGAGAACCAGGTGATCCACGGAAAGTGCGGCGGCTACTGCGGAACCTGCGTTCCAGAGCCACACAACGGACTCAAGCTGGACCTAATGCCGCCCCCAATCAACTGACCATGAACACGAAGATGGTGATGAAGAAGATATTGTTCGCCTCTCTCTCTCTCTCTCTCTCGATCGCGCCCTCTCATTCGCTTTAAAAGAAAGCAAAAAAAAGCAAGAAGACTCTTTTGTGGTTGTGAGTTCCCGTTCTAGTCGACACGTACTACTACTACACGTCGTGCCTAAGAAACACAAGAAAAAAACCAGACACACACAGCAGAGGAAGAAGGAATGAGATGAATCCCGCAGTGACTTCTTTCTGTTTCAGCGGCAGCAGCAGCAGCGGCAGCAGAGCCAGCCTCCTCTCGCGAATAGATGATCTCAACAACGTTGTTTCTTTCTTTTGTTCTTTTTTTTGCAGACGTTGTTAACAGGACAAAACAAGCAAGTATTTTTCGTTGTGGCGCTGTGTGTTCGACGCGCTCCCCGTCCCGACAGAGCTTCAAA
>JAAUYM010081453.1_pt1 | contig 12156 bp, 10 predicted proteins | sample 7278001 | NCBI WGS metagenome assembly JAAUYM01 (sample SAMN14350224, study PRJNA611818) | marine sediment metagenome | isolation source: surface marine sediment (1.8m) | place: French Polynesia: Moorea | collected 2018-08
AAAATACAACCATGCGCTCAAATTTCATACTTTTATTCATTATCCCTTTTTTGTCCGGCTGCAGTGTGTTTGGGATTAATACCGTTGAAGAAGCCCGTTATGATGTCTTGAAGGTTCATGATGACTTTGAGCTCCGCCTCTATGACCCTATCGTCATTGCTGAAATCTATGTTGATGGCAACTTTAGTGAGTCTGGTAAACAGGGTTTTAGGCAGCTCTTTCGTTATATTAGTGGGGATAATAAATTATCCAGAGAAATTGCGATGACCGCACCTGTGATTGTTGATAAGCCTGAATCTGGTAACGGCAAAGAAATAGCAATGACGACACCGGTACTGGAAGAGCGCACAGGACAAGGTTGGCGCTATATGTTTGTGTTGCCCTCACAATATAACATTGATAACACACCGACCCCTTTAAACGAGAATGTGAAGATTTCTGCAGAGCCTCAAAAACGTGTCGCGGTCCTGCGTTTCTCAGGACTTTTAGATGAAAAAGTTATCAACGAAAAAACGGACCAGCTCGAAAAGTGGATCAAAGCCAGCGGATTGATACCCGCATCAAAATCACGATGGGCAGGATATAATCCACCCTGGACAATACCCTTCTTACGCCGTAATGAAATCATGATTGAAGTTATGTGACAGTTTGATCTCATGCTTGATAACACGGTTCGTATCTTCTGGATGTAAGTCAGGAAACTGTTCAGATGATGACGAAAGGTTATTTTGATACCGCGGCTTTTAAACAAACCTTGTTATTCACCTGCCTGTTGATAAGCAGTTTTGCGTCTCTTGCTGCTCAATTGACAGTGAGTCTCGATAACCCACCCAAGTCGGGCATAGTTGAGTTACAAATCTATGATTCCGTCAGCACATTTGTTTCGGAACAAAACCCCCTTAAAGCTGTTCGTTACAATTTGGCTGAACCAGAACCCTATATCATCGATGGTTTACCTTCCGGTGAGTATGCTTTGAGAATTTATCATGATGAAAATAACAATAAACGAGTTGATAAAAATTTTATAGGAATACCAACGGAACTTATAGGATTCTCAAACCGCTACATGCCCAAAGCACCTCCGAGTTTCAGTCGTGCTGCCTTTGTTTTAAGAGAAGGAGAAACTCGTCATTTTGATATTGAACTCTACTTGCCGCTAGGTGAACGAGGCCAGTTGGGCGTTGGCCTGGGAATGATAACACGCACAAGTCCCTACAAAGATTACCAGGGTGGAGTGAGCCAATATATACCCGCGATCACTTATGTGGGTGAGAGACTGCAGGTATTCGGACCGCAATTACAATGGAGCCTTGCAGATACAGATAACCTTCGTCTCGCACTGGTTGGGCAGTACCGAATAGGTGTTTACGAAGAAAAAGACAGCGCTTTTCTGGTGGGGTTGGGTGACCGCGAAAATACTTTCCTCGCGGGATTGGCTCTCAAGGCCCAATTACCCGCTGCTGTGGATCTCGAAATTTCTTATAAGCATGACCTGCTCGATAGAGTGGGTGGGGGCATGGCTAATTTTAACATCAGCAAAGACCTGCAACGCGGGATCTTGCGCATTACGCCACAACTACAATTCAACTATTTAAGTGCGGAATTATCCAACTATGATTTTGGTGTACCCGCTGAAAAAGCCACCATGCTAAGACCTGCCTACAAACTGAGCAGTACCTCCAGTATAGAAGTCGGTATTGGTCTGTTTGCTGAAATAACGCGTGAGTGGTTATTACTGGTTGATTTAAGATACGAAGCGCTCAACGATGATGTGGTCAATAGCCCGTTGGTTGATGAGGGATCAGTCATTAAAGGTTTTGCGGTTATCAATTACGTATTTTAACGACCTCTACCATCTTTCAGAATATCTTTTTTCCATTTGAAACCAAGCGCAGGGTCATAAAATAAAAAGGCGCTTGACGGCACTGTTAACGCTTGCGATTCTTTGAACCCATGCATTTGCGGCTATTGACTATTATTGTGTCCGTGATGTTTACGTTCACGGGTGGGGATACGCGCGCCTTCGATGAAGACGCTATCCTGGAACATGCTAATGATCCCTGGACCGGAGATCTTGATGGTATGACCGAGCGCGGTTTCGTGCGCATTCTGACCGTGCACAACCCCCTGTTTTTTAGCTTCGATGGTGCGAGCAAGCGGGGTATGTTCGCCGAACTTGGCAAACTTTTCGAGGATCACCTCGCCGACGAAATTGGCCGCGTCAGATCACCCACCGTGGTCCTGATCCCTGTCCGCCGCGACAAGCTGATACCTGGACTGATCTCTGGCCGTGGTGATATGGTGATGGGCAACCTCACGATAACACCGGAACGACAAAAAAAAGTCGACTTTGGCCCTCCGATTCATAACGATGTCGAAGAACTGATCGTCACCGGGCCTGCCGCACCCGGGGTCGAAACATTCGACGATTTAGTCGAAATTGGCCTTTATGTAAGACGATCGAGCAGTTATTTTGAGCATTTACAGGCGCTGAATGCAAAGCGCCAGTCCGTTGGCAAAGCACCGATACCAATACGCGAGGGGGATGAAAATCTGGAGGACTATGATCTGCTTGATATGGTCAATGCTGGCATACTCGGGGCGATTGTTGTGGATAGTCACAAGGCTAATTTCTGGGAACAGGTATTCGATCGTATCGAGGTTCAACGGGACCTAGCAGTCAACACTGGTAGCCAAATCGCATGGGCTTTGCGTAAAGACAGCCCACAACTGAAGGCATCGATAACTGCTTTCGCCGATAGCGTCAAAAAAGGGAGTTTACTCGGAAATATCATACTCCAACGCTATCTTGGTAACACCGAATGGCTTGATGATGGCCTTTCGGATGAGAACCGCCGTCGTAACGAGGAGATTATCGAAATGATAAAACGCTTCTCAGATCAATATAATTTCGACTGGCTTATGATCACTGCCCTGGCCTACCAGGAGTCACGTTTCGACCAAAATAAGGAAAGTTCAGCCGGAGCGGTCGGGGTCATGCAGTTACTGCCACAAACCGCGGCAGATGATGCTGTTGGCATTCCCGATATTTCCAGTCTAGAAAACAATATTCATGCTGGCATCAAGTATCTGCATTGGCTACGCGAAACTTACTTCTCCGATCCACAAATTTCGGCGCTTGACCAGGTACTGTTCTCGTTAGCTGCATACAACGCTGGCCCCGGTAATATGAATCGAGCGCGCCAACGCGCACGCCGGCTCGGCTACGATCACAACCGCTGGTTCGGCAATGTCGAGATAGGCATGTTTCGCGCAGTCAGTGGGGAACCCGCTTCCTATGTCCGCAACATCTACAAGTATTACGTGACCTACCGAGGTTTTGAGCGAACTCGCCGAGAGCGCGAGACAGCTCTCGAAGCAAAATCCGAGGACGCAAAAGACAGCAGCCTCAATTCAACCCTCTATTTCGTTATGATCGCGGGTTTAGTAGTGAGCCTGTTGGTTATCATGATGATCCGCAAGCAACGCAGCGAGTAGTCCTGTGCTCGCATAATCAAGGCTCAGCGTTCGTCTAGCGCAAAACGCTCTCGTAGAAATTTAGCGATGCCCTCCTCGTCATGATGCCCGATGACCGCAGTTGCTAAAGATTTAATGGTGTCATTAGCATTGGCCGGTGCATAGCATTCATCTGCCGCCTTGAACATACTCAAATCATTATCACTATCACCAAAACAGATGGTGCGTTCGAGGCCAAGGAGTTCCTTCAGCGTGCTTAAAGCACCCCCTTTACTGGCGGCACTGTGGTGTACATCCAACCAATACCAATCAGCACCCTCATGTGCAACCCCAGAATAAGCAACGAGATGCGTTTCGTCCCCGACACTGCTTAAGACCGCTCGAATCGCATTTGGCGACCCTATCGAATTGACATGTGTGACGGCCGCATCTCCAGGCAATGCATCAAGGGGACGCATCCGTATATTACTCTCGATGGCGAGAACACGCACAAGCTCGAAATCAGCTTCCGTTTTTAGGGCTGAGTGGTACACCGTACTGTTGTGGTCTTCATCCAGAGTGAAGATAAAGGGTGTCACATGATGCTGAACACAAGCCCAGACGACATTTTCAAGCTCATAGGGCGTGAGCGTCGTGCTCGTTGAATAGCGCTGCTGTCCGGGATTCCAGATCATGACGCCATTCTTGTAGACCTGTGGCAGGTTGAAGCGATGACCTTCCAGAATGGCTTTTGCCCCGTGTAGCATTCTGCCTGTGGCAACAGTATACGCAATATTCCGTTTTGACAGCAGCTTGAGTGTTTCGCTTGTGTATTCCGAGATCATCGAGTTTCGATCGAGCAAGGTTCCATCAAGGTCAAAAACAATCAGCTCCATGAGTCATTAGCAATTGGGACAATGAAAACGTTAGTTTCGCTGCTCGGCCCAACCGATGCAAATCTGATTGATGAAGTTTCACAATGGGATTAATGTCCCGTTCAATAAAATAGAACATGAATGGTATATTTTACATGCTAGCTGCTATTATCCCTGATAATGATTGCTATTGATGGACCAGTAAAAACGATACCCAATTGAGTTAGGGATATGAAAGTGCTATTGCCTGCTTTGTATGAGTCCAACAGAAAACAGTTCACAACCTTATAAATTACGCTACCTTTCCTTATTCGTAGTTTCGTGCATTTTATTACTCTGGCATCACTTTGGTATGTCTGTCCGACTTGATGTCATACCCTCATTAACATCCACACTCGAACCAAAAATTCATAGTGACCGAATCAATGGGGGCGTCTCAAAAACAGAACTTAATGTGGGCCAAGGCCAAATACACCTGGGATGTGAAATCATTTTATCGGACACCTTCGCTTTTTGCGGGGTAACCCAGCCATTGGTTGAAAAAGGCGCCCCAGGTCTTGATATGAGTATTTATTCAGAGATGCACATTGAGCTGGAATATGAATCTACTCAGAATGATACCTTGTTGGTATACCTCAATAACGAAGAGCAGCAGGATAATTCAGAGATATTGACGAAGGACAATCTTTGGGCGGATACACTTAAACCCGGGATTAATCAATTCACGTTTACACCTAAACGCTTCTTCATCCCATCCTGGTGGATATTCAAAAATAGTCAACACGGAGACATCGATACCGAACCTAACATCTCTAATGTTGTATCGATCAGCTTCACTACCGGCGACAATACCGAGGCCAGAAATGTAAAGATGTCCATTAAATCGGTATTCTTCACGGGTAAATGGATAGAACGAGATACACTCTATCTGGGTTTGATGATCGCTTGGCTTTCATTGATTCTGCTTGATGCCATACTTTACGTTCATGCCCTGAGCTTAAATATCAAGCAAAGCAGCGATCACAATCGTTATCTTCTTAAACTGAATCAATTCCTCAATATTCAGAAAGACCAGTATGAGTCTCTGGCAAAAACCGATAAGCTGACCGGTGCATTGAATCGTACGGGTGCACGTGATGCTATAGAGAAGGCCATGTCCAGTTTTGATCAACACAAAACGCCCCATTCCATGTTGCTTTTGGACATTGATGACTTCAAACCCATCAATGACACCTTTGGCCACGATGTCGGAGATAACGTCCTGGTTAAGCTGGTTAAATTGATTCAGGATCACACCCGGGAAATCGACTCATTGATACGTTGGGGTGGAGAGGAATTCGTGCTTATTTGTCCGAATGTGGATATTGCCGCGGCAAAAACAATCGCAGAATCGCTGCGTTTGAGGATAGCGCAAACGGAGTTTTTACCTGAGCGACAGATTACCTGCAGTTTTGGCATAGCGGATTACCAGGGAGAAGGTATTGAAAAATGGTTCAAGAGAGCCGATGAGGCTTTATACAATGCAAAGCATAACCATAAGAACTGCGTGGTAACCGCTTAGGCTCGAAGTGAAATAGCTTTGCGTTAAGGGTCATTTAGAGCCAGGCTGGCGTTGACTCTAAAGCGCATTATTCCTTAAAAAAGTAATACTGTATAACACCGGTTTTTTCGCGTCATAGAAACCGAAAGACTACCGACTGGACTTTTGCATTTCACTGAGGACCCATTTCTTGAAGATCTGCATGCCATCGGTTAAAGCACGATTTTTATTATGGGCCAGATAAAATGCTCTTCTCGTATCAAGTGCACTGTCGAATGGCACTATCAATTGACCACTTTCAATTTCCGGTGCCGAAAGCTCTTTATCTGCCAGTGCGATACCCAGATTTTGTAATGCCGCTGCTGTTGCCAGTTGACTACTGGACAGTTGTAACCCCTTGCTAAACCCGGAATAATCAACATCTTGTTGTTGCAACCATTCCGGCCACTCATAGAGTCTTTTTACCACGTGTATTAAAGGATAGTGCCTAAGGTCTTCTAATCTGTCCAATGGGTGCTCAGCGTGAAGCAAACCATTCGTGCAGACTGGCACCAAATAGACCTTGGAAAGCAATTCGATATCGATGTCGTGCCAATCACCGTGACCAAAAAAGATGGCCATGTCCGTTTTATTCTCATAGAGATCGATAAGCTCATTGGATGCACTGAGTTGTAACTCAATGCCAGGATATAAGGTTTGAAATTGTTTTAATCGAGGAAGCAACCAGCGAATAAGAAAATTTGGGGCCACATTGATACTGACTACACCCATGTTGGGATGAGTGGTGATCCATTGAGTGGCCACCTCAATGCCATTAAACGACTCCTTGATAGATTGCAAATACCTTTCACCTGTTGCTGTCAGTTCAACATGACGCTTGGTTCTCTTGAACAGCTTGACACCCAAAAAATCTTCCAGTGCTTTTATCTGGTGACTGACTGCGGATGCCGTAATAAATAATTCCTCCCCAGCAATTGCAAAACTTTCATTGCGGGCAGCAACTTCAAATACTTTCAGCGCTTTGAGTGGGGGCAGGCGTCTAGTCATCGGTGTTCTATTGATGAAAAATTTTCATCACCTTGTTTAAAATTCCTCGCTTGTCCAGTCATTGAATTCTGCATAATTTTTCCTACATTAGACTTGACGAAATTTGAGGTAATAATCATGAAACATTCGGATCAGCAAAAAGTTCAAATTGATACGACTACAGGTGAAGTGTATACATGCTACCCTATAACCGCTAAGAAAGGGATGGGATTGATGCGCCGCTTGGTTCACTGGTGCTCTCAAAAGATTGACAATCACTATGATCGGTTAATCGAACTTCGCGTTTATGATGACAAAAGATATGACTATCGCATAAAGGAATAGCATTATCGCTCGAAGATTGACTTATCGATTCTAACCCTAAACCCAAAGGATTCAGTGAACGCTCGTTATCTGACAGAGTCATTCCTTCGATGTCATACCATGCTAACCACAATCATCTGAGTCCCTCAGTTTTAACCTTTTTCCAACGGACAACCCGGTAATCAAGATATAAAAGGTCTGAATCGAGGGTGCATCAGGAAAACTGGGGTAATACATGGTGAGACATGCTCTTGATAAAGGTAATGACGTTGGGGGTGTCTGTCGCCCCCGGCACTGGTTCATGCTTCATAAACATGGCAATGCAAGATAAAATATCCGCTTAGAACGTTATTTGATGAGACACTGGAGCGATAGCCATGAAAGAAAGTCCTAAGGTACTATTAATTGGTCTTGATCCCGCCGTGGTGAATTATGAAAAATGGCCAGGGTTAACCCCAGAGAAGCTGTTAGGCGTTCTTAGAAAAGATGAGGGGGCGTTAAATGAAATGGGGTATGACACTTCGATCTGTTTTATTGACCATGGAGAGACCGCCGAGGCCACTATTCGCAGCCAATTGGCGGACCCTAATTTCAGCTGCATTCTCATTGGCGCGGGTGTTAGAACAGATCCGGATGAGTTTCTTTTGTTTGAGAAAGCCATCAACCTCGTCCATGAATTAGCTCCCCAAGCGCGAATTTGTTTTAACACAGGACCTACTGATTCTGTTGATGCTGTTCAGCGCTGGGTTTCATGACTCATCTGTTTATAGTCGAAAGCGATTTTTTTGAATGAATTTTCATTAAGGCTTTAATTTGATGGTTAACTGGCCCTCATGGACCTCGATGTGATCCACGCCCTCTGCAAAGCTTGACCAAAAACCTCCCTGGTCACCAAACTCGCTGATTAAATCAACATTTTTTAAACCCCCTAACCAGGCACCCGGAATGGGCACACCCATCAGGCTGACTCCTTTTAAAATAACCTTAGGCCGGGCATTCTCAAAGGCCATTTCGACACCCGCAGAGACACGCAAGGTCTTCCCGCCCAGGATAGGAAAATCCGGATCCATCGGTACCAGTAAGCGGGCACTGACCAGGTCACTACTCAAATCCAATGCCAGTTTTTTTGCAAGGTCCTTGTTATTCGCAATAATGGCATTCAGTTCTCGTTCACTAAAGTTTACTTCACGCTGGTCAGTACTCTCCTGGTAAGCTTCTGGCCTTAACCACTGCTCGTCTGTTTCCTGTTGCCCCTTTTCTACCTGGGGCGTGGAAACCTTAGTGGGTTCATAACCCAATATTTTCAGTTTAGTATCCAGAACTTGCTGCTCGGATGTATTTAACTCTACCGGGGTGAAATCCTTGGCATAAATATACGTTCTGACAAACCAAAAAGTCACAGCAACCGTGATCAGAATGGCCAACAATATCATTAAAACAATGTGGGGTCCTCGGATGCCACTTTGTGCTACAGGAAGGTGGTCAGTATGCTCTTTTTGATTCATGCCTGGAATAGATCCGTCAAAACATGAATATTTTAACCTAGATGACCAACAGCAATCGTAAAATATTGTTACTTATTGGTAATCCACACGCATTGGTAGGGCGCAAGCTCAAGTTCTTCATTCAAGGTATCGTATTCATATCCACTGAATAGATCCCACCAATAATGCGTTTCAACAAGATTCATGCCTTTAAGAGGGACCTTGCGTATTTCGTTACTGATGTTATGTACGCAAAATATGCTTTGATCACGTTTTCTACTTTGCCGCCAAAATGCAAAGATGCCCTCACCAAGGTGCAAGGTATATTGCGTAGCATTAGGGTGGAACGCTGCCTGTTGTGTGCGAATCTTAATAATTCTTTTCAATTGTTCCAGTATCATCGCATGTGAAGAAGTCATATTCGATAATGATGCCCTGAGCAAATCACAGTCCCAAACATGCCGGTTAATCGCCCGGTTGCTGCCAGACGCTTCCATCTTGTGGATATCGTTATGCGTGGCCAGCAAGCTATGTATATAAATTGCCGGGATACCTTCCAATCCCAGCATGATGATATGGGCACAAATAAACCGTTCCACCTGCCATTCATCCGCACCATCCAGGGTTCCACTTAAGGCATCAATCAAGCTGATATTGATTTCGTAGGGTTTAACGCCTCCATCTGATAGGTTACGCCAGGAGATTCTACCTCCAAACTGTTGCATGGCATCGGTAATTTGCTGGGTTTCCGCTTCCGAGAGAATCCCTTCTATCGGACGTAATCCAATACCATCGTGTGAGGCAATAAAATTTAGATACGTCGTACCATCCTGTGCCGGCGGCATACTCATTAACCAGTTATTCAGGTGGAAATTCTGCCCAGTCAACAAGGCATGTAATAATAAAGGAGGCAAAGCAAAATTATAGATAATGTGAGCTTCATTAGCATTGCCAAAATAAGCCAGATTTTCGCGATTGGGAATATTCGTCTCTGTAATGATAATGGCACGCGGATTGACATGCTCAATCAAAGTTCTTAGCAAACGTATGATTTCATGGGTTTGCGGCAGATTTAAACAGCCGGTACCAATTTCCTTCCACAAAAAGGCTACCGCATCCAAGCGAAACATCCGTACTCCCCTGTCAAGGTAGTACCTGATCACACTCACCATTTCCAGCAGCACTTTTGGATTATGAAAATTTAAATCTACCTGGTCATGACTGAATGTACACCATACATGCCGTTCACCTTCCAGGGTTTCTGTGGGTCTTAATAAGGAGTTGGTTCTCGGTCGAATCACAGCCGATAAATCGGCCTTTGGATCTACACTAATAAAATAATCTTTTTCAGGATCATGATTGCGTTTAAATTGTTCAAACCATTCACTGCGGCTGGAAATATGATTAATGACCAAATCTGCCATCAAATCAAAATCCTGGGCGAGTGCCTCGATATCGGGCCAGTCACCCAGCTTTTCATTCACCTGTTTATAATTGATAACCGCAAATCCATCATCTGAACTGTAAGGATAAAACGGCAATATATGGATGCCGTTGATAATGTCTTCAAAATTATCTTTGAAAAACTGGTGCAAGGTCTTTAAAGGCCTCTCTCCCTTACGAATAATACTGTCACCATAGGTAATGGCTATAACATCATTTTGATCCCAATGATTTTTATAGGGCTTGGGTTTCTTGCATTTTTTATCTAAACCCATCTCCAACATAAGCTGATCAGCAAATTCAGATGCCTCTACATCAGGATAAATAAACTCTATGTGATTAATGATCCGATCGCTTAAATGTGACAGCTTCTTTTTCATGGTTTGTTAACGCACTAAAATCTTATGACTCTGAATACATGGCGTGATCCTGCGCAACCGCATCAAGCAATTGATCATATATATCCGGTATCGCACTGACCACTCGATTCCAATGGGGTACAAAAGGTTGCTCCATCGGGTTGTTTAAGAAAACCTCACCCGCCTTCATAATGTTTTCCGCGAACAATTCAACAATCTGTTCTTCCAGATGAACATCAAACTTGAGTCCGTTCATTTCTGCATCGCTACGGTAACTCTCTATCAGGTCTAATGCGATACGATAATAGGAAGCTTTTAGGCTGCGGAATACGCCTTTATTGAATACGATGCCGTTGGTGGCGAGCTTGCGAAAAAAAGCCTTTGAGATATCGATAGACATTTTCGACAACCCGCTTTCTGCATTATCCGCAGACACATCCTGATGTTTATGATCATAGATATCGGCTATTTCAACCTGGCATATCCGGCGCGTCGAATAATTACGAGCCATCTCCATTAAGACACCGACTTCAAGTCCCCAGTCACTGGGTATGCGTAACCCACTCATAACATCCTTGCGCATGGAAAACTCACCCGCCAGTGGATAACGAAAACTATCCATAAAATCTAGACTTTCCTGATGCCCAATATTCCTCTGCAACGTTCGAATCAAGGGCGTAACGAGCAGGCGAGAAGCCCGACCGCCCAGAGCGTTATCGGCTACGCGGGAGTAATAACCTTTACTGAACTGGTAACGAAAACTGGGATTGGCAACGGGATAGATCAGACGTGCCAACATACCACGTTCATAGGTGACGATATCGCAATCATGCAAAGCTATCGCTTCACTTTGTCCTGATGCCAACATGTAGCCCATGCAGTACCAAACGTTACGCCCTTTCCCCATTTGCGTGGGGGCCAACCCTTCTTCCTGCAATAGCGCATCGATTTTTCTTAAGTTCGGTCCATCATTCCAGAGTATTTGATGGTTTTGCGGTAACCGCTTGAAATATTCAATGGCATGCCGATATTGGTTTTTATCCGCTCGATCAAGACCGATCACAACTTGGTTTAAGTATGGCACCTTCTCCAGTTCATCCACGATATGAGCCAGCGCCGGCTGTTCGAGTTCAGAGTACAAGGATGGCAATATCAATCCCATCGGCCGCACATAGGAAAACGTGGTTAATTCTTGCTCCATTTCTTCCAATGGTCGGTGCATGATGTTATGCAGAGTGGTTACCCTACCTGATTGAAAACTATCAGCCATTCATTCCTCCTGTTAAAGTGTTATTGATTGTGTTTGTATCGCGCGTGAAACGCCTTCTACCCATCCTTCGGGTGCAGGTGCCTCAGTAAAGATCACATTTTCCGGATGTTTGAATACCAGCGTCTCACTACCGGGTGATTTGACTACGATGGGTACATCGGCATGCTCGAGCATCGCCTGATCATTATGGCTATCTCCTAAAGCGATCAACCCGAATGTTAACTCATGGTTACCCTGGTAGAGTTGTTTTAACGTTTGCATACTGAACCCTTTATTACAGTAACCTTGCAAGTGTAAAAAGCGCCCCCCTTTAAGACAATTAAAGCCGGCAATACGAGCTTGTTTGATAAATTGCTCTTCTTCATTCTGCTCAGAAAAG
>JAAUYM010029059.1_pt1 | contig 12152 bp, 15 predicted proteins | sample 7278001 | NCBI WGS metagenome assembly JAAUYM01 (sample SAMN14350224, study PRJNA611818) | marine sediment metagenome | isolation source: surface marine sediment (1.8m) | place: French Polynesia: Moorea | collected 2018-08
AGGGGTTATTCAAGAAGAAGTAGAATTTCACAGAATTTATTTACACGGTAATAACACAAAAAAATTATTAAAAAGGTTTTGATATATTTAAAATTTATGGTCTATGGTTTATGTCCTTTTCCGTGGAAAAAAGTACATAAACCATGACTTGCCATCACGTCATGCAAAAAAGTTGTAGACTAGTACGTTTTCTAGAAAATTAGTGCAAGTAAACAAGATTTCTTATTAACCGAGTCGCGATTAACTGTAACTTAGTACTCCTTTCATGATGCTTTTCTCAGTTTGTGGCCCACCCGAACGTCCAGCAGCTGTTGGCCTCCATCTGGTACGAGGGGCTGCCCGGATTCAGGCAGAAGAACATGTTCCTGCAGTTCCTGGAGGTGAGTCACCAGCCCTCATCTGAACAAATGTGTTGGATGCTTGATCAAAAGTTACTCCAAGATGTTCCCAACTAAGGAAAACTTGTCAATTTTTTTGTTGTAGGACTGTACGTACTTAATGTGTTCTCTCTTTCTCTCTGTCAGGTGTGTCGCATCGGTCTGCTCTTTCCCTTCTTCTCCCTCGCCTACATCATCATGCCGTGGACCAGTTTCGCACAGAAGCTCAGGAAGCCCTTCATCAAGTTCATTTGCACCTCTTCTTCCTACTTCACATTTCTCTGTGAGAAAAATAAACTCTTTTTTTTTGTTGTACAGTGGAACTCAGATTATCGGAACAGGTCGTGAAACATCCGAGTTTCCCCGTTTAGCCGAGTGGCCTTTTGCAGCATGAGATTTCTGTTTCCTAGGAAATTTCCCAAGTAACCAAGATTCCATGCTAATCGAGTTCCACTGTACCTGTTAATCTGTGCATGCAACTACCACTGAGTGTGAATCTAGTACGACATGCCACATTTTTTCCCCTCTGTTAACAGTCTTGCTCAGTCTGGCATCCCAGCGGATAGAGGTGGAGATAGCTGACTACTTCCAGAACGAGGCGCTCAAAAGATGGCTTTCCCAAGACGTCACCACCAAGCGCGGCTCCACGCCCACCATCGTGGAGTGGTGCATCCTCGCGTGGGTGGCAGGTGGGTTCGGGGTAATTTGGGGTATTTCTGGGGGTTGGGATTAAGGAAGGATGTCTGACCCACCTCTCGCCATGAGCCACCCTTTTCCGCAGGAAATTGTTATTTGTTAATAAAAACGCAGGCAAAACGCATTTGTTTGCCACACACCACCTCCCTGTGGGTTGACCTGGTGCCCATGTGGTTCATATCCGGGGGAAGCTTGTGGATCTGCTCAGCTTTCTTCCTTTTCCTCGGCAATGTCGTCATTTGCGCTCTCTTTCTTTTCGCGGCGGCGAAGTCGAAATGGACAGCCAAGTAGACCTCTTTTGGCAGTCTCTCTTGTTTGAGGCAGAGGAAGAGGTTCCTATGCAGGACGACCTTTAGCCTTCCCTTGTCCTCCCAGAAAAAATCTGTCCTTGAAAGGTAATAAGGGCCTCTCTTTTCCTCTTGCACATGGGGGGAGGGGGGTAGATTTAGCGTTCTCTTTCCTTCCCACTCCTCCTCCTCCTCTTCCTCTTCCTCCTCCATCCATGGCCTGTTGGGCACAAGACCTCTTACCCCAAACCACCTACCCACCCCTTTGAGAGCCCGCCAAGGGGAAAGAAGAATCCTCCTTCGAAAGTTAAGAGAAAAGGAGAGGTTCCTCCCATGCCAAGAGTGCCAGTACGTAGTACGTACTACTATGTACGGAAGTAAAGGTTTCCAATACAAGGATTGCTTTCTCCTCTTTTCTTTCTCTCTGGTTGCTTTGGAGCGGTGGAGGCGGGCCTATTTTTTTTCTACCACCTGTTCTAACGAGTGGCTACCGGGCGAGCAGATTGTGGTAGTTATAAGACTGTATGTATGCTTAAAAAGGTTTTTTTACATGTACTTTTGGAAAAGAGGGAGAGGAAAGATATACGTATAACACGATGGATCTGCTCATGGATCTGAGAGGGAATTCTCCTTTTCTTCCTCTTCCTCCTCCTCCTCTTCCTCCTCCTTCTCTTCTCCGTCGTCCGTGCTCCGAATGCAAGATCCATTCTGCAGTCAGGTCTTGTTTTCTCGTTCTCTCCCTCCCTTCCTTCTTCCAAATCCGAGATTTTTCCCTCCTTTTTCCACCTTCTACCTCCGTGTGTCATTACGACGCCACTAGCAACTTCGGCCTTGGAACAGGAAGATGGGGAACAAGGACGAACATTGGCCTCGTTATTATTCAATTACCTCACTTGCCCATTTCCGCAATAGCCGCGTCAGCAATGTACCTACGTAGTGGTACACACATTGCTTTATTATTTTGTTCTACGTGCTATGTGAAAGGTCATTTTTTTCTTTCAATCATCGTCGCTCTGTTTACTAATTGCACAAAGGTGATAACGGTAATCTTGTGGCTCACATTATTTCATTGTCATTGAGTGATCTTTTTTATGGTCTTGTTTCCCCTCTTTTTTTCCGTGCAGGTCTCATCTGGAGTGAGATCAAGCAGCTGTGGGACATGGGCCTGCGGGAGTACGTGAATGACATGTGGAATGTGATAGACTTCGTCACCAACTCTCTCTACGTCGCCACCATCGCCCTCAGGCTGGTCGCATACTACAAGGTCAGATTCTAATTTTGCGTTCAGTCTCACTAGCACGTTTATCTCCTTGCGTCTAACTCAGAGGTTCTCAAAGTGTGGACTTTCTCAGTGTCACGAGAGGGTTATTATACTTTACAATGTTGTCTCCTCCGGTGTCCGCAATATTAGTGGGTGGTGGGATGCTCTGGAAGTCTTAAAAAGAGTCGCGGTCCAAACAGGTTGAGGACGTCTACTCTACGTACAGTAACTGGCAAGAAGAAAAGTGAGGGGGAGGGGGAAGACATTCTTCCATCCCCTCCCCTCTCTCTCTGTCAACGCGCTGTCACTGCTAGTATGTGTAAACATGCGAGCTGAATACCTTATAAGAAGGGCTAGAGGTGAGGCCAGACCAGCCTCGGACTCAAACCGACAGGCCATCGATCCTGGAAAAATAAGTAACTTCTTTGTCTTCAATTGCCAATGCTTCAAAGTTGTGCCGGCATTGTCCTCTACAACAGCTCAGGCGTACGTAAACTCCACGTTTGTGTTATGTCCCTACAGTAGTAGAGTAGGTGAAAGGAGTGGTGTCACCTTTTTTCTTCATGTCGCATTCCTGGCTTTTCCGGGTCGCTTGAGAGAAGCCCACCAGGCAGAACACACAAATCCAATTCGGTCTGACAAAGGACTTTCCACTGGCTGTGTCAACAAAGCAAGAAGCAGTCACCTTATAGCTTCCTCAATGATTGAAGGCTTTTTTTTAATCTGTATCATGTGCACTGAAGCAACTTGGCCTTCAGAAACCCACGAGCCTTTGAAGCACCCCTGTTAGTGAAACTTCTTCTTCTCCTTCTTCTCTTTTTGTTTCCACTCCACATCACGTCCTTTACTACAGCAGCAGCGTAGAAGGGGATGAGGAGGAGAAAGCCATGCATCAAAGACAGAAGCAGAAGAGGAGAAGAGAAGGGGCAGAGAGATCTTCTAAAAAGTCTCTTTTTTTGCTGATAAGAAGAAAGAGAAAGATACTTTAAGCCTTGTTGTTGGTTCTGTTGTGCTCTCACTACTGTGCTTGGATAAAAAAAACGTTTGTAAACCTGTGATTAGCAGTGACCTTCCAACAGTCTCCCAAGGCTGGCAACGCAAGATAGTACATAGTTACAATTCTCTTCCGCCCCAGGCAGACACTTTACCTATAGTTTACTCTATAGTTACATGGTGCCATGTCCCTTCATCCCCTTCCCGCGCAAAATTTATTTGGCAAGTTTAGTGAGAGGAAGAGGAGGAAAAAGTTATTGTAACCAGGACTTGTTGGTTAAGGGCCTATCCATTGGTGGCGATAGCGAGAGGAAAAAAAACTACCAAAGAAAGCCTACTAGATGCAACTTAGTACTTTAATCATTCATGTTCTCTGGTTGAGAAAATGAGCCATCAAATAATGCTATAGCATGCATGAAAGAAAGAAAGCAGTTAACCATAATTTTACTCAAGAAAAAAAGTGGGAAACATTTTTGTGGGAGGAGGAATTTTTACACGGCCTTATACTAGTATTACATTACCGCATTGCAAAGCGGCAAAAAAAGTGTTATTGTGTGGCTCCGTCCGCGAACTGGAGTCAGCAAGCCAAGCAAGCTCCGGAAAAGGCCGTTAGATGGAAGAAGGAAGAAAGGAAGGAAGGAAACTTTGGCCATTACTTTGGACGCGCGCGGCGCAAAACCCTTTTCATCCTTCTCTCCTCTCCCTCGCCGCTTTCTTCCTTTCTTCCTTCTTCTTACTTTCTCCCTCCCTCTCTCTCTCTCTCTCTCTCTCTCTCTCTCCTGACGTTTGTGCTTCTTCTTCAGCGCAAAAGTTCGGGATTTACCCAAGGAAAAATCTGACAAGTTCTTGAACATTTTCGACGGCAGCGAGTCCTCCTCCTTCTCCTGTTCCTCCTCCTCTGGCTGTCTCTCTTTCTCCGCTTGAATCGAAGCGCGTTTCTTTTCACCGCTTTCTGCGAACTCACTCTGTCTCCTCTCTCCTTCGCTTCTTCTCCTCCTTTCAATCAGAATCGATTCATTGAGAGGAGACAGAAAAGAGCGGAGGAAAGAGTCCTTCCGTGCAAAAAGGGAGCGGGTGGCACAGGAAAGAAAAAAACATGAAAGTTTAAAAAAGAAATCAGAATTGTGACTGTAGTACGTACCACACCACGCAGGAGAGTCCGCTTTTTCCAAGCATCTTCCAAAACTAATGTCGCATTTGCCTATTCGTGGCTCTTTGATTGTACAGTATAAAGCTCAATATTGCAAAACTTGTGGTTTGCCGAATCTTTTGCTCGTAGTCTATCATGCTACCTTTGTTAGTTGTACCAAAGGACAGAGCAAAGTTCTTCGTAAATTTCAAAAAAATGAACAAAAGTCATGAGTAGCTGTCAATTAACCTTTGTGTCTGTATCATCGTTCTCTGTCTGTCCTCAGGTCCAAGAGGAGATTCGGTTAAAGAGTCCGACGGCGCTGCTGCCTCGTGAGCAGTGGGACACGTGGGACCCAATGCTCATCTCTGAGGGACTTTTCGCCGCAGCCAACATCTTTTCCAACCTCAAGCTCGTCTACATCTTCTCAGTTAATCCATACCTGGGGCCACTGCAGGTACGTGGCTTGCGAGCAGCTTGGAAACTTTTTTTAACTTGTCTTCTTCTCCTCTGTCTTTGACAGGTATCCCTCAGCAGAATGGTGCTCGACATCCTCAAATTCAGCGCGCTCTTCTGTCTCGTCTTGTTTGCCTTTTCCTGTGGTGAGTGCTACAAAGAGCGTACAAAGGTAGTACTATAGTACCGTACAGTGTGTTTCGTGATATTGTAATTTAGTTGATTTTATGTCGGAAGATGCAGTCAGTGTGCATGCACTTTTGTGGACATGCGGTATGTCCAATGCCGGTATGTTGCATAGCGCTTCAAGCACCGACCTTTGGAGATGCAAGAAGCGTTCATACGTATGAGAGATGGGGAGGAAGGCGAGGACGTGAGAGGAGATCACTAATTTAGTACTACGTGCGCTGAAGATGGGTTGGTCGGTACGTTGAGCCTCTCCTCCGATCCACTTCCTCCCCGCTCTCTTCGCTGAATCATTCATGAGGAGAGTCTTTTTTGTCCGTGATCTGTGGAGGGGATCCTCTCCTTCCTCCGGGTGGCGTGACTGGGAAGAACCGTGGTGTGGAGTGGAGTGGAGTGGGAAGAAGGAAAGGAGAACACAATTTGAGGCCAAATGCACAACCTAGTGTGTCGGAGGCCGTCCAAGGACGGAGGCCCAGAAATGCGAGCAATAAAGCGCTACTTCAAAATACCTCAGCTTGATTTTTTAATTTTTTTTCTTCTGTGTACTTGCACTTTCTCTCTTAATTGACCTCTTTACTTGTACCAGGTGCTAACCAGCTTCTGTGGTATTACGCGGCCCTGGAGAAGCAGCGCTGCCTCGAGAGCCAGGGAAAACCCACGTCAGACCCCTCCTCCTCCTCCACCACCTCGCCCGCCGCCTCCTCCAGCAACGCCCTCTCGCCAGAGCTGAGCAACTTCACCTACAACCGGGAGGACACCATCGTCCACGACATCAACCACTGCCTCGCATGGAGGCGGTTCGCAAAGTGAGTTCTGACGCTATTGAGAACATCATAGTACTAACAGAATTCCTACTACTTATATACGGACCGGAATGGAATAGCAAGAGTTTTCTTACTATGTAGTATACTAGTATGTAGTACGTACTAAAGCGGTTGCGGGTACGCCACGTATTATGGTCTGCCCCCCCCTCCCCCTCACTTCGCCTAACGTGAAAAATCTTCGGAGTGGAAAGCTTGCAGTGCATGTAATAGCAACTTTCTTTTTATTCTTGCTGCGCCTGCAGCAAAGTGCCTTTGGCAGCTTCAGTGAAGTCGACTCCTTTCAGAACCGTCCCAAAGGGAGGCAGGGGCAGAGAGAGAGAAAGTCCCTGGGATATCACGACGCCTGGTGCGCTGTTCTCTCTCTCTTTCTCTTTCTCTCTCTCTCTCTCTCTCTCTCTTTATTCTCCTTCTCGGTGCGCCCCCCCCCCCACACACACATTTATATAAAGCGAGCAGCCAATTGTCGTAATCTCGTTTACATATGCAGATATATATAGCCAGTTTCCTTTAGCAGCTACGGTACAACCCCCCTCCCCTCTCCTCCCCGCCAACCCAACCCACCTTTCCTGTCCGGTCCCTTTCTCTTGAAGTCAGAGGTTCTCAACCGAAGGGCTCCGAACCACAAAGTGGGTCGCGAGATAGGAAGTACGTAGTCACGGCGACATAGTAAGTAGTAGCACAGTAGAACTTCGACATGTAGTGAGTTGATCGGGTAGTGGCAGCTAAGCAGTTCACTGTATCGATGGTCGTCAGAGGTAGCGAAAAAAAAATGTTTTGTGCAGTTGAGTTTACCATATCGAGGTTCCACATCACTACAGTATACTTCATAGCGACAGTGGTGTGCTCTGGGGAGGATCTTAAAGCGGGCGGCCGTCCGAAGAGGTTCGGAACCTCTGCTTTATGTTCTTCTTGTTCTTGTTCCCTCCTCCTCCTCCTCCTCCTGCTCCCTTCTCCACTGCTGCCTCGGCGACGATTCTTATGCGTAATATGGCAGGTTATATGTTCGGCAGTAACTGCACGCGAGGAGGAAGAGGAGGAGGAAGAAGAGGAGAAGGAGGAGGAGGAGGAGGAGGAGGAGGAGGAGGAGGAGGAGGAGGAGGAGGAGGAGGAGGAGGGAGAGGAGGAGGTTCCCCAAAGCCTTTATGGCGGGAAGGGCCGGAACTTGGAGGCATAGAGGAAAGAAAGGAAGAATAATGTCTACTTCCGACTTCCGGCGACCTTAGGAAAAAAAATTAATGAATGCGCATATTTGAACTCCTTCACTTCTCCACTTGGAAAATTTGCAGCAGCAAAGTGCATGGATTTTTTTTCTCACACGACTGACTCTCCCGGGTGAAGTCACAAGTGTAGGGTAAATTTAGGCCAAATTTGGGGAAACAAAGAAGAATACTCGGTACTAGGGACGTACGTGTACAGTAGCATTTGGTAAGCAGACAAACATCATACTGTACTGTATGTATACTGAAATTTATCATTCAATTGAGATCTCTTATGTAGAGACTTATTACTAATCTTTTGTTCCAGCCTGTGGGAGACCTCCCAGACGCTGTTTTGGGCCATCTTCGGCCTGATCGACCTGGACAACTTCGAGCTGACCGGCATCAAGGAGTTCACTCGCTTCTCCGGTCTCCTCATGTTCGGCTCCTTCTCCGTCATCAACATCATCGTCCTCCTCAACCTGCTCATCGCCATGATGAACCACTCCTACCAGCTCATCTCAGTCAGCTCGGTGAGGGGGAACAGAACGTGCTTCCAAAAAGAATATTTATTTGGATTTTTTCCTTTTTTCTTACTGGGAGGAAAGGAAAAAAATTCAGATCCTGAGAAAGAAGTACTTGGCCACAGGAGGAGGCAGGAAATTTATTGATGCGTCATTGTATTTTTTTCCAATATAGAAAAGTGAAAATATTGTTGGAATCACGTCGTTACATCCTGTTTTTTTTCCTTTGGGCCTACTTCATCCCCCCGTCCCTTCCCCTCCCTTTCTGCTGTAGGCGAAAGGGCAAGGAAAAGTAAGCGAAAAAAAAGAACCGAATTACGAAGCTGTAGTTTCTTTTTCTTAGTTTCATGCTACGGTAGACTCCGCTTAAACGTCGACACGTTTACAACATATACGTACATAAATTTCACAGTGACCAAATCTTCTGGTACATGTAGTACATGCCCAATTACCAGTCTGACCTGCTCCATAAAAGTGTCGATGCATCCGATGTCGATATAAGCGGAGTCTACTGTACTACTTTCCTTGCCCTTTTTATTCTCATTTCGCCCTTGATCCGAAAAAAAGACACACATGTCAAAGACACCCACCTTAGTTGCATTTGTTTAGCCTTCTGTTGCTGTCTTTTCTCCCCTGTCCTTTTAGAATTGATTGCTGTTTTATACTAGTAGTACACTGTAGATGCACAGAGAGCAGAAGCTGTGGGAGGGAGAACTGTGGAGGCGTCTATCTCTGTTTCCGACACCTGATAACAGAATACCACCCGCCAGACCCCTGGCGCCGCACACAAAAGTGTCATTACTTCTCATGTTGTTTCACAACAGACAACAGATGTTAAGAGTTAATAGCTGTAGTACGTCCTGCATTACAGATTGCTACCATGTTTAAAAAAACATAATCTCCTTCCCACACACAAATTCCCATACAAAAATACTTCTCTATCAACCTCTCCACTATACTTACATACTACAGTGGAGTGTCTAAATTATCCTCTCGCTTGTCCACTTTCTGTCATTATGATTTTTTTTGTACTTGTCCTCATTTTCTCCACCCCCTTCCCGGTCTCCATGTCGTCTTGGAAGACAATCATCCGAGCACACTGGAAGCATGCCAAAGTCCCTCTCACCCGCGCACCCACCCACACCTAATGAGCAAGAAAAAAAGAGGTCACAGCTCGATCCTCCTCCCTACCACACACGCACCACCACCCCTCCCATAATACATTTGTTTTTAATTATGTCGTAGTAGTAGTAGCGATCGCAGACCTCCCACACCCCATCCCACTCATCGACAACCGACAGAGCCTTGAGAAGCATCCAGGGTGAGAGAGAGAGATTGATAAGATCCGGAGGAGTCTTCTGGCAAGAAGAAGGAGGAAGAGGGGGCACTCCAATCTAGAGATGCTTTCCTCTTGTCATGGGGAGAAGCCCCCCTTCTTGCCTCACCCTGGAGAAGGAGGCTGAAGGCGCTGGATTAATTACTTCTTCCTCCTCTTCCTCCTTCTCCTTATCTCAGCTACAAGGCTGTTCAATCCTCTTGAGTGCCACAGATGACATCTTTTGAAGGGGCCAGAGAGAGAGAGCGGCGCGTCATCTGCCGCTATTAGAAACTGGCCTTTTTTCTCCGGATGGTTTGCCGTTTTTGCTAGAGTTAGAGAGAAAGAGATCGAGAGAATAATGCAGGAACTCCGGCCGCCAGCAATTTTCTGGGGTCCGGATGCAGGGTTACCAAGTCATAGAATAAACGCTAATAGTATGTACATGTACCACCCAACCCTAAAACATCAAAGCCCATGCAAGGCCCAATAAGTTTAAATATAAAAAAGAAACAAATCTAAATATATTCTTTAAAAAGAGTTGGCTAATAATGCATTTCCAACATTATTTTTTAGGCCACAAGACCTGCTTATGGCCATTTAGAGACAAGATGGTTATAAAGTAGTCAACCTGGCAACCCTGCGCAGTTGGAGTGACGGAGATTTGGAGAACTTTTCTTCTGTGTGGAGCAGCCTAGCGCTTTTTTTGCCGTTAGTCACCAGAATGTGCGTCTACTTGTGATGGTCAGCAACACATGTTTTTTATCACCCCGCCAGGAAGGAAAAGAACAGAGACATCGGCTTACTTTTTTTCTTAACTCTTTTGTTGTGGGTGTATTTGGCGTGTTCTACTACGTACAACAGCAAAACATTGGTATAATGTAAGTACTTTAACTTTGCCTGGTAACAAGACGTATCTAACCTACTGCCGTACTTAGGTTTACTGTAGTACATTCAGAAAGATTGTTAGTAAAGGAGCCCTATTATCTGCTATTGGCTTCGTCCGCATGGGTAGGGATGGTATGGTTATGGTAGCAAGGAGGACAGAAGTGCTGAGATCTGTGTGATGAAGTGCACTGTAGGTATCGAGATTCTACTGTGTTACGCACAAATCATGTCAAAGTACGAGTATAACTGTGAACAGTAGGTTAAGCACATCCAACTCGAGTCTACCATCAAACTAGTACGTGCAGGTGAAAAGCATTAGAGTTCCAAACATCCCCTAATCCACATTCCTCTCTTTCCCTTCTTCGCTGTAATTCCAAGGAAACAGGAAAACCTCTTCACACACAGCCTGTCTTTTAAATATCGTGCTGTTACACACACACATGTCGTAGTCCAGAATCTCTTTGTCCTCAGCTCCCAAACCTCATAAAGAGATCCTCCTTAGCATTTCCTAGGAATTGACAAACAAGTCCCCTGACTTGATAGAGACCCCCCGATGACTGTGTTGTTGTTGATGTGTGTACAATAGAGGCGGTGGCGATCCGCAAAAAAGTCGAGACTCCGATAAACGTACATACTCCAGGCAGGATCCGGCCCGCAACACTTTGTGGCCCGGGGGTCGCATTTCGACGCATCGGCACTTTGCAGTTAACTGCCACCGCTGGAGAAATCGACAAGTGAACGAACAAGTACTCGTATAATAATTGCTCTCGGCCGAATGCGACCTGCGGACCTCAAGTCTTGCCCGGAAAGGATCCTGCATCCCTCTTCCCCTTACCCCAGTAAACTAAAAGATCGCCGTCAACCCGTCGAACGTACGTGTCAGACTCCTCACGAACCCTATCCCAGTACATACAGCACATCTTTAGCTTAGCTTTCCCCCTTTTCTTCTTTCTGTTCTTCCCCTCACATGTTGACTACTACTACTACTACTACTACTGCACGCTCCTGCGACGACAACCACAACCACCACCAAGGTCCGCAAAAAGACCCCCTCCACCTCCCCCGACCAACCCTTCACCTTCAACTCCCCCACCACGTACTCCACCCCGAACTCCCCCTCGTCGTCGCCGTCGCACTCCTCCTCGGCCGCGACGGCGAAGCGGACTAACCCGTCCTCCTCTCCCTCTCCCAAGGAAAAGGCGGACATCGAGTGGAAGTTCGCCCGCTCCAAGCTCTGGATCTCCTACTTCGAAGAGGGCGGCACCGTGCCGCCGCCCTTCAACATCATCCCCACCCCCAAGAGCGTCTACTACCTCCTCAAGTGGGGCTTCCACAAGCTCTGCGGCAGGACCAGCAGGACCAAGAAGGAGATCATGAAGACGGTGAGGAATTTACAGTTTTATGTGTGTGCGAATACTACGACTGTACGTTCGTATGAGATGACTCAGAAAAAGCCTGACATGCTTTTGGTCCTTCAATATTTTAGATAGGAAGGTGAATGCAAAATAAGGTTTTCAGTTTTTTGGAGGGGAGGGGGACATCTTGTACGTATGCAGGCAACATCAAAGCATGGGTATATTTAAAAAGAATCTGGTAGCATACGTTTTGCTGGCTGCACCATATCAACGTACCACATTGCATAATTTATGACGTTCTTTTCTTCAACACGTGGGTTCCTCTTTTTTTCTTGCCTTCAGCAGGCCACAAAAGCCTCAAAGAAAAATAGAACTTGAACAAAAAAGAAGAAGAAAAACCTCTACTACTATCTTTTGACTATACGGTACCAGCGCCGGTACAACAGTTACTTGGGAATTGACAAGCAAGAGCAAGAAAAAAGTAGCAAATTATTCTCCCAACTTCTTCTTCACCCTTGGTGCGCGCGTCCACTGAATGGAAGAGAGATTAATGAGACTTTGGGCGAAGCATCATCCTCTTCTCCCTCCATTCTGCGACCCAAGAGAAAGGGCTGAATTTGCAAGCGCGGATTTGCTGGGGGGGGGGGGGGGGGGGGGGGGGGGGG
>JAAUYM010133338.1_pt1 | contig 12152 bp, 8 predicted proteins | sample 7278001 | NCBI WGS metagenome assembly JAAUYM01 (sample SAMN14350224, study PRJNA611818) | marine sediment metagenome | isolation source: surface marine sediment (1.8m) | place: French Polynesia: Moorea | collected 2018-08
CTGCTGGATGCCTGTGACACAGAAAAGTTGCAGAACTGGCGAGAGGAAGAAGAGGAGGAGAAGGAGGAAGGAAGCAGCGATCAGGAGCTGAGCGAAGAAGATGACAAGGGTGATGGCGAGGCTGGCGACGAAGAAGGCATGGATGTGGAAGGTGAAGCGGAAGAGGATGAGCAAGACGACTCCGACGATGGCGACGAGAACTTTGAAAGGGATCAAGAGGATCAAGAGGATCGCGGCGAAGAATCGCCAGGTGAAGACGCCAAGGGGACCTGGGAGGACATCTACGGGAGGACAAGAGACTCGACCACCGGAGGGGTTATTCCAGCTTCTTCCAGCGGGAAGTACATCCCTCCAGCCCTGAGAGCCCGCGTCGCCCCGGCCGGAGGGGAGGAGGAGGACGCCAAAAGGAAGGAGAAGCTGGACAAGCTGCGGAGGCGGTGCAAGGGGCTGCTGAACCGGCTGGCGTCCGCCACCATGTCCCCCCTGGTCAGGGAGCTGGAGGAGCTGTACTCGGACTCCGGCCACGCCAGGGCAGACCTGAACGAGTGCCTCTTCTCTCTCCTGTCGGAGGCGCTCCTGGACTCGCCCGTCAGGACTCCGGAGAGGATGTTGGTGGAACACGCGCTGCTCGTGGCGCTCCTGCACGCGAACGTGGGAATCGAGGTGAGGGGAGTTAGTAGAGTTAGGTTATTTGTGCATTGAGGATTATCTATTCCTGTGCTAGGTGGGAGCAACGGTGCTGCAGATGTCAGTACAAAAATATCGTCGGTTCAGGGAGGAGTTCGATCCCGAGGCTAACGGGAAGGAGCAGGACAACGCACTCCTCTTCATCTCTCACCTCTTTACCTTCAAGGTACAGTGGAAGTGCGTTTTTTATCTCAATGCATTTCCCCCCTGTATTTAAACACAATGCACAACCAGGTTGTGGAGGCCCGGTTGATATTCGACATCATGTCCGACCTGGCGGAGTCCTTCTCCGAGAAGGACATCGAGCTGGTGGTGTCCGTCCTCCGGGCCGTCGGTTTCGGCCTCCGAAAGGCCGACCCGGCCAGGATGAAGGAGCTGATCCTGTTGGTCCGGCGGCGGTCGTCGGACGCAAAGGAGAAGAGCAGCGGCGACAACAGGCGCGTGGACTTCATGCTGGACGTCCTTATGGCCGTCAAGAACAACAACGTCAGGAAGATGCCCAACTACGACGATGAACACCAACAGTTTCTTCTCAAGTGAGTTGATCGCCAGCTACTCGGGAGAGCTATCATGATATTGCTGCCTTCTCTTGTCCTCAGGGCCATGAAGCAGTGGCTGCGTCCCGGCTGCCAACCCTCTCCCCTGGCGGTGGGACTAAAGGACTTGCTGGAGGCAGAGTCCAGGGGAAGGTGGTGGATTGTGGGTAGTGCTTGGACCGGTGAGAGATTGGAAGATTTATTTTCTCTTCGTGGAAAAAGCTCTCAAATATATCCTTCCCAATTTCTTCTTAGGAGAGGACGCTGCTAAAAGGCCTCTTGAGATGGTAGAGTCCTCTTACAACTCCGAGCTGCTGGAGAAGGCTCGCCTAATGAGAATGAACACGGACGTGAGGAGGGCCATCTTCTGCACGGTCATGTCGGCAAGCGACTACGCAGACGCCTTTGAAAGGTATCTGTACCATCTTGCTGTCATGACTCGTATCGTTGTCTTACCTCTCGTTTTCCCCCAACCCCACCCCAGAGTGGTCAAGTTGAAGGTGTCAGGCAAGCAGAGGGAGCGTGAGGTGGCTTTCGTCCTCCTGGACTGCTGCTTGCAGGAAAAGTGAGTTTTCTTTATTTTTACATAGTACCGGTAGTTCATACTATACTACTACTTAGTATTTGTCTCTTTCCTATAGAACTTTCAACCGGTTGTATTCGGAACTGCTCATCCGCCTCTGCGAGTTTGAGAGGACGTTCATGTTGGCCACCCAGTTCGCGCTATGGGACAAGATAAAGACCTTAGACAAACTGGAGAAGTTTCAGGTAGGTACGACCTGCGTGCTATGCGTGCTATGTTATATTATAGTATTCTTAATGCTCTGTATAATTGGTTTTTTTTTCTTTTCTTGTTTCTCCAGTGCCACAACCTCTCCGACCTGACCTCCACTCTGCTCTGTCGCCGCGCTCTGCCCATCTCCGCGCTGAAGGTGGTGGACTTCGCGCAGATGGATCGGCACACCGTCGTCTTTCTCAGGCGGGCGCTGGCGGGGCCGACGGGGCCGCTGCGGGCGAAGGACGACGACGACGACGCTGCAAAGAGGAGGAGGAGGAAGATGTTTGGGTCGCTCTCGGCATCGTCGGCATCGTCGTCGTCGTCGTCGCTGTCCACCCTCAGAGAGGGTCTCCGCTTGTTTATGCGCCACTTTGTGGTGAGGAAGGATCCGACGATGGAGACGGCGGTGAGGGAGGCAGAGGAGGCGATGGCGGGAGGTGAAGAAGGCAAACTTAGGCTGTGAGGACACTTGCGACCGCGCTTTGTCCAGCGTTTAATGAAGGACCAGATCAGTGCAGGTTCTATCGCGTTATTACTGCCGATATCGACTCCGCCATACTCGGTACACAGGGTCTTTTTTTTTCGTGTTAGCTTCAGTGACAGCAATACAATATTTTTTTTCCAGACGCCAAGATTTATTTCGTACCGTTGGAGGAAAACAACAATTTTAAGATTTCGCGTCCCCACTTACTCGCCGGTGAGGTTGTCCACCCAGGGGTACCTGTTGGGACACTCGACCTGGCAGGAGGAGAACTCTCTCTGGTCGCCGCGGTGCTTCAGCCTGCACATGTTCTTCGTGCGGCCACAACGTGTCGGGCGGCTGGCCGTGTTGCAGCCGACAACCGGGGACTTGAGCAGCCGGTCGACCGGCTCAGGGTAACGCACCCAGTTGATGAGCTCCTGGCTGGTGACGAAGTAGACGTCGTGCAGTGCCAGGATGGAGTCCATGAACTTGAGGAAGCCATCCACGCGGTGAGGGCGGTTGTGGAACCAGGCGGCGTGGAAGAAGAGCGGGAATGGGGCCCTCGACTTGGTGTAGAACTCCAAAAAGTTCTGGGTGAAGATCTTCTGTATAGCGGCTGCATCTTCCTTGTAGTAGCAGCCGTCGGCCATGGCACAGGTGCCACCGCGCACATCCTTGAGCACATTCATGGGGACCTCCCACATGCCCGGGTGGGACTCTGTCGGGCAGGGTTTGACGGCACAACCATGGTCGGTCCTGTACTCCAGGGTGTATGGCCACGACGGCGAGTTGGAAGCCATGCTGGAGTCGTAGTAGAGCCCGTAGCGGTGGAGCATATTGAACATAGTGTCTCCCCCCACGGCCAGGAAGGGTGCCCTCATCCCCTTGATGTCGTGGGCCTTGACACCAGCAAAGCGGACCAGCATCTCGGCCTCGCCAATGACCTCGTCGGCCCACTTTTCAGCCTTGAAGTTGGTGCCATGGCTGTGGGTGATGGTATGGCTAGCAATCTCGTGACCGTCGGCATACAAATCTTGCACCATCGAATACAGCGTCCACTCGTGAGAGACGTAAAATGTTGCCTACGAACGGATAAAAAAAACCATATTGGAGTAAGTGTCCACCACTTATGCATGATGACCTTTTGCATGAACACCTTGATGGGGCATCCGTTGGGATTGGTCCTGTTGGTAAAGATCTTCTCAAAGAGAGGCTTGGTGAGGCTGTTGACGCCGTCGTCAAAGGTCAGGAGGACGAACTGGGGGGTCTTCTCCTTCGGAAGGCCACCTGAGAGAAAGCAAAATTTCCTCTCAGTCTAATACTTCGTCGTAATTACGCTAGACTTAGCTGACCAGGAATGTCCTTTCCCCCACAGGAGCAGTGCGGCAGCCTGCAGTTCCTGGGGGTGCAGTACTCCAGCTCTCCCCCTACGGACACGGGCGACGACGCCAGCAACAGCCATAGGAGGGAGGAGGCGGCGGCGGCGGCAAACAGCAGCCTGTTGCTGTTGGAGGCGGACGGCGACATCCTGGAGCAGGAAAGAGAAGAATGATGGTGAAGGAGGGTGATGGTTACGTGAGAGTGATACAGTGGGAACGCACCTTCCCATTCTACCACCGCCGCAGAAAGGATTCAAAACTATCTTTTTATTTTTTTAATTTCTTAAGAAATTGGCATCAGCCTGCACTTGGTGACGGACGGACGGCTGGTGGGATCAAAATTGGGGCTGGTTTAGGGAAGAAGTGCAATAAAAGAGGCCCTGAAACAGGACAAGGTCGCACACAGCCACTCCTCTTTCTCTTTCTCCCTCTACTCACCTTTTTTCCCTCCTTCTTTCCTTTACGTCCGCCCCCACCGACGGCCGCTCAATAACTGCTGCCGCTTTTCTTTCTCCTTCTCCGGCCCCCTTCTTCCTCTGTCTCCTCCCCCACCTTCGAAAATTGGGATCAAATGGAGTCATGACGAGCAGTGCAGAGTTTTTCTTCAAGTTAGCATATCAATTAGTTTTATGCAGTTACGTTTTGTTGATCAAACATCGCCAAGATTTAGAGACAATTGTATTTTTTTTCTTCTGAAACACGCTGTATTGAGGCGATTTTGAAAACACATAGAGGTTGCATTGCATTTATATGAGGGATAAATCATGCAAGAGGCATTCAGATGCAACCAGTAGCGTTAAAATTCTATATATTTTTTACAACCCTGTTGTTGTAGGTAGGTGGTTTTTCTTCTCCCTCCCTACCCCCCTCCTGTTATGTATCAGACTATGATGCCAACACTGACAACACTCTTGAAGGTCACTCTCTCTCTCTCTCTCTCTCTCTCTCTCTCTACTGTATACAACGCAGGAGACCAAAAGGTAAATTCTCCATCCCTCAGCAGTTACGTCCTAAAGGTGGGGGGAGAAGGATTGGTTATGATATCTAATTGCTTCCTCTTATCCTGTCATTTGACAACAAGTATGTGACGCTGTGATTAACCTTCCCCAAGGTTCACACACTATCAAAAAGATCCGTTCTTACAGCGGTAGTAGCACATATGAACAACAACAACAACAACAACGTCTGCAAAGGGCATCAAAGGAAAGTTCCGTAGTAGAGCGGACCACGACCTTGGTGAGAAATGAAAATGTCGACAAGTAAAAAAGATTGAATTTACTATACGCAGCGCACAGTGCGACAATTTCAAGAAAGAAATGTGTTAATACGCCAGGGTTCCACTGAAACTATCGTCTTCCGGTCGTTTCGCGCTCCCCACCTTCTTCTTTCTTCTCCACCCACATGCTGCTAGCACCATTCCTTAGTTCGGAAGGAAGGAGGAAGTGTCGTCGTACGTCGACACCAACGAAAAGATTGACAAGAAGGTAGAAACAGGCGCCAATGGTGCCACTGCTGCTAATTTTGTAGTCCTCTCAGCAGCATCGGATTTTTCCCAATTTATTTGAGGATGCAGAAGAAAATTAAGAAATGGAAAGGAAAAAATATGTCTTGATGTACCTTTATTATTTTTTGTGCTAGCCTCTCCATATGGTGCACATCCCTACGACTATGTCTGACCCAGTCTACTACATATAGCAATTGTGAATTTTCATATCTCTGTCACTTCCAGTTAATAAGAGCTAAAAATTATTTTCCACAATATTTCTGGCTCTTTGGCAGACTCCTGAAAACTTCGGAGAGTAAGCTAATTAAAAAATAAGTTCTTTGGTGCCTCCTCAAAGATGTACTCAGGTGTGACCTCATTGTTACCGTAGGTCAAAAAGATATCAATTTCATAATTGTGAGTGCCCTACATTTATTTTTGTTTATTTTTTGTGTATTTTTAAGAAATACACATCCGGCTATGTGTGCCTTTAGTACAATCACGGAAGAAGTTGTTTGACGATTTGGCATGTAACACTTTTTCCCTTTGAAGTGTCCCGCGCACATGCAGGTTTGCATTGCATTGTGGCCGTCGACCCACCACGGACGGTCGACCAGGACAATCGAGGTTCCTCCTGGCTAACTAACTTACCGAGTCACCTTAAGTGCTGGATTTTCTGTGTGAAAATTACCAAAGAAATCACCGACTGCCTCGATCTCCCCTCCGCCGCCGCCCCCCCCCCTTTCCCACAATCAAATAACTCGGGTGACACGTTGCCTGATTGTCACTGCTTCTGGATTAATCCTGCTTCCGAAAGGGAGGGGGAGCGAGGAGGTCGGCGATTTAGTTGGAGGGAGGAAAGTTAACAGACTCTTTTAAAAGTACTACGTAGTTAAGGCATCCATTTCTCTTCCCCCCTCCTGCCAAAGATTTTTCTCACGAGGGCTATACCACCACCGGCTACAGTACTGTACGATGGCGGCGGCTGATTATTCTCGATCGTGCCTGATGAGGCAGCATCTGATCGGTGCCGTTTGTAATATGTGCAGTCGTGCCACTTGGCTCCCGTTGGGCCTGTCTGAACACTTTGGCCCCGTTCTTGTTTATAGCGGCCGTGTTGACGGCGTCATTGGCCTTGAATGCGGCTGCGGCGGAAAACCACGATGGAGAAGGGGACGACGGCTCCTTACCACAGGAGAGGGCGTCTCTCAACCGACAAAGGTCATGGTCAACGATGAGAAAGCACAAAATAGTTTTTTTTTAACGTGGCACGCAGTTGCAAAGTTATTTCCATTTTTCCGGCTTCTCTCTAATCTCTGATAGTACTCCAATCCCCAGCCCCATTCCGAAACACCTAAGTAAACATTTGATTGACACTCAGGAAAAACTCAGGAGCGTCTGCAATGGAGCAGCTAAAAGAGAGGCAGGGATCTGTGACCGACTCGCCTGCGACTGAGCCACCTAAAACTGAACCTGTGACTGATCCTTCTGTCGATACTTCTGAGTCTACTGAGACTACCATTTCATCCACGACGCCAGAAGGTGCCACGAACACCAAACGATTACTACGTACCTACACACTAGCTATTCTCACTACTAATGTGTACCATACTACCGTACTACCAGTACACTGTGTGTTTTAAGCGCTTTTGGCTCTTCTGCACACAGACTGCATGGAAGAGGGGAGGTTTGCTCAGTTCGGAATATTGGTCGAACTGATGAAGGACAAGAAGAGCAACGAGGAGTGCAAGGAAGCCTGCCAGAACAAGGAAGAATGCCAGGCTATGGTCTTTCTGGTACTAGTATCACTCGGACGCAAGCCCCTGTGCGTTCTTCTCGAATGACTAATTCGTTCTTCCTAATCTTCTTAAGAAATCCGGGAAAGAGTAAGTCGTTTTGAGCACTCTCTTTTTTTATACGGGCAATTCAGCTCCAGTTGCACTACTACTATAATTTCTTTTCTCGCAGTGGGTCGTGCTCTCTCTACAAGGGTGAGCTGCACTAATCTCATTCCACTTTATTAACTTGGTATACCAAGACCTCTTTTCATTTAGACGCGGCTGGGCTGTATATTGAGGTACTATACGGTACCATGTAATAGTTGTACTACTACACTCTGGACTCTGGTATACTCAATTCTAATCGGACGCTTGAACTATCGTAACGTTCGGTCAATCCAATCCTCGTCCCCCTTCTTTCTCCACGTCCAACCACCCACGTATCTTACAACAAGGCTGAGGAATCCGGATTCTCATACTGGACCAAGGACTGCGCGATGATGGAGGCACAGACGAACCCCGACTTCGGTGAGAGCAACCTTGCTTAACTAACATTAGGCGCTGAGAAACATCTGCCAATTTTCTTTTGGAATATCGAGGTGAATTTGACGTTGGAGCAACAGTGTGCATCTTTGTTTCTGGCTCAGTCTAATTTCATATCCAGAGGGCAAGGGTGAGGTAAAAGGGGAGGGTAAAAGAGGAACTGGTACTGGTAAATTTCAGGTAGAAAGTCATAGAGCAACAGAAATTTTGAGGAAAATGGGTTGGAGGTCAGATTCGTCCGTACACGCTATTAATTGGTTGGGAAGGGAAATTCTCCTGAAAAAGCAAAAGTATGCAATAGACACAAATGCTTTCCTCACAATCATGCAGTTCCAACTCCAGCACCGCCTTCTCCAACTTTGTCGCCGGACACCCCGACGCCGACAGAGCCGACGGCGTCATTGCAGTCGCCACACAAGACGAGTTTAGAAGGTTTGTATGTAGTTGAGAGTGCATGAATCCAGGGACATTTTGGAGCATAAGAACTGGAAGGCTCTGCTCAAAAAAATATTTTCTAAAAAATAAGATAAAGACTACTATACTACTTACTAAATAAAGTGTCAATTTCGTATATCAATTTTATGGAGCTAACATGCATCTAAGCTTTCTAATATAAATAGTAATTTCTCTTCGATTGAGGATATAGGTACCTATGATAGAAACTCTAAATGCAGAAAGTTATATGTGAATGTTTAAGCTTGCTTTCATGCCAGCATAACCTGCCTTCAACCTTTTTTCAACATCTCCTTTTATTCTCTAAAAATAAAGATAATAAGATTACAAGATAAGAAAAGTCCACCTCCAAAAAGTAAATTTACTTCGTGGAGGTGGAGGTTTCAAACATTTTTATTTTTACAGTGTTGAACATGTTGTTCAACAGTGTTATATCAGTATTAGTGTTGAAAAGATTGAAGTAAGGTCATGAGCTGACATGTTACATTAGGTGTGAAGATATACTTTAATGCACAAGTAAGATCTTCTCTGTAGATCATCTCTATTATGCTTATATGCATATAATAAGCTTTAAAGAAACATTATTTTCACATGACCTGCGTACTAAGATGCATGACATAAAATCTTGCGTTTCTTATGGGCATTATTTAGAATAATCTTTATTCAAAAAGTTGTCTTCTATCTCACTTGCCTTTTGAAATCCAAAATCTGGATAACAGCCTCCCAGTCCATATCTTCAGAATGTTCATGCTTCTGATCTACCGTACATACCTATTTATATACACCTATGTAGTTCCCCCACCTTCCTCCCTTGACTATTGCACTATAGCTCTCCTTCTCCTTCTCCTAAACAGCCGTCCCCGTGAAGTCCGCCACCACCCCCGCCGGGATGAACAAGACACCGCTGGCCCTACCTTCGATGCGTGAGTCTCTTCTCCTCTAGCCTACTACAGCATGTCCACCAAAAAAAGCTGAATCCACCTTGTCATCCTCGTCAATCAAGCACTTTACCCAACTTCGATACAACCCAACCAAGAAGAGATTCTATCACACGCTTCAAAATGGCTAAAATACCTAATATCCACCGGCTGGGCATACACTTTGGCACCAAATGTAGATTTTTGTGTACTACTCGTATGTAAGAAAAAAAAAAGAAACTACACGCACATAAGACATCATGTAAGTCTGAAAAGTCAGAAAAAACCTACGTTTGGTGCGAAAATGCATGCTCAGTCGAAGCTGTTAGCTAAACTGAGCGCTGCAGTGGCAATTTTTTTATTCTAATGTACAGAGGGATCGTTGTTGGTTCGATAGATTTATTTAAATATTTAAATGCTTCGTTTTTTAAAAGGCTATTTTGAAATTTATATTGCACATAGAAACGTTCAGGAGCTTACCATATTCTTGCGTATTTCATCAAGCACTGACACTTCAAGAAAAACTAAGGGTGTTAAGTTTTTTCTTGATGGACGTGCTGTACCCCAACCAATATTGGTATCGTTAGGTGCACGGTCTCGGTGGCGACAATAGTGGTAGTTAGCTCAGGGGTCGACATTTGAGTTGCAATAAGGTTTTCATATCACTTATACAGTGTTAGAACGCCAGCGCAGGTGTTGGAATAGTGGGGAAAAAAACTTATTGCAATCACTAAATTCACGCTAGCAATATTGGTTGGGACTGCACACGCTGTGGCCTTTGCACACACATACTACACACACGTGTCTCTGCAAGCAGTCCTTTCTGTGGCCGTCTGCGTGGCATGGGGTGACCGACAGATGGAGGTTGGGAACTAGTCAGCCGGAAGGAAACAAGGAAATCGAATATGATACTACTTGAAGATGTTGATGTGTTTCATATTACGTTGAAGGTGGCCCAAAATATGAAAACTTTTTTACACACTTTTCCAATGCCTAGAAGATAGAATTTTGTAACCTTGGATGTGTTGGTTTGTACTGTAAGTAATGAATATATTATTTGACTGCTTCAGCTAATCTGCCAGTCCCCCGAACAACTTGAGCGCGTTGAAGGTGGTGGCTATGGCGATCTCCTCCGGCGTCTTGCCCATGTACGCCGAAATCATCTCCACGGTGACGGGGAGCGAGCACGGCTCGTTGCGCTGGAAGGTGCAGTAGCGGTTGAGGAACGTCTGCGACTTCTCTGTCAGCCTGTCCTTGACGTGCTGCGGCAGCTTGGAGGCCCTCGTGTTCGGGTACATGAAGGGCGCGTCCGTCTCCACCAGCAAGCGGTCCAGCGGGATGACCTGGTCCCGCAGGATCTTCCTCACCCCGTCGTCAGACTTGTCCTTCCACAGGTAGCCGGTCAGCCCGATGTAGCAGCCCATGTCCAGGTACTTCCTGGCCTCCTCCTCGGTGCCGGTAAAGCAGTGGACGACGCACCCGGCCATCCGGTCCCGATACCGCCCCAGCAGCGCCGCCGCCTCCCGGTGTGCCTCGCGCTCGTGCAGGAACAGCGGCTTGCCCACCTCGCAGGCCAGCTGCAGCTGCCGCTCGAAGACCTCCAGCTGCGTCTGCGGAGGGGAGAAGTTTCGGTTGAAGTCCAGGCCGCACTCGCCCACGGCCACGCACTCCGGGTTGCGGGCCAATTCACGGAGAGCGTCGTAGGTGGAGGCGGAGGAAGAGGAGTCCCAGGACTTGGCGTCGTGAGGGTGCACCCCCGCCGTCGAGTACAAGACCCCCGGGTTGAGCCTGGACAAGCGCAGGGCGTCCTTGGACGACTGAAGAGTCGTGCCCGTAACCATGATTTTGGTAACACCTGGAAGAGAAACGAGATCAGGGGTAAAAAAAAGGAACTAATACGTAGATCCTTTTTTTTAGTCTACTACAGTGTACCATACCTGCTTCTTTGGCCCTGCCTATCACAGCGTCGAGATCTCTCGAGAACTTCTTGTTGGTGAGGTTGGCGCCGATGTCGACGATGATGTAGTTGTCCAGCTTGTTCATGAGTCTCTTTGCCCCACCGCTCGAGGCGGAGGCAGAGGCGGCGGTAGCAGCAGCAGCAGCAGCCATCTTCTTAGCCAGAGCCGCAACAACAAGTTCCGTCTTCAACAACGCAGCCCTTGACAAGTACATGTACGTACTACTGTACGGTAGGTACTTCGTCAAGCTGCGTAACAAATAGAACAGCACAAAAGGCGTGGCCGACCGTGGAGACGAACTGAGTGAGGCAGGTTGACAACTTGGCACCTGGACTTGCCTCTCTTCCTCTCCTTCTTGAAAGAGTGGTGAAACTTCCCCCCCTCCCCCCCAGCTGCAACAGTTCACGCACACACCCAGCCGTCACATGTTGCCCATGACTTCAAGGAGAGAAAGAAAGAGAGAGAGGGGGAGAGAGCAACGGAGACTAGGATTGGGTTGGGAGCTGTGTGGAGAGAAAGGGAGGGGAGGTGGAGAAAAAACAAAAAAAAAACCTTCCTCCCCTCCTCATTCTAGCCTGCCGCCTGCGAAGTAGAGATTGAAAGGAATGTCGCTCATCTCCTCTTGATGACAAGACTAGTGTGTCCACGACACTATAGTAGTGCAAACACTTCTTCAGAACGTAAATTATGTACCATAAAGAGCATCAGGAGCAAAGATTTCTGGGACGTAGCAATTACGTACTGGCAAAATTAGCAGTTAGCAAGGGCAACAATTGTAAAACTATAGGCAGTACAGTGTTCAACACTTACCGTAGTATGGTATTACAATAGTATAAGTAACAACAGAAATGACCTGAATGAACTGCAAGAGTGAGCTCAAGAGTACAATGGCAGCAACAACAGCAACTGCATGATTGACTAATAAATAATACACTACACTAAAGTAAAAGCTTTTTGCTGGTGGCGCTGCTTTTTGGCGAGGATTGGGAGCACCTGCCGTACGTATACTCTCTTCTCTCTCTCTTTCTCTCTCTCTCTCCAGTAAGCAATATGGGGAGCTAAGCCATACGAAAAGCCAACCACTAGCGATATTGGTTGGGTAGCCACTACTTCTCTCTCTCTCTCTTTCTCTCTCTCTCTCTCTCTCTCTCCCTCTCTCTCTCACCTGCGGCGGCCA
>JAAUYM010136945.1_pt1 | contig 12152 bp, 18 predicted proteins | sample 7278001 | NCBI WGS metagenome assembly JAAUYM01 (sample SAMN14350224, study PRJNA611818) | marine sediment metagenome | isolation source: surface marine sediment (1.8m) | place: French Polynesia: Moorea | collected 2018-08
GCCTCCTCTGCCCGACCCCGAGGGCCTCCTCGTCCGGCCCCGAGGGCGACCGGGCCGAGGTGCTGGACTGGCTCTTCCGGGCCGAGACGGCCCTCTGGCCCCTGGCAGTCGGGGCCGCCCTGGCCAAGCTCGACCTGGTGGAGGCTAGCAGGCCCGACGAGAGGCTGCTGAGGGCGGAGCTGTCCTCCCTGAACGACCACCTGGAGAGCTGGACCTTCCTGGCCTGCGACCGCCTCTCCGTGGCCGACGTCTGGGCGGCGGTGCCCGTGGCGCTGCTCCTCAGGCACCGCGGGGGCGAGTTCTCCCCCTCAGTCCTGGGGTTGCCCCACCTGGGCAGGTGGCTCGGCACCATCTTGGGCCACCCGAAGGTGGACGCGGTCCTGTCAGACGCAGGACTTGGTGGTGGTGGTAGGATGTCTCTTCAAATTTCAAGCTTCTTCGTGTCCCTCACCATCTGCATGATCTTGGTCATCCCCACCACTGCTGCTTCTTCCTGAGTCGTTTTGCGCACCTCACTAGCCATTTACCTGGTAGATTTTGCTCCTGATTTTGCCCTTGTGATTTGTTTTTTTTTTCAATTCCATTTATTTGTATAGAGCATTAACCGTTGTTATACATAGTTCATACCTAAATCAGTAACATTGTTGTGTTCTTTTTTATACTTACAGTACTTAGAAAAGTATCCTTTTTCCTATCACCTACCACATGTTGTCACGTTGCAGGCGCTGACGCGATGTCTGACGAAGTGTCCAAGGCGGCGGACAGCGTCGGCGGCCTCTCCGTCGTGGGGGAGAATGCCGCCTCGCCGACCGACGCCATCTACACGTCCGAGTCGAGAGGATCTGACGAGGAGGGGGAGGGAACCTACAAGGTCCCCTACAAGACCATCATGCAGGCGATGAGGAGGTGCGGCAAGGAGCCCTTTCCCACCCTGTACCAGGACCCTAAGCCGGACACCGAGGCTGCCAAAGCAGGTGCGGGTAGGGGGGGATGGTTTTTTTTAACTGCAAAGCGATGAGTAATGTTTAAAATTCTTTTTTTAAGGAAAAATTTACGACGTCGTTGCCAAGTCCCAAATCAAGAAGGTGACAAAGCTCTGGCAACAGGAGGTCAGGAAGGCCCAGGAGAAGGCCAAGAGGGACGCCGAGGCGGCGCGGGCGCAGGCGGAGAGGGCGGAGGAGGCCAAGAAGATCACCATCCAGGAGGACAAGTCCCTGGCCGAGGCCAAGAGGAGCAGGATCAAGGATCTCGAGCCCCTCAGGGGCCAGAGGGCCGTGGTCTACGGGTGGGTGCACCGCCTGAGGCGCCAGGGCAAGGCCCTCATGTTCATCACGCTGAGAGACGGGACTGGCTTTCTGCAGTGCGTGCTCAACGGCACTCTCTGCCAGACCTACGATGCCATCATGCTCAGCACTGAGGCGTCAGTAGGTTCAGTTTTTTTTGTCGAGGTAGTTGCAGACAGACCTGATAAAAGTACATTACTGTAACATTTTGCAGATTCGCATCTACGGAACCCTCCAACTTGTCCCCGAGGGAAAGACGGCTCCGGGAGGCCACGAACTGACGGCGGACTACTGGGAGCTGATCGGTTCAGCGCCACCCGGTGGCGCAGATGCCCTGCTCAACGAGGACTCCCACCCGGACGTACAGTTGGACCACAGGTAGTAATTAGTTGCTGCGCCATGTACCAAATCTATCTACTTGTTAAAAAATCATTGTACAACGTGTTTTTTGGTACACATGCAGGCACATCATGATTCGTGGCGAAAACACCTCGAAGGTGCTGAAGATGAGGTCGATGGTCATGCAGTGCTTCAGGGACCACTTCTTCTCACGGGGGTACTACGAGGTCACACCCCCAACCATTGGACAGAGCCAGGTGGGTCATTAAGTCATTACAGCCCACTTATATATTTCTCTTTTACAAATGTCTTTGTACTTGCAGGTGGAGGGAGGTTCAACCCTCTTTGAGTTGGATTATTTCGGAGAGAAGGCCTATATGACACAGTCGTCTCAGCTCTACCTAGAGACCTGGTGAGATTGATTACTATGTCATAGGAACAATTTTCTTATAGACATGTCCCTGACCAACTTTCAGCATGCCTTCTCTGGGCGACGTCTTCTGCTTCGCCCAGTCATATCGCGCGGAGAAGTCCCGCACCCGCCGCCACGTGGCCGAGTACACCCACATGGAGGCAGAGTGCCCGTTCATCGACTTTAATGACCTCCTCGACCGCCTGGAGGACCTGGTGTGCGACGTGGTCGACAGGGTGCTCGCCTCCCCACTCGGTCACTGCGTCTACGAGCTCAACCCGGGATTCAAGCCGCCTAAGTCAGTCTGAATTTGCTAAATTACTATAGTAATAAAGCAAATCACAGGTAAGTTTATTTAAATTAAATATTTGTTACGTCCCTGTAGGAAGCCGTTTCGCCGCATGCGCTACACGGAGGCCATCGAGTGGCTGAAGGAGAACAACGTGCGCAAGGATGACGGGACGTTCTACGAGGTCGGCGAGGACATCCCGGAGGCCCCGGAGAGGATGATGACGGACATGATTGGAGAGCCCATACTGCTGCATCGGTAGGAAGAGATAGCTAGTTCAAAAACAGGAAAAAACATACGTCTTCTTTTAATTCCACATGTTCCCTCCCTTCCAGCTTCCCGACCCACATTAAGGCGTTCTACATGCGCCGCTGCGAGGACGACCCCTACTACACTGAGTCGGTGGACGTGCTTATGCCCAACGTGGGAGAGATCGTTGGCGGCTCGATGAGGATCGACGACCTGACGGAGCTGGAGGCCGCGTACCGTAGGGAGGGACTTGACCCGGACAACTACAGGTGAGTATTGCTTGCTTCCAAAGCAATGACCCTCCTATCAATTCTACCTAAACTTCTTTTATGGGAATTTATGCTTGCCTCTTTTTAAACAGGTACTACACTGACCAGCGCCGCTTCGGAACTTGCATGCATGGCGGCTATGGTCTGGGTCTGGAGAGGTTCCTTTGCTGGATCCTGGACAGGTACCACATCAGGGAGGTCTGCCTCTACCCAAGGTTCATGGGGCGCTGCAAGCCGTGAATCAATCGGTGGACGACACGAAAAGCCCCCAACCCCCAGCCATACAAGATATTTGTTGTTGTATCATGTACTGTACTAGGTATGTACTATACACATCGTTTGCATATTGCTTTACTGGGGAACTGGTCGCACACAAAAATGTTCTACCCATTTCATTGTTTGTGATCTGTCAATAAAAACTTTCACCCTTTTCCGGTGTGACTGGAAACTACACTGTGGTGTCTTTTTCGTAAATGGCTTTTTCTAAAAAAAAACAAGTCAGACTGAATTTTTTTATTCACTATTGTGACACTGTTGTTACATTCCCACAAACACAACAAGCTCAAGACTTCAGAAGAGACACGCTCACACTAATGAGAAGAGAGAGAGATCACTTCAGCAAGAAGCTGTACGGATACCCTCCGGCCTTTGACCTGAAGATGGAGAGGATGAGCGAGAAGAAGAATGCCAGGAGGGCTAGCCCGACGATGGCCAGCAGCCTCTTCTTTCCCACGTCGCCCTTCTGCTCGGCCGCGTCCGTCAGCAGGATCATGCCAAAGACCACGGCCGCGTACAGCATCATCACCAGGTAGGTCTCCACTAGAAACTGGCCCTGAAAAAAAAAAGTGACTTCTACGTAGCAGATAGAAAAAAGTTGGTTTGTTTGCAAAAGGACGTAGAAACAAACAAATTAAAATTTTTATTCGCGCGTTATTTGTGGGAAACCGACGTGTGCAATTCAGTTTCAAAACGAGTTTAAAAACGTTAAACGTGCGTCATTTCAGTCCCAAAGAATTCGTGTTCTACCCACTAAAAATAGCAGAGACATAAGAGCGGCATGAAGCATCTGAAGAGAACCGTGACACTCAACGAAACCGCCACCAAGGTTCACAAATACCTAGCCTATTCCAAAGGAACGGGGTGCGTTTCAAAAAACTTACTAAGCAGGTAGGATTGCGTCTCTAAAGTAGCTAGGTTTTAGGAGAAGAACCTAATCTCTAAGGAAGAACGCCGTCATTTTGAACCAAAACATTTGCGAGTTCCAAACGCAAGCAATGTTATGCTTCAATTTAGTAAAACTTGATACAATGAAACTTCAAAATAGTAAACATTGATTTGGTACAGGACCTAAAGATTTCTCTGCTTACTAATTTATTAGCATTAGCCTAAAATGGCCTTTGATTTTAGTAAAGTCTGAAAAAAGTTTACAAGATTGAGATTCTTTCCTAAATCGAAAGCCATTTCAGGCTAATGCAAGGAAGTTGGGAGGCACAGAAATCTTGACTAAACCGAGGTTCTTAACCAAATCGATGCTTCTAAATTAAAGTTTCATTGTACAGAGTTTCACAAAATTGAATCACAACATTGCTTCCTTTTGGAAGCCATGTGCTTGCCTGCGACGATCCGTGTATGTAGGCGACTCCGCCGCTCTGCGTCTTCTGCACGAAGGGCGGCCCGCGAATGTGGTTCCACATCTGTCCGCTGGTCATGGCGAAGACGAAGACGAGAGCCAGCACCCCCCAGGCGGTCTTGTTGTACAGGAACTCGAGGTTGTTGCGGCGGAGGTAGAGCAGGCCACCCACCTGAAGGAAAGAATTATTCCAAGTTTCAGTTCAGGGTGCGTCTGAGAGACTAACATAGCATTCCGCTCAAGCTCCCGCCGTCACCAGTAGGAAGAGCATGAACATGGCCACGGTGCCGGTGTAGTTTGGCGGCCTGAAGACCCTGATGTGGACGTCCGTCCTCTCCCCGATCCACTTGGCGATGGCGTCGGCGCCGAAGCCCAGCCTCTGGATGTCCATGGTGTCCAGCTTCTTGGGCTTCCCCTTCTCCGGGAAGTGCATGAAGACGGGGGCCGAGTTGAGCTTCATAATCTGGAATGCGTCCGGCCCCTCGTCGAAGTCCACCATGGCGAAGAAGAGCCTGTTGGAGAAGTGCTGCGAGTACCGGTACGAGTTGGCCACCATCTGATACTCGTCCGCCGCCTGCTTGCAGATGGCGCAACCCCTCTGCGCCGACAGCGCCGTGAACATCACGATGGTGGAGTAGTTCCGGGGAGAGTTGCGCACGTTGTCGCGGAACTTGTTCCCGTTCATCCTGATGACGGACCTCTTGGCCGACAGGTCCAGCATCTGCTGCACCTTCTCGTTCAGGGCGGAGGCGGAGTCCTTCTTGGCGGACGCGGACGGGAACAGGGGGCTCCACAACAGGAGGACGAGGAGGACCCCCAACAACGCCAACAGGGAGGAGGAGGAGGAGGAGGAGGAGGACGAGCTGGACCGCGTCGACGCCATCGTGGACCAGGAAGAAGGTGAATCCTAGTGGAGCCGGGGAGAAGACGGGAGTCACGGGGGGAGTCAAGTCAAGAGGAAGAGGTGAGGAACGAACAACACTTCCTTTCCTCCTCCTTCCTCGATGTCGCCGGCCCCTCCGACTCCGAGCCGAGCCTGCCTGAATAAAAAGCCAGAGAGTTTTATCCAAAAGCTTAAATTCCAATGCAGAAAGCATCCGCTGGCATCCACACTGCGCAGGTGACAATTGCATTGAGGGTTAACTTATGGAAATTTATAGAAGCATTCCTATAGAAAAATTGCTATAGAAAAAGAGAACACTGGCACATCATTCATGTCGAGGCCTGGAGCAAAAAAATCTGTCATTAGTTTTGTCTCCTGAATTGAATCCCCACGGCGCTGTTGTCGCCCATCCTGGTCACTCGTTGTCCTGCTGACACGTCATGCGCGCAACATGACGGGTCCATCCGCGCGCAACCTCGCAGGCAGAGAAGAGAAAAAAGAAAGCGAAGTGAAGTGAAGGCAGCTACAGCCACAGAGGAGGAGAGGAAGGAAGGAAGGAAAACAGCTGTCAACAATCACCTTTTTTTTTTTTAACATCGCTGCAAAGAAGGGAAGGAGGAGTGAAAAAAGAGGATCTTCTGACCTCCTCCTGAGTCCTGAAGACCCCCCTCCCTTTCTCCTCATCTACCTGTAGCAGTTCTCAACTTTCAAGTGAAATTTATTCTCACCTCTACCAAGGCGCGGTCTGCTCTTACGTTGACCTCTCACCTGATCGTTGTTTCATTATCGGTGTGCATCTGGGTGACTAATTAATCACGGTGAAGCAGCTGCTGTTCCCTTCCCCCTCCCCGGCCATGTTGGCGCCCCCGTGTTCGCCGCGGTGATTCCCGCGCGCGGCCTCGGCACCAAGCACATCTTCCGTCCTCCCTCGTGGCTGCCCGGCCTCGACCGGTCGACGGAGAGCGCGGTCATGTTCGTGGAGAAGGCGCTGGCCAACCTGCTCGGTGACAGGGACATCAGGAGGTCCCACAACGCGGAGCTGAAGGCGGCCTGCGAGAAGGTCCTGGCCGACCTCAGGGAGAGGAGCAGCAGGGCCAAGGTGGAGGAAGGGAGCCAGAATGGAGAAGAGCACCACCATTCCAGGGCCTCCGTCCTCCCGGAGTTGGACGCCACCTTCCCCGTCGACATGGAGACGCTCTTCAAGCCCTTCGAACTGGCATGTCAGAGCAGGTGGGGAGGAATGGCTCAAATATGGGCAAGAAAAGAAAACCCAAATTGTGGGAGTTGCTAAGTCGCACTTTTCCTGCTTTCCCAGGTCTTCCCGCATGGTCACGGCCGCCCTGGACAGCGTCCAGAAGCTGGTGGCCTACGGGCACATCAAGACCATCATCCCGGCAGACGACGGCATCGACGGCAACCCCACCTTGTCCACCCGGGCCAAGGACGCCGCCGCCGTCGCCTCCTCTCCCTCCAAGCCCCCCGGCACCCCGACCTCCATAGACTCCGTCCCCTCCATCGCCGCCTCCTCCCCCTCCTCTTCCGACCCGTCCCGCGCCTTTGACGACCGCGTGGTGGCCACCGTCGTCAACTGCTTCCAGGGTCCGCAGACAGACGAGGGGGTACAGCTGCAGGTGCTGAAGGCCCTCCTGACCATCGTGACGGCGCCCGGAATCAGGGTGCACGAGAATTCGCTGCTGCAGGCCGTCAGGACCTGCTACAACATCTACCTGGCCAGCAGGAACCTTATCAACCAGACCACGGCCAAGGCCACGCTCAACCAGATGCTGAGCTACGTTTTCCAGGCCATGGAGGCGGCCGCGCTGGAGACCGGAGTCGCCTCAGACCCGTCCGGGTTGCCTGGAATCACCGTCAGCCCGGAGCAGCCTTCGGGTCTGACCAACGGGGACGGCGCCGACGGCTCCGTCAGCAGCGACGACGTCCTGGAGAACGGGGACGACGACGACCCCGAGGGGGAAGAGGAGGACGAGGAGGCGGCGTCCGTCACGGTGGTGGCGCCGATCGTGGAGGACTTGGTGGCTAACCTGCCGAACCTGCAGCCTGACGTGGAGGGCTTCAACATGCTGCGCAAGGACTGCTTCCTCGTCTTCAGGTCGCTGTGCAAGCTGTCCATGAAGCCTCTCCCGGAGGGGCCCCCGGACCCAAAGTCGCACGAGCTGCGGTCCAAGATCCTCTCCATGCAGCTCATCCTGGGGCTGCTCCAGAACGGGGGCCCCGTCTTCCGCACGGACGAGCTCTTCGTCTCCGCCATCAAGTCCTACCTCTGCGTGGCCCTCTCGCAGAACGGTGTCTCTAACATCTCCGAGGTCTTCGAGTTGTCCCTGGCCGTCTTCATCTCCCTGCTGACAACGTACAGGCTCAACCTGAAGCCCCAGATCGAGATCTTTTTCAAGGAGATCTGCCTGAACATCCTGGAGGCGGCGGGGTCGTCCTTCGAGCAGAAGTGGATGGTGCTACAAGGCCTGTACACCGTCTGCTGCGAGGCCCAGGTAACGGTGAGGTACGTATTTGGAAGGTGCAATATTTTTCAGATTCCTCTCTTACAGATCGTCATTGACATCTACGTGAACTACGACTGCGATCTGACCGCCGCCAACATCTTCGAGCGCCTGGTCGACGACCTCTCCAAGGTGGCACAGGGGCGACAGGCCTACGAGTTGGAGAGCAGCTCTGCGCACCTGCACAGGATGAGGGTGAAGGGTCTGGAGTGTCTCGTCTCCGTGCTGAAGTGCATGGTCGAGTGGAGTAGGGACATCTACGTAAATCCGCATCAACAGGTACACTAGGCAGAACAATGAGCTCAAAGTTTTTAAGTGTTGGTGTGACTTGCCTTTTGCAATAAGTTTTCCAGTGAAAACTTTTTTTTGTAAACTAAACTAAACGTTATTGTTTTGGTGGTAGGAGACAAATATAACTAGTTAGTACAGAAATAATATTCGTGCTCCTCAATAGGCGGAGGAGACGGCCGCGACGGCCGAATCCAACAACAACCTGGACAGCCTGAAGGCGTCCGCCTCAATGGCATCTATGTTGGGCGACGGCGACGATCCCACGAGATTCGAGAAGGTGAAGCAGCACAAGCACGTCATCGAGTCTGGGTTGAGGCTGTTCGCGCAGAAGCCGGCCAAGGGGCTCAAGTACTTCGCGGACCAGGGGATCATGGAGGGCGAGGGCGACGCCGAGGTGGCCGCTTTCCTCCACGCCGAATTGGACCGCCTGGACAAGCGCGCCCTGGGCGACCTCCTGGGCGACCAGGCCTTCAAGGACGTGATGTACGCCTACGTGGACCAGATGGAGTTTGCCGGCGTTGACTTCGTGAGCGCCCTCAGGCAGTTTCTGGAGGGCTTCCAGCTGCCGGGGGAAGCGCAGAAGATCGACCGCCTCATGGAGAAGTTTGCCAGTAGGTACTGCGAGTGCAACCCCAAGGAGAACGTGTTTGCCTCCGCCGATGCCGCCTACGTCCTCGCCTACTCCATCATTATGCTCACCACGGACCTGCACAGCACACAGGTTTGTTACTCACTTTTCTTTTTAAAAAATTATAACGCTATTATTATTATCTCGGGGATTAATTCAGGTGAAGAAGAAGATGACACGAGGGGAATTTATCCGCAACAATCGCGGCATCAACGAGAGCGAGGACCTGCCCGAGGAATACCTGTCGTCCATCTATGCCGAGATCGCCTCCAGCCAGATCAAGATGAAGTCGAGCACCACCAATCTGACCAAGGGCGTCATCAGCGACGCGAAGAAGAGGAGCCAGCTTTGGAAGCAGGAGGAAGAGATGATCACGCAGACGGCGGGGGCTCTAATGGAGTCCGCGTCCAACAGGACCGACGTCTTCACCTCGGCCACGAGGCTAGAGCACGTCAGGCCCATGTTCAAGCTGGTCTGGTCGCCTCTGCTGGCCACCTTCAGCGTGGGACTGCAGGTGAGGAGACAGTTGCTTCTTGTACCTCCACAGGGGGCTCCATTGTGATCGTGTTTACCTCCAAATCTAGGACTGCGACGACTTGTCGGTGACGCAGCTGTGCATCGAGGGGATGCGTTGCGCCGTCAGACTGGCCAACATCTTTGGCTTTTCCATGGAGCGGAACGCCTTTGTCCAGGCTCTGGCTAGGTTTACTCTGCTGACCGACAACTCCAACGTGGCCGAGATGAGGTCCAAGAACGTGGAGGTGATCAAGGCGCTCGTCTCCGTCGCCCACACGGACGGAAACTACCTGGAGACCTCGTGGATGGACGTGATGAAGTGCATATCCCAGCTGGAACTAGCTCAGATGATCGGTTCCGGCGCCACTGGCGGGAACGCCGGAAGACAGGCTGCGGACAGCCTGAGTCGGAAGAGCGAGTCCGCGCAGGACCTTACCGCCAGGACGTCGCTGAGCGAGGCCTCCTCGCAGAGCGTCATCGTGGCCGTCGACAGGATTTTCACCGGATCCAAGAACCTGAGCGGTGACGCCATCGTCTACTTCTTCACCGCTCTCTGTCAAGTAAGCTAAAAAATTCCGACAGTTTTTGCAGATGGTTATTGTACGGTTTTTTAATTATGTAGGTTTCGTCTGAGGAGATGGCGAATAGCGCGAACCCTCGCATGTTTTCCTTGGTGAAGCTGGTGGAGATCAGCTACTACAACATGGAGAGGATCAGGCTGGAGTGGTCGCGCATCTGGCAAGTGCTGGGAAACCACTTTAATGTGGTCGGATGTCACGACTCGCAGGTAATAAAATACGAAGAGCAACGACCAACCTTTGAGACATTAATACGAGTAACTTTTTAATTTTTTCAGGACATTAGTTTCTTTGCCGTGGACTCCCTGAAACAGCTGTCCATGAAGTTTCTGGAGAAGGGAGAGCTGCAGAACTTCCACTTTCAGAAAGACTTTCTACGGTATACAATATACAGTACATACTGATCAAATGTAGAAGAGAGGGCTCTACTACTAAATTAAGTTTCCATATTTTCTCAGCCCGTTCGAGTTCATCATGAAGAATAACAAGTCCGGTCAGATCCGCGACATGGTGGTTCGCTGCCTAAGCCAGATGGTGCAGAGCCAGTCGGGAAACATCAAGTCCGGCTGGAAGAACGTCTTCTCCATCTTCTCGCTGGCCGCCGGAGACTCCGAGGAGACCATCGTCGTCCTCAGCTTCCAGACAGCCGTCAGGATAGTGCATCAGCTGCTGGACGAGTCCGCGGGTGAGAAAACGCTCGATGTAATTAATTGACTGTAAACTTGCAGTACTTAACGACTTAAGTCGGTTTTATTGCACAAAAATAACAGGTTTGATATCAATAGCTCTATTTTTACAGGAGAAAGCAATGTGTTCACTTAAATTTCATTACATAATCTGTATCTCTCAACTGATCTTGAAGCCACTTGTCAAACTCTTCGTTGAGCTCCTTACTGAAGTGGTTGGTCCAGTCACCAACGATGCCCTTTCTGATGAAGCTGGGGCCCAACTCATCAGCCTTGTTGACAAAAGGATTTCTCCTAAAGCTTTCAAAAGACACCTGTTTCTTCAAGACTTCCAACTTGTTCCTGGACAAGTTGATCCCCACGAAATCTGCCACTTTCTTGACCACTTCGTCCAAATTGCTCGTCAGCTCTTCATAGGTGTAGAAGAGGAGGTTCTTGTGATGCCTCAGTTTCCAAGCTTCCAAGATTGACGGGATAACCGGGGTGAAGCTGATGCTCCCCCTCATGAAGAGCCTGATGAAGAGGTTGAAGGACTCCTGGTTCTCTCCACTGCAGTCGATGCCCTCCCTTAATCCATGGTGGTAGAAGAAGGATACGGCCACGTCCTTGACGTTTCTGGCCACGAAAACAACCTTGCACTTGTCCACCAGGTTGTCAGGGAGCAGGGAGAGAGGGAGGTGAGTCTTGATGGTTCTCGGGCGTGGAGCCCTCCTAGCATGAGATTGGACAAAGTAGAGAGAATGCTCGTAACCATGAGCATGGTGTTTTCTATGGTGTACCTTATAAATTCGATGGAATGTGACTGGAACCATCCTCTGTTGGACTGGTTCATTTCCGTCCCCTCCTCCGGGTACCGTCGGTCATCCTTGGGCATGATGGATTGGATTTCGATGAATGGCACTCGGTAGAACTGGTTGACCATGGCCCCATCGACATCAACGTCATTTCTCAGTAGCCAGACAATCTCCTGCGTCCAGGTGGTCCCGCTCTTGGGCGGGGTGACAATGAAGATGTCGTCCTCATAAACCGACATTGCCTTCACCGCAGCAAGGTCCAGCCTGGCCGGGTGCACGAAACCCGTCTCTGTTTCCCGCATGGTGTTCCCGCACCTGTGCTTGGGGATGAGCTCCTTCAGCAGGGCTTCTTCCTCATTGCTCAATCTTTCCACCTTCATTTTTTTTTTCTAGAAAGGTTCGGCATTTAAGATTATGGTGAGAACTTTACACTGAACTTTGGGAAAGGCTCGTTATTCTACTGAACTGCTGTTCTCTTATCTGGAGAGCGCATTTGAAGAGAAAAGAGAACATAGTACGTAAGGAAATTAGCGTTTTAAAATGAAAAGGTCTGTGTTGCTTGTAACCATCAAAATAATTTGTTGAAAAATATGCGTTATGGACAATTGGTACATCTAAATGTAATAATTTTGTGTACATGCTACTGCTACTATTTTATGTACCTACTACGGTACGAAATGGCGCAACGCCGTAGCCTCGTTGACACACCAGTTCCCGTGAGATCACTGAAGTTAAGCAACGTTGGGACTGGTTAGTGCTTGGATGGGTGACCGCCATGGGACAGAAGGA
>JAAUYM010013010.1_pt1 | contig 12150 bp, 9 predicted proteins | sample 7278001 | NCBI WGS metagenome assembly JAAUYM01 (sample SAMN14350224, study PRJNA611818) | marine sediment metagenome | isolation source: surface marine sediment (1.8m) | place: French Polynesia: Moorea | collected 2018-08
CAAAAAATTTCTTATATTGAGACTTGCTATGTAGTAAAAAATTGGTAAGCGGCAAAAAATTTCTTATATCGCGAATTTTTCTTATATTGAGATTTCTTATATCGAGATTTGACTGTATATATCTTGTATAAGCTTGCTCTCAAACATCTATGTAAGCTTAGGTCCAAGCCCTTCATGGAGCACGACAGCCTGCTGGTGTCCGCCGGGGAGCAGACGCTGTTCTCCGCCAAGCCCATGGTGACGGTGACGACGGAGGACGCCGTGCAGAAGCTGAAGCCGACCAGGAGGGACTGCTACGTGGACGGAGAGACCCACCTCAGATACTTCGAGTGGGAGATGGGCTACTTCTACAACCTCAACAACTGCTTCTTCAACTACGCCCTGCACAGGATCATCAAGGAGTGCAAGTGCAAGCCGTTCTTCATACCGTCCACATCGACTTCGACAAATAAGGCAGCAGTGACAAAAAAAAGTTGAATAATAGCTCAGCAAAAATTAAATATCCTGCATTGGCACTTCAGAGCGAGATCAACAGGCTGCGCAAAGCGTCCGTGAAGGTCCGGCCGTACTGCACCGGCGCCAAGCTCCTCTGCATGCGCAACATTGTCGGCGACATCGAAGGTCCCGAGGGAGTCGCCTATGTCATCCCCAGGCTGGACATGGACGAGGACGGGGACGGCACCAGCGGCGGCGGGAAGAACCGGATGGCAGACGAAGAGCTGGACTGGGAAGAGGAGAAGGCCAGGCTGGCCAGGGAGGGGATGGTCTGCCTGCCGAGGTGCTCTCTGCAGCAGAACCTGGTCCAGCAGTCGACGGCGAAGTAAGTGGAATTTTAGTCAACTAATTTGGACGCTATTATACCTTCCTCTGCATTTTAAAATTTCGCACTAGGTTTCCACAGGAGAGGAAATTTTACGTCCAAAAGTCCTTCTGCTACCTCGCGAGGAAAATCGAGAGCACGACTTGCAACAATGAAAAGGTGCTATTGTAGCAAGTTATCATTGACTTCTCTGCATCTGTATTAGTAAGAAATGTCGAACATCATCCCGTGTGCACGACTTTCTCCCCAGAAAATAGTGCTTGAGAAAGCCGGCTATGACGGCCTCTGCGAGATGCTGGGGAACCACTCCTCCCTCCTGGGCGACTGCTCCGTCTGGCCCTTCAACTTCTCCATGCCGGACACGGACGAGGAGAAGCAGTCCTTCCTCGGGCTGAACGCTATAATGCAGCGCTACGCCGGGGAGAACCTGGCCCGGCTGCAGGTGATTATCAAGGCCCCCTCGGTGCACGTGGTTAAGCGCGACGTCTCCATCACCTTCATCAGCTACATCGGCAGCCTGGGGGGCCTCCTCGGGCTCTGCCTCGGGTTCAGCTTCATCTCCCTCATCGAGTTCGTCTACCACCTCCTGCTGAACAGGGTGGCCGGAAGCTGCTGCGGGGACGGATCCAAGCACAAGGGGAAGAAGAGGAGGAGGTCAAATATTTGAAGCAGCATCTCAACGTTTTACCGTCTGATGCACCTGATATGTACAGTAGTACGTACGTACAACATAACGTACCTATTGTTCAATTGTCATTTCCAAAGTCTGGTAGTTTTGTGCCGAGTATACGTGGTATACCTACATAGTAAATAAATCTACTAATTCGCCCCAGTCGGAAAATCCTCACATTCCTGGCACTCTGTGCATGCCTCCGAGCAGTCGGAGTCGTCCTTGCAGGCGGGGTCCAGGAAGCCCCTCTGCACCGGGGGCACCCTCTCCGCCTCCCTCACCCCCCGCGGCCTCATGGCCTCGTGGAGCGCCTCCGCCATCCGCACGTGGGCCGGCAGGAGCTGCCCGTAGAAGCGCCGGAGGAAGCAGACGTCGGCCCTGGTCTTGGCCGGCAGGGAGGCCGGGTGGGCGGCCGCCAGGGCCTCGATGTCGTCGAGGGCTTTCGTCATCTCAAGGAGGACGCCGATGTTGCCCGCCACCGCCTTGCAGAAGTTGGCGGCGGCCCTCGTCAGGCCTCTCGAGATGACCAGGGTGCCCTTCCGGATCCCGGTGCCCGCGAGGTCACGTCCTTTGCCCTTCTTTCCCTTCTTCTTTGGCTTAGCTTTGGGACCGCTCCTAGTGCTATCTTCAGGTAACTTCAGAGTCGATTCGACTTCCTCGGTAACCACCTTCCACGTGTCAGAGCAACATGTCTTGAGGTCTTCAAAGGGGGTCTTAATGTTCTTGTGGAGAGCGAGAACCTTTTTGAAGAGCCTCTGCGGTCGCTTAGTCATCGGGAACGGGTTTTTTCTTGAGCACGAATTTGACTAAACTGGATTCCGATTCCCATATAATGAAACACAGTTTATTATAGTAGAAGTCTGGGAAATCCAACCCGTGAAATTACGTAGAAAGTTTATTATAGAGTGGACCTTTGAAGTCTTGGATCTGGAAAGGATCCCCCTCGGTTGGGATCGACCCTTGTGTCGCTTAAAAGTGCACTCAAGAAAATTTATTAAATAATAAAATATTATATACAACTCATAGCTTAAAGTGCTATACCAAATCAGGCCAACTCTTCTCAGATTTACTTCAATAACTGCAGTAAATTTTATAGTGCTGTAATTTTGATATTATCTATTTAATTTTGAAATCTTTAAAAAATGTTGCTGCGTGAAGAATTGCACTGAAGAATTTAGATTACTGTTAAAAGTTCCTACGATGCCCAACTTTTTAGAAATATTATTTTTTGGAGTGTCCTTTCCAGGTCCTAGACTTCCGTGAGTGGACGAAATACGTACATACGAGTAGTACAATTTTGTACTTGAATAAGGTCGCAGTGCGTTATAGACCACTGCTTGCACTATCGTATTTTGGGATCATCGCAATGAAGGTGGTGCTTGGAGCACTAGTATAATTAATAAAACATTATTAACGGCGGAGTTGAGGTCCCGAAAAGAACCTGGCGGTCCATTCTCTTTCTCAAAAGCGTTTGAATTGCCACAAAAGCCCATTCTTCAACCTCTCTCGTGTGTGGTTTCTACTTGAAGTGGCAAACTTTTGGCACTCTCCTCATTCTACTTGAGCTAGCCTTTCGAAACTGCATCGCAGACATCGGCTGTGTCCGTCATCTTCTCGTCGAAATTCACACACACGGTCGACTTTCATTCGTCAGTTTGTACCTCGACTTCCTCCGGGTCTTCTTCATGATGGCCGATTTGGTCTCCCTCGCAAATTTGGCCTCCATTTGGGAGAGGAGCTTCCTCATGTCCAGTCCTCCGATTGGAGACGACGCCTTGCGATTTGACTCCTTCCTCTCTCCGCAATCATGTTCCCACCCTTCTTCGGTCAGTGTTGTCCCATCGCGTCTTTCCCTCATCCTCAGGCCCTGATGTGGTGGTGCCAGGGAAGTGGCGTCGACGACGGCCACCGACAACCTCCCCTCGCAACCGTCGCTCCCACCTTCTTCCTCGGGAGGGGACGGCGCGCTGAGGCCGTCTCCAACCCCGCAGCCAGGAGGAGATGGTGCAACATCTACCAAGCTGGAAAGTTGAAGCAGCCTTGTCCCCTCCCCTTCCTCTTCCTCTCGATGATCGCCTCCGCTCGCCGATGGCGTCTCCAGACCCGTCACTCCGTCGCCAGGCGCCGAGGCCTCTTCCCCTCTTCTTCCCACGCGCTGTACCGCCGCTTCCGCCGCTGCGGCGACCTCCTCGCTGACGCGCCGCAGCCCGTCCTCGTCCACCAGCACCAGGGACAGCTCCGAGCCCAACAGCACCTCTTCCTCCAGCAGCTCCGACACGGACGCCGCTACCGTTACCGCCGCCGACCCCGCCGACCCTTCTTGCTGTGTCGCCCAGGTCGACGCCGCCTCGCTCAGGGCCCCTCGCAGGCGGTCGAGGGTCAAGTCAGAGTCGGAGGAGGAGAGCTCCTCCAGGCACGTCTGCAGGGCCTGCTCCAGGCTGACCGGCTCTACTGTTTTCTCCTCCGGACTCCCCTGCCCTCTGTCGAGCACGAAAGCACAGTTCACTGAGTTGAGGAGGACGTCCTCCAGGTCCACGTAGACGACGGCGCTGCCCCCCGGCGCCGTGTCCATCTTCTAACACACTTTGTGCATTTGCTGCTACCAGTTATATATGTACATCTTCTTTCAGCTGATAAAACTTCATCCAGGAGAGAAGCAGGAGTTGAGACGAGAGGAAAGGAAAGGAAAGCAAAAAAGATGTGTGGAAATGGGTAGATGGGCCACTGTGGAAAGCTGCAAGGGAAGAGAAACCATTTCGCCCCAAGACTACGACCACTCAAGTAACTCGGCTTTCTCCTCTGGAGCAGAGTCGCAAAATTTGGTTGTAGTCATGATCAAAAGTCGCAAGAATGACCTAAACTTGCGTATATGAGGATTTTTGTTCCCTTTTGGCTTCCTCTTGGGAGGTACATTGTCATGCCATCAACTTCTTGACCTATTAATGAAAGTTGGGGTCAAGATAACCTTTTATACGAAAAGTTGGGATACTGTGTCATCTAAGCAAAATCGCAAGAATTACTACTTTTATCTCAATTTAGTCGCACTGCTCCCTTATTCATAAATCTATTGAAAAGCACTTTTAGAGCTTTTCTTTACGTCATGTAACTGTTGTTAGAATTAAGAATAAGATGCCAAAACACAATGACCCAACCAATATAAGGACGCCAGCGCAGGTGTTGGAATAGTGATGTAAAAACCTTATTGCAACTCAAATGCACTAAATACCACTATTGTCGCCACCGAGACCGTGCCCCTGACACAACAAGTTATGACTAAAAAGCGCACAATGCACCCAAACGAACAAACCATCTTGTCTGCAACTTATGTACAACTGTTTATTTCAACTTTTCTGCAACACTCCTCAGGTAAAAAAAAGAAGAAAAATATCATCTACCAAACCATTTAGATGGGCTTGATCTTGAAATGAAGTCCAATGAGAGAAAAAACAAGACACTTCAGGTCCTGGACCAGATAGTAGAAGCACCTGAGGGCGTCAGGGTCCTTGCTGGAGTTGACGTCAACAAGGGAGCCGATCTTGGAGGTGGTGAAGGAGATGTGCTCATCCCCAATGACGATCTCCAGCTCCTGCCTGCCCACACGGTCGGGCTGGGGCCACAGGGCATCGTCCTCAGCCATGATTTCGCTGTCCTCGATGACCCTCCGCAGCTCCTCCATGACGGAGCGGTGCACGTAGGCCTCCTTCCTGATCATGGTGTCGTTCTTGTAGTTGGAGTTGTTGGCGTACCTCAGCTTGCCGTCCGGCCTGAACTCGAACTCGAGGAACTCATGGCCGAACTTGCCCTTGTGGCCGACGTAGTAGCGAAGGTAGAAGTCGTTGCTCATGGTGCCGGGTGATGCGTTCGTTCGCTGATATCAAGAACAAAAAAATATCCACGAATCTCCCCGTCGTCGCTGTTTAGTTCAGCGAAATTTCGTAAACAAAAATCGAAGCCGGGCGGTTGCCACAGACACACACAAAAGTACAAACCTTAGCCAAATGTTCAATTTGGGTTTAAGTTACTAGTACTGAACATTACTCGCGCTAACAAGAGAGCATATGTCAGAACGATCGATAAAACATTTTTTTTTAATGTGGTCAACTTTTTGTAAGAAAAAAATTATCCTGTATGGCAGCGCTTTTCAGTGTCGGCCAAGGGCCAAAGTGGCGCGTCTATCCCGTCGACACCAGCCAAAGAAGAAGAGAGGTTGCTCGGAGAGAGACAAAAAAAGCTTCTCGTTTTCTCGCCTGAGCAAAGCTCTCTTCTTCTCTTTCTCCCTCCTTCCCGTGCGGCACCCGCGGCCGCACGCACACTTGTCGCTCTCCCATTTTTGCCCTGTCGATGACCGCAATCCGCAGCAGCCGCGATGCTCTCAGTGCGGCCACACCTTGCGAAATCTCGCAAATTGTGCGACTTTTAGACCCCCCCTCTTGCGACTTTTCAGCAATCCTATTGCGACTGCAAGTTTTCTGAAAATTACTAGATTTACTGCTTAAAATTTTTTTTTTGGTGGGTGACGAATTTCTGACAAAAATTGTTACTTTGCGAATTGTGGAAAGTTTTCTTGCGAAATTTGCAGCTTACCCTGTGGCCACACTGGCCACAGTGCCGTCTATTACTGTCAGTGTTAGTGTCACCCACCCAGTCACCCAGGGTGCAGTCAGACTAGCAGTCTAAAGACAAGAAGTGCGCTTATTCGCTGCCGCTGCCGAGTCCACTAACAAACTGTGTCTCCATCCATGTTATCAGACGAGGATGAGGAGGAATCACGGGAGGAAAGACGTCGGCAACAAAGAGACGAAGGAGGAGGAGGACTATCACGTGAATTAGCCAATCTGGGGGTAAGGAGGATAAGAAATAACAAGTGCAAGTGCAATTTGTGGCATACCTAGGTACTAGGGTATGCACCTATAGTCTGAATTTTTAATGGTGGTATAGGCGATACTGAATTACGGATTTAACTATGCAACTTGAAGATGGACAGACATGTTCTAAGATGCGCAAATTATTAGTAGGCAGTTGACTGCTGTACGTGCAAGTATTGCAGAAAACATAATTTTTAAGGAAAAAAACATTGAATCTTGGCAAAAAGAGACAACCGGGTAGTTGCCATGCATATATTCTTAACCCTGTAATTTTCCACGTTTTTTTCAAAATTGCTTACATTTTTTTCGAGTCACCTAAAAAATCCGCTCCTCAATAATCAAAAGTGTTACTATACTTCAAAATACTTTTAAAGGTATTATTAGTATCTTTATTTAGCAATGTTCCCTATGCAGTAGTTTAAACCTGCCGTGTAGTCAGGCTTTTAACGTGACATTAGCCATTTTCTTCATGTTTACAATCCGCCTGTTGATGTGTCCGTCTCCTTTCCTTTTAGTAGGTGCCCCCCCTCCCTCCTGCCACCAATAACTCATGATGCTGGAGTCTTCAGAATCCTGCGTCTCCTCCGCGTCCTCCTCGTCGTCCTCTCAGGACTCCTCCCGCGACGCCTCGTCCTCCAGGGCGACCCTTAACCGAGGCGAAGACGAGGAGTTCGCCATCAGGGGCTTCCGAGACAGCCTGGCCAGGACCGTCCTGGCGCACCTGCTGTGCGCCTCCCTGCTGGGCCTTCCCTACCTGCTGCTGAGGTGGAGGCCGTCGTGGAGGGCGCGCCTCTTCAAGGCCGAGGCGCCCCTGCGCGCGGCGGACGCCGTCCTGGTCTCGGACGCCCACGGCGGACACCAGCTGGAGGAGGTGCGCGCCGTCCCGGTGGGCAGGACCTTCCCGAGGGAGTACACCATGAAGAGGTGGACGAGGAGGAAGGGGAGGGGGACGGGGAGGGCGGACGGCGGCGCCAGGTCCGGAGACCGCGAGCACCTCTTGCCCAGGCACGTGGGCGCCGGGCTGTACCACGTCTTCTTCCGCCACCATCGCCTCAAGTACGCGTGGAGCGACCGGCAGGGGACGTTCGTCAGGGTCCGCGCCTTGGACGAGGGCCACACCCTGTCGGAGCTGGTCACCGAACACCACGGAGGCCACTCGGGGGAGCGGGAGCGGGAGCGGGACGGACTCAGGCTCCTCTACGGGGGAAACAGCATCGACGTCGAAGTCAAGCCGTACACCAGGCTGCTCTTCGAGGAGGTGCTCAACCCGTTCTACATCTTCCAGACGTTCTCCATCATCCTCTGGAGCTGCGACGATTACGTGGCCTACGCTTCTTGCATCCTCATCATCTCCCTCATCACCATCGTCGTTTCCCTGTACGAGACGCGGCGGCAGAGCGAGTCCCTCCACGACATGGTCAGCACCTCCAGCAACCTCAAGGTCCTCGTCTGCCGGGACCGCCACTGCGAGGAGGATCAGGACGGGGCGGTCGCGGCGGCGGCGGCGGCGGCGGCGGCGGCGGCCGCGGTAGAGGAGGTGGACTCATCCGAGCTGGTTCCAGGAGACGTAATCGCCATCCCCAGGCACGGTTGCACCATGACGTGCGACGCCGTCCTCCTCGCCGGGTCCTGCATCGTCAACGAGTCCATGCTGACGGGGGAGTCGGTGCCGGTGATGAAGTCGGCCCTGCCCGGGCACGAGGACTCGAGCGCGGAGGACCTGTACAGCGCCGAGACGCACTCGCGGCACACCCTGTTCGCCGGCACCACCGTCATCCAGACGAGGTACTACGGGAGCAGGAGGGTGTACGCGGTAGTCACCAGGACCGGGTTCTCCACCTCCAAGGGGGAGCTGGTCAGGTCCATTTTGTATCCCAAGCCGGTCGGATTCAAGTTCTACCAGGACTCGATCAAGTTCATCTGCGTCCTCTTCGCCGTGGCTGTAGTGGGGATGGTCTACTGTGTCTACGTCTACGCCGAGCGTGGGTCGGATCTCGGGACCATCATCTTGCGGTGCCTGGACATCGTGACCATCGTGGTGCCGCCGGCGTTGCCCGCGGCCATGACGGTCGGGACGGTGTACGCGCAGAACCGCCTGAAGAAGAAACTCGTCTTCTGCATATCGCCTCAGAGGATCAACGTGTGCGGGAAGGTGAAGCTCGTCTGCTTTGACAAGACCGGCACCTTGACGGAGGACGGGCTCGACATGTACGGCGTGATGGTCTCGCACGGCGGCTCCTTCGCAGAGGAGATCGTTCGTGACGTCGCCCAGATGGGGGAGGACTCCGAGGCCGTCAACTGCCTGGCCTCCTGCCACTCTCTCACCCTCATTGACGGCCAGTTGACGGGCGACCCCTTGGACATCAAGATGTTCGAGTCGACCGGATGGATCTTGGAGGAAGAGGGAGAGGACACGTCGAGGTTTGACATGCTGCTGCCGGCGGTGGTGAAGCCGCCAGCACGAAGGGGCGGTGGAGTAGCGCATCTTCTCCAGTTGGCCACAGACAGCGGAGACGCAAGCCTTCCCCACGAAGTCGGGATTATCAAGCAGTTCACCTTCAACTCCGACGTGGCCCGAATGTCCGTCATCACGCGCTCCCTGCGGGGCCAGAACTTTGTCATCTACACGAAGGGGGCGCCAGAGAAGTTGGCGTCTATCTGCCGGGCCGACTCCATCCCTGGCGACTTCGAGGAGAGGCTGAGGCAGTACACCCTTCACGGCTTCCGCGTCCTTGCGCTGGCGGCCAGGCCGCTCCCCAAGGAGGTCAATTGGCTGAAGGTTCAGAAGATGAAGAGGAGCGCCGTGGAGCAGGACCTCACCTTCCTCGGGTTCCTGGTGATGCAGAACAAGCTGAAGACGGAGAGCTCTCCTGTGATAACGGAGCTGCGGAAGGCAAAGATTCGGTGCGTCATGGTCACCGGGGACAACCTGCTGACGGCCATCTCGGTGGCCAGGGACTGCGGCATGGTTGACCCGGCGGAGGAAGTGGTGGTGGCGGAGGCGAGACCTCCCAACTCCGAAACAGATTCAGAGGGCAAGATCACGTTCAGAAAGACGGAGGCCCCGGAGCTGGGAGGAGGTCGAGGATCTGAGGGGTTTGAGGAAGAGCCGGACGTAGAGAGCGGCGTCGGCTCGGACAGGGTCCTGGCCATGGACGGACACACGTGGGGGACGCTGCGCCACCATTTCCCGCACCTCCTGTCCCGCGTGGCGGTGCGTGGAACCGTCTTCGCCCGGATGTCGCCCGACCAGAAGGCCCAGCTTGTGGAGGAGCTGCAGTCGCTCGACTACGTGGTCGGCATGTGCGGCGACGGCGCCAACGACTGCGGCGCGCTCAAGGCGGCGCACATGGGCATCTCGCTCTCCGAGGCGGAGGCGTCGGTGGCCGCCCCCTTCACCTCCAGCGTGGCCAACATCACCTGCGTGCCCACCGTGGTGCGGGAGGGTCGGTGCGCCCTCGTCACCTCCTTCGGTGTCTTCAAGTACATGGCCCTCTACTCCATGATCCAGTTTGTCTCCGTCCTCATTTTGTACACCCTCTTTACCAACCTGGGCGACTTGCAGTACCTCTACATCGACCTAGTCATTACCACCACCGTCGCCGTCACCATGAGCTGGACGGGAGCACACTCGAAGCTGTCGTCCAAGCGGCCGCCGGGGTCCCTCGTCTCGATTATCAACATCCTCCCCATCCTTGTCCAGATCGGGCTGATGGCGGCTTTCCAACTGGGGTCGTACTTCTACCTGTCTGCCCAGCCCTGGTACGTGCGTAACCACCCGGACGACCCGGAGGCCGAGATCGTGGTGTGCTGGGAGACCACCACCATCTTTATCATCTCCTCCTTTCAATATCTTGCGCTGGCCACTGCCTTCTCCCGCGGACCGCCGTACAGGAAGCCTCTTTACAAGAACAGAGTCTTTCTCGTCGCCCTCATCCTCCTGACCCTCTTTACCGCCGTCCTCGCTCTATACCCTGGCGCCGCCCTGGCCTCTTTCTTCGAGTTGGAGTTCAGCAGCACGGAGTCGTCGGACAAGGTGCACTTCCGCGTCGCCCTTCTGGCGCTGGCGAGCCTGCACCTGCTGGCGGCAATGGCGGTGGAAAAGGGCACCCTGAGCAGCCGCTGGCTGAGGACGCTGCTCAAGGGCTTCTCCGGGAAGAAGAAACCAAAGAACAAGTACAAGGGGGTGGAGCGGCAGATCCAGGAAGAGAACTGGCCCAAGCTCGCCTCCGCCGGCGCCGCCGGCGACGCCGACACCGTCCACTTCCAGTCCGGGATCAGCTGACTAAGTCAGGGAGGAGAAGTCGTCGTCGACGTGAGCTCGTCGGGGACCTTTTATCTGCAATCCTGCTACGAGTACTATTTCGGTATCTTTATTATCTGTTTCGTAATGTACTACGAACGTGATATTTTTGCAATATGCTTTAGCTTGATATCCTTATCGTGCTGCTCCTTCTTGATGCTGAGAGATCTCATTCGTTCTAGTTTGTCAATACACGTATTGATTAATGCATTTTTCCTTGTCTCTAACTAGGTGCGTATAGCTTACGGGTACCATTTTCTCCCAACCTTTTTTTTGCTTTCTACCGCGCTAATTCAATCCAAACTAGTAGGTACATTCAGGAAATTCTCCTTGGTACGTTTTACTATGCACGGTAACTTTCTATGTAATGTGATTCTTACGAATGACTTCGACTGAGCGGAAAAATGTGCTACATACCACAGATATCCACATAAAGACACAAGCATATGTAGACCGAAAAAAGACATTCTTTGAAAGACGTCTGATGACCTAAACGAAGAGATCATTTGCCTCCTGTCGTTGCTGCTGCATGACAGCGTTGGTGACAAAGACGAGCGTGAGTGTGGCATCCCCGGCGAAGAAGTGCCTGCAGCAGCGAAACGTCTAGCCAGAATTAGTACTAGTACATCCTATGCACGTGCCTAAGCTACAAAGTCCTTTATTTCCGACTTGCCTGACGACCGTCTCGTGGGTGGCGGTCTCTTGCAGCGCGGCGACGGCCAGGAGCACCGCGGGCAGCCGGGTGGGGTCCGAGGGGCGGGAAACCAGGTGGTACCTGGCCAGGCAGACGCGGGTAGCCTCGCGGGTGGACGAGAGGCGGCGGCAGAGAGGAGCGGACAATATTGAGGAAGAGGACGGGCAACTACCGCCCTCAGATTTGTCTAAAATGGGGGTCAAAGTTGCTTTTTGTTGTTGTCTCAAGTAACCAGGCTGAGCTCTTACCCCTTCCAGCTACTACGAGGTTCTCCATCATGGTCCACTCGGCCTGGTCCGGAGTGAGAGCCCGCAGCTCCTGCACCGCCGTGACCAGCCGCGCCAGCTGAGGGCTGAGCAGCGCCGCCGCCACCTTCACGGTCAGCTCCGCCACCGTCGTCGGCGCCGCGGTCAGGAGCGCCCTCGGGTCCGCGCCCGACTGCGCCAGCTGCACGGCCCACAGCTGCGGCCAGCAGGACGCCGCCAGGGCCAGGCGCTCCTGCTGCGACACCTGCCACAGCTGCGGGTTGCGCCCGAGCTTCATCAAGGAGGCCAGCAGAAGCTGCAGCGAGCAGGAGAGGCCTGAGGAGGAGAGCGGGGAAGGAGGAGTCATCGCTGGCGACTGTTGCTGCTGGTGACGTTGGAGCTGTAGCAGTTGTTGGTGTTGGTGCTGGTGGAGAAGGGCTTGAGATGCCGGCGGTGAAAGCGGCGGAGAGTCGGGAAGGGCTGCAAGAGGAAATGGGGGAGAACACGTGCCCACCACCTGACAAAAAAGACCATGCGGTAGTGCAATAGTGCA
>JAAUYM010128099.1_pt1 | contig 12145 bp, 13 predicted proteins | sample 7278001 | NCBI WGS metagenome assembly JAAUYM01 (sample SAMN14350224, study PRJNA611818) | marine sediment metagenome | isolation source: surface marine sediment (1.8m) | place: French Polynesia: Moorea | collected 2018-08
GCTATAGCTTTCAAAAAGTGCCTCATCTGGTCAAATTTCCGCTCATTTTCGGTTAAATACAAAAAGTCAAGATGAGTTCATCGTCAATTTTTCATACTTGCCACCGCACCGCATGGCTCCTCCTTGTAAAGGGCTCACCGAACCTTTTACGGTCGGTCGCCCCTATCAAAAACAGCCTGTACAAAATGCTGATCATAAAAACTCGAACAGGCTTTCAAGATACGGTTTTTTACCAAACTATTGCGATAAAGTCAAAAATAATCCCATAAATTTCACATTATCATGATATACAGGCAGGGAAAATGACGTTATGTGGATCTTCAGGGTTTTGTTGTATAAAAAGACCTAAGCGATTGCCCAGGCCTTTTAGCAACAAAATCGTAGTGTTGAAGTGATCGATTCAACTTAAATGCCACGGGAATAGCATGGCTTACCTTTACAGGCCTGCCTCCCTGCATTCCAGGTGTCATCTTAGGAAGCATACTGATAATTCTTTCCGCCTCGTCCTGTAGGGCTTTTTTACCTCCATGCTCCACAATATTGCCGACAGTACCGTCCTCCATAACGGTAAAGCTTACAGCTGCTCTACCCTCTTCGCCACTTTCTGCGGCATCTTGGATCTAGAGACCGAACCGTACTTTGATCGAGTTCTTACATGCCAAAAGAGATAGATAAGGGGTTAAAAACCAAAGACAAATGGTTTGCGCAGAGCATTTTTTGATTGTCAGTACTACAAGGTTACTCTTTTACAGGAAATATGATTTATAGTTTGAATGACATGAATATTGCAAAAGACCATTCCCCATACTAGCTCTAGCTGCATTTTCTATCTTCAGGGTCTTAATCGGTCTATCAACGATCTCCGGATGGAGTGCCCCCTTGATTATCACAGACGACCCCAAATTATGGGTGACAAGGCAAGGCGATAACAAAAGAATCAGGCGTTAAGGGCCTCGGCACCCCCAACGATCTCTAAGATCTCGTTGGTAATGGCTGCCTGTCGTGCCTTGTTGTAGTTAAGGGTAAGCTCGGTCTTAAGCTGAGTGGCGTTGTCAGTCGCCTTGTGCATAGCGGTCATACGTGCGCCATGTTCAGAAGCAAAGGAATCACGTAGTGCCTTAAACAACTGATTATTAAGGGACTTAGGAATCAATTTCTTTACGATCTCCTCTCCAGAAGGCTCAAAGATATAGTCTAGATGAACATCGGGATCCTTCTCTATGGGAACAATAGGCAGGAACTGTTCTGTAGTAACTATCTGATTCCCAGCATTTTTAAAATGGTTGTATACCAATACGATCTTGTCGCACTCGCCATTCTCAAAGCTATCCATCAGTTTTTGGGCAATAGTAGAGACATAGGCAAAAGTAAGCTCGTCGAACACGTGGTTGTCGTTGTCCACCACCTTGAGTGTCTTTCGCAACACATCATCTCCTTTCTTGCCAAGGCTAAAGACAGCAACCTGTTTGCCCGCATAATCTGTTTCCGCCAGATGACGCGTCTGCTTTATGATATTGGAGTTGAAAGCGCCGCACAATCCGCGATTGGAGGTTATGGCCACCAGCAGTATCTTCTTTTCCTCACGCTGTTCGGCAAAACTGCTACCGGCATCATCATCTAGAGAGGCGCTAAGACTCTGTAACAGTTCGGTAAGCTTATTAGAATAGGGACGCATCTGGGTTATCGCATCCTGTGCCTTTCTTAACTTGGCAGCGGAGACCATCTTCATGGCACTGGTGATCTGCATGGTAGAGGCCACTGAAGCGATCCGACTGCGTATTTCCTTTAAATTTGCCATTTTTTTCTAATTAATAATGAAGAATGAAAAATGAATAATTGAAAAAACCATTAATCATTTCTATTAAGGGATTTAATAATAGAGACGAGCAATTTTAGGATTTCTTCATTCTGTTTTTTCAAATTTTCATCCACTTCAGTTATTTTGGCATCTATTAACCTAAGCCAATATTGACATTCATTGGCTTCCTTTAATGAAATTCTCAACTTGTACTCAAAATCTCTCTTACTCTGGCTTTGTTGTGCTTCCGCTATGTTAGCTCCAATACTCGTTCCGCATTTGATCAGTTGAGAAGCGATTTCATTGTATTTAAGATTCTTTAAAACTTTATAGAAATCTACAATATCACAAGCAAAATGAAACGATTTATCTAAAACTACATTCTCCTTGTTCAAAACACTTAAGACAGTTAATTATTCATTAATCATTATTCATTTTTCATTCACTTCAACGTAGTCCCCTGCAAGATCCTTCGCTATCTTGGTCAAGGTATCAGTGGCCTCATCGGTAAGCTTTCCTCCTTTGAGGGTCTTTAGGACATCCTTATGTCTGGCGTTAAGCAACTCTAGATAGTTGGTCTCAAACTCCTTTACCTTCTCTACAGGAACCTCGCGGAGTAGATTCTTAGAGCCTACATAGATAATGGCAACCTGATTCTCCACGGTAAAGGGATCGTTCTGAGCTTGTTTAAGGATCTCCACGTTTCTACGCCCTTTTTCAATGACGTTGAGGGTAGCGGCATCTAGATCGGAACCGAACTTGGCAAAAGCCTCCAACTCACGGAATTGCGCCTGGTCTAACTTTAGGGTGCCTGCCACCTTCTTCATGGATCTTATCTGTGCGGACCCTCCCACACGAGATACGGAGATACCCACATTGATCGCTGGGCGTACACCCGAGTTAAACAGGTCGGACTCCAGAAAGATCTGCCCATCAGTGATGGAGATCACATTAGTAGGAATATAGGCCGAGACATCACCAGCCTGGGTCTCAATGATGGGCAAAGCAGTAAGGGAACCGCGTCCTTTAACTTGATCTTTGATGCTCTCGGGCAAGTCGTTCATCTGTTGTGCGATGGTATCATCATCGATGATCTTTGCAGCACGCTCCAACAGTCTGGAGTGCAGGTAGAACACATCCCCGGGATAGGCCTCACGTCCCGGAGGACGACGTAGTAGCAGAGACACCTCTCTGTAGGCCACCGCCTGCTTAGACAGGTCGTCGTATATGATAAGAGCTGGTCTTCCTATATCGCGGAAATATTCTCCGATAGCGGCTCCTGAGAAGGGAGCGTACACCTGCATGGGCGCAGGGTCCGAGGCATTGGCCGCGACAATGACGGTGTAGGCCAAGGCACCTTTGTCCTCTAGGGTCTTGGCGATTCCGGCTACCGTAGATGCCTTTTGCCCCACGGCCACGTAGATACAGAATACAGGCTCTCCCGCATCATAGAATTCCTTTTGGTTAATGATGGTATCGATGGCTACCGTGGTCTTTCCCGTCTGGCGGTCTCCAATGATCAGCTCTCGCTGTCCACGACCTATGGGGATCATCGCATCGATAGCTTTGATACCCGTTTGTAGAGGCTCGCTCACTGGTTGGCGATAGATGACCCCGGGGGCCTTTCGTTCTAACGGCATCTGGTATAGCTTTCCTCCGATAGGCCCTTTACCGTCAATGGGTTGCCCGAGGGTGTTGACCACCCTTCCCAACATTTCCTCTCCCACCTTAATGGAGGAGATACGCTGGGTACGCTTTACCGTGGACCCTTCTTTGATCTCGCTCGAAGGGCCTAGGAGTACAATACCCACATTGTCCTCCTCTAGGTTTAGGACAATGCCTTCCATACCGTTCTCAAACTCTACAAGCTCCCCATATTGGGCATTGGTGAGACCATAGGCTCTCGCAATACCGTCGCCCACCTCCAAAATGGTGCCTACCTCGTCCAAGGAGGCCGCCGCATCGAATCCTGCTAGTTGTTTCTTTAAGATCGCCGATACCTCAGCGGGTTTTATTTCTGCCATTCTATTGAATTTTGTGGTTGGGCATATGCCCTTGAATTATATTTTTAAAGATCGTTTTCAATCAGATCACAATTAGATGGACACATTGTTTATTGTTTGCATGCTTGTCTAATTGTTGACCAAGGTCCTTTTTAATTCTTTAAGCTGATGTGCCACACTGCCATTGTACTGCAAATCGCCAAGTCTTAGGATAAAGCCACCCAAGATGGATTCGTCCACCTTGTTCTCCAAGGTAACCTTAGCATCGGTGATCTTCTTTAACCGCTTTAGCACCTTCTTCTCTAGTTCCTTGTTCATAGGGATGGCAGTAGTGACCGCTACGGTTTCCTTTCCTTTCATCACCTCATAGCTAATGATGAACTTCTCCGCAACCGCCCCTAGCAATTCTATCCGTTTATTGCTGATGAGCAGGTCGATCAGCCCTTTGGTCACCGGACTCATCTTAGGAAACACCTTGCCGAGGATACTCTTCTTCTTACTCTGTGGGATGATAGGATTGAACAGTACATCCTGCAAATTCGCATTCTCCTTTAAGGTCTTGCGAATAAGCACCATGTCTTTTTGTACTTTTTCGACACTCTTCTTATCCTCTGCAAGTTCTATGACCGCTTTGGCGTAACGCGATGCTGCTCTATGGCCTGTCATATTAGCGCTAGTTGAGTTTTACATCATCCAACATGTCATCGACAAGCTTTAATTGTTTCTTCTTGTCGGAGAGTTGGTTCTTTACCAGTTTCTCAGCAATATCCACGGATAGGGAGGCGACCTCCTTTTTAAGGGATACCAAAGCAGATTTCTTCTCGCTCTCTATGGCCTGCTGAGCTTGCTTCATCATCTTGTCTGCCTCCACCTGAGCCTGCTCCTTGGCATCGCCGATCATTTTATCCTTGAGCTCGCGAGCCTCCTTTAACATGGTCTCACGCTCTGCCCGCGCCTCTTTGAGGATACGCTCATTGTCTGCTTTAAGGTTCTGCATCTCCTTGCGTGCCTCTTCTGCCGCGGCCAAGGCATCCTCAATGGACTCCTCCCTGCTCTTTACCGCTCCCAAAATGGGCTTCCAAGCGTATTTGCGCAACAGTATCAATAACAAGATAAAGGTTACCGTTGACCAAAAGATAAGTCCTATGTCTGGGGTTACTAAGGGGTTCATATGCTTTGATTCAATTGATTTTTACAGGAATATACCAACCCCAAGGCAATCCCTAGGGGCTGGTATGGTACAACTTACTTACCTACGATAAGACCTACCACGATGGCAAATAGTGCAGCACCTTCTACGAGGGCCGCAGCAATGATCATGTTGGTCTGGATCTTGGAAGTAGCTTCGGGTTGTCTGGCTATAGCTTCCATGGCTCTACCACCAATAAGACCAATACCGATACCGGCACCGATCACCGCTAAACCTGCTCCAATTGCTCCCATATCTAGAAAAAATTAAAAATTACAGAACTAACGGGTCGCTTATCCTAATGGGCACCTTCTGGTTCCTGCACCGCCAAACCAATGAATAGGGCGGACAAGAGTGTAAACACATATGCCTGAAGCACTGCTACCAGCAGTTCTATGCAACTGATGAACAATACAAAAGGCACGGATGCCGCAGCGACCAACACATTCTTGAAAATGAATATCAAGGATGTGAGACTCAATATAATGATGTGTCCTGCCGTGATGTTAGCAAAGAGACGGATCATCAGCGCAAAGGGCTTCGTCAAAATACTAATGATCTCAACAGGGACCAAGATGATGTATATCAATAATTTACCCCCTACCGGGAAAGAATTCCCCAGTGGGTCAAAAATATGCTTCCAATAGTGCCTGGTACCGTAAAAGTTGGTGAGTAGCAGGGTAAAGATCGAAATGGTAAGCGTAAAGGAGATACTCCCTGTGACATTCGATCCCCCACCTGGAGGAAACGGAATGATCCCGATCAGGTTGTTTACCCAGATAACAAAGAACACCGTGAGGAGATAGGGCAGAAACTTGCCTGCCTTCTTTTCTCCTATGTTGGGAATGGCGATCTCGTCCCTTACAAAGACCACCAAGGGCTCTAGAAAGCCTGTAAGTCCTTTGGGAACCTGAGACCTCTTGTAACTTCTCGCCGCCGTCCTAAAGAGCAGAAAGATGATCAGTGCTGCAATGAGCATGGAGGTAACGTTCTTGGTTATGGAGAAGTCCAAGGGCCTCTCATTGGTAAGATGTCCTTCCTCATCCATGGACAAGGTGCCCAGAGCGTCTGTCCTGTATATCTTCTCGTGATGCAGCACATAATGGGCATCTCCCTTTTGCACTACCGCATGGCCGTGGTCGAACTCAGATGACATAAACACCCTAAGGCCATCATCCCAGAGAATCACAGGAAGCGAGATGCTTATGGGGTGGCCCTCCCAATCCATGATATGCCAATAGTGGGAGTCCAAAACGTGTTCCATGGCCAATTTGGCAGGGTCAAACTTTTCTTCTTTCTCTTCGGGAGAATTTTCCACTGCTGGGTTGAAGGCAAAGCTAATGAAAGGTGTGAACGCTAGAAGTAGTAATGTTACAAAACGAAGGAGTTTTCTTGCTGCCATCCTATCTTTTTTAACGGTAAAACACCGTCTTCAAAAATTCGGTGCAAATGTACTTTTTATAATTTACAATAGGAAGCGTTGTTTCAAAAAAATACAAGGCCACAAAATGCTTAAAGGCACTAGTGAAATCCTATGGTCTTTCCTTTAGCAACCCCAGGGAGAACAGGATATCGAAAGCCATAAAGGCAAGATAGGGCAGCAAAAAGGAAAGGGCGTCTCTAAAAAGGTGTTCCCCTCCTTCCAAAAGATGGGGTAGTAGAAAGATAACAGCTCCAAACATCTTTATCATGGTACCTGCCATAAAAGTGATGCCGAGATAGTTGTAGTTCTTTTTCCTGACCACAAGGAGCGCCCATGAGAAGAGCGCTGTTGCTATGATATTGAAGCACCACACACTCCAAAGGCTGTAGTAGAGTTTTTCTTGCATACCCATGCCATAGACGATAGCTAGATGGGCCAAGGTGGTGACCAGTGTAAAGGGCAGTAGTTTTTTTAGGAGTGGCGAACCTAAAGAGCGAGTATTATTGGTCATTGTCTTTCTCTTCATTAAGGTTCTTTAGCTGTCTAAAAACACTGTATAACGCAATAAAAACCCCCAGTAAGGATCCTATTACGGTGTAGAGGGAATAGGTGTTGGGGAATTTGCCGTCGAGCCATACTCCCAAAAAGGCACCTGCCGCAATGATGGCCCCCATCTGCAGGGCCAGGTTAGACAGCAGTACCCAATTGTTAGGCGGTCTATTCGACTTTTTAGGCATTCCTGGTCTTTAAGGACTATACATCAGTAGCCGGCTTCATCTTACAAGAGGCATCGAAGGTAGCACCAGGCTCTACCGAAAGCTTGCCTGTGGTCACCTCTCCTTGAATGTGGGCCGTGGATTTCAATGTGAGCAGATCAGATACTTGCAGTACGCCAGAGAAGCTGCCTTCTATATCGGCATGAATACACTCTATGGTACCATTGATAAAGCCTTCTCTGCCAATGACCACCTTACCCGAGGTCTTTATATTACCTTCTAATTCGCCATCAATACGAAAGTCTGCCTCTGAGACGATGTCCCCTTTTACCTTGGTCTTGGTGCTGATACGATTTCTGTTAGGTTGCTTCCCATAGGGGTCGGCCGAACCTTTCTCTTTTTTGTTGTCTGAAAACATTACTCTAAGGGATTTGGGATCTGTTGTATATATTGGTCCAAATTCTTGTGCACTTGAATGATACGATAATTGGAAGAGAGTACAGCCACGCTTTCGTGTTTCACCAGATAGTCCTTATTAATGGAGAGCAGTTCTGCAAAGCCCTTGGCCAGATCCAAGCTTCGAAAGCCATGGACCACCAGAAAGAGGGTCTCCCTATCGTACACATCGATGGAGAGCGAGCGATCCCTTATATAAAGGTCTTTAAAAGCCTGCTCAATGGTCTTGGTAACTTCCTGTATGTTCTTTACTCCAGTTTCGGTTCGTGAGAAGGGATAGAGGAGTTTGGTGTTACCGACAACCTTGGTCGTATCCAGCGCAGTGGCAGACATGATAAGGATGTCTTCATTGACCTTTTTAAGGGCAGCCTTCCCTTCTGGATCATTGGGATAATTAAGGGCTACCTCGTTGAGGGCATCCTTGTAGTCCTCATAGCCGTCCAGTCGCCCAATAGCTGAAGCTTTGAGCAATTCAAATTTAGGGACAATGTCTTCCCCAGTAAAACGCAGGATGCTCTCATCGCAAAGGGCGATGCAGCTCTCGTACTGTTGGTCCTCAAATTGTGTAAAGGCCTCCTTGTACTTACTATCTGGGCTGTTCTCATCGGCACGTAACCGTGTACCTGGGTTCTGCAATATCTGTGCGTACCGCGACCCAGGATGATCGGTGATGATATCTTCCTTAACCGCATTCATCCTTGGATCGTCCATGATCTGATAGATCTTGTACAGATTGTATTTTGCAGGAAGCACCAACTTCTCTTCGGGTTGAAACTTCAATAGATCTTCGAGCTTTCTTACGGCAAGCAGGTATTCCTTGAACTTCTCTTTGTAGATCAACCCAAGCTGATAATACGCAAAGTCGCGCTCTTGTTTAATGCTATCGACCTCCTCGGGGTCCGAAGGCAGCCTCTCGAGATAATAGCTCACCTGATAGCGAGCTTCGGACACTACCTGCACGGAATCCTGCGCCGTACCTAGATAGGTCGCTTGGGAGACGCCACTCTGGTTCCCCAACCGCCAGTTATCTGTCAAAGGACGATCGCCCCATATCTTTCTAAACTCATTGTAACCAAAGGAGGCGGTCACTGTGTTGTAGAAGTAAAACTGCTTGGAATAATCTGGTGGCTGAAAAACACCTCTGCTCTCTGGCTGTATGGCAGCAAAATCTGCTGTCCGCTCCTGATCTTCTTGCTGTTGCTTTTGCAGTTCTTCCTGAGCGATCAGCGCATTGATAAGCTCACGGTAATAACGCTCCTTCTCAAAATCCGACATATTGATGATCGCTAAGAGACTGTCATCTTGCTTAGCGATCTGCTCGTAGGCGATCACATCATCCAAGTTTTCCCGCTTGCGCTTCAGCACCCGATACTTCACGGTCTTTTCGGGAAGATTCATCAACGTACTGTCGTAATAGGCCCCGGCTTCCTTGTAGCCGGTAAGATCAAAGTTGATCTCTGCCAGGTCCTCGTAGTTCAAGGCCTTGAGATAAGCATCCCGGGTGCCTGTACGCAAGGATTGTTCTAGGTAGGCCGTAGCCTTAAAGATATCTTCCTCTTCTAGATAGTACATGCCCAATTGACGATAGATCTTATCGAGATAGGGCCTATTCTCCCTATTCTTCTCTAGTTTGGTCAATAGTTCTAGAAGTTCTACGTGCTCTCGTCCTTCTACATCAAAGTTCTTGGCCTTTTCTATGTAGGCGTTGATGAGGTAGTTTCTCGAGGTCTTTCGGTTGAGCGCGATCACCTTGTCAAAGGCCATATTCGCCGTATCCCTAATGCCCAATTCGTTGTACAGTTGCCCCAAGATATAATAGTAGCGGCCTTTTTCTTCTTTGTCCCGGGTAAGCTCGGCGGCTATTTTTAGCTGCATAATGGCCGTATCCTTGATCTTTAGGTTTACATAGGCCTGTGCCATACTGGCCCTGGCATCGGCCTCTACCTGTTCTTTTAATTTCTCCTGCCTGAGCAAACGCCTGAGATTCTTAATGGCCACCTCCTCATTCTCTAACCGAATGTTGGTCTTCTCCCGCCACACGAGCGTTTCGTTATAGCGGTCACTGTCCAAATATTTATGGAGGATGTAGTTGAACGCCTCCAATGCTGGAACAAATCGTTGATCGTAATAGCGCGCCTTGCCCAAGAGCAGATATGCCTCATCCATCTGTGGGTTTCGTTCTCTGCCGTTGATGTTCATGGAATGTTTTTGAATAGCCTTGGTGGCCTTTTCTTCGGCACGCTCGAACAGAGGGTTCTTGGCCTCACCAGACAACTGTATCTCCTCACTGACCTCTAAGCGCTCTACGGGGAGCACTTCCCAGAAGTTGTCGGTATAGGTAAGGATAAGCCCCTGACGTCCTTCCTCCAAGGCCATCTTACCATTGTGAAGTACATTGAACTTGGTGTTAAGGGCATGGTGGTTGCGATTGATAAAAGTGTCCTTTTGGGTAGAGCATGCAAACAGTAACCCCACAAAAGTGAGGGGTAAGAACACTTTAAGGGTGTCGCTTCTACTCATCGATAAGAGTTAGCTTGTAGGACTAAAACAGATCTTGCGGACATTTAGTATGTTCGGAGGATAAAATTACGTATCTTTTTGGGATATGTGGTAAAGTGAATGATTTCTGGGTGTACGGCAGAGTTCACTTTTGTGTGTCCAGAACAAAATGACTCGAGCATAATTTGACGGATTTCTCACCCCTTCGACCCCGAATCCCGATGCCTCGGGAGGGACTCAGGGTATCACTTTCGACACGCTCAAGGCATTACATTCATCCCCCCAATACTCGGGGTTTAGGACTCGGTTACCAATGACGAATCTACGTAAAATTCTGTATTTCAGCTATTTGATGTTTTGCTTTTTGTCCCTTTTTGCTCGTCCAAAAACGGACCCAAAAAGGACGCTTCCTTCGAAGGCCTTGCCGCTGTTGCGGCACCGCCTTCGGGACTTTGCCACTCCCGCTCCGATACTATCGGAGTAGGAGCGAGTACCAACCGAAGCTCCCTCGGGCTAGGCTGCGAAGGAAGGGGTGTCGCCTCCTGCGACATGGTCAGCTCCTCAATAACTAAACCCAAAGTACCTTAGAGCAAAATCTATGGCACACCCAGGATTTTTTGGTGAGATAGGAATATCCCTGTCATTGTGTATGTCTTAATGAGCCATGTTTTACTTGGACCTCGAAAAATTAAAGCCAAAGCGAAGATTTATCTCAAGTATTAAACCGCTTTCTGCATTTTCGGCAAAAACGTATCCCAGTCCCGTGGCAAACTCAAAGTTTATTTTCTTCCCAAATGTTCTCTTCATACCCCATTTAGGAATAATATACAGCCCCGTAATCAATTCTGCTCTGTCATCGTTACGTATTAAGAACCAGTCAGTTATATAGGACACATCCAGTGATAGGAAATTTGAGGAATTGTAAATCGTTTTGCGTTGTTTCTTAACCCGTTTATTGAAATGGTAATAATATCTAGGTTCTAGGCGGAAGGCAGGGGCTAGGGCATATACAAATTCATCACCAGAGGCTCGAAATCCTCCTTGAAGTCCCATCTCACTATTTAGGGTAAAAAGATTTCCCAAGTGTTTTTCATACCCAAACCAAGCCCCTAGGAATAAAATGTCCAAATCCACGGAGAAGATTTCTTCCTCTAGGGTCGTCTTGGTTTGCTGAGCATACATGGAAGTGGTAATTAGGGACAGAATTGAAAAAAGTAACATTCTCTTCATAATAGATGTGTTTTTTTGATATGCCGTAGCTTACCAAAAACCTTGCCAAAGCTCTTGGGAAGGGACGTTGGTCAAAAAAGGTGAAGAGGGAATTTTAACTAGACCAACTATGCAGAAAAGAAGGTCTCCAGTTCTTTTAGGGTCTCTGGTGTGGTATAGATATCCCTGACCACCAAGCCTTTGTCCAGGACCACAATGCGTTCGCTCACCTCTGTGACATGTGCGAGGTCATGGCTAGAGACCAGTACGGTAAGGTCATCGTACTGGGTCAGTTCCTTGATCAGGGCCTTAAGCCTAATTTGGGTGGTGGGATCCAGGTTGGCGAAAGGCTCATCTAAAATGATCACTTCTGGCTTACCAATAAAGGAGGCCACAATGCCCACTTTCTTTTGGTTTCCCTTAGATAGGTCCCTGATGTACTTTCGCTTGTTCAGGATCTCTCCATGGAAGAAGTCCTCGAACTGGGAGAGCAGTTTGTTCACGTCTGCCTTGTTCCATCCCCGAAGCTCCCCAATGAAGTAAAAGTACTCTTCCGGGGTGAGGTAGCCTATTAGGAACGTGTCGTCTATAAAAGCAGCGGTACTGGGCTTCCATGCCTCGCTTTTGTTCACGATCACACCATTGTTGCTAATAGAGCCCGTACTGGGGTGGATGAGGTCTAGCAGCAGACTGAAGAAGGTGGTCTTTCCCGCTCCATTGTTGCCCACTAGCCCAAAACTCTGACCTTTGGGAATCTCCAAGTGAGGGATGTCCCGTACTGTGTTGCCACCATAGGTTTTGGAAAGTCCGGTTACTGGGCTCATTGTCCGTTCTTTTCTTGGGATGCGCGCA
>JAAUYM010007817.1_pt1 | contig 12141 bp, 13 predicted proteins | sample 7278001 | NCBI WGS metagenome assembly JAAUYM01 (sample SAMN14350224, study PRJNA611818) | marine sediment metagenome | isolation source: surface marine sediment (1.8m) | place: French Polynesia: Moorea | collected 2018-08
GGGAGAGGGGGGGGGGGGGAAGCCGACACTTATTCTTTGCAGACAAAAAAAGCATTTTTTCTGTACTTCCTTCCCTTCTGTCCCTCACGAAGGTTGGTGGTGTGATGACAGGATTAAGACAGGAGGAACTGACGAGAAGATGGGGGGAAAAATTCCACCTGAAAATCCACCTGACCAGAAACGTCTTTTTAACGTCTTTTTTCTTTGTAGGTACACGTAGAACATCTTCCATGTTTTCAAACATTTTGCCTAGTCTTATTTTTTCCACTGCTGCACCCTCCACCCCCTTTTAGTGAGTGACCCCACCCTTTCCTACCCCTTTACTCCATCACCCGTTGAGACTATCAATTTCTCTCCTTCTGCTGAAATTTGACGAGCAAAGGAGGGAGAAAAAGTAAAGGAAGGAGAGAGAGAGAGCAACAGCAAACAAATAACACGCTGCGGTGCTCAAATAACCGTCTTCTCTCGAACTGGTCATTTTTGCCAAAATTTGACAAAGGAACTCTTTAGGTTGCTCTATGATTTTTTTTCTCTTACCGGTGACGTGTACGGCGGCGACGAGAGCCTGATGCCTTCCCTGATGAGCCTGTCCCGCACCAGCATCCTCAACTGCACCGACGTGAACGCGGACGGAGCCGCCGCCGAGGTCGTAGTTGGTCGCAGTTGGTGCGGCGGCTGCAGCAGGGTCGTCCTCCGGTGGTGCGGACAGCTGACGCCGCTGTTGTTGCCCCCGCCGGGGGCGGCCGTCTGCTGCTGCAGCTGCTGGAAGGCCGATGGGTTGACCAGCGGAAAGGAGGAGGAGTGGTAGTAGGACGTCTGGGGTTGGGGCTGTTGTTGCTGCTGCTGGTTCGGCTGCGGCTGCGGCGGCGGAGGCGGCGGCGCAAGCTGGATCCGATCCAACTCCTCGCAGCTGAGGCTGGCGCCGGCGTTGACCACGCCGCCTGGGGGCGGCGCGGCGGTCGTGGCGGCGCCGGCCGTGACCGTGGCAGCCGACAGCGTCGCGCTCGACTGCGGCCGCGACTGCGGAGTGGCCGTCCCACTTCCCCTCCTGCTCCTCCGCATCGCCGAGATGGACGTCAGCACAGAGATCTCCGACGGGCAGTCCGTCGTCTCTGTCATGCACGAGTGCTGCTCCGTCGTAGCCGTCAACACGCTGGGCGAGTGCGACCCCTGAGAGGAGACCGGACTGCAGCGTGGGGAGCCGTTCTGGTGATGTTGTTGCTGTTGTTGCTGCTGCTGTTGGCGCTGTTGGATCTTTCTCCGGGCTGAGGAGTTTCTGGAACTCCTTCTGCTCCTGGGTCGTGAGGCGAATTGGTGCTGCAACTGCTGTTGCTGTTGTTGCTGCTGTTGCTGCATCTGGGCACCCTGTTGCTGTTGTTGTTGTTGCTGCTGGTGCTGCTGTTGCAGATCACATTCACAGGATGATCCTGAGAGCTCTTGGTCTTCCGGCCAGGCCATGGAGGCGGCGGAGGCAATGCCAGACGAAGCCGACACCCTGTCCCCACTGTCATACTGGGAGTACTCCCCTCCAGGTGGTGGCAGGTGGTGCTGCTGCTGCTGCACCTGGTGGACCTGGTGCTGCTGCTGCTGCTGTGCAAGGTGCGGGTAGTGTTGTCCTATCTGCTGCTGATGCTGCTCCCTAGCCCCGAGCAGCAGGTACACCCAGGCAGCGCCCTGCTCCCTCAGCACCCGAACGGCATCAAGCAGGAAGGCCCGGTGGTGTGGTGACACAACACCAATGGCGTCAAGATCAGCAGGACCGACCTGCTTCACCACCTCTAGTTCGTCGTAGCCGTTGTCCAGGAAGTCGGGCGAGTACTGGCCCAGCTGCAGGAAGGACAGCCACTCCGAGACGATGTTGCTACCGCCGCTGGGGCTGACGTTTCCGCTGTCCTTGCTGTTGGCGTGGTCGCCGGCGGGGCTCAGGGGAGCCATCGCCATGGCCATCTTTGAAGTCCTCCTTTTCTTACACTTGTCACTTCAAAACTTAAACTTTGATTCGTGACGGCGACCTCATTCTTTTTTCACCCCCTTCAAACTTTCTTCAAGGTTCACGAGATGATGAGAGGAGGAGAGCAATTTATTTCCTCTTTGCTGAGTCGATTGCACTTTTTGACAAACTCAGCTGTCACGACTCCTCCTCCTCCTCTTTACACACATGCACAATTAGTGCGCTCATTTCCCGAAAACAAAAAGCGTCATGACAAGAGGAGAGAGGCCCACACACAAACAAACACACGAGGAGGAAGAGAGAGAGAGAGCGACGAGACTACACGTCCGCACTCCCTCGAACGCCTTATCGCGACTGAGCTGCTGTTGTAATCATTACTGCCATTAGGAGAAGGGAGGCGACTGGCGAGGGTGGAACCGTGGAAGGCGAGCGCGCTGTGGCGAGCTGCTGGCATGGGGAAGGGTAGGGGGAAGGAAAGGAAGAGAGCGCTGTGTGTGTACACAGAGGGGACTGCACTGCAGCTACCTATACCTCAACAAAAGGAAGGGAGGAAGAGAAGAGGGGGGCTTCTAGTCCAGGGTGGGCAGGTGGGATATTTTAGAGCCATTTTTGGGTATTAAATGACTAAATCTTGGGTTGCGTTAATCCGCATTTACGTACTACAATAATTAGCCCACTGTTTCGTTGGGTTGTTTAATTGTTGGAAATGGGTTGGCAAAATTTTTGTAGGGTTGAGTGGCCTACTTCACCTTTCTAAGACCTGGCAACGCCGGCTTCTACTATACACCGGAGGGGACTCTTCTACCTATACACTGCACAGGATGGGGTGGTGGTGGTGGTGGTGGAGGGTTTGAGCGGCTGTGGAAGGGAAGGAAAGGAAAGGAGAAAGAGAGTCTAAGATTGCTGCTGAGGGAACCCTCCCCCCTCCCCCAAAGAACGTTACTACCTGTGCACACGCTTTACAGTCGTCCAGTTGGTGGGTGCTTTAACAATCAAAACTTGTGTTAGTAAATGCAGTTGAATTTCACACTCTGTGTGACTTGTCTGACTAAACTAATGTGGCATTCTTGAACCAGTATGTGGGAAATGGAGGCGATTCTGCGAGTCTAAGACCTCCTCCTCCTTTTTTCCATTATTTGGGTCCTCCTTTCCCCCCGTTCCACTGGACAGCAGAGAGAGAGAGGACGAGCGCGGTCCAATTCCTTCTTCCTCTCCTCTTTCACCTCGATGTCCACTCTATCGAGTTTGCTTCCTCCCTTTTTTTCTTCACTGTGCTACGTAGCATGCCATCATCTCTTCCCCGCTTCGTTTTATTTTTCATTTTATTTCTAAAACAGAGCAAGACCTTTTTCAAATCATATAAAACGTTTAAAAAAAGTGCTAACAATTATATGCAATTTTGGGGGACCAAACTCTTTTTCTATTGTTGTCCATTTGGATTCTGTTTGGGTAACTAAAGGTGAGACTCCCGAGCCATGAACGGGAATCAAGGGGGAGAGAGGGATTGGGGTTGAGTTGGGTGGGGGTGCTCACAAATAACCCTTTGGTCAGAGCGTGGATCAGGGAAGGGAAAGAAGGAGACAATTGGGTTGCTGCTGTCGCTGCTGCTACTGCAACAACGGCAGCAGCAGCAACAAAGAAAGGGGGACGCTCAGCTCAGGTGAAAAATGGAGAAAACTGGATGCGTTGGCCATTAAAAGATCGGATTTGTCCATTTCAGGAGGCTCGTAACTCAAACACCCTCAGAAAAAAAGCGACCATGCCGATATGAAATGATGTACTACGTACTTCATTTGTTGTTTCATTTGGCCCACGGTCTGAAATGTTTCTCGGGTCTGTTATAGTAGTACTACTGCATGCCACACGAGCTGCTGTACTACTACCTAGAAACCAATCTCTTTCGCAGAGAGGTGGTTTATATTAGGGGGGTAATTTTGAGGGGGTGGGTGGGGTACCTGCGCAGGAAGTGACCGGGCTAAGAATTTTTTTGGCAGCAGTTGAGGGAGATAGCAGAGGTGGCACCGCGGGTGGGAGAAAGAGGAGGAAGGAGACTCATTTGTCGGGGGAAATTTTCCCCCCCAACGTCTCATTTTACAAGCTGCACCACATACCAATCAACCCTCTTTCCCCGTACAGTACGATTTTATTTTCCTTTAGGCGTGACAATATACCTATATATATATATTATATTTGAAAGCAAAACTCTTTTGGACGAAGTAATAATGGGGAAAAAGAAAAAGAAAAAAAGCTTCTGCAGTTTGTCCCCCCTTTCTTCCCTTCTCCATTGTCACCGATGTGAACAAAAGAGCCTTTTTCCACCACCGTCGTCGTCGCCGTCACGGCCCATTCGTGCACCGGGATGAAAAAGGAAGAGGAGGAGGAGGAGGAGGGCATTGTCAGGTAGCCGAAAGTGGCGGGCGGGAGGAAGGAAGAGGTGAAATCGGGGGAAAAAAGAAAGTTTTTTTCGCGCCTCTCTTCCCCCACCCCCCCAATCTTTTCTTTTCTTTTTCGCATAGGTGGTCCCTCTTCCTCCTCCACCCTAAAGGAAGCTCTTTTGGATCGACTAGTAAGACCTTCCTGACACCACCACCCCCTCCTGCCTCTTCTCAGCGCTAATGGGAATCCGTTCTGTCACGGCTCCCGTGGTGAAGAAGGTGGCTACTGGGGAAGAAAGAGATGGATTAAAGGGAAGGAAGGATCCCTACACTTTTTTTAAAGGTTCGGAGAGAGACGCATGTTTCTTTCCGTGCGGATCCTGCTCCAATTTAAGATTTTGGGTTCACAAGTGCCTACACATACACATGCATTTAAGAAGACAAAAGTAAGAAATGCCAGAGATGCCAGCTTGGCCTTTTTTATGGTCAGATTTTAAGAAAAAATTGATTTTTTTCATTTCTGGCAAAAAAAACCGTTAAAAATGCAATCATAACTGAAAGACAGGCCAGAAATCGGGACCTTCTGGCTTTTTGGGGGGCAGTCATTTACTGTAACTTATTATAAAATCTGACTTTTTGTGCCTTTCACCTGGCAACCCTGAGAGGCATACTTTTGCTGTTGGAGGCAATGATAGTAGTGCTGTAGTACTGTAGAAGATACTCTTTTTTTAAAACACTTACGGTGACAGAGGGACAGCGACACAGGTGTGACACGTCAGGTGCCAATGACACGCACACACTCACGTATGATTTAAAGCGACTAAGTCATACTATGTGGAAAAGAGAGACCGTCCAAAAAAATATAAAAATTTATTCCAGTCCAAGGTCGATGTAGTCCTGGGAGTCGTTGTAGCCGTACAGCACGAAGTCCACCTGTGGGGAGATTTTAAACATGGAACGCATCCCAAATGGCAAGAGGTGCTAAATTTCAATTACTTATTGTACCTACTACTAATTGGAACCGTTAAAAATGGCGTCCTAGCTATGCTTTAAGAAGCCTTGAAGCAAACCTAAGACGTACTAAGACGGTAACTGTTCTAATTGGTAGTGCAGAGTTCAAAATGTGGTTGCCTGGTAGATGTCGTAGAGCTTCCTGATCTGCTTCTTGGTGATGGTGCCGAACCACTCCTTGGTCAGGTCCTCTGAGGAGTCGCCGGTGCGGACGTGCTTCCTCAGCTCGAGGTTCTCGAAGGGGACGCCGAACCTGCCAGAGTGAATCCGACCCAAAATTACCGCAAACAATGTTCAGTTTAGTGTTTACCTACTTTGCCTGCAGGTAGGCCATGTCCCAGTCGAAGGTCTCCGAGCGCCCTATGACGTCCACCCCGAGGTTGCAGACGTCGCACTGCCCAGAAATAGTGCGAAAGTGCTTGTCCCTGGGCAGAACCCAAAAAAATGGGGGTTTTTTGGAGAGAAATATTTGGGAAAGTCCAATAATTCCGACCTGAGGTACACGCTCTGGAACTGCTCCTCGTTCTCCAGGTAGTAGTCGACGAAGAGCTTGAACTCGGGCATCTCGGTGCGGTTGAAGGCCATGCCGAAGCGCCGGCCGATGTCACCGGAGATCAGGTAGTAGCGCACTTTGGTAAAACAAAAATGAAAAAAAAAAAAAAAAAAGAACGAGCACACTTACGGGAAACTAACAGTCGTCTTCTTACTTCGATAGGCGGAGACGAATCTGACGAATGGATGCCTGACGAAGATGAAGGTGTTGGTGTGGTCGAAGGCGTCCAGGATGGCCTCCTTGCCGCCTTCGATGCCCACGCGATCTGAGGAGGGGGAAGGATCAAAACATGAACCAGAAATGGCAAGTGTCGGAAGATCTGTTTTTTTGGTCAAAGTAACATCCTTAATTGTCCGAGGTGGCACCACGAAACCGGTTTACTTTGTTAAAAAAAAATAATATTTGGGCATGCACCGTACATTGTACTGCAACCTGAAAAATTGTAATGAACTGAACAAAATCTTTTATCAACCTGTCAGGTACTGGAAGGCCAGGAAGACCTGTCCCCCCTCCACCTGCGCCTCCTCCTCCTCCGTGCGGTACCCCTCGTACACCTGCTGGAAGTGGTTGACCACGGTGGTCGAGCCGGTCTTGGGCATGTGGCAGTAGCTCAGGTCGTACTCACGGAAGAGGAACATGTTTTCCTTAATGTAGATCTTGTCTGTTTGAAAAAAAAAAGTTGAGAAAGTACTATAATAGACTTTCGATAAAGACGGTGGTTTTCGGGGATATGTTTGCTGTACATAAGTTGACATTTTTACTACAACAAAATTGTGCCGAGTCCTGACCATTATCCACGAAGATTGGCGGTATCTCCCAGCACCTCCTCCTGAAGAGGTCCATCCTCTCCTCGTGCACCAGCTGCCAGAGGTCGAGGTCGAAGTCTCCAAAGTCCACCTCCTTCATGGCTGTCTTGAGAGAGTGCGGGGTGGGAACTCAAAGACTTTTCGGAACTTTCAGGAGGAAAAAAAAATTCACTATACGGTGGAACTTTTAGTTAATGTGGACTCGGGACTCTGGGTTGTTTGGAAAACTCTCTGAGCAACAGAACTGATATGTTTTTGAAAAGGAAAAGCTCGGATGATTGCGCAATTGGGGTTTCCCCCGACCTGTCCCGATGATTCGAGTTTCACTGCATAATTAGCAAAGCTCACTGCTCTCCAGGAAGCTGGCCGTGACCGTCAGCTGCTGCGACGTCGGCGGCAGCTCGGCCAGCTGCTGGAGGTCCAGCAGCAGCTGCTCCTGCCGGTCCATCCGCTTCAGCAGGAGGTTCCTCATCTGATCGGACTCGTCGCCGCCGCCGCCGCCTCCATAGGTCCACTCCGTGGGCCACTGGAGGAGGAAGGTGGCGGCCAGGACGATGAGGGCCACCAGCGCCGCAACCACGAAGCAGACGAAGCCGGATCCCGTCACGCGCATCTCGTAAGAGGAGAGAGGAGGGGGGGAAGGAAAGAGGGAAAGACTTCTGTTCCTTCTCCTTCCACGTGCTGGCGTGTGCGTGTGTGTGTGTGCAAACACACCTTGGCATCCGTGACATTTTCTGGGATCTTCAAACACGAAAGCAGAGAGAGAGAGAGAGAGAGATGTCTCAACCGTTCTCCTTCCATTTGTTGCCTTGATAAACAGACACTTTTCGAGACACTTTTCCTAGCGAAGACACTGGAACTTTTAGCACGTCTTAAATCATGCATTTATGATGCTCTAAGGACAACGAGCACGTCGTCAGAAAGTTTATTTTTCCTGCTATTAGCTAACAACTACCGTATTGTTATAGCTACGATTTTACTCGTATCACCAAGTTGAACAAGACAGTTGTGCACAGCACCAAGAGCGAGAATTTCTTTTCGGTGGCGCTGGAGGAGGGGCCGGCAGTCGACCCGCCGGGATTGTCAGAGACGTAGGTGTCGATGGTCCTGGAAATGTAGTAGTAGTAGTAGAACGTGTAAAGTGGGATCTGTCCATTCTTTTCCACTCGTTCTTCAGATGATTCGGCTTCATCTCGGCCCAAAACCCGGACAACCGGATTAAAAAATTGGGGGGGGGGGAATTGCCCTACTAGCAGAGTTGTTTGGAAAATTCTCTGAGCAACAGAACTCACATGTTGCCACATAAAGTAGTACCTGAACTTGTATCCCAGCTGCTTGGCCCACTTGAGGAAGCGCTTGAGCCTGCCGAGGTCCTTGCGGCTGCACTCGGAGCTGTTCGAGTACCGGTGCTCGTGAGTCAGGATCACGATCTGGTCGGAGTAAGGGGAGAAGAAAACATAATGAACATTTTTGCTTTGTCTTCTTTAACGTAGGAAATTAGAAAACATGCGTGAAAGAAAATGCAAGTAGGACAATAATTCAAATAAGGGAATCAGTTTTCGTCATGAGAGACATACTACTGTACGTACTAGCTCGTTCATCATCTTAAGAAACATAGCATCAACACCTTGTCCTTGAGCTTAGTCGGCAGCGTGGGCAGCCTCATGAGCATGCCCCTGGCCCCGTAGCCGTGCCCGCAGTGGTCCGGGTTGTACCAGTCGGTAAACCACTCCAGGTCCCACCCGATCACGTTGGTGCCGTGCTTTGCCTCCAGGATGTCCGAGGTCTGGTAGCTGTTCAGGGCCGAGTACGGGGGACGGGTGCAGTCCAGAGGGTTCCCGCTGATCTGGCAGTTTAGCCGGAACTGGACCAAGATTAAAAAAAAAACGAGGAACTTTGAGGTTTCAGCACATTTATGATTCTCGATACTGGTAGTATGTCTCACAAGACTCTAATACAGCCAGTTTATAGCCAAAAATGGCTATGGCGTAGCCCACGTGGCAGCTCTTTCTCCACATTCTCTCACCCTGTCAATGAGCCTCCAGTTGTTCGTGTAGGGCATCCGAGCGTAGCGGAAGAAGGTGTCGGATACCTACGGGGGGGGGCATTGCGCAGTGGTACAGTGAAATCTCCATTAATACAACGCTGTCCGTTGGCAACAAAAGTAGCGTAGTCTTGAGATTTGTTGCATGAAGCAAGTAGAGATTTGTAAACATCAAGACTTCACTGTAATTACTACCACTGTACCAAGATTTTCCTCCTTTTTTTCCTTTTGTCAAAAGTGTTGATTTCTCCTCACCCTTTTCTGCTGCTCCTCCGAGAGCTCCGCCTCCTCCATCAGCTCCTTGACGTGCCGGAAGTTCTTCGGGCCAAAGTATTCTGCGTCCACCTCCGGATCCAGGTAGGCGTCCTTGTTGCCTCTGTTACCGTTGTGTGCCATGTGGTCGTACGAGTGGTCGCCGATGGTGTGGCCCTCCACAATCTCCCTGATCATGTTGGCCTGCCCCTCCGCGTTCGTCCAGTTGGCCCAGCCCTCCATCTCCTTGCTAAACATCTTGTCGGTGTTGATGAAGAAGGAGGCCTAAAAGTGAGCGGCTCAAGTCGTGGCTCCTTTTTGTTGGGGGGGGGGGGTGGAGGGGAAGGTGGCAACACGCGTTTTCCAAGATTTGCCAGAAATGATCTTGAAAAAAGAGTTAAAATTTTTTGCCAATTTTTCTTTAGTAAAAATATCCGGTTCCTTTCTTTAAAACAACCGGAGGGCAACCTTGATGTCCTCCTCCTTGAGCGCGTCCAGGACCTCCGTGGTGCCGACGTATGGTCCGTCGTCAAACGTCAGGTAGAGGAAGGTCTCTCTTTTTGGCGCCAACGCCTCCAGTTCCTCCTCCGCCACCTCGCACGTCACGTTGCCCGGATAGTCGCAATAATCAGTTTCTGTATGAAAAAAATAGTTGGGATGTTCTCCAGAAGAAAAACATTGACCTTTTTTTTTTTCAATGTTGATCTCCCCACCGTTGTTCCAAAATAGACCGTAGGCACACTCCAAGTGCTTGACCTCTCCATTTCCGTCACAAGCAAAGTACCTGCGTAGTCATTTTTGTAGATAGTATAATATCATATTATAAGGCTAACTTCACTATCTTAAAAGTCAACTCTAGTAGCAACATGCGGGTTTTTTTTCTCTCCTTACTTGTGACAGGACTTGTTCTCGTCCCCGTTGAGAGCGTCGACCCTGCTCTGGCAGAGCGGGCCGGCCTCCACGCTGCAGAGCAAGGAGGTCAACAGCGCGGCGGCCGCAATTAAAGACGATCCAGACGACATGGCCAATCTCGTTTCCCCCTCTCTCCCGAGCTTATACCTACTAGTGGAAGAAGCACAAGACACAGAATCACGCGCACCTGTGCACCCACCACTTGACAAGTGTGACACTATTTCCCCCCCCCCCTTTTTTCATATGTAGCATCCTCTCCCTCACGCGACAGGACGAGACTGAAACTGTCTGCGTGCGAATCAGGAAGTCATTGATGCACCTTGGTTGGTGGACAGAGGTGGGGGGACAAGGTGCCATGTCCTTCAAGCGCAACAAGGCAGGCCATGAATCCTAAGCAAACGCGGCGTTTGCTTCCCTCCTTCACCCTTCTTCCTCCTACATGTATCTCCTTCATCTTTCCTTCCCTCACAACGCTTTTTTAAATACATGGTATGGGCAAGGACCAAATACAGTGTGGCACAGCGAACGAGGACTGGTACAAAAATGCCTTTTATATTTTATTTTGTTTTGTTTTTTATTTTATTCTTTAAAATTTCCCGCCAATATTTTGCATGCAATGAGGTAGGATTAATTGGTATAAATCCATTTTTGGTTTAAACCTTCTATCTCATAAAAGAAACGAAATGGAGGCAAAAGAGGCAAAGGGTGTTTGACCTTATTTCTGCTCATCTTGGCATGAACAAGATCAGGGACTGTGAAGTGCTCCAAGAAGCTTCTTGACAGTGGAGAGGGCCTTGCCAGGAAGCCTGGGACTGGTGGGCTTAACAAGACATGTCATGGCAGCCAGCATGAGAAAGCTGGTGAAGGGGCCGGTAATCAGGCACCGTCATTTGCCTGACCTCAACCCTCTCAACTTTGTGATCTGGGGCTATGTCAAGAATAAGGCCTGCTCCTTCCTCCACCCCAGTGTTGATGCTCTAAAGGCCTCTGTGGAGAAGAAGTAGGCCAAGATGTCCATGTCATTTGTCAAGAAGATGTGTGCCATCTTCAGGCTCAGGCTTTTCATGTTGAGGACCGTATTTGGATACTTTGAGAAATACCCTAGTAGTCAGTAATTATGTGCTTAAAGTGTCCTAAAAGTTTCAATTAAATTCATGATGAACTCTTTTTAATTTACACTGAAGTTGTACTGTAACATGTTTATTCACAGTCCACATTTCGCTGTGCCACACTGTAGTACCTACCTACATACCACCAACCGTATACCGGTACATGCCAACTTTTTTCTGGAATCGCCATAAACTTCAAATCGTATTTATGGTAATGTACATACTGGCACGCAGTACCATAAGTCACATTGCGTGACATGACATTACACATTTTTTCCATCCATCCTTGCAGCTGGTCATCTGAGACAGTCATCCCTGGGTCTCACTTTAATGGTGGGTATTTCGTGTGTCAAGTCAGTTTTAGTTTCCAAATGGCATTTTTCTCTCTTGCCAGAGCGGCAAGGGAAAGGGGAGAAAAGTGTACATAGGTACGGTAGAATCTCACTTTTGCGATATTGTCGGTCAGCAGCAAAACCATCGTAAAAATTGAGATTTATCGAGCATCATCATATCTATTGAAATCGTAGTACAGTAAAATCGAGTTTCGAAAATCTAACATTGTACACTGTATGTACTACCGTATTATAGGTGGCTAAGCATTTGTCCGACTTTCGTCTCCACTTCTGGGAGTGGAAGTTGTGTTCCTTCCTTCACCTCCTCTTCCTCCTGCGGCCACCTGTTGTGCGAACGAGTAATGAAGATCCGCCTATCATGGAGAGGAGGTGACTGGCTCCATGTGTACCATATGTCACACACGTGCCATTCTCCTTTTCTTTCAAAAGATTCTGCTACCTAGTACAAGATTCTCTGACGTTGTCACGTTTTGTTGGTACAGAATTAATACAGTTAGTCTCAAACTTTTTTTACCCATTCCAGTAACATCATGTGTTTGTCTATGGGCGAAGGGTAAAAAAGCAGATGTTTTTTTCTCTTTCATCTACTTTGGACATTGCACACACACTCACGGTTGCAGTCACAGGCAAAGAACAGTTTCTCAATGTGTGATGGCGTCGTGAACAGGATCAAATGCTACTGAGGGAGCATCCACTCTCAGGCTCAGCTCCACTCCTTTATTCTCTCTAGTCAGCACATTTACACTCACGATCGTTCTACTCCTACGTACGTATA
>JAAUYM010109519.1_pt1 | contig 12141 bp, 13 predicted proteins | sample 7278001 | NCBI WGS metagenome assembly JAAUYM01 (sample SAMN14350224, study PRJNA611818) | marine sediment metagenome | isolation source: surface marine sediment (1.8m) | place: French Polynesia: Moorea | collected 2018-08
CCCCCCCTCCTCCCTCCACTGCAGGTCTCCCCCGACCTGTTGCGCGACCGCGCCAAGTCCCACATCCGCCGCCGCGAGTGGGAGAGGGCGCTGGAGTGCCTGGACAGGACGCTCAAGGAGCCGGACGTCATGCCGCACGGGGAGGAGTTCGTCCCGAGCAAGCAGGTGCGCTTTCCCACGTGGTACCTTTAATTTCCCACATGTACCAAAAATTAAAATCCATTTTTTTTCCACCAGTCCCTGATCATCCGGGGTCGGATCCAGCTGATCCTGAACCGCAAGCGCGCGGCCCTGCAGGACGCCCTGGCCGCACTCGAATCGCTGGACCAGCACCACCCGCTATACTGCAAGGTGAATCTCCAATACAAACTTTACTGAATTAAATGGTAAAAGTTTGTTACAGGATATAATTATATTAAATTTAAAGCTTAAAAATTCTGGTACATATACTGAACGGTTGGCAAGTAGTACAACATTTACTAACAAAATGATATTTATTTTCTACTAAAGTCGACGTTTACTACATGTGATGGTAGTTGACGGAAGGAGCTTCTCTGTCCTCCTCAGGCTCTGTCCCTGCGTGCAGACTCCCTCTTCCAGATGGGTCGCTTCGAGCACGCCCTCGTCTTCTACCACAGGGGAAACAGGTTTCAAATTAAAAATATATACATATACGGTACGCACTATTTCTTCTAGGCACGCACACGCTTGTTTCTTAAACTTAATTTTGAGTTTCGCGCAATTTAAATTTTTATATTTTTTATCCCCCCCGCACTGCATTTATTAACTCCATGTTGCATGAAATTTAAAATGTTTTATGAACGTTCCTTCATTTCCTGTATTTCCTTTAGAGCTTCATGTACTACGTAAAACAGCAAGTAGTAATACTTGCCTGTTAAATTAGGCTGAAGGAGGGCGTGGACGACGTCTTCCGCCTGGGCATCCAGAAGGCCAAGGACTCCATCCAGAACTGCCTCAAGCACGTCAGGGCGAAGGTGAAGATCGAAGCGATTTAACTTTTCTAGAAATATCTTGAAAAATGGTAATATTTAACAACTGCAAGCACCACAAGCCGCCATTTCCCATGCACAAATCCATCTCGAATCGTCCCAGATGAAGGTCGACGTGCTGGTGGAGGACACCGCGCTGATGCCCGACCGACAGACCGTCAGCCGGGACAGCTTCGTCTTCCCCAGGGAGGCACTGCACGCAAGGCACCACCACCAACCGCAACCGCAGCAGCGTCCGAGACAGCAGCAACAGCAGCAGCAGCAGCTCCGGGGGAGCCTCTCCGCGGTCTCCTCCTCCTCCAGGAGGTCGTTCTCGTCAGTGTCGGGGTCATCGGCGTCGGCGACGTCGACAAAAGCTTCAACGGCCACTTCCAGGGTGAGAAAGTCACGTAATGGACTTACGTACCTAGACAGGCTTGCCAGCTGCAATATTTCATGTCCGAACGAACTACTTACTCTCATTTGTTGCTTGCTTTTTTTATAGTTGAATGTTTTCAAGACCTGGGAACTCTGCTTATACTATAATATAATACTAACTATAACAAAAATGTTTTATAAAATGTATACAGAAGCCCTCTGCCGAGAGGAGGAGGAAGAGGAGTAGCCAGAGCTTCCTGAAGACCTTGCTGGACTCCGCCGACCTGTCCTACTCGGAAGAGGAGGAAGAGGAGGAGGAGGAAGGGGGAGAGGTGCAGGTGCGGAGGATGATGATGATGATGCCGAAGAGGCAGCCTCCGAGGAAAGAAGTGCAGCAGAGGAGGAAGTCGGACAGGAAGTTCTGCTCGGCGCCGTCGCAGCCCTTCAAGCAGGACATCGCGGAGCTGAAGGTCAAGCTTGGCTCTTTTTCGTGCGAGCGGATTTGCAATGGCATCGAGGCATGTTCTCTTCTTGTACGTACAGCCTCGTTGGCCGCCTCGAGCTTTGCTTTTCATTTTAAAACATCGTTTTGAGATCATCATTTTTTGGGTATATTCACCCCAAACCAGTTTTGGGGTGTAAGGGGGAGAGTAACTTTCTTTGCTTCTATTATTATTGCTTCACCGCAGATCTTTGAACAGAGTCTGTTCTTGCTTTTCTTCTTGCAGAGCATCGTTGTCCGCCTCCGCGGCGAGCGCTGCCGCGTCGGCGGAGGCCTCGGCGGAGGCCTCGGCGGCCTTGGTGGTCGCGGCAGTGGCCACGCCGGCTTCGGCGTCGGCGTTCGTCGGTGCGAGCGCGCCGCCAGGGAGGTACTGGACTACGTGAGGGAGAGGAACGGGCTCTGGGTCAAGCAGGTCGGTTGGGACATCATTTGGGGATTGTCGGATCCCGTGCCCCCCCCCCCCCCGCCATCTGGTTTTAGTTGTTTTGAAAATCTTTTTTCGTCTTCACCATCAATCAGGACAGCAACCTCGAGAACCTGCTCAGAGGTCGACCCACCTGCGACTTCGACGGGGACAACTTGCCCTACCTGGAGAACTGCGAGGAGTAGCTGGTTTTGCTTCAAAACAGACACACGTCTCTTTCCCAAAAAAGAAAAAACCCAATAAAATAAAACCGATATTATGTAGGTATAGTATACGTATATTTACGTATTCTCTCAGTGTCTTGTATCGTATTTTTTTATCTTCGACTGAGCCTCGAGTATTGCAAAAGTTTCCTTCCCCCTCTACACACTGAACGAAAGAAAGGGGGAGAAGAAAACTGGCAGATGGTTTTTTATTTAATTGCAAAATCTAGGCAAATTTCGGGTCTGCCTTCCAAATCTTTGGGACTTTTTAGGAAAGGGACCGTCATTGGAGTCGAAGGAAAAAATATACTATGTCAAAACACGTCATGTGTCAAAATCTCCGTCTTGCTAGAACTGCTCTGCCTGAGGCTCCTTCTCCTCTTCCTCGTCCTCTTCTTTCAACTGTTTCGGGTGTCCCTTCTCCATGACCTCCTCCTCCCCCTCTTCTTCTTCTTCCTCTCCCTCCTCCTTTTCCTCCAGCAGCTGCCTGATGTGCTCCCTGATGGCGAGCGGGTCGGTGTTGGGGTGGTACCTGAACCTGGGCCTGCCGGCCCTGTCCACCAGGAACTTTTCGAAGTTCCACCTGATGTCGTCCTGGTGGAGGGGCTCGTAGAACAGGTAGTCCTTGTTCGAGAAGTACACGTACGGGGGAGGGCAGAGGCTCTGTGGAAAAGTGAACACTGCAGTACTAGCGTACTAGCATATGCGTCTTATCTACATGTACAATGGGGAGCAAGTTGCATATATTTTTTTCATTAAAGGTGTTTTGCATATGGGAATCGGTCATTGTCACATCACTACAAGCGATAAAAATAGGCAAGTTTTCTCAAAATACGGGAATCCAGATGCTGACGTTGAAAGCTTTACTTAAAAAAAAAAATGAACCTTGAGCCTCCGGTAGATTGGCTCCTGTCCGTCTCCGTTGACCTCCACCTTCCTGGTGAGTGGGAACCTCGGCTCGAACGGGTACCCTCGCTTCGAGCCCGGGCGCACGTAGCGGATGGTGTTGAGTATCTCCGAGGCGTTGACCCCTGGCTCCTGGAGCCCGAACTGGTTGCAGGGGAAGGCCAGCACCTCGAAGTCCTCGCCGGCGAAGTGCTCCTCCACCAGCGCGTTCAGCGTGTAGTACTGCGGGGTGAAGCCTCAGAACGAGGCCACGTTCACGATCAGGAGCACCTGTGCGCGTGATATAAGAGGACGTCACACGAGTTTGAGATAAATTTTTCTTTTTGCGACTTTTATCTTGATTTTGACTGATTTTTTTTTCGATTTACTCTCGAAATAAGTGCGATGCATGTTTTGCGACTTCTTTCCCGACAGTTAATGTTTTGGGACTTCTTTGACAGTTGCGACTTACGGTGCATTATGACGACTTATTTTCCGCTGTTCATGTTTTGCTACCTTTGTCCCCCTTTTAATCGCGATTTTATTTATGCGCCTTCCCCCCCCTCATTTATACATATAGGCGCTTCCTTCCGTCTCTTCCGTCCGTCCCTCCTTTCCTCCAACTTGCCTTCCCCGCGTAGTCCTCCATCTTGATGACCGTCTGCTCGTGGATGTCCTCCACCGAGAACAGCCCCTTCTCGTAGAGGCCCTCTCTCTCTCCCTCCCTCCTACATTGAGAGGGCTTGAAGCTAGACCCGAGCAGCTCCTGGCAGCTCTGCTCGGAGAACTCGGGCTCGCACACTACGGCGCGGGCGACGCCAGCCCCCAGGGACAGGAGGAGAATCAGGGACCTCCTCAGCCCCGACGACATGGCTCTGACTCTTCTTCCCTTGTGTGGGAACCAACGTGTTGTTAAACTGTGTCCCCCCGACTGACTGGGAAGAGGGGGGTGGGCAAAGCCTGGTATGAAGTTGTATGATAAGGAGAAGACGAGAAGGAGGGCCCCCCTCCCCTCTCTCGATCCCTCACTGGTTTGACTTGCTTTTTTTTTGGAGGGAGGTGGAGAGAATCAAGAGAGCTCAGTCCCGACGGGACTTTTGGCTTGCCGCGTCAAGGCTGTCTGAAGAATGACCTATGTTGACAAAAGAAAATATTTGGAAGCTTTCAGGCAGCTTTGGAGAGCTGGAGTGCTAATTTTCTCCTAGTATTATTACTTGAAGGCTATCTAAATTGGATTTTTTTTTACAATTTTGGTGTTACATCACATTGTACGTACTATGTACGTACATACTCGTAAAGAGTATCGACCTAGCAGATAGTCCTAGCAATGGAAATTCGCCTAATTTGGTAATCATGAAAACACCATTCAAGAATGTCAAGGTAGAAAAGGTAATGTCCACAATCCATTTATGACGTGAAACAAAAACCATCACCTATCAAATTCTTCTCTCGTGATGGTTACGTAATAATAATCGTGGTGGTCATGGACCTGGTCTTACGAGATTCTTCTCTTCTGGCGTTGCTCTTGGAAACATTTTAGGCAGCTCTTTTAGTCTCTCATGGATGCTTAATGCCCAAATATGGGAAGTTGCCTGAGGCATTTTGCTTTCAAGATCAGAGTTCGGAAAAAAATCGACCATCACATCAGCAATATGGGAAAAAAAAGATTGATGTAATGATTTTCTAGTTTTTCAACACATTTTGCCCCCTTGAAAAACCACATGTTGTCTCAGTTTCCGCACCGCTGCTAATGCCACCCTATGCTGATGGCAATAGCATAATAAGCAATAGGTAAATGGAGTGAATTTTGGTAGCACCACCATGCTGAAGAAGAAGAGGAAGCATTATTCGTGGCTGCTCCCCTCCTCCTCCTCCTCCTCCTCGCCGTCCTCCTCCTCTTCCTTCTCCAGGACGTCTGGCAGGCACGGCAGGGTAAACATACTGAATTTAAGCAACATCAACGACGTCAACAGTTTCAAGGCGCTCTCAGATTATCTCTCCTCCTTGTTGCGTGTGGTGATATCAATGATGTTTGATGTTTTTTTTTTCTCTGCACTTTTGGGGCGTTGGGTGACATGTGGGTTGAGGGTGGGAGGAGGAGTCTTGAGCATGAGCCCGACAGCGCAACAGGTGAGATATAGTAGTAGGTACACGTGTCAACTTTCTTTTAAAGGAAAAAATGCATTTGACGCATAAGCATCTCTTTTTTGATAAAAATTCTCGGGTTTTTTTTAAACGTTTGATTAAGTTTTATCTACCCTTCTTCTGTTTCCCAGCTTTTAAATTACAATTAGCCAAAAATCAAATTAATTTATGTGCACCGTGCAGTTTCCCTGTTACTACATATTTTGCAAAATCCATAAACATTTTCGTGCACTTTACCGTTTCCCACGTCTCTCTTGTTAATTTTTGGTGCCTCTTGCTGTTTTTCCCCCATGTCCAGACACCTCGCAGACAATGGGTGGTCAGCGTCGTCATCTTTCTCGCCATCCTCTCCACCATGCTGGTCAGAAAAAAATTGCAAACAACAACAAGAGTGTTCCGCGATCCGAGTGTTGCTCTTGTTATTGTTGGTCATGTTGATTTTTGTTCGGCAGGTCAAGATGCAGGATCGGCAACTACAGCAGCAACGACAGCAGCAGCAGCGCCGGCAGCAGCAGCAGCAGCACCTGAGGCAGGAGGGGGAGGCGGTGCTGCCCCCGCCAGCGCAGCCCTCCCAGGTGGACCCGCAGGTGCTCTTCTTCAATCGGATCCACAAGACGGGGTCGACCAACTTCGCGGCCATGATGGAGCGAATGGCCGGCAGGAACGGTTTCGAGCACAAGAGGTCCGGGTACTACCCGGACATCAAGTTCGTCAACAGAGACGAGCAGGTGGAGGAGGAGAGGGAGGGGCATTTCCCATTTTTTTTCCTTTATAAGCTGTCACGACAGACCACATGCCATTTACCAAATTTAACGAAAAAAATAGAACTTGACAACGACTCATTTCCCATTTTTTAAAGCAAAATAACGTTTTCCCCGCTATATAGCAACGCCTGGTGGACCTGGTGCACCAGAACCCGGTGCGGCCCCTCTCGTACGACCGCCACGTCTACTTCGTCGACTTCACCGACTTCGGCAGGAAGAACCCCATCTACTTCAGCCTGGTCAGGGAGCCAATCAGCAAATACGAGTCGAAGTGAGTGGGAGGGGAAAACGGTTCTTTTTGTTGCTGCTGTTGCTGCTCTTGTTGCCCTTGTTGTTGCTCCTGTTGCTGCTATCGCTATTTTTGCCGTTACGTCTATTGTTCTTCTTGTTGTAGTACAGTATTAGGTGCTGCATCCTCCTCCATCAGTTACATACGTAGGGTCGAATTTTCCCTCCCTTCCTCCCTCCGTCCAGGTTCTACTACTCCCGCAACCTGCACGGGGCGATGTATGAGAAGATGCGCTCCCGCGGCCACGAGTGGGTGAAGCGCCTGACCAAGGAGGAGTGGTTCGCCAAGGAGATCAACGGGTGCGTGATGGCCAGGGACCCGGAGTGCTTCCTCGAGATGGGACAGCCGCACCACGAGAGATTCTGGTTCGACCTGGCCATCGTGAGTCGAACGGGATCGGGCCTGGCCCGACCCCATCACAATATCTGCTTGTGAAATGCTAAGTGCAAGTGTACGAGTAGTAGGTAGCGTGTTTAGAGTATCCAACGCTTTTTTTCCCCTTTCTTTCTTTTGATCTCGGTTCGGCGCCAGGCCGAGACTCAGCCTTACCACTATTCAGCAACTCATTGAACCGCCAACACTTTTCCTCCATGGCTTCTAGCATTTCTGTCTCGACCTCCTTCGCAACATTAAATCCCTCAAAGCTCACTCTTCGGGCTGGTGCCAGGCCAGGGACCCGACCACCACTGTTAATTTTTTCCCCTATATTGTACATTATAGAACGTAATACTTGGGTCTCGGTTCGGTACGGCAATGAGTTCTCCCCATTCATTATAGTAGTACCAATAACACTTCGGTCCGGTACCGGGTTGAAGGTTCGACCCCATCACTATTTGCACCCCTTTCTTTCTTCCTTCTCTTCCTCCTCCTTCTCCTTCCAGCCGTATTTCTGCGGCCAGATCGACGAGTGCCACGTGCTGGGATCGGAGTGGGCGCTGCAGAGGGCCAAGGAGAACGTGGAGAAGTGGTGAGAACAAGAAAAAGGACGAAAAAGTCTACATATAGTAACCATTGCGACTTATGTAGGTTTTTTGTTCATTAAAAAAATAAGCAAAACTATATTTATTAATGTAATTTTATTAAAATTTGTACAGACATGCCTTTGTGTGTACGTAGTTTACCTCTACATATTTTTTTACATACCACACTTTTTACATTTTAATGGGCTTTTTTATGCGTCATTGAATCCTAGCCCCAAAAAGCCGTGTAGGTGGCTGGACATAAGGCACTCCATAAGGCTGGCACTCGATGTCGGCCGCTTCCATGTGGTTGGAGCTGATAAAGTTATTGAGGTTGTTGATGATAATGATGGTGTTGAGGTTAAGTTTGCTTAGTAATTTAATGAGCAGATCAAATTTATCTGTGGCCCATGCAGCAAGACAGTATGAGCCAGTTTCTGTTCCATCAGGAAAAATTAGCGCACTTAACCGAGTCCCTAAATAACTGTCCCATCAGGTACCCGGTGGTGGGCGTGCTGGAGGAGCTGAACTCGACGGTGGCGGTGCTGGAGCACCTCCTCCCGTCCTTCTTCGACGGGTTCACCGACCTCTACGAGCGGGAGCTCAAGGAGATGAAGAAGAACCACCCTAAGAAGGGGTACAACCACCTGGAGGGGGAGGCCAGGCGGGCGGTGGCCGCAAACCTCACCTTGGAGATTGGCTTCTACCAGCATCTCAGGCAGAGGCTAGCCAGGCAGGTCAAGCAGCTGCCCTAAAAGGAAAGAAAGAAAGGAACTGAGAAAAGAGACGAAGAAAACAGCTGTTTGGACAACTGCTTTGCAGCTGCTTGGCAGCTGTTCGGAAGCTGTTTGGCAGCTGTTTGGAAGCTGTTTGGAAGCTGATGAGACGTAAAACTCTGTGATCTTTGTGTGTTGGTGTGTGTGTGTGTGAGTCGTGTAGGTAACGTCAGCAGCTGCAGCCTTTGCAGTGACTCAAGCAAATTAGTCAGTGGGATTGCTTAGCTGCTTGTACTATTGGAGCTCCAAAATCTTATTTACAGCTGTGGCAAGTAGCACTGTTATGAAATAAAGCAAAAAAAATGAGCACTTTTTTATGATTGTTGTCTGGACAAATTGAGAGAAAAAATTCTCTAATTTATGTTGTAAAGTACAGTGACAGGGCGTCAGAACATATATTTTAGCTTAGTCCATTCGCCATACTTCGTTACGTTTCATTTTCAAACAGACGTTTGTACAGTACAAAATAACAACTTTGAAAAACACCACGTTTTCTCTTTAGAGTTGGAGCCTTCACCAGCCTTTGAACAACAGGGTTGTCACTGCCACCTGCAGTGCCACCATTCCCCTGCAAACGCAGCAATCCTGGGTAAATTATCCATATGACAATCCCCCTCCCCTTCCTTCTCTGACCTCCCAGCCATCACCACCTTCTCTGCCCCGGCCACCTCGGTTGGATTATGGCTCCTGCATTGATTTATAAAAAGGAAAGTTAATGCCTACAAAATACATGAGTTCCCATAATTACTATACAAGTGGAAACTGTGGGCATTTTGTGGAGAAACCGCACAATTAAGTTGGTTTTTTTTGTAATATTGAATTTCCTCCCTGGTTTTGGTGGTCATGCTGACGGTGGTCGTGGAGGCCGTGGTGGTAACGGTAGTAGTCGTGCTCTCGGTGGTGGGCTGAATGGCAAACCAAAAGAGCAGCTTCAATTATGAGTCAATAGACTGGGTAATTTAAACAGAAGTTAGAGCAAACTTTTATGATGATACAGAATCAGTCAAACTAAAATACGTCCATTGTGTTTTACACATTGCTTAATTTAAAAAAGCAACCAAATTATATCAGGTGCCATGAGATGTGTCAATTGCTCACAGACGGTGGCCACGTCAGACCTTGGCACCAGTCCCACCCATGCAGGCAACCCTTACGCAGTGATCTCTGTCCACCGGGGATGGGGAAGGACAGAACAGAGTAGAACGCATTTGTGGAATGGTGGGTATTGTGTCCCTCTCTCTCTCTTACTCACCGGCAGGATGAGGTGTGAGTTGCACCTGTCCCAGTCGCAGATGCAGTAGGTCCAATCCTGCTCTGTCCCGTGGTAATCCGTCAAGGTAATGTTGTCTGTGAAGGAAATGAAAAGCATGGATGACATCTCCCTGGCGGAAAAGAGGTGGCACTACTAACTGGGTGCCAGGTGTTGTGACAGATGACAGATTCCCCAAATTAACAGGTGCCGTGACAGGTGCCAAAACTATGTCATGGCAACTTTTAACACACTTACCGCACTTTACTCTCTCCCCGCTCAACTGTTTGCACTCCTCTAAAATTGTTAATTTTTTTCAAGCACAGTAAGACTTTGATATGGATGGCAAAGTCGGTGGTCACTGGTCATTAGGTTAAAAATATAGAAGAGGTTTTTTTTTACTTTTAGCAACAGCAGGTTGGAAATAACACAGAAATTTTTTATTAGAGCAATTTTGAGTGCAGTGTAAAAGCATATACAATCAAACTTGGTTAATCAGGACTTCCTGACCTGCCCTGATTAACCGAGTTCGATTGTAATTAAAGGAATTTTGCAGATATTGGACAACTACTGTAATACGCACAGACCTACTGTACTAATGCCTTAAATGAACTTGCCCTTCTTTGCCTCGCTGTCCTTGTCTTTGGGCGCCCCCGACTTCGCGTAGCAGGTCAGGTAGACGTGCTCGTCTGAGGACTCAGTCGAACGTTACAGTACAGCTCCCCTCCCCACACACACAAACATTTACTTCTCACCAATTGAGTCCACTTTTGAGCAGCTAAAAAAAATCTCCGACCAAAATATGAGTACGTCAAGGTGCCATATGGGTTGGGGGGGGGGGGGGGAGGAGTCTCTTCTCTACCCATGTTGACTGCCTTCTCTAAAGTTTTGCTGGTGGTCTTTGCAAGAAAGTGTTCTTAATTTTGCCCTTCCTGGGCCTGTTTACTAGAAATAAGAAATCCACGGATGGAAGAGGGAATAACAAATGGACATGCTGAGACCCCGTTTGGGTCCCAAATGTAGGAATGCTAGGAGCTGCAGTGTTCGAGGTGCCTTTGTTGTGCGCGGCCACGATGATGCAGCAGGGTATTTGGTTGTTGGAGCAGGTCTCGTGGTGCGGGTCCAGTTTGCTTTGGCCAGGAGCAAACACCCAGTAGCCACTACCGCTGCCACCACCGGGACTCGGGATTAAGTCATCGTATCCTGTAATGGGTAGGTACAGTAGATAGGTAGGTATATGCATGGATGGAGCTTTGTACTATGTGACATTCTGGGTTTGCAGTTCTGGAAACCAACAAACAGACAGATGGGCAGATGAACAAACAAACATGAAGCAGATGAACAAACAAACAGAGAAGAAAACAGAAAGACGTACAGAGAAAAATACATACCGTACAGCCTTGTGCAAGATCACAAACAGAAAAACAAACAGACAAGAACATGAAAAGACAAGACAGGGAAAAAGACAGACAGACAAACATACACACAGGCTAACATACTCAGAGGCAGAGAAAGAGATGAATATATGCAGACAACAGATTGACATACGTACAGACAAACAGACAAATAGACAGACAGACAGACATGCCCCTCCTGCTTACTATGCTTTCCCTCGAAGCAGATGTGACCTTCAGACAAAATGGTAATTCATTACTTTGTGGTGATGATGACACTTTTAATAATTGCATAGGTTACTTGTATATTTTTCTACAAAAAGATTATAACAACTTTGCAAACACCTTCCACCAGTGTCAGAACCAGCACCAGGAGCGCTGATAATGAAATCGGCTGACTCATCTGTCAAGGAGACTTCACAATTTATTGCTAATCTTACTTTTTCCTGTACTACGTATACTTACCTGTTCACTTTCTGGTTTGTTTCGGGCCGTCTTAGACAGACATGTCGAATTTGTTTTACTACTAAGTAATTGCGTGGTGTCTTTGGATAATACTTTGCACAAAACAATTCTAATCATTGCTTAATTAATTTTCTGGCCTCGAATAGTGGTGTATTTCTGTGCATTTTGAAGTTAATGCTGCAAAGTAGTACTACACCATAAATTGCTTTTTTTCTTAATTTCTTATACCTACTAAATAAGAAAATGCAGTAGAGTAAAGAATTTACAAGACAACAGAAAAGAAATGTTTGTACTCGTAAATATATCACCATATATTTTTTAATCACTCTTCACTGTTCACCTTCAGATTTGCCTTTGAGCTTCTTGGTCGGACGTGTTGAATTTGTTTTTCGAACCTGCGCGGTCACTTTGAAGTCCATCCTTTTTTGCGTAGAAAGCCCAGTATAATTTTTTTTATCCCTCCTCTAGTTTTCTCGACGTGATATTCTGCGCATTGGAATTCACTTAGTGGTTGAGTTGGCATAATTAATTGAGAGAACGACATGAAGAGGGAAAATGTATTCAGAAGACTTTCATCCCATTTGCTGCCGGTTGAGAGGATCTTTTTTTTTTGCACATCCCATGCGTCTAATTGCGTCTTCTAGGGATCGGTGATGGCGGCGGAGAAGAAGAACCAGGAGGAGGAGGAGGAGGAGGAAGCATCTGGAATAATACCTGCG